>Ga0326728_10001714_pt1 | contig 76220 bp, 59 predicted proteins | sample MB3enrmetagenome_FD_207602 | JGI IMG/M metagenome (GOLD analysis project Ga0326728, IMG submission 207602) | Lab enriched peat soil microbial communities from McLean, Ithaca, NY, United States - MB31MN | ecosystem: Environmental > Terrestrial > Soil > Wetlands > Peat | place: USA: New York...
AGAACTCCGATTTTCTTGGACTTAAGCTTCAGGAATTCGGCGAGGCGGGCTCTCCATTGCTCCAATAAAGGGGCCCGATGGACCAGCACAAGCGTGGGGGCTTTGCGCCTGGCGATGAGGGCGCAGGTGACCACGGTCTTGCCGCTGCCCGGCGGCGCGACCAGTACGCCTGTGTCGTGGTCCGCAAGAGCTTTGAGGGCCTTTTTCTGGGCAGAGTCGAGTTCGCCGTGGAAACGGTGTCTGGTTTTGGGCCCGGTAGAGCGGAGATCCTTCTGCTCAACTTCGGACCCGGCTTCCGAGGCCCAGGCCAAGCAGTCGTCCAGGCAGCCTCTGGGCAGCCAGAGGTCGCCCTCCCGATTTTCTCCGCAAAAGATATAGCGGGGCGTATTGAACGTGGAGAAGCGTAGGCGCTGCTTCTCGAAGAACGCTGGGTTCGCGAGGGTGGCGCTCCGTTTGAACGCGGTCAGCAGGCCGGAGGGGTATCCGGCATTCAGCCCCAGGGTGACACCCGTCGAGAGGAGCAACGTGGTCTTTCCGGAGTATTCCAAGGGGCGTTTGGCGTCCAAACCCGCATCGAGAGTCCGTTCGGCCTCCCTGAGGTCCCTTTCGGCGGGTGGCAACAGGATCGGATCATGGACTTCATAACGGGCGAGGATGGATTCCAGGTCCGGTAGGTCCAGGCGGCGGACACCGGCAAGGTAGGTCCATTGTTCCGGATAGGGCTGGAAATCGGGGTCCAGGAAGACGCTGTTGCCTGCCAGACGGGCCGTTTTTTGAAGCGGCAATGCAATCAGGTTGCCGAACCCGCCCTTGGGCAGGCTATCTTGGTTTGGAAAAAGGCGGTCATAGCTCTCCAGCTTGATCTTGGCCCGGCTGGCCGACGCCCGTGCCAGGATCAGCGTGCCCAGCCGCCGGGCGAGGCGGGCCGGGACGGGCTGGGCGAAGAAGATCCAGGCGTGGCCGCCCTTCCCGGAGCGGGAACGCTCAAGGGCTACCAGGATGCCCAGTTCCCGGGCGGCCTGGATATAGGCGGCGACGTCCTTTTCCCAGTGGTCCTCGTCGAAATCGGCCGCCAGGAAGACACAGGAATCGTCTTTACGGATGGCGTAGGTTCCGATGGTTTCACGGCCCTGAAGGTGGTCTTGAGCGGCGGTTTCGTCCAATGGAAGGAAGGCTTCAGGCGGCAGAGTGGCGTAACTTCGCCCAGCCCTCTTACCGGCCCTGCCTTTCTATTCCCGTGTCAGGGCCGGGACATAACCGGAGCTGGCGGCTTTCGGATCGGCGGAGGCGTTTTCCCAACGCCGGGCGTAAAGATCAGGGCGGCACCGGAACAGTTCGAGGAAGAGGCTGATTTTGGATGCGGAATCGGTGGGCGGGGCGATCTGGACCACTTTGCCGACGATGGGTGGTAGGGGCGCGGCTTTAACGTCCGGGTCATTCTTGATCTGGGCCAGAATGGACTGCTTTTCGGCCTCAATCTGTCGAAGGCGGTCGAGCAGTAGGCACCGCGCCGCTTCGTCCATGTTAGGCACTGGCCCGAGGGGTCATGGGTCCCAAAATAGAAAACCCGCCAAGGTGCGCACGTCCCAAACTTGGCGCTTCCGGCGGAGGCGTGGCAGGTGTGTTAGAAACATTTTATGCCGCAATAGATTTGGTCTCAAGCGCGTCAGTCCGTTTTAAGGCGCCTTAGAAGAAGCCGTTTGGTGCCTTCCGGCTGCAAGCGGCTTACACCAGCATGATGGTGTAAGCCGTGGGGCTGTTTCCGCGTTCTTTTTTAGGCGGCGACCTTCTGGCGGGCCATGGAACGGAATCGCCCGGCCAGAATTTTGTTCACCTTGGGGCTCACAGGATTCGCAACGAAGTGTTTGGCGGGATACAGGTAGTCCTCGCCGGATTCATCGATCACCCGGATGAGGCCCCGGGATTCTTCCAGGGGGGCGGCAGGGACGGCGCGATAGATTTTAAACGCTTCCAGAGAAGCTTCGTGGCCCGCGTTGTTGATGCAGAGAACGTATTCGTAGGTCATGGCCTCACTCCTTCCAAAAAGCGTTTGATCTTGTATTCTTTTGGGCCGATCCCGTGGGCTTCGTACCAGTGGATTTCGGCCAAGCACGGTGCTTGCCCGGACAGCTTTATGAGGGCCGTTCCTTTGCGCTTCATCCAACGGCCTTTGCCGTAAAGTTTTTTTAGCCGAGCGATTTCTCGAATCGAATTGCCTTTGGCAATCGTTTCGACATCGCTTATGGTACTGCGAATTTCAAAATCCATGCCGCTGGCCTTGGGCTGTTCCCGGTTTTTGGGGAGGGGTGCGCTGGCATGAGACCAGATGGCATGCCGTAGCCCATCCGCCGTTCGGAACCCACCTTGAAAACAGTGCCACAGCACGGAATGGTCGTCAAGGTGGAGGGGGCCAGCGAAATGCTCCGGATCACAGGGGCCAATCCTTCCACTTCCCTTTTCCACGATCCGTCAGCAGCAGCGCGCACACGCAGTCGTCGTACCCGCCGTCCGGGGCGCTGTAGGCGTAGTGGAGCCCGGACCCGGTCCTCCGGCGCTCAAAGGCGGTCAGCTCGTCGATCAGGTCGGAATACGGCGACCCAAAGCGTGCTTCCGGAATCTGGATTAGCCCCTTTTCCAGCTTCACGGCCAGGGCGTTGATCCGTTCCTCCTTGCTTTCGTTCGTAAACACCTCCGGAACGACCCGGACGCCCTCTTTGATGAGCAGTTCTTCCAGCGGCTTTCCGGGTCCCCCGGCGTCCAGAAAGACCTGGGCGTTGTTGTAATACTTCGCCAAGTGGGCCACGCGCTGGGTTTGGTAGAGGTAGGCCAGTTCCTTCCAGCGTTCCATGTAAACGACCCGGTCGCCCTGCCGGACCACGGCGACCGCGAAGTCCCGGACTTTGGCGGGATCGTAGCCAATGCAATAAGTCCGGCCGTGTTCAGGGACCTCCACCTTGCCCGTGGCCGCCGCCAGGACGTTGTGGAATACCCCTCCGGCGCCGTCGGTGATCTGGGCCATGATCTCCTGGTTGAACAGCTCTTCGGTCAGGTCGTGCCGGAGGGCCTCCAATTCCTGGTGCGGCACCAGCCCTGCCTCGAAACTGTTGCATTCGGCCAAGGCCCATTTGTTGTCCTTGTGGGTCTTGCCCCAGCGGACCAGATCGCGCCAGAAGTTGGGTCGGGGGGTGGACAGGAACAGGCCCCGGCAACCTTGTTCGTTAAGGAGCCGGATGCGGGCCAGGTCCCAGGCCTGGGTTTTCCATTTGGCTACCTCGTCGCCATAGATGGCGAGGGGGTGATGGGCGGAGAGGATTTCCACGTTGTCGGCGGAGACGCCGTAGACCTTGGCGCGGTTCGGCAGTTCGGCGTAGTGGAAGGGGTGGGATTTGGTCCGGCCACCCAGGGTTCGGACATGGGGGGCAAAGACCTCCCACATGGCCTCAAGCTGGAACTTGAGCCCCGCCACCCACCAGAACTTGGCCCCGGGATGCTGGAGCATGTCGTCCAGGAGTTCGGCTGCCCCCCAGATGGTCTTTCCGGTATAGACTCCGCAGTTGACCACGACCAAGGGATAGCGGGCGCGCAGTTCGCGGGCCTGCTGCTGCCAGGGGAGCAGTCGAAACCGAATCTTTACGGGTTCTCGGGTGGCTTCTGCTTGGGCGGGACCCATTCGATGACTCCTTCCACAGGCCTCGGGGGCAGCAGGGGCTCCCCTCCGGTGAGGATTTTGGTGATTTCCCGGATGCCCTCGGCCCCGGTGCGCATGAGCATCAAGGCTTCGGCAAAAGTGGCCGGGGATTGCAGGGGGAGGTATTTCCCGCCCGTCCTCGCCCACCCGGGGCAGGATGTACCGGGCTCCGACGGCAAAGGCGGTTTTGGATGCCTTGAACTGCCGCTCCAGCTCCTCGGCCAGGTTGATGCCGGATCGTTCCACGACCGTGGCCAGGGCCTTTTGCTGGGACTCCTCCCAGGCCATTGTCATTTGCTTGCCGATTTTGCGGTTTCCCGAGGGCGCGGTGATGCCCTTGCGGCGGAAGAACTCGGCCTGGGACAGCAGGGGTTCCCGGGTCTTCATGAGGACCCATTCCTGGATGAGCCCTTTCCAGTCGTGGCGTTTCCGGCCGCTCATGAGGTCCTCGGGGAAGTCTTGCCCAACTTGGCTTTTTGGCCCGTGGCCTCTTCAAAGCGCTGGACGATGACGTCGCAGTATTTTGGATCGAGTTCCACCATGGCGCAGGAGCGTTGCAGGCTTTGGCAGGCCAAAAGCGTGGAGCCGGACCCGCCAAAGAGGTCCAGGACCAGATCCCCGGGCTGGCTGGAGTTGTTCAGCGCCCTTTGGATCAGGGCAATGGGCTTCATGGTGGGATGGAGGTCGCTGCGGAAGGGCCGGTCCATCTCCCAGACTTCCGTTTGGCGGCGGTCGGCCCGGAAGGTGCTCTTTTTGAGCCAGCCGTAGAAGCAGGGCTCGTAGATGCGTTGGTAGTTGGCCGGGCCGAGGACCAGTTGGGGCTTTTTCCAGATGAGGGTGGCGGACCAGTGGAAGTCCGCTTCGACCAGCCAGAGGCGTTGGCGCATGCCGTCGGGGCCGGAGGCTCCCCAGACATAGACGTCCCCGCCTTTGGAGGAGGCTTTCATCACGGCGATGAGGGCTTGGTTGAAGGCGTGCCAGCCCTGGGCGTCCTGTTTGTCGTTCAGGATTTTCCTTTGCCGGTGGCCCGGAATTTTGGTTTCCCCATACGCGACGTTATACGGCGGGTCGGTGTAGATGAGGTCGGCCAAGCGGCCTTCCAGCACCCTTTGGACGGTCTCGGCATCCGTGGAGTCCCCGCAGAGCAGGCGGTGGTCGCCCAGAATCCAGAGGTCTCCGGGCTGGGTCACGGCCGTTTGGGGAAGATCAGGGAGGGCGTTTTCGTCTGGGGCCACCGGGGGGTGGTCCTTTTGGAAGTCCGCCAGCAGTTCCCGGACTTCGGCCGGGGTGAAGCCCAGGGCGCTTTCGGACTCGTACCCTTCGATTTCCAGTTCCTTGACGGATTCCAGCAGGACCTGGGTGTCCCATTCCGCGAGTTCAGCGGTTCGGTTGTCGGCGATGGCGTAGGCTTTGGCCCGGGCGGCGTCTTCGGAGTCGAAAAAGGCGACGGCCAGGGTGTCCCAGCCCAGGGCAAGGGCGGCCCGAAGGGTGCCGTTTCCGGCGATGACCGTACCGTCTTTGAGCGCGACGACGGGTTTTTGCTGGCCGAACTCCCTCAGGGAAGCCGTGATGGCCGCGAGATTCCGGTCCCCGTGTTTGCGGGCGTTGGCGGGATCTTCACGGAGGCGGTTTAGGGGAACCGCCAGAGGCTCCAACGCTGGGTTAAGGCGGGTATTCATGCCGTCACCCCCTTTTTCTGCACATACGGACGGGCAGGTTCCGTCAAAGGCAAGGGGAAGCTGGATACGGGATCAGGCGAGGACGATTTGAGAAGGAGCGGTGCCAGCGAACTGGCGCCGGGATAGTCCGCCGCCATGCAGGTTTTCCCCCGGGCTTCTTTCCAAATTTTGAAGGGGGAGCAGTCGCGGATGCGGATGGACCCGGGGAAATGGACCGAACGGAGGCCCCGGAAGCTGAATACACGTTGGTCAAGTGAGACGGGGTCTGCCAACCATCCGTCAAAAAAGCCGTTTCCAACCTTGAGGTTGGGAACGGCTTTTTTGTTTTCCTTGAAATCCACAACGGAATCAAAGGGTTTGCGGTAGGTCGGGGTCAGCGATCCACCCTTCCAGAAAAAGTTCGAGTGTGCGTGAAAGAGAGAAGTTCATGCTTCTCGGGCAAAGTAAGGGATTCATACACGGTTACAGTGTTTTTGAGCGGCGTTTTTGCTTTCCTTGGAGTTGGATAGTAATCAAAGGGTGTTGATTCCATAACGGCGACTGTGTAAGATCATGTGTAAGAAAGGAGGACTTCATGCCCACCAACCTCGCCATTGACGATAAACTTATCGTGGAAGCCCGCCGATTAGGGGGCTATAAGACAAAGAAAGAAGCCGTGAATCAGGCCCTTGCCATGTTTATCCGTCAGCACAAGCAGCAACGGGTGCTTGATTCCTTCGGCAAAATGGAATGGGATGAGGGATATGACTACAAGGTTGCTCGAAAGCGCCCGTGAGGAAGGTCCTTGTTGACACCAGCATCTGGTCCCTTGCGCTTCGGCGGCGGCAGATTCAACCAGCGGAAGCGGGCGAACTAAGCCGTTTGATAGCGGAGGGCTTGGTTGAAATCATCGGGCCCATTCGCCAGGAGATCCTTTCGGGAATATCCCAGCCCCGGCAATTTGAACTGCTAAGATCCCAAATGGAAGCCTTCGAAGATCTACCATTGACACGGCTCCATTTTGAAACGGCGGCCGAGTTCAACAATAGATGCAGAAGGCATGGCATCCAGGGCTCCCACACGGATTTCCTCATTTGTGCGGTGGCGGCTCTGGAGAAAATCTCGATCTTCACTGCCGATCGGGACTTTTACCACTATTCCAAACATCTGCCTTTGAATTTGCATAAAGGTATGGCGAAATGAACTGGGACTGTTTCTTTCTGAATTCCCAAGAGGATATTCCGAAGACAAAAACGCTCATCTCGTAGGCGACAGCCAACCATTCCGAAGAAACGCCGCTTTCAACCCCCTAGGGGTCGGAAGCGGCGCTTCTGTTTGAGCCCCTTGCAACAGATATTTTTTTATGCATAGAATATTAAAATCGTATGCATCAAAGGGGCGCCATGCGAACCACCGTGGATTTGGATGAAGAGTTGCTGAAGCTGGCCCAAGCGGCCACCAAACTTCCGACCAAAACCGCTTTGCTGGAGGAGGGCCTGCGCTCCCTCTTACGCAGGGAAGCGGGTCGCCAATTGATGGCGCTCGGTGGCAGTGATCCCCGTGCCAAGGGACCACGGCGTCGGCGGGCCATTCCATGACATTGGTCGACACTTCGGTTTGGATCGATCACCTGCGCCGATCTGATCAGGAGTTGGCTGTTCTGCTCGAGGCAGAGCAGGTAGGGATGCATCCCTTTGTCCTAGGGGAGTTGAGTCTGGGGAACCTCCACAATCGGGAGAAAGTGCTCAGAAATTTCGGATTTCTTGAGATGATGCCCATTGTTTCAGAAAGCACGGTCGGGGAACTCGTGCGGCGCCACCATCTTTGGGGGAAAGGCATCGGCTGGGTGGATTGCCATCTCATGGCCTCCGCCCTTGAGGCGAATGCGCACCTCATGACTCGAGACAAGGCCTTAAGGGCTTCCTGGCTCCTCGTTCGAAAGGGATGACGCAATCCGAGGCATGTTCGTGGCAGGTATTATCGCCACGAAAGTCTAATCTCGTAGGCTAGAGTCAAGCATCCGTCCAAAGAGCCGTTTTCTTGCCGCCTGCCGATGCGGGTTTCTGTCGCGGGTGGTTTTTGGGAAGTTGGGTCTTTAAGGCCCGACGGCAAAAAGGCATGATAAGTGGCCCTCTACCGTTGGAATCGGACGAGCACAACAGGGAATGGAGAATCGAATCGTGGAACAAATTGCGGTCCAGCCCCTGAACGTCGTGCTTTTTGGCGCCACCGGCATGGTCGGCTCCGCGGTGTTGGCCTATTGCCTGGAAAGCGTGGAGGTCGCTTCGGTGCTTTCCATCGGGCGTCATCCGCTTGGGATAAAACATCCCAAACTCGAGGAACTGATCCGCACGGACTTTTTCGACTATTCCGACGCGGAGGAACGTCTGCGCGGGCGCGATGTTTGCCTGTTCACCCTGGGGCGCTCTTCGGTGGGTCTTTCCGAAGAGGAGTACACGCGTGACACCCATGACTTGACGCTTGCGGCGGCCCGGGCCCTGCTCGCGGCCAGTCCGGGCTTGGGATTTTGCTATATTTCCGGACAAGGCACGGATTCCACCGCCGCGGGTCGGGTGATGTGGGCGCGGGTGAAGGGTCGGACCGAAAACGAGCTTTTAACCCTGCCTTTCGGCCACGCGGCCATGATCCGCCTGGGCGCCCTGCAACCGCCGGAAGGCTACCGCTCCCGGGTCCGCTGGATTCGCTGGAGCTATCGACTGCTCGGGCCCCTTTTGCCCCTGCTCCGGCGCTTCGGGCCTTCGGGTTTGGTGCTCGATGGGACGACCCTGAGCCGGGCGATGCTGAGGGCCGGCCGAGGGTTGGCCCCGAAGCCGGTGCTCGAGCCCCGCGATTTGGCGCAATTGGGCGCCTGAACGGGTTTGAATCAACGCAAGCAACGCTATCCACTTCCCCTCGAGGAGTCCATGCCTACCCGCCACCGCTTTGATCTGACCGCCGAAGATATTCCCACCCATTGGCTGAATCTTGCCCCGTCGTTTCCGACTCCGATGGCGCCGCCACTGCATCCGGCCACCCGGCAACCGGTCGGCCTGGACGACATGACGGCCATTTTCCCGGAGAACTTGGTCCGCCAAGAAATGTGCGCCGACCCCCTGGTCGAGATTCCGGCGCCGGTGCGGGAGATTTATTCGCTGTGGCGCCCCACGCCCCTGTTGAGGGCCCTGCGTTTCGAACGCGCCTTGGACACGCCCGCGCACATCTATTACAAATTCGAGGGAGCCAGCCCGGTCGGCTCCCACAAGCCCAACACCGCCGTGCCCCAGGCCTACTACAACCAGCAGGCGGGCACCAAACGCCTTGCCACGGAGACGGGCGCGGGCCAATGGGGTTCCTCGTTGAGCTTTGCGTGCAGCCTTTTCGGCCTCGAATGCCAGGTCTACATGGTCAAGGTCAGCTTTGGGCAGAAGCCGTATCGCCGCCTTCTGATGCAGGCCTACGGCGGCCGGGTCGTCTCCAGCCCCAGCGAAGAGACCGAATTCGGTCGCGCCGTGCTCGCCAAGGAGCCGGACAATCCCGGCAGCCTCGGAATCGCCATCAGCGAAGCCGTCGAGGACACGGTGAAGCACTCCGGAACCAAGTATGCGCTGGGATCGGTGCTCAACCACGTGTGCCTGCACCAGAGCGTGATCGGCCAGGAGGCGCTCAAGCAGATGGCCTTGGCCGAGGAGTATCCGGATGTGGTCATCGCCGGCGCGGGCGGGGGCAGCAACTTCGCCGGACTGGCGTTCCCCTTCATCCACGCGAACCTCGAAGGCGCCCGCAAGGCTCGGATTCTGGCCGTCGAACCCGAGAGCTGCCCCAGCCTGACCAAGGGCGAGTTCCGCTACGATTTCGGGGACACCGCGGGGCTGACACCGTTGATGAAAATGCACACTTTGGGGCATGATTTCATGCCGCCTTCGATCCACGCCGGAGGATTGCGCTACCACGGCATGTCGCCCATGGTCAGCCATGCCCGCTCCTTGGGCCTCTTGGAGGCGACCTCGGTGGGCCAGAAAGAGGTCTTCGAGGCGGGCGTCAAATTCTGCCGCAGCGAAGGGCTATTGCCGGCCCCGGAAAGCGCCCACGCCCTCGCCGCGGCCGTCCGCGAGGCCGAGGAGGCCAAAAAGGAAGGCAAGAAACGGGTCATCCTGATCAACCTCTCGGGACATGGCCTCCTGGATCTCACCAGTTACGACGCTTATCTCACCGGAAAGATGTGATCCTCCGTCCCCTGGGCCCCTCTTCGGGCCCAGGGGACGGCCCAGCCGAAAGGGGAACCATGAAAGTCGTCGCCTTCAACGGCAGCGCCCGCAAGGGGGGGAACACCGCGATCCTGATCAAGGCCGTGTTCGCCGAGTTGGAAAAGGAAGGGATCGAAACCGAGCTCGTCGAACTCGCGGGCGCGGAACTCGCGGGCTGCGCGGCCTGTTATCAGTGCTTCAAGAACAAGGATTACCGCTGCGCGCGCAAGGGGGATAAGGCCAACGAATGCTTTGAAAAGATGCGTGGCGCAGACGGAATCCTGCTGGGCTCCCCCGTCTATTTCGCCGACGTGACCACGAACATGAAGGCGCTCATGGAGCGCACGGGGTTCATCGCCAGGGCCAACGGCGATCCCCTCGCCCGCAAGGTCGGGGCCGGAGTCGTCGCCGTGCGCCGGGCGGGCGCCATCCACGCCTTCGACACCCTGAACCACTTTTTTTCGATCAACCAAATGGTGACGGTGGGGTCGAGTTATTGGAACGTGGGCGTCGGGAGGGAAATCGGCGAAGTCGAGTCCGACGCCGAAGGCATGAAGACCATGGCCCATCTGGGGAAAAATATGGCGTGGCTGCTCAAGAAAATCGGCCCTTCCGCGGCCGCTTAGGACGCGGAAGGATTCGTCAGGCTTTCAACGCGTTCTGAATCGCCTCCCGCAGGTCCTTAGGCTGGTCCTTGGGTTCAAAGCGCGCCAGAACCTCGCCATTTTTACCGATCAAAAATTTCGTGAAGTTCCAGCCAATGCGCCCTTCCGCGATTCCGGGATGGGCGCCGGTCAGATGGCGGTACAGGGGATGGGCGTCCTCCCCGTTGACCTTGATTTTATTAAGGACCCGTGACTGAGCCTTAAAGGCTGCGTGGCTTGCCGTTCGAAAAGGGTAAGGGCACCTTGTTTTGGGAATCCGGGGAATTTTCGGGGAGGGGAAAATGCGTTGGGATTTGTGGATGGGCATGGCGGGGGTGGGCTGCGCCGGAGCCGGATTGGAAGGGCTCCTTTTTTTCTGCTGGTTCCAAGCGTGATCAGGCGAAACACGGGGAAAAACAGGAAGTTGAAATATTCCCTTATTGCTTGCGCCGGGTTGCCGGTGTTTTTGGCGGTGTTGATTTGTTCGATGGGTTTGTTGGACCTTTTCTCCATCCCAAGTTCCGATCTTCGGGATCGGAGTGCCCTCTTGTTACCGTTGGTTCTTACGGTCACGGTGATCTTGTGGGGCTCGATCCGGTGTGAAAAAATCCTGGAGCGATTCAACAGGGAAGACTGGGAAAAATCGGCGTCCACCGAGGTTCCTTTGTCCCAGCCACGGGCGGTTTTGAACGGGACCCGGCTGGAAAATCCTCCGGAGGCGGTATGCGTGAGCTGCCATGGGCCGATAAAAAAAGCCGCCATCCTATGTGAAAACTGTGGATATCCATTTTCGGGAATGCCGACGCCGCGAACCGTGAAGTTCCGGCCAACTCAATTCATAGGCATTTTGTTGGTGGTGGTGGTGGGTTACATCATTGGGATGGATTTCAAGGCCCGGGCGATTTTTCCGATGATCGCCACAAAGTATTTCGGTTCGCCGGCGGTCGCGACGGTTACGGCGGTCCACTGCGATGCGCGCGTCGGGGGCAAGGACCTTTCGTGGGTGGAGGTGGACTACCCGACACCCGGGGCCGCCCATGTCCGGGGAATCGCCGGTTCCCGGCGTTCGGAATGCTCGAGCACGTTGATCGGGCGGCGCATCCCCATCCGCTATCGCCAAGGTGGTGTGGTCATGAGGGAGGACGGCCTCGATCCCATTTCTGTACCCGTTAGCATTGTTTACCTGGTTTTGGTCAATTTTTGGCTTCCGGCCCTGTTCGGTTTTATCCTGATCCGTTCGAGGGATTTTGCCGTGAACGGAACACTCCACAAAGTCACGGTGTGCGACACCTATTATAAACGGGCCGTGGACGTCGCATTCGAGGAGAACGGGGTGCGGCAGGTAAGAAAGATGGCGATCGGGGCGCGGGAACGTCCTCCCATCGGATCCACCTTTTGGGTTTTGGAGCGCGGTCCGAAACGTTTGCTGCGGATTTCGGGGGAAAATCTCTGGAGGGCCGATCCGCGTTGAGGGGAAATAGCCCTTTTCGGGACCGGCCGTGTCGACGGAGGCGGAGCGCCTTCGGGGCCGTTCAGCGCAAAGCCGTTTTCAAGGCTTTCCGGACTTCCCGGGCGACCAGTTCCCTCAATTCTTTCGCCCTTTTTTTCCGGGTGGTTTTCAGGAAAACGCGCACTTCGGCTTCCACGATCCGTTCCATCCAGTCCGGTTTTTTCCGCCGCAATGCCGCGGCGGGGGTCCCGGAGGGCTGGGCCGGGTCGGGTCGGCGGTTTAGGGAGGTCGGATCGGCGGCTTCGGTCGGCGCCGAAGAGCCGATGTCCAACCCGAAAATCTCCGCAAGCCCTTCCGTTTCGAGGACTTTGTCCTCCGCGGGGGCCTCACCGATGGCGGGCAGCCCGCTTCCGGCCGCGGAAAGCAGCTCCCTTTCGTCGACCTGACGGAGTTTGAACAGCAGTTCGGGCTGGTCGTCCAGACGGGCTCCGATGCCGTAAAGCGCGGCCGCGATATGTTTGCACAGGGCGGCGGAGTCGGGGCAACTGCACGAGAGCCGTATCTCGGAAGGCTCCGGGAATAGCCCCGTTTTTTTCCGGCACAGGCGCTCCATCACGGAGTCGGAAAAGCGTCCCCGCAGGAGTTCGACCAACGAGTCGATGCCGCCGGAGCAGTCTCCGCGGATGGCCCGCCATTTTTCGGGCGGAAGGGGGGCCACCTGCACGGAAATCGTGTAGAGGCTCGACCCCTGGACCAGGGCCTTCACTTCGCCCGGCGCCATCTCCAGGTCGATCACCGATCCGTTGCGCGCGTAAGCGCGCCCCCGCGGCATGCGGTTGGCGTAGTCGCTGTAGCGTTCAAGGTTGTCGCACCAGGCCTTGCCCCAGAAGGTGCGGGCGATGGCGCGGCCGGTGACGCGCACCGGTGAAAGGGTCCGCCCGCTTTTTTTCAGTTTTTCTGCCGTACGATGGGCCTGCCGGCGTCTCTGGGCCGCCGGAACATAGGGCCGCCATCCGTAATCGTCATACATGGGTCATTCCGCCGCAGCTGAATCGAGGTTGAGGGCGACGAGCCTGAGCAGATCCTCGTCCTTCATCTCGGTGAGGTTGATCTCGGACCCGCCCTCAAGCAGATCCTGGGAGAGTTTCTTTTTGGATTCGATGAGGGCATCGATCCGTTCCTCGACGGTCCCTCGGCAGACGAATTTGTGCACCAGCACGTTTTTGGACTGGCCGATGCGGAAGGCCCGGTCGGTGGCCTGGTTTTCCACCGCCGGGTTCCACCAGCGGTCGAAGTGGACGACGTGCGAGGCCGCGGTGAGGTTGAGGCCGGTGCCGCCGGCCTTCAGCGACAGCACAAAAAAGGGCGTGGATTCGTCTTCCTGGAAGCGCTGGACCAGCTCTTTGCGCCGCTTCAGCGGCGTGCCGCCGTGCAGCACCAGGCCGGGACGGCCGAACACCCCTCCCAGAAAATCCGCCAGGGGTTCGGTCGTCTCCTGGAACTGGGTGAAAATGAGGGCCTTGTCCTGCTTGGCGGCGATGATTTCGCACAGTTCACGCAGGCGGTCCATTTTACCGCTGTCCGAGGGCGTCCAGGCGCCGTCCCCCAGCCATTGGGAAGGGTGGTTGCAGATTTGCTTCAAGCGCATCAGATAGGCGAACACCAGGCCCTTGCGCTGCATTCCCTTGGCGGTCTTGAGCAGATCCGCGAATTCCCTGACGGCCTGTTCGTAGAGCGCCGCCTGTTTTCGGCTTAGCCGACAGTAGGCTTTGACCTCACTCTTGGCGGGCAGGTCCGAGATGACGGTTTTATCCGTTTTCAACCGGCGCAGGATATAGGGCCGCACCAGATCGCGTAGGGGGCCGTAAGGGTTGTGTTCCCTTTCGGCCAGGCCTTTCACGTAGTCGTTGAACTGCTTTCCCGTGCCCAACAGGCCTGGATTGGCGAAGTCGAAGATCGACCAGAGGTCGCCCAAGCGGTTCTCGATCGGCGTCCCGGTGAGTGCGATGCGGGCCCGCGCGTTAAGGGCCTTCACGGCGCGGGTTTGCCCGGTATTTGGGTTCTTGATGGCCTGCGCTTCGTCGAGAATCGCGAGCCGCCAGTGGGTCGCGGTCATCCAGGGAAGCCGCGGCAGCGTGCCGTAGCTGGTGATCACCAGGTCCAGCCCGGAGAGCTTTTGGGCTTTGATCGCTTTAAGATTTCGGGGCGGGGTCGTCGAAGGATGGGCGACCAGGACCTTGAGATCGGGCGCGAATTTTTCGATTTCGGCGGTCCAGTTCGCCAACAAGGACGCCGGGGCCACCAGAAGGCTGGGGCTACGGTCCCGCTCCGCGTCCGCGGTTTGGCGCTGGACCAGCAGCAGCGAAAGCACCTGCACGGATTTTCCAAGGCCCATATCGTCGGCCAGGCAGGCGCCCAGGCCGAGCCGGCTAAGCAGGTTCAGCCAGCGCACTCCCACCTGCTGGTAGGGCCTCAACTCCCCGCGCAGGCCGTTTCCAGGGGCGACCTGGGCCAGCCCTTGAGGGGAGCGCAAGTCCCGGAGGGTGTCCTTCAGCCAAGCGCCCGCCACGACGTTGGACCAGTCCGGATCCGCCCGTTCGGCGGGCTCGTCTTTGACGATGCCAGCCCCCGACAGTAGGCGCATGGATTCCGCGAAAGTGAGCCCTTCGGTTTTGGCCAGCTTTTCGGCCTTCCTAAAGCGCTCCATCATTTCCCCGAGCCGATCCCGGTCGATCTCCACCCATTGGCCGCGCAGCAGCGTCAGGCCGCTGGACTGGGCCAGCAGGGCCATGATCTCGGCGGGGCTGAGGCTTTCCCCGTCAAGGGTGACCGCGAGGTTGAAGTCAAGCAGGGCGTCCTTGCCGAAACCGATGGGCGCCTTTTCCCCTACGGTGGCGGTCACGGAGGGCCGGGAGGGGCGGTTGAATTTCCAGGCCGCCGGCATGCGCACCACGACGCCGGACGACTCAATGGCGGGCATGGCCTTGAGGAAGCGGAACGCGTCCTGGGGGCTCCAGCGCAGGGGATGGAAAATCCCCCCCTTGTCCACCATCGCCTTGAGCCAGTCGAGGCGTTCCGCGGCCCGTTGTACCGGCACCAACAAGGACAGCAAGCGTTCCCGATTGCCGGCGCCCGCGTATTCGCGCAGGGCCTGCCCCAGGGGAAGGTGCTGCGCCCTGCCGTGCGCCGTTATCTTGTGGGTGTAGGTCGCGAGAAAGGCGAAAGGAAAATCCCCGTCTTTTGGGTTTTCCGCCAGGTTGAAATGGACCCGGCCGACGATATTCCAGACCGGGTTCAGCTTTTTGAGGAAGTCCTGGGGGGGCAGCCCTGATCGGGAGAGTTCGGAGGCGAAAGCCGCCGCCGTTTCGTCCCAAAAGGCGCTTAGCGTGGCGGGCGTGAGGTACTCGGCCCCGGGCATGGCAGGCGCAGCCGCGGCGGCGGCTTCGAATTCCTTTTCGGAGGGGCGGGAAATTTCCACGTTCCCGCCGTCGGGATCGGTCCCGACGCAAAAGGCGGTCACATAGCGCGCGCCGAATTCCCGCCAGTAGGCGAAAGCCGGAGGCAAGGGACGGCCCATTTCCGAGGTCGCTAGGTGCAGGAGCGCGTAGCCGGAACCCCGGGCGAACGCCTGCCCGAGGCGTTCCGCGCTTTCGGGTTCCAGATCGAAGGCGTCGTCCGAGGGCGCAAGCGTCAGTCGTCCGTGGGGCGTCAGGCAAGGGAGCCAACGGTTGTCACGCATTTCGCGGGGTTTCTTTCCGCGGGCCCATCCGGCCCCGCACTCCTAGGGAAACGGCAATCCCCGGATTTTACGGCACTACCGCTAAAAGGGGGGCAAAAGTTTCGTATCCTGAAGTTGGACTGGGGCACCGGGGGCCGTGGAGGCAGGGTAGGAGTCGTTTTTTCGGGGCGCGGTACGGACGCGTTCGAGCCGGTCGCCGGACCTTACTCTGGCGCTCATGGAGCGCACGGGGTTCATCGCCAGGGCCAACGGCGATCCCCTCGCCCGCAAGGTCGGGGCCGGAATCGTCGCCGTGCGCCGGGCGGGCGCCATCCACGCCTTCGACACCCTGAACCACTTTTTTCCGATCAACCAAATGGTGACGGTGGGGTCGAGTTATTGGAACGTGGGCGTCGGGAGGGAAATCGGCGAAGTCGAGTCCGACGCCGAAGGCATGAAGACCATGGCCCATCTGGGGAAAAATATGGCGTGGCTGCTCAAGAAAATCGGACCTTCCGAGGCCGCTTAGGACGCGGAAGGCTTCCTCAGGCTTTCAACGCGTTCTGGATCGCCTCCCGCAGATCCTTAGGCTGGTCCTTGGGTTCAAAGCGCGCCAGAACCTCGCCTTTTTTCCCGATCAAAAATTTCGTGAAGTTCCAGCCGATGCGCCCTTCCGCGATTCCGGGATGGGCGCCGGTCAGATGGCGGTACAGGGGATGGGCGTCCTCCCCGTTGACCTTGATTTTTTGGAAGACCGGAAACGTCGCCCCGTAGCGGACGCGGCAGGTTTGGGCGATCTCGGCGGCGTCCCCGGGTTCTTGGCCGCCGAATTGGTTGCAGGGGAAGGCCAGAACGGAGAAGCCAAGCCCTTGGAATTCCTGCTGCAATTTTTCCAGCCCCTCATATTGATGGGTGTGGCCGCACTGGCTGGCCGTGTTGACGATCAGAAGGACTTTCCCCTCGAAATTCTTGAGGGCGACGAGGGGACCTTCCAGACTGGGGGCGCTGAAGGCATAGACGTTGGTCATCGCATTCCTCAAGAGGTCCTGGGACGTTTAATCGCGAACACTGCCCAAAGGTACTACGGGCGGAAAAAGCATCGGGATTTTTGTCCTAAACGTCGAGAAAGAAGTAATAAAAAGTCAGGAATGCGTGCATGTGCCATAGTGTAAAACCAAATTTCCGCATCGCGAAAAACCCTGGATTCCCAATACTTTTTTGCGCATTTGTTTTCGTTTTTAAGTGCGATTATGGGAATTTTTGCGGGAAAATTGCGTCCTAATAAGCACCCTGTTTCTTTTTAGAGTCGATCATGAAGCTTCGCCGTAACATCCTTACAACATCTTTGGCGTTGCTGGCATTCGGAATGGCCGGACGTTTGGCGGCCTATTCCTACGGCACGATTCCTTCGGTGGCGAACACCTCCGATTGCACGAGCGCATACGCCAGCTGGAAAACGTCCTATTTAGATACGGAAAGTTGCGGCGACAGCGTGTACAACAGCGCCGGGGGAACCTATTCCGAGGGCCAAGGATACGGCATGCTCATGGCCTCCTACCTGGAGACGAGCGACACCGTTTTGGAGCAACTTTGGACCTTCTACCAGGCCAATTACGACGCTAAAAAATTGATGAATTGGAGCGTTAGCTCTAGCTCTTGCTCCAACAACAGCGCGAACGCCGCCGCGGACGGCGACCTGGACGCGGCCTGCGCCCTGGTCAACGCGGCCCGGCGGTGGCCGAGCAGCAGCAACAATTGGAAGACGCAGGCCCAGACGCTGCTGAACGCCATCTATACCAACGAGGTCAAGTACGATGCCTGCGGCGGGCTCGCCGACGGGGACACCTGGGGCGGCTGCGCCAATGGCAGCCCCAAGAATTACAACCCGAGCTATTTCCGCACCGGCTATTTCCACAGCTTTGATTGTTTTGAAGGCGGCACCCGTTGGACCACCGCCTGCAACGTGCTGTACAACGTGCTCAGTTATTCCCTGACGAACTACATTCTGGCTCCGGATTGGCTGACGACCTCGAATTCCGCCTCCAACGTTTCCACCGCCAAATGGGGAGCCTCGGATTCCACGGGCGGCTACGGTTACGACGCCTGCCGGGAGCCTTGGGTCATCACCATGGACTACCTTTGGTGGGGAAACTCCACGGCCCAGCAGTGGGCGTACAAGTTCACCAACGTCTTTTCCAATCCGACGAACGAAGGGCTTTCCAGCGGCGCGACGGCGGCCGCGACGGCGGCCGCGCTCGGGGACGACTACAGCTACACGTCCGGGGCCAGGGATTCGACCAACCACGAAAACTGCTTTAGCGGCCCGATCGGCGTCGCCGCCATGGCGACGACCAACACCGCCTGGGCGAACGCCGTCTATAGCACGGTGGTTTCGACCTCCAACAACACCTATTTTTCCGATACCCTCAAAGTCATCAGCCTCATGGCGATGACCGGGCTGTTCGTCGAACCTTGCAACGGCGGCTGTTCGGCCTGCACGCCCACCTTCACCCCCAGCGTCACGCCGAGCCTGACGGTCACCCCGACCTTCAGCCCTTCACCCACTTCGACCCCGGCGTTCAGCATCACCAAAAGCGGTTCCGCGAGCACGGCCGCGATCGGCAGCGACGTCAGCTTTTACCTGAATTACTCGAACTTGAGCTCGGGCCCCAGCAGTTCGGGCGTGACATCGGGCGTGAGCCTGACGTTTGACAACGCCGGGCAGGGCGCGAGCGGCAGCAGCTGCACGACCGACTTCACGATCGTGAACGCCTCGGGAGCGGCGATCAACCTCGAGAACTATCGCATCCGTTATTTCTTCTACGACCCGGTGACGGTCACGCCAAGCAGCTACACGACCTACAAAAATTACGACCAGAGCGGGGTCGCCGCGGCGGCGATCGCCACCTATAGCCCGAAGTACCTCGGAACCCGGGACGCGGATTTGGAACAGGACATCACTTTCGGCTCCTATTCCCTGGCCACCGGGTCGAACGTCCAGTACCAAGGCGCTTTTGGCCCGGTGAGTTACGCCTGGAGCATGGCGATTTCCGAGGGTTGGTCGTACCCCGGCGCCGTCGCCTCGGGCTCCGGGACCACGACGACGGCCCAGTACTGCGTCCTGGAGCAGTTGGTCGGTTCCACCTGGGAATATGTCCAGGGCGAATACCCCGGCGGCGCCCAGGCCGTGGCCAACCTGACGATCACCGACGTGCTGGATTCCCGTTATACCTTTGTTTCGGCGACGCCGACCGGTGCGGTCAGCGGCTCGACGTTCACGGCGGTCATCGCCAGCCTGGGGCCTGGGGCCACGGGCGGGATCACCATCACGGTGCAGGTGAATTCCACGGCGACCACGGGACAGGTCGTGCCCAACACCGCCAGCGTGGGCGCCAGCGGCTATCCCTCAGCCACCTCCAATACGTTCAACGTGACCATCAGCGGGGCGGTGGCCAGCCCGACGCCGACGGCGAGCCCCACGCGAACCGCCACGGCGACGCCGAGTTCGACGCCGAGTTCGACCCCCAGTTCAACCTCTAGTTCAACCCCTAGCGCGAGTCCCAGCGCTACGCCCTCGTCGACCGGGACTGCCACCGCCAGCGCCAGCCCGACCCGCACCCCGAGCCCGACGGGCAGCGTCACGAATCTCCCGACCGCCACGGGCACCGCGACGCCCAGTGCGACGGTGACGCTCACGGACACCCCGGTTCCCTACGGGAGCACGGCCACGGATACCGCGACGAATTCCCCGACGTTCAGCGCCTCGCCGTCCGATTCGCCCAGCGCGACCCCGACGCCGAGCGACACGCCGAGTTTCAGCGCCACGGCCACGGTCAGCCCTAGCGCCAGCGGCACAAGCACGTCGACGCCCACGCGCAGCGACACGCCGGGGCCGTCGTCGACCTTTACCCCGACCTATTCGGCCAGCGCCAGTCCGATGGGAACTTTGACCTCAAGCCCGACCGCGACGGCGAGCTCCACGGCGAGCGTCACCCCGAGCCGGACCGCCACCTCCAGCGCCACGCCGACCCCGACGTCCACGGGTTCGCAGACGCCGGGTCCAAGCGCCACCGCGACCGCGACGTTCAGCCCCGTTCCCACCGGTTCCACGGAGACCTATACCCCGCTGGTTTCGGCGTCAGGGACCGCCGTGAACGGGCCGATCATCATCGCCCACGCGCCCCTTCCCAACCCGAACCCGATCGAAATCATGGTGGAGCTCGGGCAAGGGGTCGACGCCCTGGAATTGAGGATTTACGCCGACAATTTGGTGCTGGTCGGCAGCACGACCTACGAGTCCGCGGAATTGGGCTCGGCCGGGTGGAAAACGGTGCCTTTGCCTTCCCGCTTCCGCGGGCTCACGGTGGCCAACGGGGTGTACTACTACAAGGTCATCGCCCACAAGAACGGCTCCGTGGTGAACGGAGCCTCGATCGGAAAGATCTTTTTCGGACGCTAATAACGGACCCGAAAAGGGGACGCGATAAAAGTTGGGGCCCCGGCGCGCGCCGGGGCCCTTTATTTGTGTGCGGTTTTTCGTGGAGCCGCGCTAAGCGGCGTTAAGCCCTATTCGACGCTGGATTTTTGGTGCATCCTGATCGCCCTTTCCCTCACGGAGGCCCCATGAAATTCCAACCGATCTACCGCCAGGACGATCCCGCGTGCATCGAGCGTCTTATCCGACGCTGTCGCATGGGTTTGTTGTCCACGATCGGGCCTGAAGGGGCGCCGCGCATCGGCTGGACCAATGCGGCGAAAATGGGCGGGGACTTTTTTGTCCACCTGTCCGCCGAGGATGTCCAAGCCGGGGATTTGCGTTCGGGGCCGGCGCTGCTGAGCTATTCGGAGGTCCTGGCGACCATCCCTTCGGACTGGTCCGGCACGGAGGACGCCTGCATGGCGACCAATTTGTATCTCCACGCCGAGTTTGAATGCGAAGCCCGCGAGCTGACGGATCCTGCGTCGGCCATGGCCGATCTCGGCGAACTGATGCGGGCCTATCAGCCCTCCGGGGGACATCGGCCCCTTTCGCTGGAAGATCCGCGCTACCGGGCCGAATTGGGCAGTCTGGCGATGTTCCGCCTCAAAGTCGTCCGGACCCGCAGCAAATGGAAAGTCGGCCAGATATGGACGGCCGAACGGCGCAAGGACACCCTGCGCCGCTTGCGGGAGCGGGGGCTGCCTGAAGACAAGCGCACCCTCGAGGAAATGAGCGAGTGGATGCGCCGGGCAGGGGAAATGCCCCTGTGACTTAAGTCGCATCGCCGGAAAGCGTCTAAGCCTACCTTGAAGCATGCCCGAACCACGGAGGGCCTTTGAGGAGAACGCCATGAACGCGATGTACTGCTATCAGTGCGAACAGACCACCAAGGGAACCGGATGCGTGACCCTGGGCGTCTGCGGCAAGGACCCCGTTACCGCCGCCTTCCAGGACCTTCTGGTGCACGCGACCAAAGGCCTCGGCCAGGTCGCCCATCTGGCGCGCACCCGGGGGATCAGGGACCCGTCCGCCGACCGCCTGATGTTGGAGGCGCTTTTCACGGTGGTCACCAACGTCAACTTCGACAGCCATGACGTCGCCGGCTGGGTCCGGGAAGTCGTCGCCGTCCGTCGGCGTCTGTACCGTTCCTACCTGGGCGCCTGCGGGGAAGCCGGAGTCGCGCCCCAGGAACCCAAAGGTTCGGCGACCTACGAACCCGCCGCGGACGTGGACGCCCTGCTGGCCCAGGCCCGCGCCATCGGCGTCCTCACCCGCAAGGAAGCCATCGGCGAGGATTTGCTGAGCTTGGAGAGCATCTGCCTGTTCGGTCTGATGGGGATGGCCGCCTACGCCCACCATGCCTTGGTGCTGGGGGAAAGCGACGACGAGGTGATGGCGTTTTTCCACGCCAGCTTGGACAAGCTCAGCCGACCGCAATCCGCCGCGGACCTCACGGCCCTGGCCCTGGCCATCGGCGCCGAAAACGTCAAAGTGATGGGTCTTTTGGACAAGGCCAACACCTCGGCCTACGGCGATCCCGTTCCCACCCGGGTGCGCATCGAGCCCGTCCGCGGCAAGGCGATCCTGGTGTCGGGCCACGACCTGAAGGATTTGTACGAACTATTGGAACAGACCGAGGGCCTGGGCATCAACGTCTACACGCATGGTGAAATGCTTCCGGCCCACGGCTATCCCGGGCTGAAACGCTTCAAGCACCTCGTCGGAAACTACGGCGGCGCCTGGCAGGACCAGCAGGCCGAATTCAACGCCTTCCCCGGCGCGATCCTGATGACCACGAATTGCATCCAGAAGCCGATGATCGGTTACAACGACCGTATTTTCACCAGCGGCTTGGTGCAGTTCCCGGGGGTGCGCCACGTCGGAAACGGGAAGTTCGGGCCGGTGATCGAGGCCGCCCTTTCGGCGAAGGGCTTCGAGAGCGACGGCGCGGATCGGACGGTTTTGGTCGGTTTCGGGCGCAAGGCGCTCTTGGACGCGGCTCCGGCCGTGATCGAAGCCGTCAAAGCCGGCCAGATCAAACGCTTTTTCCTGATCGGGGGCTGCGACGGGTCCAAACCCGGGCGCGATTACTTCACCGATCTGGCCGAAAGCGTGCCCCAGGACTGCGTGATCTTGACGCTGGCCTGCGGCAAGTACCGCTTCAATAAGCTGGAATTCGGGGAAGTGGCGGGCATCCCGCGGCTCTTGGACGTGGGCCAGTGCAACGACGCCTACGCCGCCGCCCAGGCAGCCATCGCCCTGGCCCAGGCGTTCGGGACCGACGTGAACGGATTGCCGCTGGATTTCGTGCTTTCCTGGTACGAGCAAAAGGCGGTGGCGGTCTTGCTTTCGCTCTTCAGCCTGAACGTCAAGGGCATCCGATTGGGCCCCAGCCTTCCGGCCTTTGTCAGCCCGGGCGTGCTGAAGGTCCTGGTGGACACCTTCGGCATCCGTCCCATCGGCGACGCCCAGGGCGATCTGCAGGCCATGCTGGGGGCCGCCTAGCCTCCGAAGGATTCCAGGGAGGCGGGGTCGGCCAGCACGAGGCGGCCCCTCTCCCTGCGGATCCAACCTTTTTTTTGGAAGCTTTGGAGAGCGCGGCCGACGACTTCGCGGACCGAGCCGAGTTCGGCGGCCAGTTCGGCCTGGGAAGTCCCCAGCACCAGGGATTGACCGGCGCGCGGGCCGCCTTCCCGACGGGCCTGCTCCAGGATGCGGGAGGCCACCCGGCGCGGGACGCTGTCGAGGGAGACCCTTTCCGCCAGGCGCATCATGTCCTGGAGGTGGGAGGAGACGAAGGCGAGGACCTTGAGGAAGAGTTCGGGTTCGCCTTTGAGGAAACGGACGAATTCGGCTTTGGGAACGACCAAAACGCGGCTGGGTTCCAAGGCCACAGCGGTGGCGGGATAGACGCCCTGGGGCGTAAAGAGGGGCGCGGCTCCGAAGATTTGCCCGGGTTTAAGCCGGCGGATCACCTGTTCCTTGCCGTCGGGCGCGATCTTGTGCATTTTGACGTCGCCCTCCAGGAGCAAATGCAGCGCGGAACAAGGCGCGGAGGCCTCGAAAAGGGTCTCCCCGCGCTCCAAGCGGCGCAGGCGCGAGAACTCCACGATGGTGCGCCGGCTTTGGGGGCGGAATTCCCCGAAGAATTCGCAGGAGGCCAGCCGCTTGGCGAGCGCAGCGGCTTCGACGGAAGGCGGGCAGAGGGGTTTGGAAGGCATGGGGCTCCTGGAAGGGCGGGGCTCCATTGTGCGGGAGCGGGGCGGCATTTTCCAGGCCGCCGTCCCCGGAGAGGCGGCGATGAAACCGAGACTTGTGATCGTCGGGAACGGGATGGCCGGGCTGCGCTTGGCCGAGGAACTGGACGCCCTGGGCGCCCCCTATTCCGTCACGATTTTTGGGGCCGAAGGGCGTCCCGCGTACAACCGCATCCGCTTGGCGGAGGCCCTAAGCGGGGCGGAAGGGGACGCTTTGACCCTGCGCCCGGCGGAATGGTACCTCGAACGGGGCATCGAACTGCGGGCCGACGAGGCGGTGTTGGCCCTGGAGCCGGATTCCAAGAGGGTGCGGACTGCCAAAGGGGAGCGGCCCTACGATGTCCTGGCCTTGGCCATGGGGTCGGAGGCGCTGATTCCGCCGATCGCCGGGACGCATTTGGACAGGGTCCTTCGTTTTCGGACGCTGGCCGATGTTGAAGCGTTGCGGAGGAGGATTCGTCCGGGGGAGGATGCGCTCGTGGTCGGCGGGGGGCTTTTGGGGCTGGAGGCGGCCGACGGATTGGCGCGCGCGGGGATGCGCGTGACCGTGGTCCATTTGATGCCCCACCTGCTGGAGCGGCAGCTCGACGCGGCGGCGGAATGGGCCTTCAAACGCGAAGAAGCCGGACCCGAAGGTCCGGCTTCTTCGTTTCCGGGCCTGGGTTCCCGTCAGCGGTTGAGCAGGAATACCCGAGTCAGCACCGGAGAGCTTTGGGCGGCGTCCCGGTCCGCGCGCACCTGGACGAAATAGACGTCGCTGGCGATCCCATCGAAAAGATTCCCGAGGGACACCTGGTTCCAGCCGGGGTGGAAGTTCCCCGCGACGCTCAGCGTGCGGACGCGGATGAGCGCGGGAGTGTAAATCCGAAATTCGACGTGATCCGCCGGTCCGGCCAGGTTCACGGCCAGGGATTTGGGATTGGGATTGGGGAAGGGAAGGGCCTCGAGCACCTGGAGCGGTCCACCCGGGACCGGGGTGGCTGCCGCGGAAACGCTCTGGGTAGGGCTGGAAACCGCCAATGCGGTCGGAGTGGCGCTTGCCGCCGGGGCCGTGGGTTCGCTTGTCGGGGACGACGAAGGGGTCGCCGTCGCACTGGGAGTACCCGAGGCGGTGGCGCTGGGGGAGCCCGAGGCGGTGACGCTCGGGCTGGAGGACACGGTGACGCTGAAGGACTCCGAAGGCGAGGCGCTCGGCGTGGCGGAGGCGAGGGGCGAAAGGGTGGGCGTGGAGGTCGGACTGCCGTTGGCCGGAGTGGCGTCGGGACTGGCGCTGGGGCTGGCCGAGGGTGAGGCGCTCGGCGTGGCGGAGGCGAGGGGTGAAAAGGTGGGCGTGGAGGTCGGACTGCCGTTGGCCGGAGTGGCGTCGGGACTGGCGCTGGGGCTGGCCGAGGGCGAAGCGCTGGCGGTGGCCGAGGAGAGGGGGGACATCGACGGGGTCGATGTCGGGCTTTCCGCGGGAGTGTCCTGGGGCGTGGAGGAGGGGCTGGCCGCTGAGGCGGTGGCCGTGTCGTCCGGGCTCGCCGTAGGGCTCCCGGAGACCGTCGCCGTCGCGGATTCCGTCGGGCTGGCAGTGGCGGTGGCGTTTTGCGGCGTAAAGGTGGGTGTCGCCGTGTTCTGGGCGGTGTTCGACGGGGTCGCGGTCCCACTCGGTGTGGGGCTGGAGGAGGCGGTGAAAGTCGCCGTGGCGCTGCGGGTCGGGCTATCGGAGGGGCTGGAACTCGGCGTGCCCGTCGACGAAGGCGTCGCCGAGGAGGTGGGCGTGTCCGAGCGGGTCGGGGTCGAGGTGGGCGTGGGGGAGGCGGCGATCGCGATGTCGCCGACGAAGGTGTTCACGCTTTGGGCGCCCAGGCTATAGGTGAAGGCCCCTGAAGCGACCGTCACCAGGGACTGCTGGGTCAGGCTGTTGGAGCCGTTGTCGGTGATCCAGGGGGCCACCTGGGCGACGTTCAAGCCGCCGAGGTTGAAGGTCACGGATTGGGCCGAGGTGTTGAAGTTGATGGCGACGATGACCATACGGGTCGAGTTCGCCCAGGCCGTGCAGGAGACGCCGGAAACAGGGGAGACAGTGGCTCCAATGCGCACAAAGCCGGGCCGGACGAACTTGGAGTAGTTGCCCAGCACGAACAGCTTTTTATCCGGCGTCAGCGAACTATTTTCCGCGTCATACAAGCCCGAGTTGTCGCAGGAAGTGGCGCCATAGTCGTTGGAATTGTAAATCCACCAATGATGGTAGGCCGTCTGGTTGGACTGCATGCACTGTTGAATCCAGTTGGCGATGGACAGGCCGGAAGTGATGGTGGAATCGTTGGCGTCCCCGCTGGTGTCGCAGATTTCGGTTTCCCAGCCGACCTGGTTGGTCAGCTGGGTGAATCCGGCCGAAGCCAAGGCGTAGGGCGGGGAATCGTTCCAGGTGATGCCGTACAAATGGTTTCCGATGATGCTGATGTATTTGGCCGCCGCCGCGTCGTCCATCGCCGTTTGGGCGTAGGCGGAGGCGTCCCCGAAGCTTTCCGGGATCATGATTTTGACCGACGAAAGGTTGGAGTTTCCGGCAAAGGCCGGCCCCATGTAATTGGCGACGAAATAATCGAATTGGGCCGGAGTGAAATTGCAGGATTCGTAGGTCGTGCACCAGTCGGGTTCGTTTTGCGGGGAAACCGCGTACAGGGAGACCCCTTCGTTCGTGAGGACGTCCTGCGCGTAGGTCGTCAAATAGGCCGCATACCCTTGGCAGTTGGCGGTGGTCGAGACGAAAATGTTGTTGGCGTCCGGAGGGCCGGTGGTCAGGGAAACGGCGCCGGAGGAAGCTCCGTTGACGCTATCGTTTTTTTTGTAGACGGCGGGCGGCGTCCATTCGGTGCTCCAAACCTTGACATTGGGATTGACCCCCACGGCCACGGCCATGTTGGCTTCTTCGGAGGCCCAGGCATTGGTCCAGGTCCCGCTGGAAGGTTTCGGGGTCCAATCCGGGGCGATGCGTGTCCGCAAGAGCGTCATTCCGATGTTGCCGTTGACGTGTTGGGTCGTCGAGCTGACAGGATACATGGAATCGTCCAACCACAATTGGTTTTTGACCAAAGCGAGGACGGTAGAACCGTTCCAGGCGGAAGCAGCTCCAAAACCGTCCATGGTTTGGTAAGTGGTCGACGGGCTCAAGGTCACGGTATTCGCCGCGGAAAGGGTCCCGACGAAGGCCGCTAAGAAACTAAAAAAAACCATAAATTTAGGGTATTTTGTAAATATTTTTTTATGCATGGCAGGCTCTGAGTGTCCCGGGGTTTGAAACCCTATTATCGTGAAGTCCCTGATGAGGAGACAGCACTCTAAAATTAAAGCATAGCGGAAGTCACTTTTTCGGGTATTAGAAATAGTGCCAGTTTAAGTTCGTTTCGGGGCGTTTCTTTCCCGGAATTGGCCTGGAGAACTCCCCACTTCCCGCTTAAAAACTTGAAAAAAGTAATTGGGACTTCCAAACCCGCAGACCTCGGAAATCATTCCGGGCGTTTGCTCGCTTTCCAAGAGAAGTCGTTTGGCTTTTTTTAAGCGTTCGGCCAAAAGGAACTCCGAAAAAGGCATGCCCGCGAACCGAGAAAATTCTCGGGAAAAGGCGGTCCGGGAGAATCCAAAAGCGCGCGCGGCCTCGGGTAGGCTCCAGTCCTTTTCCAGGGAAGCTTTCAATTCGTCCCGGGCGCGTTCCAGGCGCAATTGCTTTTCGCCGTCGGTCTTGGGTTCGAGCAGTTCCAACAGAGTGTCGAGTCCGCCGTGAAAACGTCCCACCATTTCATTGAGGTTGGTCGCGCCCTGGATTTCGCCGCAAAGCCGCCCTTCGAGGGCCTCCAGGGACGCTCCCACGAGCACGCCACGAAGCTCCACCACCTCGAAGAGCCGATGGAAGGCCTCTAAAAAGGAGCCCCGGGCGGCTTCCGGTTGGCCCCGCGCCGCCAGCAACGTCGCCTCGACGAAAGTGTCGCGGATGCGGGCCCCTCCGGCGGCCCCGCTTTCGCGGGCCTGGCGCACCAGGTCGGCGATGAGGTGGCGCAGGCCGGTGCCGCCGTTGACCGGGGTTTCCAATTCGTCGTGGAAAGCGACGGAAAGGTCCTTGCTGACGGCGACATGGAGGGTGGTGATCGCCTGTTCGTAGGCCTCATGCAGATCGAGGCCCGATCCCGCGCCTTGGGCGCATCCGATCCAGACTTTGCAACCGAAGGCCGAGGCCAGCCCGGCGCGCAGGGCCAGGGCCTTTTCCCGGAGGTTGCGCCGGGATTCGCCGGGGCCGGCTCCGGCGGGGGGCGAAGACAGGAAAAGCGCCCCATAGTTGTTCAGCGGGTAGGCGATCGTTTCCTCAAGCGAGCGGGCCAGGCGGCGGGATTCCTTGAGGAACGCCAGGGCCGCCAACCAGTCCGCCCATTCCCGGCCGGTTCCCTCGCGTTTGGCGGCGAAAACGGCCGAGGGGAAGCGCCGGATGCCGAGTTCCTTGGATTCCCAGTCCATCAAGGTGCGCGGATCGCCGTTGAAGCGGAAAAAGGTCGGCTCCAACACCTGCCATTTCACCCAGAAGCGGTGCCAAAGCCGGCGGGCGAAGATCTCTTCCTGGATTCTCGCCATGGGTTCCCCGACTTCCGCGCCGGTCAGGCGTCCCGCTAGGAAACCGCCGAAGAGGGAAAAAAGTTCGGAGAGTCCCCCGACCAATTGCGCGTCCAGGACCGGCGTCCTCACCAAGGATCGGACGTAGGCGGAGAAATCAGGGTCGTGGGCGCGCGCGGTGCGGCCGGTGAGGCGGTTCCAATTTCCGAGCACTTCGGCTTCGGAGGGGACTTGCATCAGGAAAGGTCCGGACTGGAGGACGCCCACGACCTTGCCGGCGGCGTCGATGACGGGGACGAAGAGCCCGTGGAGTCCGTGGCGCGCGGGCGAAACCGGTTTGCCCGAGGCGCAGGCTTTGCGCAGGGCCGCTTCGTTGTAACGGATGCGCGTCTGCCATTGCCAGTAATCTTCGAAGTTCATCGGGCTTTGGGTGCTGCGCGGGCTCACCAGGACGTGCCAGGCTTTCCATTCCCCGGCTTCGATGTAGAAGCAGGGCAGGTCGGCATAGTTGACTAAAAGGTTTTGGAGGACATGGAAAGGCCGGGCCGTGTCCAAGGCGCGGAAACGGGCGAGGGGCGAACCGGAAAGGGGGAGATCCGCCATGGATGCCGCCGAAGCCGGGAGCGGGGTTTTCAAAAAAAAGCGGGAAATCCGCCGGGAACGCGGTTCAGGCCGCGACCGGCGCGGAGCCCGTGCGGCGTTGGGCCGCGAGATGGCGGAGCCCTTCTTTGTCTTTGATCAGGATGCTACGGCCTTTGCGTTCGATCAAGCCGGATTGTTCCAGCTTTCCGAGGACGCGGCTGACGGTTTCTTGGGCCGAACCCGACAGGTCGCCGAGGGCGGTGCGGGTGATGCGGATGGCCTGGGAGGCGGAAGTGGAAGGGTCAAAATGCGCGGCAAGTTCGACCAAGTGGGAGGCGATCTTGCTGGTGGCGTCGTGTTCCGCTCTCAACAAAAGATCCATGCGCTGGGTGCGCATTTCCCGGGCGATGCGTTGCAGCAGGCCGCGGGTGAACGAAATATCGGTTTCAAGCGTCTTGAAAAAGGCGGCCGCGCTGAAGACGCACATCTCGGAGGTCTGCATGGCCTCCGCCGAAAGGCTGTAAGGTTCTTCGGAGAGCAGCGAGGTGTATCCGAAGAGGTCTCCAGGATGCACCAAGCGGACCGTCGCTTGGTGGCCCGGCTCGACGTCCTTGAAGAGCTTGATCAGGCCGCTTTGCATGATGAATACGCTGCGCGGCTGTTCGCCTTCATGAAAAAGGCATTCGCCCTTGGAAACGGTTTGGCGCCGGACCTCCAAATGGAGGTTGCGCATCCCCTGCTGACAGAGTTCGGCGAGGGGTCGGCGGTAGACGGCGATGCACTGTTCACACGTGATGCTCATGGTTCCCCCCGGGGGATACGACGCTAAACGAGCAAAATGTAAATCTTTGTCGGCCAAAGTATTATGACTTCGGTCAGGTAGCGGGTTCCCGGAGGGCCGCCGGGAAGGAAATTGGGCTCCTGGAGAGGCCTGGCATGACCGCCGTCATTCCATGCGGGGGCCCGAAGATCTAGCCTCGAAACAGGGCCTGCGGGCCCAAAAGGAGGCGTACCATGGTCGTGGTGGAACTCGTTTACACGGGGCGAGGAGGCTTGGAGCAGTTGGTCGATCAAACGGCCGTTGAAGTGGAATATGTTTTCGACCGCCATACCTTGAAATGGAGCCCTTCCTATCCGGTTACCCTGAGGGAATCCCTCGGTTTAGGGGTTCGGCAGCAGATGATCGGCGGGGTACCGCCCAGCCCCGGGGGGCGCGGCGGGAAAAAAGCGTATCGGATGTGGCTGGCCTTGCCCGAGGGAGGACTCAGGGCTTGGACCGCGGAATTGACCGATCGCATCTTGAAAGGGTGCGGCGCGTCCGGAAAGGGGACGCAAGCCCAAGTCCGCCGGGAGCTTCAGAAGGTCCTGGTCTGCCGACTGGGGCCGTGCCTGGAACGGGCCCAGCTGCCGTCCATCCTGATGGGCAGCATCCCCTAGGGAACGAACGGAAAACCGTTTAAAAATGAAGCGATTTCAGGAGCGGCCCCCTGCGTTACCAGGGAGTTGTGCGCGAAAGAACTTGTGTTTTGGAAGGAAGTGGCCTTAACTTTACCCATCTTTGGTCCGGTTGGTCCTAGGTGACTTGGATCATGGCGGCTCCCCTGGTCTCAAGTGCAGACTGTGGCCCGCCGTGACCATCCTATGACGGCCATCCCGCGAGGAACCTATGCAGCCTAAATTCCCTGGCATTGCTTCGACCGCAGACGGCTCTACAGCCATCGTGTACGTCGAAACCGCCATCTCAGAAGCCGCGACGGCTTATCCGATCACCCCGACGACGAACATGGGCGTCGGCTATCAGGAAAAGGTCGCCAACGGCGCCCAGAATCTCTGGGGAACCACGCTCGGCTTTGTCGAACTCGAAAGCGAACATTCCGCCGCCAGCGCCTGCGAAGGCTTCGCGGTGGCCGGTGGCCGCGTCGCGAACTTCACCAGCGGCCAGGGCCTCATCCTGATGAAAGAGGTCCTCTACACCATCTCCGGCAAGCGCCTGCCGGTGGTCTTCAACATCGGCGCCCGCGCGCTGACCACGCAGAGCCTGAACGTGCACGCCGGACATGACGACATTTGGGGCGTCATGGACACGGGTTGGGGCTGCCTTTTCGCCCGCAACGCCCAGGAAGCCGGGGATTTGGCGCTGATCTCGCGCCGCACCGCCGAGGCCACCCTGACGCCCTTCTTCAACGTCCAGGACGGCTTTTTGACGACCCACACGGTCGAAAGCGTGCGCCTGCCCGAGCCCGAATTGATGAAGGAATTCGTCGGCGACCCGCACCAGAAGATCCGCGACGTCTTCGATCCCGCCAAGGGCCTGATGGTCGGCGTGGTCCAGAACCAGGAAAGCTACATGAAGGGCAAAGTCGCCCAACGCCTGTTCTACGACAAGGTCAAGGGTGAGCTCAAAAAGAACATGGACGAGTTTTCGGCGCTGACCGGCCGCAAATACGACTTGGTCGACTGCTATAAGATGGAAGACGCGGAATACGCCATCGTCGGCCTGGGAACGGCCATGGAAACCGCCAAGCTGGGCGTCGACTACGTCCGCAACAAGTTCGGCATCAAGCTGGGCCTGGTGAACGTCACCAGCGTGCGGCCTTTCCCCAGCGAAGAACTGGTCCAGGCGCTCTCCAAAATCAAGGCCGTCAGCGTGATCGAACGCGTGGACGAGCCCTTGGCCGCCTCCAACCCGCTGACCCGCGAAGTCAAGGCCGCCTTTGCCGACGCCTTCGTGGACAAGAAGATTTCGACGATTCCCGCGATCCTGAGCGGCGTTTACGGCCTGGGTTCCCGCGATTTCCGCGTCGAAGAAGTCGCCGCCCTCGCCCACAACATGGCCGGACCCAAGAAGGCCTTCTTCGCCCTGAACATCGGCGGCGAATGGGCCCTGCCCGCCGAACCGCTCGCGGATATCGCCCCCAAGGGCAGCTTCGCGATGCGCGGCCATTCGGTCGGCGGCTACGGCTCGGTGACCACCAACAAGATCATCGCTTCGCTCTGCAGCGAGCTCTTCGGCCTCTACGTCCAGGCCTTCCCCAAGTACGGTTCCGAAAAGAAGGGACTGCCGACGACGTTCTACCTGAGCGTCGCCGAGGAGCCCATCCTGACGCACTGCGAACTCAGCCGCGTGGACTTCGTCCCCGTGCTGGACGCCTTCGCGTTCAAGAGCGGCAACCCCCTTTCCGGGCTGGTCGACAAGGGCGTGCTCTTCCTGCAGTCGCCGGAAAGCGACCCCAAGAACGTCTGGCAGTCCCTGCCGGAAGCGGCCCGCAAGCAGATCGCGGCCAAAGGCATCCGCGTCCTCTACATCGACCTGGTGTCCGCCGCCATCGAGTTCGCCCCGACGCCCGACCTGCAACAGCGCATGCAGGGCATCCTTTTGCTGGGCATCTACCTCAAGATCGCTCCCTTCGCCAAGGGCATGTCCGAAGAAAAACTTTTCGAGAAGCTCAAGGGCGTCTTGGGCAAATACTTCGGCCGCCGCGGCGACGCGGTGATCGAGGCCAACCTTAAGGCGGCCAAGCGCGGATTCGAAAGCGTGCACGAAGTGCCGGCCGACATCATCAATGGGGCCTTTGCCCCGGTCAGGGGGTAAGAGACCATGACAGCAGCGAACAAAAACGTACCGGCGGACGGCATCCTCGAAACCATCAAGGATTTCAGCCCCATCCTGGAAGCCTACGCCACCGGCAAGACCGATGAACTTTTCCTGCCCGACGAAATCGCGGCGCGTTCGATCATCCCTCCGGGGACGGCCGGCCTGCGCGACTTCAGCTACATCGCCCCGGACATCCCGCGCTTGGTTTCGGAAAAGTGCGTGGCCTGCCTGGAGTGCGTGAACCTCTGCCCGGACACGGCGATCCTGGCCAAGGTCGTCCCTGAGGACCAGCAGGAGAAGGCGATCGCGTCGGCTCCCGCCGACAAGCAGGGCAACTACAAGGCCCACGAGGTCAAGCATCCTAAGTACTATCAGCCCATGAAGGCCAAGGGCAAGCCGGGCGGGATCTTCAACCTCTACATCGACCCGACCAAGTGCAAAGGTTGCGCCGAGTGCGTGGAAGTCTGCGGAACCAAGGGCGCGTTGGTGATGGAATCCAAGGAACACGGTGTGGTCGAAAAGGCCCTGGACGACTTCGCGTTCTTCAAGAAGACGCTTCCGGACACCCCCGAAGACTACATCTCCAAGGCTCCGGCCGACGTCATGTTGGACACCAAAGCGCAGCTGTTCGTCGGCGGCGCCGGTTCCTGCATGGGCTGCGGCGAAGGCAGCGTCATTCGCATGGTCATGGGCTTGACCGGCAAGGTCGCGGGCCGCGAGAACATCGGCGTCCTGGGCGCGACGGGCTGCAACTCGGTCTTTTCGAGCACCTATCCCTACAATCCCTTCCTGACCAGCTGGTCGAACAGCCTGTTCGAGAACGTCACGACCTACGCGATGGGCGTGCGCCTGAACTGGGACCAGAAGGGCTGGGGCCACAAGCGCCTGTGGACCGTGGGCGGCGACGGCGCCATGACCGACATCGGATTCCAGGCCCTGAGCCGTCTCCTGGCCAGCGGCATGGACATCAAGGTGCTGGTCCTGGACACCCAGGTTTACTCCAACACCGGCGGACAGGCCTCGACGGCGAGCTTCATGGGCCAGAACGCCAAGATGTCGGCGCACGGGCGCGCGGTCCACGGCAAGGTTGAGCGCCGCAAGGAGCTCGGCCTGCTGTCGATGATGCACCCGGACGTCTACGTCGCCCAGGTCATCGCCAGCAACCTGAACCATTTCTATCGCGCGATCCAGGGCGCCCTGGAATTCCCGGGACCCGCGGTGATCCTCGCCTACACGGCCTGCATGCCGGAACACGGCATTCCGGACGACGCGGCGGCCCGCCAGGCCAAGCTGGCCGCGGATTGCCGTGTGTTCCCGCTCTTCATCCACGATCCCCGCAAGGGCGAGAAGATGTCGGAGCGCCTGTCCCTGGTCGGCAACGTGGCCGCGGACAAGGACTACTTCACGGATCCCAAGTCCGGCGAAGTGTACGACTTCATCAAGTGGGCGCGCACCGAAGGGCGTTTCGCCAAGCAGTTCGACAAGGAAGGCAATCCTTCCGATATCCTGAAGGCGGCGGCGGAATCCCGCTTGCGCAACTGGCACCAGCTGCAGGAGCTCGCCGGCCTGCGCTAGTCCCGGACAGAAGCACCGAGCAAGACCCGAAACCCCGCTTCCGAAACGGAAGCGGGGTTTTCTTTTGGTTGCGCGCCGGGCACCGCCCCGTACAATGGAGCTTCGCCCAAAGAGGACCTTCCTTAAAGGAACCCCATGGCCCACCGCCGCTTGCTCGTTTTCGCCGCCGCAGGAATGCTTTTCGCCGGGGCGCCTCTTTCGGCCGCCGATCCGGCCCCGGACGGCGCGGTCGTGGCGCCGGCGTCCGCCGCTCCGCTGGCCGGTGCGGACGCCCCCGAAGCCAAACCCAAGGCGAAATCCCACCACAAACGGTATTCCGTGTCCGACGACGCGGCCCCCAATTTCAGCCTCACCGACGTGCGGACGGGAAAACTTTTCAACCTGCGGGATCATGTGGGTGAGGTCGTGCTGATCGACTTTTGGGCGACCTGGTGCGGACCTTGCCGGATGGTCATTCCCCACCTGATCCAGGCGCAGAAAGACTATAAGGGACGCGGATTCACGGTGGTCGGGGTGAGCCTGGACCAGCGGGGCGGGGCCGACTTGGTCGCCAATTTCGCCCGGCAATTCAAGCTGAACTACCCCGTGGTCAACGACGCCGACGCGGCGGTGGCCATGGAATACGGCGGGATCCGCAGCATCCCTTCGACGCTGGTGTTGGACCGGCACCAGCATGTGGTGGGCGGATTCGTGGGCTACCACGGCTACGGCGATTACCAGAACCTGATCGACAAGGCTTTGTCGGCGGATTAGGCGTGCCCGAACTCCCGGAGGTCGAGACCATCCGGAGGGGGCTGGCTCCCAGGATTTTAGGGCGCCGCATCGTGAAGGCGGAATTACGCCTCGCGAAGCTGGTGCGCGGTTGCGCCCCCGGGACCTTCGCCCGCGCGATCGAGGGGCGGCGTTTCGAGGCGGTGGACCGTCGCGCTAAATACCTGTTATTCCGGCTTTCCGGAGCCCGCACCTGGATGGTCCACCTGGGGATGAGCGGGCAGCTCGGCTTTTGGGACCACCGTCTTCCCGAAGATCCCCGTTTCAGCATCTCGCCCCTGACGGGCCTGCAACGCAGCCAAGGCCAGCATCCGGCGGACCGCCATACGCATTTGCTTTTGCATCTCGAAGGCGGCGACCGGGTGCAATACCGGGATATCCGCCAGTTCGGGCATTTCCGTCTGGTCGGGACGGGCGAGGAAAGCTCCCTAGCTTCCCTCCGTCGGCTCGGCTTGGAGCCCTTGGACGGGGGCTTCACCTACCAGGCCTTCGAGGCGGCGCTCAAGGGGCGGCGCGGCATGGTGAAGGCGCTTTTGCTGAACCAGACGGCGGTGGTGGGTCTGGGGAACATCTATTCGGACGAGGCCTGCTTCGCCGCCGGGATTCATCCGCGGCGTCGGGTGGAAAGCCTGGGACCGGAACGCCGGCGCGCGCTTTACGCGGCGATCAAGGCCGTCCTGGACCAGGCGCTGGATTCGGGCGGGACGACGCTCAGGGATTACCGGCGGGCCGACGGCACGCACGGGCTCAACCAGGATCGCCTCCAGGCCTACGGCCGGGAAGGCGAGCCCTGCCTGCGCTGCGGGAGCGTCCTGCGCAAGACGACGGTCGCCCAGAGGACGACCGTTTTTTGCCCGCGTTGCCAGAAACAGGAAGCCAAGAGGCCATGAAGATCACCGTCAACGGCAAGGAAGAGATTCTCGACACGCCTTTGAGCGTCGCCGCGCTTTTGGAACTGAAGGGCATCCATCCGCAGACCGCGGCGGTGGATCTGAACGGGGAGTTGGTGCGCCGGGCCGAACGCGAAAGCGTGCGCCTGAAAGAGGGCGACGAGGTCGAGATCGTGCGCATGATCGCCGGCGGGGCCCCTGGCTCCGAAGCGCCGCTGACCATCGCCGGAAAGGCGTTTTCGTCGCGGCTGCTGCTGGGCACGGGGCGTTATCCGAGCTTCGAGCACATGCGCCGTTGCCACCAGCTGAGCGGGACCCAGATCGTGACCTTGGCCGTGGGGCGGCACGATTTTTCCGGCCAGGGCGGTTCCAACATCATGGACTTCATCGACCGCGAAAAGCTGACGCTATTGCCCAACACGGCCGGAGCCTACACCGCCCGTGAGGCCGTCCGCCTCGCCCGGCTGGGCCGGGAATTGCTCGGAACGGAATGGGTGAAGTTGGAGGTGCTTTCCGACCAGAAGACCCTGTGGCCGGACACTGCGGCCACCGTGACGGCCTGCCGGGAGCTGGTGCGCGACGGATTCACGGTGCTGGCCTACACCACGGACGATCCGGTGGTCGCGCGTCGCCTTGAGGACGAAGGCGCGGCGGCGGTGATGCCCTTGGGTTCGATGATCGGTTCGGGCCAGGGCATTCTCAATCCCTTGAATTTGCGCTTGATCAAAGCCAACGCCAAGATTCCGGTGGTGTGCGATGCGGGGATCGGGTGCGCTTCGGACGCGGCGCAGGCGATGGAATTGGGGTTGGATGCCGTTTTATGCAATACCGCAGTTTCCCAAGCGCAGGACCCGGAGCGGATGGCGGAAGCCATGAAATGGGCGGTGATGGCGGGCCGAGCCTGTTATTTAGCCGGACGTATACCACGCCATGACCACGCGGAAGCCAGTTCCCAAGGGGCGGGAGTGGGTCAACGGTGAATTCTGGAACAAAAGAAAACTTGCAGAAGCCTCGGCTGGGCGTATGATTGACGTACATCAAGAAACGAAGGACGGAATCGCATCCATGGCCCAGCAGCCCGGCACTCAACGGACCTTCGACCTCAGCGCCGAAGACTTCAAGACCCTCATCAAGGTCGGTCGGTCCGTGCATTTTGCCAAGGGGGAGGAAATTTTCGCCGCTGGGGACGAACCGGATACGATTTGGTTGATCCAAGCCGGACGCATCCATATGACCAAGACTTCCTCCACCGGGTCGGAAAGTCTGATCGCATTTTACGGACCGGGACAGAGTTTTTGCGTCGCCGCGACCATCATCCAGCATCCCTTCCCCTGTTCGGCCAAGGCCGCCACCGATTGCGAACTGGTGGCTGTGCCCGGTTCCGCTTTTAAAAAGCTTTTTGACCAGTTACCGGCCTTCGCCCGGCGCCTGTTGACGGAAATGGCCCCGCAATTTTGTGACGCCCATTGCGATTGCGCGTTGAACGTCGAAAGCGTCGAAATGCGCTTGGCGACGACCATGCTCCGTCTGGACCGCCAGTTCCAAGGGGGCTCCATCCCCTTCACCCGTCAGGAATTGGCGCAGATGGTCAACACCACGGTGGAATCCTGCATCCGTACGCTTTCGACCTGGAGTAAAAAAGGCTGGATTTCCGGCGGGCGAGGGGAAGTCCTGGTGAAGGACCGCCAAGCTTTGGAACAAATGGCCCAGGAGCAGTGAACCGCACGCAACGCAAACATCCGGCCGGGCGTAGCGCCCTTTAGTCCCCAAATATAAATCTTAAAATTTTGGCGTTTTTCCGGTTATTTCAGGATCAGGCCGTAACGCCCAAGGTCAACGAGAGCGCCCAGGCCGCCAGAGCCGCCGCGTTCCACGCCTGGATTTCCCAGTTCAAGCGGCGCACTTCGGCGAAGCCCGGAAGACCTCCGGGAGAGGAACGCCGCCGAAGCAGGCGCGCCAGCACCCACAACAGATAGATCGCCATGAAACTGACGCCGAACCAGGCCCCCCGCGCCGCCATAAACAGGGTCGCCAGCAGGAGGGGGCCGGCCAGCAGGCTCATCGCGTCTTTGGGCGCCTCCAGGCCTTCCATCCAAAACTGGGAGAAAAGGGCCTGGGCCGGGAAATACGCCGCCGGAAGAATCCAGACGCCAAACGCCTGAGGCGCCAGCACCCCCCAGTGCACGAAGCCGAACATAAGGGCCGGCAAGGTCAGAATCAGATGGGTCAGGTAGAGCAAGCGTCCGTCCAAGGGCCGCCATTCCAGCCGTAAGATGAACATCAACGCGACCAGGCAGGCTACGCCAATGATGACGCTACCCCACGCCTGCCGGGCTCCCGCTTCGGTCATCCACAGGAACCAGAGCAGGCAGATCGCGGTCGCGGTGACCAGGATGAGCCCCAAGGGCTCGGCGGCGTTCGTCCGCGCCACCGCCCCCTGGCGGGAGCGGCCCGCGAGGCGGCTGAACCATTCGCTCCCCAAAAACAAGGCCAAGGCCGCGATCGCCAACGCCACGCCCTGGGGTTCGAGGCGCGGGCCGATGCTCAGCATCCAGCCCAGGACCAGGCACGAAAGCACGCTCCACCAGGCTTGACCGTCGTTGGGCAGCGGAAAGCGCGTGGGCTCGGAGCCCGCGCCGACCGAGGAAGAAAGGGTGTGCGGCATGCTGTTTCCTTGGGGAAGTTTTATTTCGCCTTAATTATCCCGTTTGGGGTTTCGTCAACGGAATGATTTAGGTCATGCCTCGACCAATATTGCCGGAGAAGGCGCCGGGCTTATTTTTGCGAAAGAATCCACCGCACCATGGCGCGCAGTTCCGCCTGGGAAAGGCCGGGATGCCCCGCCATGGGGATGGCTCCCCAAACCCCCGAACCTCCGGTCTTGATTTTACGGATGAGGGTGGTCTCGGCCTTGGGGTCCTTGCGATAGCGACGGGCCACTTCCACGAAGGCGGGGCCGATCACCTGGCGTTGGACCGCATGGCAGGCCAGGCAGTCGCTGCGCTTCATCAAAGCTTTGCCATCGGCTTCCCGGGAGACCGGGCTCTCTCCGTAGGTGGTCGAACCCAGGGAGCAAAGCAGGAGAATTCCGGCGAAGGACACGAAGCGTCGGCGGGCGCGAACGGGAAGGGGGAAGAAACAGGGCATAGCGACTCCGGAGGAGACCCGAAATTATAGGGAGGCCGTCCGACCAAGAATTATGACCGGAGTCATGTTTGGACACTTGGGAAAAGCTCGAGTATGATGGCTGAATTCCCCCCAGGAGCCCTATCCATGCAACCCGCAGCCCCTCCTCCCCTGCGCATCGTTTTTTGGGAAACCACCCAGGCCTGCAATCTCGCCTGCAAACATTGCCGGGCCGAAGCCAAGACCCACCGGGATCCCGCGGAAATGAGCGGGGACGAGGCGCGGGCGATGATGGACGCCCTGGTGCGCATGGGGAAGCCGGTTTTGGTGTTTTCGGGCGGAGAGCCCTTGGCGCGTCCGGATATTTTCGAATTGATGGAAGCGGCCCACGCCCGGGGCTTGATCACGGCGCTTTCCACCAATGGGACGCTCATCGACGAAGGCATGGCCGACCGCATCGCCGGGGCCCGGCCGCATCGGGTGAGCATCAGTTTTGACGGGGCCGACGCCGCGGTCCACGACGGTTTCCGCCAAGTGCCCGGGGCTTTCGAGGCGTCGCTGGCGGGATTGCGGCGTTTGCGGGCCCGGGGCGTCGAAGTGCAGGTGAACACGAGCGTCACCACGCACAACCAGGCCAGCCTGCCGGCCATCTACGATTTCGTGCAAAGTGAGGGCTGCTGCGCCTGGCACCTCTTTATGTTGGTTCCGGTCGGCTGTGGCTTGGAGATTCCCCAACAGCAACGCCTCGCCGCCGGCCAGTACGAGCGCACCCTGAAATGGTTCGTCCAAGTCCAAGCCGCTTCGCCCCTTGAGATGAAGGCGACTTGCGCGCCCCATGTGGTGCGCATCGCCCGCCAGAATTTCCCCCAAGGGGTCGAGCTTGCCGGGCGCCCGGGGCCCTCGATCGCCGCGCCGCCCGCCCACGGGGGGCATCCTCTGGGCCGGACTGCGGGTCATCCGGGCGGGGCGGGACGGCCGCATCCCTCTTCCGGAGCGGGCAAGGGGTGTTTGGCCGGGAAATCCATCTGTTTTATATCGCGGTTCGGTCAGGTCCAGGGTTGCGGCTATTTGCCGGTGCCGGCGGGAAGCCTTCGCCAGGCGCCTCTGGATGAGGTGTGGAAGGAATCCGGGCTTTTTCAGGCGTTGAGGAATCCGGATTCCCTCAAGGGCAAGTGCGGGGTCTGCGAATTCAAAGCCGATTGCATGGGATGCCGGGCGCGGGCATTCGCCGCGGAAGAGGACGCTTTCGCCGAGGAACCCCATTGCGCGTGGGTCCCCGCAAGCCTGCGCCCCCAAGGGAGCCCGGAATGCTGAATTGCACAAAGCTGATGTTCGGCCAAAATTCCGAAAGCGACGCCCTGCGCTACGGACGCGGGCACGTCGCCCTCAAGGATCGGCGACCGGTGGTCGTCTGGACCATGACCCGGCGTTGCAACCTGGAATGCAGCCACTGCTATACCGCCAGCGAAGATCGCCCCTACGACGGCGAACTGACCACCGACGAAGGCTACGCGCTCTTGGACGACTTGGCGGCCTTCAAAGTCCCCGCCGTGTTGATGAGCGGGGGGGAACCCCTGATCCGCCCCGATTTCGACCTGTTGGCCCGCCGCGCCGCGGCCCTGGGATTGAGGGTCACGCTCAGCACCAACGGCACTTTGATCGATGACGTCAAGGCCGCCCTGCTCAAGGAAGTCGGCGTCACTTACGTCGGCATCAGCTTGGACGGCCCGCGCGAAGTGCACGACGTTTTTCGGCGGCGCCCGGGCGCCTTTGACGCGGCCCTGCGGGGCATCCGCGCCTGCCGCCGGGCGGGGCTCAAGGTCGGCCTGCGCCTGACCCTTACCCAGCCCACCTACCGCGGTTTGGACCGGATTTTCGAGACGATCGAAGAGGAAGGGATCGCCCGTGTCTGTTTTTACCATTTGGTCTATACCGGGCGCGGCCGCAGTCTGCAAAAGGTGGATCTAAGCCACGCCGAAACCCGCGAGACCCTGGATAAAATCCTCGGCTGGACCCAGCGGCGGATGCAGTCCGGCCACGCAGTCGAGGTGTTGACCGTGGACCAAGCCGCCGACGGCCCTTATCTGGCGCTCAAGGCCGAAGCCCAAGGGCAAGGCGAGCGGGCGAGGGCCATTTTGGAACTGCTCCGCAAAAACGGGGGCGGCGCCGCCGGTTCGGGTGTGGGTATCTCGAATGTCGACCCCAAGGGCGGGGTGCATCCGGACCAGTTTTGGCAGGCGGATTTGGGATCGGTGCGGGAACGCCCTTTTTCCGGAATCTGGACGGACCCCGAACAGCTTTTGCTCGCCCAATTGCGCAACCGCCTTCCCCTATTGAAAGGGCGGTGCGCTTCCTGCCGTTTCCAGGCGGAGTGCGGCGGCAGTTTCCGGGCCAGGGCCGTCGGCTCGGCCGGGGATCCTTGGGCTGAGGATCCCGCCTGCTATCTGAACGACGCCGAAATCGGGATTTAGCCCGCGGCGCCCTGGACGGACACGAAATCGCGCCCATTGAAATCGGGAGCGGAAAATTTCCGGATTTCCTCAAGTCAGCGCTCCAAAATTCCGATCTTGTCTTGGCGGGAGAACGCGCCGTTCGTCGGCCAAGCAAGGCTTGCGCCGCGCCCCAAGGCGGGTATGATGGGAAGGCAATGACCTCCACACTTTCCACGAATCGCCGTTTAAAAGTCCTGGTCGCCATGTCCGGGGGCGTGGACTCCTCCTTTGCGGCCGCCTCGCTTGCGCGGGAAGGGTGCGAAGTGGTCGGAGTCACTCTGCGCGTTTGGCAGGACGCCCGGGTGGAGTTCGCGTCGGAAGCTTGTCCTTCGGAGAAGGCGGCTTCTCGGCGTTGTTGCGGACAGCGGGACATGGAGGATGCCGGGGCGGTGGCCCGGGTCCAGGGATTTCCGCATTACGTGTTCGATTACGAAGACCGCTTTCGGGAAGAGGTCATCGACCCTTTCGTCGCGGAGTATTTGGCGGGGCGCACGCCCAATCCTTGCATCGCCTGCAACAGCCGCCTCAAGTTCGGCCCCCTGATGCGGGCCGCGGAAAGTTTGGGATGTGAAAAGCTCGCCACCGGGCATTACGCGCGCGTCGAATCCGACGCCGATGGGCGCTACCATTTGTTGAAAGCGAAGGACCGGGCCAAAGACCAGACGTACTTTCTCTACACCCTGAATCAAACCCATTTATCGCGCCTCCTTTTCCCGCTGGGAGAACTGGAGAAGTCGGAAGTGCGTAACATAAGCAGGAATCTTGGATTAGTGACCGCGGAAAAGCCCGAGAGCATGGACATTTGTTTTGTGCCCGGAGGCGATTACGGTGAAGTCCTCAAGAAATACGCGCCCGCGGTGATCCGGCCGGGAGACATGGTCAGCACCGACGGGAAGGTACTGGGGAGGCACGAAGGCCTAGCGTTCTACACTGTAGGACAGCGGCGAGGCTTAGGGGTTTCCGGTGGGGAACCTTTGTATGTGATCCGTTTGGATCGCGACCGTAATGAGGTAGTGGTCGGCGGACCGGAAAGCTTGATGAGCCGGAACGCTTCCGGATCCAGTGCGGCTTTTGTTGCCGGACCGGATCGGGAACCCAGGGAGGCCTTTCGGTGCCAGGTGAAAATACGTTCCAGCCATCCCGGCGCAGACGCCTGGGTGAGGCCTTTAGGCGAAGGGCGTTGGAACATCGAATTTGACCAGCCGCAGCGGGCGATTACTCCCGGTCAAGCGGCCGTATTCTACGATGTAGATGAATGCCTTGGCGGTGTTACCCTCGATGATTCAGGTAGGTAGGCGCATGGATACGACCGTGCAGAATCCTACCCAAGACGCCCGGGAGGCGGAACGCGCCCGGGATCGGGAACTCATGCGGCGCGTCACCGCCGGCGACCAGAGCGCGCTTGAGGATTTGATGACCCGCTGGAGCCGTCCGGTGTACAGCCTGGCGCTTCGCATCCTGCGCAACCCCGAACTCGCCGAAGAAGTGACCCAGGACGTCTTCCTGAAAGTGTGGAAGCACGCGGGATTGTTCGAGGAACAGCGGGGGGCCTTTTCCAGCTGGGTGCTGACCATGACGCACCACGGAGCCATCGACGCGTTGCGCCGGGCCAAGGCGCGGGGCTCCCAAATCACCTCCACCCTGGACAATATCGTTTCCGCGGCGCTTCCCAGTCCCCGGCCCGGGGTGAGCACTTGGCAAAGGGTCAAATTGGAGCAGGCTTTGGATACGCTGTCGGAAAAGCAGCGCCAGGTGGTCGAGCTCGCCTATTACGGCGGATACACCCGTGAAGAAATGGCGAAGATTCTCAAGGAGCCGGTGGGAACGGTGAAAACGAGGCTGAGGGACGCCATCCAAAAATTGGCCGGCGTGTTCCGCGATCCGGAGGAGGCGCTGAGTCAGGCGCCTGGGTTCCGCGAATGAGGGCGCGCGCGCGGGAGGCGAGGCGGTCATGATGCATCGATTCGCCCACAAAATGGGGATCGGCCACTGCCCGGAGTGCGAGACCCTGGTGGAATTCGCCATGGAAGGGCTTCCCAAGGGGCAGCAGGACAAGGTGCGCCGCCATCTGGAGGACTGCCCGCCCTGCAGGGAACAGGTCCGGGATTTCTGGCAAGTGCGGGAAGGGTTGGGTTTGTGCGCCCAGCAAAAGGAGCCGCCCGCGGATCTCGCCGCCAAGGTGCTGGCACGGCTCGGGGAGACCGAACGGGAAAACGGGGGCAGGACCCTGCGGCGGGGAGCCGATCCCTTGGAGGGATGGCCCCGGTTTTGGCTGTTCGTCGGCCCGATTTTCGCGCTGCTGAGCGTGGTCCTGAGCGCGGTGGCCCTGTTCAGTTTTGTGGGCGGCAAAGCGGCGCCCTTGGCCCCGGCCAACGAAATAGCGGCTCTGTCCAACGATTTGCTCAACGAAGCCTCCGCGGTGCGCGTGCGGCTCGAAGGAAGCGGAGCGGACGGTTTTCTGGTGCTCGCGCCCGGCCGGGACCGGGCCTACCTCAGTTGGCGGGCCGCCGGAACCCAGGCTCCGCCCGCGGGAGTCTATGAACTCTGGATGGCCCGGCGCGGAAATCCCGCGGAAAGGATCGCGGTTTTCGCGGCGCCCCAGGGAGGTTCGGTTGAATTTCTGCACTTGAAAGGTCCCCTGGGACGATTCGCCCAGGAACAGGATTTCTGGGTAGCGCCCAGCGGGGAGGGACGCGCGAAATCCATCCTGGCCGGGGAGCTTCGGCAATGAGGGGCCTTCTGGAGGGGAGGGCTTACCGCGATCTGAGGGATTTCGCGGCCCGGACCTATCCCTTGGAAGCCTGCGGTGTCCTGATCGGAAAACGCGGAGATCCCTTGGAGATTCTCGAGGTCAAAGCCTGCGGTAATATCGCCGGCGAACGGGCCCGGGACCATTACCATCTCCCCCCCGAGGACCAACTGGCCGTGGAAAAGGACGCCCGCCTCCGGGGTTTGGACGTGGTGGGATATTTCCACAGCCATCCCGACCGCACCGCCGAGGCGAGTTCCACCGACGCGGAAATGAGCTGGGAGGACGTCGCCTACCTGATCGTCTCCGTGCAGGACGCGAAAGTGGTGGACGTGCGGGGGTGGATGCGGAGTCCGGGCGCCCGGGCTTTCCGGGAATTGGATTTGAAGGCCCACTGAAGCCCGGATCGAATGGAATCGAAGGAAACCGCGCGCCCTCCTCAGCTATGAGGAGGGTTTTTTTGGGTCCGGATTCCGGAGGGCTGGGGCGCGGGAATGCGCGAAAGGCCTTCCTAAAGGGCGCGGCGCCCTCTAGAATACTCTTCTATGCCGAATCTGCCGGAATTCAGCCTCAAATGGGGCAAGGAACAACGTTTGGCCGCGGGATACGCCTGGGCCTTTCGCAACGAAATCGACTTCAAGGAACGCGACCCCGGCCCCGGGGCTTTGGTGCGGTTGAAAACCCACAAAGGCCGTCCCTTGGGAGTGGGTTTTTTGAACACCCAGTCCAACCTTTGTTTTCGTCTGCTTGCGCCCCACGGCGAATTCGCCCTGGAGGCTTCCGCCGAGGACATTCTTGACGCGCGCCTAAAACAGGCGGCCGCCCTCCGCGGAGAGCGCCAGCCCGGCGCGGCGCGCCGCTTGGTCAGCGCCGAAGGCGATTGGTTGCCGGGACTGGTGGTGGACGATTACAACGGCGTTTTGGTGGTCCAGATACACACCGCCGGCATGGATCGGCGGCGTGAACGCATCCTGGCTTTCCTGAAAAATTTGCCTGCCACCAAGGCCATCGTCGAACGTAGCGACCCGGATACCCGCGCCAAGGAAGGCCTGTCGCCCTCCTCTGGGATCCTGCTTTCGCGCGCGTTGGATGACGATTTTCTGAGCCGCGTGCCTTTTGTCGAGGACGGGGTCCAGCTGACGGCCAACGTGCTCGCGGGGCACAAGACCGGATTTTTCCTGGATCAGCGCCCGTCCCGGGCCCTGGCCCGTTCCCTCGCCAAGGGACGGCGCTGCCTGGACGTGTTCTGCCACAGCGGCGGCTTCGCCGTGGCGATGGCCTTGGGCGGGGCCTCGGAAGTTTTGGGGATCGACCAGAGCGCCGAAGCCCTGGCCATCGCCCAGGGGCATGTGCGCTTGAACCAAGTGGAGCACTGTTCCTTCGAGGAGGGCGACGCCTTCCTCCGCCTGAGGGAACTCGAAAAAACCGGGCGTACATTCGATCTGGTGGTCCTCGATCCGCCCGCCCTGGCCAAGGAAGGCGCGGCCGTCGGCGACGCCCTGCGCGGATACCGCGAATTGAACTTGCGCGCCCTGCGCCTGTTGGAACACGGCGGTCTGCTTCTGACGTGCAGCTGCTCCGGCGCGGTGGACGAAGGGCGCTTCGCCGAGGCCGTGCACGCGGCGGCCTTGGACGCGCCCGCGACGGTGCGCGAACTGGAACGTCTCGGCCAGGCCTGGGACCATCCCCGCTTATTGGGGATGCCCGAGACCCGATACCTCAAGTCCCTTTTGCTCCTGAAAGCCTAAATGAAGCCCGCCATCGCGATCGAGAACCTCGGCAAGGATTACACCCGCCGACTGCGCCACCCCGGACTTTGGGGGGCGGTCAAAGGCGTGTTCGCCAGCGAAAGGGAAACGGTGCGCGCCGTGCGCGACCTTACTTTCACGATTCAGCGCGGGGAGCAGGTCGGGCTCATCGGCGAGAACGGCGCTGGCAAAAGCACGACGGTCAAAATGCTTTGCGGGATTTTGTTGCCCAGCCACGGCAAGCTGGAGGTCCTCGGGTACGTCCCGTGGAAGCAGCGGCGCCCGCTGGCCGCGCGCATCGGCGTCGTTTTCGGCCAGAAACCCCAGCTTTTGTGGGATATCCCGGTGCGCGAGACTTTTATCCTGCTCAAGGAAATGTACGGCATTCCTGAGCCCGTCTACGCCAAGACCTATCCCAAGATCGTCTCCTTGTTGGAACTCGAGCCCCTGCTTTCCAGTCCGGTGCGCCAGCTGAGCCTGGGCCAACGCATGCGGTGCGACTTGGGGGCGGCCATGCTGCACGCCCCGGATTTGGCGTTCCTGGACGAACCCACGATCGGCCTGGATGTCGTGGCCAAGCAGCAGGCCCGCGAGCTGATCCGCTGGTTTTCCCGGGAGTTCGGGACGACGCTGATCCTGACGACCCACGACCTCAAGGACATCACCGAGACCTGCGGTCGGGTGATCCTGTTGGACAAGGGCGGCCTGCTTTTTGACGGCAGCCTTCCGGAGTTCGAGAACTCTTTCGCCGCCGAACGGCGTTTGGTGGCGGAACTCGCCCGTCCCCTTCCCAAAGAGGACGAGGAGCGTCTGCGAAGGGAATTTTTGGCGCTGGGATTGCGCACCGCGGAATGGGGTCAGCAGAGGGTGGCCTTGGCTTCGGAGTCCGTGGCGGCCCTGAACCAGGCGGCGTCCCTGTTGTTGGCGAGCTCCGCGGTGGAGGAGCTTGATTTTGAGCGGACCGAGGTCGAGGAAATCGTCCGGCGCATCTACACGCGCCGGGATCCGGAGCCCCGTCCATGACCGAAATCGACCGCAGCCGGGCCGGAGCGCCCAAAGCTTATTTCAGCCTCTTCGCCCGTTCGGTCAGCTCGCATTTGGCCTACATCACGGCGGTGTGGATGAACCTGTTGGCGACCGGGGCGGGCTTCGCCTTTACGCTCCTGGTGTGGCGTTACGCCTTGCGCCAAGGGGCCGCCCCGGGCGGGCCTTTTTTCGCCTATCTGGCCCTGTCCTTTGCCGTCAATTTCACCATGGGGGTCGCCTTTGAACGTTACGTCGGCGAGCGCGTCCGCGAAGGGCTCATCGCCACGGACCTCCTGAAACCGGTCGACTACACGTGGTTCTTTTTTTGGCAGGGCCTCAGCGACGTCGTGTTCCAGGCTTTTTTCGGTCTGGGGATTCTGGCCGTCGCCTGGGTGATGCTCGGGAGTTCGCTGGCGCCCGCCTCGCCCTTGGCCGCGGTCGAGGGCTTGCTCAGCCTGGTCCTGGCCTTTTTTGTGCAGTTCCATCTCGGGTTCCTGTTCATCCAAATGATCTTCGCCACCCATTCCAATTACGGGCCTTTCACGACGCGGATGCTGCTGCACAACACCTTCAGCGGGGTGTTCGCCCCCCTGGATATGTATCCGGCGGCGTTGGGTACGGTCGCGGCTTGGCTGCCCTTTCGGCACATCGTCTATACCCCCTGCGCCCTTTGGCTGGGGCGCATCCGGGGGGACGAAGCCTGGCAGGCATTGGCCGCGCAGGCGGCCTGGGGACTGGGGTTGATGGTGGTTTCGCGGGCGAGCTTCGATCTCATCCGCCGCAAGCTCACGATCCAAGGGGGCTGACATGAGGGAATTGCGCGTCCTCTGGCGGGCCTTTCGCACCACCCTTCAGACCCGCTTGGAATATCGGGCCGATTTGGCGCTGGGGCTTTTGGGGGCTTTCGGGCTCCAGGCTTCCAGCCTGGGGATGCTGTGGGTGCTCCTGCACGCCAGCGGCGGGGGCCTCTGCGGGTGGAATTCCTCCCAGATCGGGGTGCTGTACGGGATGACGGCGTTGGTCCAGGGGACCAGCGAACTGTTCTTCAACCATATCTGGTGGACGCCCACCTATATCGTCCGGGGGCAGTTCGATCGGCTCCTGGTTTACCCCGTGCGCAGTCTTCCGTTCTTTCTGATGACCTGCCCGGAACTGCACGCCTTGGGGAACCTGAGCGGAGGGCTTTTTCTCACCCTGTATTTCGGGCACGCGGCGGGCCTGTCGGCCGCTTGGATCGTCCTGCTGCCTTTTTGGGTCGTTTGCGGGAGTTTCGTGCACACCAGCGTGCTGGTGATCGCGGGAGCCGCCACGGTCCGGGTGCAGGGCGCTTACAACCAGTTGTTCTGGTTGGTGAACACTTCGCTCCAAAACTCCCGCTATCCGCTCACGGTCTATCCTGGGGCCCTTCGATTGCTGTTGTTGACGTTGGTGCCCTTGGCCGTGGCGACCTTTATTCCGGTCAGTTCGATGACAGGGCGATTGCCGCTCTGGCCGGCCTTGGTCGGGCCCCCGTTGGCCGCCGCGGCGGCGATGGCGGCCGCGTTCCGGATATGGGACTGGGCTTTTGAAGGCTACGAAAGCACGGGGAGCTGAGGTTCGGGACCCCCGGCGTCCAGGAATTAACCGCGAAGTAACTTGCCGGACCTGATCCCGGCGGGATTCAGGCCGATCCTATCTTCAACGGGAAAAGGCATGCGGAAAGGGCTGAAGGGGCGTTACCGGCATTTTACCGTCCCTTCGCGCTCCCTTAGCATGGTCCGGATACACTTTTCCCCGTGGATGGGCGGAGATGGTCTCCGTCCGCTTTTCGCGAGGATGCCGTGAACAAGGCCATCCAGATCAGCGAACAGGCGTTGCGCCTGGCCCTTGCCGTGGCTGTTTTGGCCATGGCGGCCTGGACCGCCTCGTCGAACCCCGCCTCCAGGGCGGGAGCCGTGCACCTCCCCAAACCTGGGGCGGTGACGGAGTGGTAAAGGGCCCTTCGGGGTCGTTTGAACGCGGCGGTGGCCATCCTTCGGGGTGGCCACGGTTCTTTGGGGCCGTGCATCCTCGCGGCCCACTGGGCGGCGGGTAGCCTCGGCCCGCCGGACGCGAGTTTGCGGCTGGCCTAAACGGGCAGCCCCGCCAAGGGGATAGGGGGAGCGAGGGGCCGCGCATCGGCGTGGCCCCTCGGCGGCATCAGCGCCCTGGCGGCGGGCCGAAGGTATGTTAGGATGGGGCGGTCCTTTTTTTGGTGCCCCATGCCCACGGTCCAGGTCCGCCTGAAAGAGCCCCGCAGTTCCGGTTATCCTATTTATGTCGAACCCGGTCTTGTCTCCAAAGCAGGCGAACGGCTCGGCGCCCGCTTTAAGGGACGGCGCCTCTTTATCGTCAGCAATCCCCTGGTGTTCGGGCTGTGGGGGCGGGCCTTGGAGGCCTCGCTTAAGAAGGCGGGATTCAAGGATTTGGTGTGGCATTTGGTGCCCGACGGCGAGCGCCATAAAAGTTTTAAGGAATATGCCCGTTTATTGAGCTGTCTGGCGGCTTGGGACCGCTCCGTCTCGGCCAAACCTTTGCTGTTGCTTTTTGGCGGCGGCGTCATCGGCGACCTCGGCGGCTTCGCCGCGGCGACCTATAAACGCGGCATCCCTTTTGTCCAGATTCCCACGACCCTGTTGGCCATGGTGGATTCCTCGGTCGGCGGCAAACTGGGGGTGGATTTCGACGCTCCCGCCGGACGGATCAAGAATTTAGTCGGAGCTTTCGCCCAACCCGAGGCCGTCCTGGCCGATCCCGCGGTGCTGGGCACGCTGGAAGAGCGTCAACTGCGCAGCGGGCTGGGCGAAGTCCTGAAGACCGCCGTCTTGTTCGATCCCCCTCTTTTTAGGCGTCTGGAGCGGTCCGCCGGCGATCTGTTGAAGGCGGATCCCGCGTTTTATGCCCCGGTGGTGGCCGCCTGCGCCGCCCACAAGGCGCGCATCGTCGCCGCGGACGAGTTCGACCGCAAGGGCGTCCGCGCCCTTCTGAACCTCGGGCACACCTTCGGGCATGCGGTGGAAACGGCTTCCCGTTTCCGCCTGCTGCACGGGGAGGCCGTCGGTTTCGGTTTAGCCTGCGCCACCGATTTGGCCCAGCGGCAGGGCTTGCTGAAACGCGGGGCCGACGCCGAGATGGCCCGCGTGCGTGGCCTGCTGGGGGCCCTGGGTTTTCCCTTGAACCTGCGCCTTCCCATCTCCGACGTCCTGGCCGCGCTCGGCCAGGACAAAAAATTCGAAGGGAGCCCCCGTTTTGTGGTGCCGAGGGCTTTGGGCGCCTGCGTCGTGCATCCTTTAGCGAACCTTTCGCCGGCGGTCGACGTCCTCAAGGAACGCCTGCGTTGACGCGTTCCTTGACCCCGGCTTTCGGCCTGAAGCATACTGGCCGCAGGACTTTCCTTTGGCGCCCATGAACCCATTCCGCTTTTTCGCGATCCTTGGCACCGCCTCCGCATGGGCGGTAGCCGCAGGCGCAGGGTCCGCACCCCTGCCCTCGCCTCTGCCGGCGCCGACGCCGGCGACCCATTCGGCGGGACCATCCTTCCGCGTGCACGATACCGGGGACGACGTCGAAGCCAAGGCGGAGGCCCAGTTTCGTTCCTCGTATTTTTACGCCCTGGCCTGCCTGGCCGGCTTGGACGGCGACCGCCGCGACCAGGAACAGCTTTTGGCCCGAGCCCTTGAGAGCGATCCGGATTCGCCGTTGCTGAAACGGGAACGCGGCGACGCCTTGGTGGAATTGGGCCGGGCCCCGGAAGCGGCGGCGCTGATGCGCCAAGCGCTGGAGGCTTCGCCCCAGGATTTGGAGCTGCGCCGGCAGTTGAGCCGGATTTACCAACAGGCGGGCAAGATCGAGGACGCCCGCGCGCTCTTTTTGGGCCCGGCCGGCCGGGACCCGGACGATCCGGAATGGCTGCGTTCTTTGGTGGCGCTGGACATCGTCGCCGGGGATTTTGACGTGGCGGAACGCCGTTTGCGGAGCCTGCTGGCCGTGGAGGACCGTCTGGACGACCGGGACCTGCTGGCGATGACTTTGGAACAGCGCAAGCATTTCGCGGAAGCCGCCCAGGAATTCCGGGCCGTCGTAGCCAAGGACGCCAGCCGGACGGCTTCGTGGGGAAGGCTGGCCGACTGCGAAGACGCCTTGGGGGATACGGGCCAGGCGCGGGCCGCATTGGAGGGAGGCATCAAGGCCAATCCGGATAGCCCATTGTTGGAGGACCAGCTCGGCCGCCTGCTGTACCGGGTGGGAGACTATCCCGGAGCCGAAAAAGCCTTCGCGGATTTGGCGGAAGAGGATCCCACCGACACGCACGCTTTGCTGTTTAAGGGTCTTGCCCAACTGAAAAACGGGAAATACAAGGACGCGGAAGAAGCCCTCACGGGTTTGGGACAGCAGGACAAGGACGATCCCGACCAAGCGTATGCCTTGGGGCTGGCGCGGATGATGCTCAAAGATGAAACCGGCGCCGAGGAACAATACCGTACGGTCCTCAAGCTCAATCCCCGGGCAGAAGGCGCCTGGGCGGAACTTGCTTATGTGCTGGAACGGCAGAAACGGAAAAAAGACGCGCGCGAGACCTTGCGCCAGGGGCTCAAGGTCCTGCCGTCCAGCGAAGAACTCGCCTTGCTTTACGCCTCCAGCCAAGAAGAGGACAAGGATTTGGGAGGCGCCGTGGAGACGTTGAGGACCTGCCTGAGCCTCGGCGGAGGGGACGACGCGCGTTTTCAATTGGCGGTTTTGTTGGACAAAAAAGGGGATTTTGCGGGCGCGGAAAAGGAGTTGAACACCTTGATCACGGAATCCCCGAAAAACGCCCAAGCCTTAAATTATTTGGGGTATTCCTGGGTGGATCGGGGGGAGCACCTCGCGGAGGCGGAAAGCCTGATCCGGCGCGCCTTGGAGGTGGAACCGGACAACCGTTACTTTCAGGACTCGCTTGGTTGGGCCCAATTTAAACAAGGCGCTCTTCAAGATGCCCTGGGCACCTTGACCCAGGCGGCGGCGAATCTCGAAAAACATTCCGCGGATTGGGCGGACACCGACGAAGCGGTGGTCTATGAGCATTTGGCTGCGGTGCAAAAAGCCTTAGGCGATGCCGCCTCAGGACAGCGCTCCCTGGCGCGGGCCCAAGAAGTCCGCCATAAAATCCTCGCCCAGCCCCCAACGGATGACGTTTCCCCGGAGCCCGGTTTATGACGACGACGGTCACCCTGAAAGCCCCCGCCAAAATTAATTTGACCCTGGAAGTTTTGGGGAAACGTCCGGACGGCTATCATGAAGTGCGGATGTTGATGGTGGGCGTTTCATTGGAAGACGAGCTGCGCTTTAGTGAAGCCAAGGCCTTGACTTTGACCTGCGATCGGGAAGATTTGGACTGTTCCGGATCGAATTTGATCCTAAAAGCGGCTATTGCGCTCCAGAAAGCCACCAAAACCGCCTTGGGAGCCAAAATTCATCTGAAAAAGCGCATCCCCTTGGGCGGCGGATTGGCCGGAGGCAGTACGGATGCGGCGGCGACCCTGATCGGATTGAATCAACTTTGGAATACCGGCCTGACGTTGAAGCGTTTAAGCGCGATCGGTGCAACATTGGGATCGGATATTCCTTTTTGCATTGAAAGCGGATGGGCGATCGCCACGGGAAGAGGCGAAAAGCTGAAAAAAATGGTGCCTCCGGAACCGATGCACTTTGTTTTGGCGAATCCCGGCTTTGAAGTTTCGACGAAATGGGCTTATGGAGGGGTGATTCTCTCGGATGCCCCGCGCCGGAACTTGAGTTTGGCGGCCTATGACGCGGCGAGCTCAGGAGATGTGCTTGCCTTGGATAAAGCGGCCCAGAATGATCTGGAAAAAGTGACCGCGGCTCGATACAAAGAAATTGGAATATTGAAAAAAGAGATGGTGGAGCAAGGCGCTTTCGTGACGCGGATGTCCGGATCCGGACCGACCGTTTGGGGGTGGTTCAAAACAGCTTCGGCGGCCAAGAAAGCGGCGGCAAATTTCAAAAAAAGGGGCATCTTAGCTTTGGCGGTGCATAGTATTTCTGAAAACAAGGATAAGGGATAGCTGTTTCACGCATTAGAACAGCCGAGTAATTCCTTGCTTATAAAGCGTATTTGTAGTATTCTCGGATAGCCCACCTGTAGTTCCATAATACAAAACTAGGTGTTGGCCTAAATTTTTGCGCCTGACAACGGCTGGCGTTTCACGGGCCGGAATAGGTGGGGGGTCGTTCAACGGTAGGACACCAGATTTTGATTCTGGCTATGTAGGTTCGATTCCTGCCCCCCCAAGAGCATGCGGCGTATCGCCGCACGGCCGCCCGCGGCGCCGGTGCATAAGGAGCGCGTAGTCTCGCATGAAAATCACGTTTGACACCAAAAGCTTCCTTTTTGATGGCCAACGTCGGCTGATTTTGAGCGGCGACGTACATTACTTCCGGATTCCAAAGGCGGAATGGAAGGACGTCCTCCTTCAGGCCAAGCAGGCGGGTCTCAACGCGATCAGCACCTACGTGCCTTGGAACGTCCACGAGCCCGTTGAAAATAAATGGTGCTTCGAGGAAGAGGCCGATCTCGAAGGGTTTCTGAAGCTGGCGAAACAGCTGGACTTGCTGGTCATCGCCAAGCCCGGTCCTTTCATCCGCACCGATTGGTCTTTCGGCGGCTTCCCGAATTGGCTGCACGCCGCTGGAGTCCGGCATTTTCGCACTTCCGACGGCACCTACATGGCCGCCGTGGACAAGTATTTGGACAAAATGCTGGGCGTTCTGGCCCGCAACCAATCCCTAAAGGGTGGACCGATCTTTTTGGTCCAGATCGAAGACGCCTTCGATCTCGTGCCCCAGGATCCGGCCTATCTGCGGCACCTTGAAAACAAATTCAAGAAAAAGCTGCAAATCCCGGTTTATTTCAATTTGGCCGATCCGTCCTCGGGCGGCGGGTTCGTGAAAGGCGCCCTCTTGGGCGTGAATTTGGACAAAGAAGCCGGCCAGTCCTTGAAACGTGTGCGCGAACTGGCGGGAACCCATCGGCAACCCTTGATGGTCTCCGGGCTATTGACGGCGCGCGCCGAATACTGGAACGATCGGAGCGAACGGGCCTCCCGGACCTGGCCGGAAGTCGAAAACGTCCTGAACGAGGCCGTCGCCCAAGGCGCGGCTTTGGTCAATTTGACGCCTTTCGCGGGCGGGAGCAATTTCGGCGAAATGGCGGGCCGGGGACTCAGCGGCGACCGCAGTTTCGCGGCGATCAGTTGGGACGGCGGCGCGCCCTTGAGCGAACTGGGGGTCAAGACCCCGAAGGCGCTCGGCTTGGGGCTTTGGTCCCGTTGGGCTCGGACGCTGGAATCCTCCTTGTTGGGCTCGGAACGCATCAACGAAGACCATCCGGTGATCCCCAGCGAGCTTTCCGTGGTGGCCCGCGAACAGGGCGATACCCGCATTTATTTCCTGCACAACCCCACGTCGGAGACCCTGAACGGCAAAATCCAGGTCGACGAGGCCCTGCATTTCACGCTCGCCCCCGGCGAGCGTCGAGCCTATGCCTTCAATTTGGGGGTGACCCCGAATTTGAGCGCGCGGGCCTGCACCCATCCCTATTTTGTCGAGCATCTGGGGACGCGCAGCGTCATCGTGCTGTGGGGTGAACCCGGGCAGAAGCTTCATTTTTATGGTTCCGGGACCCTGGACGTTGTCTCCCGCAGCAGCGACCAGATTCTGGTCGAACACGAGCGCAAAGGCTTCGTGCTCAGCGCCGAGTTCTCCAACCGCGCCCAGCGGTTGTTGGCCAAGGTGATGTTCGAAGCCGGCCAGCGCGAGGTGCTGTTCCTGATCGTCACCCGCCATCTGGCGGAGCAGAGCTCCTTTGATCCGGCCAAGGGCCGCCTGGTTTTGGGCTCCTCGGAAGTCGATTTCTCCCGGAAGATGGCCCGCCTGGAACCCGGCTCGCGGACGCTTATCAGCGTAGAAGAAGCCACGCTCGCGGAAGATTATTTCACCGCCGTGGCCCCGGAAGCCAAGGTCGTCAAGGCGCAGCCCGCCGGCTTGCTCGAAGAGACGGCGCTGTTGAAACGCGCCGAAGCCCGCACCGATTGGGCTCCGTTCTCGGTCGGTAAAGATCTCGCCGAACAGGGCTACCATACCGATCGGGTCTGGGTGCGTCTGCGCTTCAACGCGGCCCAAGCCGGCAAAAAGCATTTGATTTTCCCGGGCCTGGAAGACCAAGCCGCAGCGTTCCACAAAGGTCAGTTTTTAGGGCTCGTGGGGCGTCTCGGGACGGGATTGGACTTGGATCTTCCCGTCAAGGCGGGGGTCAACGAGCTGCTGCTCGCCTTGCACGCCTTTGGGCGCTATTCCGAGGGCTCCAAACTCGGCGAAAAGAAAGGCCTTCTGCTGCCGGTCTTTGACGGCGGCGAGGTCCAGAATTTCGCGGATGGGTGGCATTTCCTGGAGGCGGCGGGCCCCTTGGACTTCCAGATTTTCTCGGCGCCGACCTTCAGCGGGCGGGGCTGGGAACTTGGAGCCCTGCCAAAGACCCTCGAGCGGTCGGGCTATGTGTGCGCCCGCAAGAAATTCAAGGTTCCGGATTGGGCCAAGCGCGTCCGTCTGAACCTGCACGCCGGGGACGTGCGCGTGCAGGTCGCCATCAACGGGGAACTGGCGGGCACCCATCCCGACGCCCGCGGCGCCCAGTTCCAGGAGTTCGAGATCACGCCCCATCTGATCAAGGACCCCAAGGCGGAAAACACGATGGCGCTCTTTTTCAAGGGCCCCACGCGCGGGTTCGAACACTGTGAACTGCTTTTCCTCGGCCCGGAGCTCAAGGCCGAGATCGACGCCTGCCCTGGGTATTACGCCGCCGACGAGACCGAGGCCCTCAAAGACAAGAATTGGGCCAAGACGGGCAAGGGGCGGTGGGGCTTTTGGCGGGCCCAGTTCAAGACCCCGCCCCTCAAGGACGTGGCGGCGGCGGTGCTCACCCTGCCCAAACACGGTCGGGGCGTCCTTTGGCTCAACGGGCACAACCTTGGGAAGCATTGGAAGGACGGCGTGGGCGAAGGCATGAAGCTGCCCTTGAGCTGGCTGAAGCCGGCAAACGATCTGCTGGTCCTGGAAGAGGAAGCCGGGCTTCCGCACGAAGCCAGCGTCACCTTCCACCCTAAGTTCAACGAAGAGAAATTGCCGTGACCCCAACGGCCGTGCTTGGTCTGGCCCTCGGCTTAGGCCTGGCGGCCGGCCTGGGAGCGGAACCGAAAATCGCGTTGTTCGGCTCTTTCCCCCAGGAGAAATGCCTGGAAGTGGAAGCCGCCCAAAAAGCGGTCGACGCGGCCAACGCGGTGACCACGGGACCGCGACTGCGTTTGCAGGTCCTTTCGACGGGGAATGGGGCGAGCGAAACCGCCGCCGCGGCCGAGCGTCTCGTCGCCGATCCGGATGTACTCGCGGTGGTGGTCCACGGCGAGGCGGGCGTTTCTCCCCAGGCTCTTGCCGTCTTTCAAAAGGCGCATCTGGGGGTGATCGCCGCGTCGTCCTGGATCACGCCTCGGCCTGCGGAAGTGGGGCCGACTTGGCTGTGCCCAGGTCTGGACGATATTTCCGAAGACGCGGCCCTCTACGCCCGGCGGGAAGTGCGGGCGAAGTCGCCCGAAGCGGCGGTGGTCGACGACGGCACGGAGCGCTCGCACGAAGCGGCCCGGGCTTTTGCGGCCCGTTTCCGGGCATTGGGCGGAAAAATCAAGTACGAAGGCGCCTGGAGCGGCGATGAGGACGGACTGGCCGCGACAGTCAAGGGCCTGGCGACGCATCTGCCCCAAATGGTTTTTTACAGCGGCGCAGCGGAGGACGCGGGGCGACTCGTGGTGGCCATGAAAGGCGACAAGGCCCTGCGCAACGCGGATTTGATCGGCTTGCCGTATCTGTTTGATCCCGCCTTTTTTTCGACCACCGGCACCAAGGGGATGCGGACGCGGGCTTTGTTCCCCTGTCCGGATTACGACGGCATGGGCCAACTGGTCCAGGATCTGGGTTTCGCCTTTCCGAAGACCTCCCCGGAATGGCGCGCCTATGTCCAGTTCGCGCACCGCCACCCGGGCCGCTGGTCGAGCATGATCTACGACGGCGTGGCTTTGGCCGCCCGAGCGCTCCGCGCGGCGGAAGGGGTTCCGCTTGGAACCGCGGCCCCTGCGAGCGTCACCGGAGCCGCCCAGGTCAGCCCGACGGCCCAGGCCGGGGTGGGGCTTAGCGGTCCCGCCCAGACGATCGCGGATCCCGGTCGCGAAGACGTCCGGCTGAGTCTGCTCCAGATCGAATCGTACCGTGGAATCCGCGGTAACGTGCGCTTCGGAGCTTCCCGGGAGCCCGTGGATTCCAAGGTTGAAGTTTATTTTGCGCTGAACCGGGTCAACACCAAGGACCTTTTCTGGAAGCAGCACGTTTTTGGGCCCCCGTTCTATTCCGCCCGTAATCGGTGAAACGGCTCGCGGCACTGAGCTTCGCGGTTTGGACCGCGGCGCAGGCCTGGGGGGGGGACGGCGCCTGGACGGCACTTTCGACCGCCCCTTTGGGCGAACCGCAGGCTTTGAGCGTTTCCGCGGGCCCCTTGCCGCGCTTGGATTGGGGGCCGGTGAAAGGGGCGGCGCTTTATCGGGTCGCGGTCCTGGACGCGCCCGCTGTCACCGGCCATCGGGACTTGTTGGCGGCCGAATGGGTGACCAGAACCTCCTGGACTTACGGATTGGATAAAGGCTTGAGTCCGGCTTCTGGGCTCGTTTCCACGCCCATGAAGCCGTTGCCGGTGGGTCATAAGGTGCGGTTCATGGTGCGGGCGGCCGATGCCAAGGGCGGACGCCTGGGCGCTTGGTCCGGCGTCGATTTCCAATACGATCCCGACCGTCCCGCCGAAGGCAAGGCGCCCGTGTTCGTTCCTTTGCTTAGCGCGACCGCGCAAGCGGGGGAGGAGCAAGCCTCCGACGATGGCGATGGGCAAGACGGTGCGGATCTTGAGTTGGATTCAAGCAAGGATGAAGGCGATATCCGGGAATCCGGCCAATCCAAGACCCCTACCGCGGAAACCGAGCCGGAACCCGCTTCGGACGAATTGGAAGCCCCCTAAAGGGCGTCCGGCATTCCTCAAAAAACGTTCCCGATTTCCAGAGTCCAAGCCTGTCTTTTAAACGCCCCTGGCCGGGGGCGTTTTTTTTTATGGACGGATGGCCGTCTATAAACAAGACTAATTCGTAGAGATTAGAGAGGCGGAAACAAGGAGGCGAGCGACCGATGAAGCTGTCCCCCCTGGAAGAATATGGACTGCGTTGCCTGATCCAGTTGGCGCGCAGAGGCAACACCCAACCGGTGACCATACGGCAGATCAGCGAAAGCGAGGGGCTTTCCACGGCCTACGTGGGCAAGCTGATGTTCTTCCTGCAAAGGGCGGATCTGGTCCAGTCCACCCGGGGTGTCCAAGGAGGCTACGTGCTTTCGCGTCCGCCCTCGGAACTCAGCCTCTACGAGATTTTTCAGGCCCTGGATCCGGGCGTGCTTGACGATGTCTGCGACAAGTTCACGGGAAACGAGCAGGCCTGCGTGCACAGCGGAGCCTGCGCGATCAAGAACGTCTGGAACGGGCTGTCCCGGCACATCGACACTTATCTCAAGACCGTGAGCCTTGGCGATTTGGCGGGATCTTCCGCCTTGGCCGGGGTCTAGGCGAAAGCCCCTTTTCTGAGGAACGGAATGTCCGCACCCTTGCTCAAAATCGAAGGCCTCCACGTCAACGTGGGTGAAAAGGAGATCCTCAAAGGGGTCGATCTCACGGTGAACGCCGGTGAGATACACGCCCTCATGGGGCCCAACGGTTCGGGAAAAAGCACCCTTTCCAACGCGATCATGGGCCATCCCAACTACACGATCACCTCGGGGAAGGTCCTCTTCAAGGGCGAGGACATCACCCGCATGCCCACGGACGAAAAAGCCCGCAAAGGCGTTTTTCTCGCGTTCCAGTATCCGGTCTCGATACCTGGGGTGTCGGTGACGAATTTTCTGCGGGCGATCGTCAAGGCCCGGCGCGGCGCGGAAGTGGGAGCGCGGGAGTTCCGGCAGGAGCTCTCGGAGGCCATGAAAGCCCTGTCCATGGATCCGGCTTTCGCCAAACGCTACGTCAACGACGGCTTTTCCGGGGGCGAAAAGAAACGCTGCGAAATGCTGCAAATGGCCCTGCTCAAGCCGGAGCTGGGAATCCTCGACGAGACCGATTCCGGCCTGGATATCGACGCGTTGAAGGTGGTCTGCGAGGGGATCAACCGCGTCTTCAATCCCTCGATGGCCCTGCTGGTCATCACCCACTACCAACGCATGCTGGACTATGTGAAGCCCCATATCGTGCACGTTTTCGTGGCCGGCCGCGTGGTGGAGACCGGGGGCGGGGAACTGGTGCGCGTGCTGGAGAGCGAAGGCTACGACCGCTTCATCAAAAAGTCGTTGCAGAACGCCTGAGGAGGAAGCCGTGAACAACGACGACAAGTCCGCTCTTAGGGAAGAGCTTAAAGGACAGGTCCAGGAAATCGTCAAGGACGACTACGCCTACGGCTTCCACGACGACGACATCCAGTACACCTTCAAAAGCCGTAAAGGGCTGGATGAAAAAATGGTCCGCGAAATATCCGCGCTCAAAAAGGAGCCGGCCTGGATGCTGGAACGCAGGCTCCAGGGCTACCGGACCTTTTTGAAGCTGCCGATGCCGGATTTCATCGGAAGCGACGCCCTGCAGAAGATCGACTTCGACAACATTTACTATTTTATGCGGGCCTCGGACCGGGCGGAAAAACGTTGGGAAGACGTGCCCGAAGGCGTCAAGCGCACCTTCGACCGTCTCGGCGTGCCCGAAGCGGAACGCAAGTTCCTTGCGGGGGTGTCGGCCCAATACGACAGCGAAGTGGTCTACCACTCCGTCAAAGAGGATATCGAAAAACAGGGCGTCTTGTTCATGGACATGGACTCCGGCCTGCGCGAGCACGAGGAGATCATCCGGCGCTATTTCGGGACGGTGATACCCACCGGCGACAACAAGTTCGCCGCTTTGAACACCTCGGTCTGGTCGGGAGGAAGCTTCGTCTACGTTCCCAAAGGGGTGGAGGTGGCGATCCCCCTCCAGGCCTATTTCCGCATCAATTCCGACAACATGGGCCAGTTCGAACGGACGCTGATCGTCGCCGACGAGGGCGCCAAGGTGCATTACCTGGAAGGCTGCACGGCGCCGACCTACAGCGAGCACGCCCTGCATTCCGCCGTGGTGGAATTGATCGCCATGAAAGGCGCCACCATCCGCTACACGACCATCCAGAATTGGTCCAAAAACGTCTATAACCTGGTCACCAAGCGGGCTTTCGCCTACGAGGATTCGCGGGTGGAATGGATCGACGGGAATTTGGGGAGTTATTTGACGGTCAAATATCCGGCCATCTATCTGAAAGGGCGTGGCGCCAGCGGGGAAGTCATGAGCGTCGCCTTCGCGGGCAAGGGCCAGCACCAGGACGCCGGAGCCCGCATCGTGGCTTCCGCCGGGGAGACCTCGGCGACGGTGACCAGCAAGAGCATCAGCAAGGACGGGGGACGCACCAGTTATCGGGGTTTGGTCCGGGTGCAGCCGGGCGCGCACAAGGTCCGGGTGCACACGGTCTGCGACGCGCTTCTGATGGACGAGGGAAGCCGTTCGGACACCTATCCGACCATGCAGTCGGATGAAAAGGACGTGACCGTGGGGCACGAAGCCACGGTCAGCAAGATCGGGGACGAACAGCTGTTCTATCTGACCTCGCGGGGGGTCACCGCGGACGAGGCGCGGCTGATGATCGTCAACGGTTTCATGGAACCCTTCACCAAGGAACTCCCCTTGGAATACGCCGTGGAACTCCGGCGGCTGATGGAACTGGAGATGGAAGGCGGGATCGGGTGATGGAGGCGGCGGCGGTGAGGAACTTCAAGGATCGCTTCTCCCTGGAAAGCGTCGAGCGGCTGTCCGCGGCTTTCGGGGATCCGGATTGGCTGAAACGGAAACGCCGGAAAGGCTGGCAAGCCTTCTCGGACTTCGCGCAGTTGCCGGCCGGGGAACGGCACAGCGGAGCGCGCTGGTTGAAGGGGCCCGAACACTTGCCGGATGAAATCCTGGAAACCGGGGAAAAATTGCCGCTGCCCGCCGCGGTCCGCCCGGAATTCGGCGGAGCCTGGGGGGATTTGGCGGGGGCCTATAGCTACGGCTGCGAATCGGACTTCGGGGCCTTGCTGGATCCGGAAGCAGCGGCCATGGGGGTGGAGCTGTTGCCGCTCAAGCAGGCCTGCGTCCAGCGTCCGGAGCTCCTGGAGAGGCACCTGTTCAGCAGGACCGGGGAAGACGAATCCCTTTATGCTGCTTTGCACGCGGCTTATTTCGGTCAGGGAACGCTTCTCTACATCCCCAAAGGGGTGCGCCTCGCCAAGCCGATCCGGCTGCGCGGGGTCCACACCGGCGGCCACGCGGGATTTTTCCCCCATACGCTCGTCGTCGCCGAGGAAGGAGCAGCGGCCACGGTGGTCGACGAGTTCAGCTCCGCGGGCGAGGCCCAGGGGTTGATGGCGGGGGTGGCGGAACTGGTGTTGGGTCCGGGATCGCGCGTGAACTACATCAGCCTGCAGGATTTGAATCGACTCAGCGGCGCGGCCATGAGGCAGAACACCCGTCTCGCGGACGACGCCCATCTCTACACTTTAGGGGTCGTCGCCGGGGGGGCTTGGTCGACGAGCTATTTGGGAAGCGAACTGGCGGGCGGCGGCGGGTCGGTGGATCTTTTAGGGCTGGCCTTGGGCGACGGAGCGCGCCAAATCGAGATCCGCACCCTCCAGGAACACGTGGGCCGGGCGGGTTCCTCGGATGCCTTGGTCAAAAGCATCCTGAGGGGGGCGAGCCGCTTCTATTTCGACGGGGTGGTGCGCATCCGTCGAAGCGGCCAGTCCACCAACGCCTACCAAAGCAACCCGAACCTGCTGTTGAGCTCCGACGCCCGCGCCGAAAGCATTCCGACCCTGGAAATCGAAGCCGATGACGTCGCGTGCAAGCACGCCGCCAGCATCGGGGGCATCGACGAGGAGGAACGCTTTTACCTGCTTTCCAGGGGCGTGCCTCCGAGGGAAACCGAGACCATCATCACGGAAGGATTCGCCTCCGAACTGGCGGAACGCCTGCCCGAGGAAGGGCTCAAGGAGCGCTTCGCCGAAATCCTGAACCGGTTGGCCATGCGCGCCGCCTGAACCATCGCGAAAGGGACGGACGTGTCCTACGACATCGAAAAATTGAGGGGGGATTTCCCCATTCTTTCCCGTACGGTGCACGGGAAACGTCTGGTTTATTTGGACAGCGGCGCGACTTCCCAGAAACCCAGGGCGGTGATCGAAGCCCTGACGAATTTCTACGCGACGAGCAACGCGAACATCCATCGGGGGGCCCATGGATTGGGCTCGGAAGCGACGGCCGCCTTTGAGCAGGCCCGGGGCGCGGTGGAACGCTTCGTCGGAGGGAACAACGGCAACGAGCTGGTCTTCACGGCCAACACCACGGCTTCGGTGAATCTGCTCGCCCAGGCCTGGGGGCGGGCCAACCTCAAGCCCGGGGATGAGATCGTCCTGTCCCGCGCCGAGCACCACGCCAATTTCGTGCCCTGGTACATGGTGGCCAAGGAGACCGGCGCCAAGCTCGTGCTGCTGCCTTTGGACGAGGACGGCCGGATCGATGTGGAGCGTGCCCGCGCCTTGATCACGGAGCGCTGCAAGGTGCTGGCGTTCACCTGGGTCAGCAACGTCCTCGGGGGCGTGAATTCCGTGCGCGAGTTGGCGCTCCTGGGGCGGGAAAAAGGGGCCTTGGTGTTCGTCGATGCGGCCCAGGCGGCGCCGCATTTTCCGCTGAACCTGAAGGACCTGGGCGTGGACGCCGCCGCCTTCAGCGCCCACAAGATGCTCGGGCCGACGGGCGTGGGCGTGTTTTGGGCGAGGGAGTCCGTGCTCGCCGCCATGGAACCCTGGCAAGGCGGCGGAAGCATGATCAGCAGGGTGACGCCCGAGTTGGTGACCTGGAACCGTTTGCCCTGGAAATTCGAAGCGGGGACCCCGAACATCGCCGACGTGGTGGCTTTTGGCGCGGCGGTGAAGTACCTCAAGGATCTCGGTTGGGAAGACTTGCGCGCCCACGAGGCGGAGCTTACCGCCTACGGGTTGGAGCGGCTTGCGGAGGTCGAAGGACTCAAGCTTTACGGACCGAAAACGCCGTTGGGCCGGGTGGCGGTTTTTAGCTTCGCCCTGGAAGGCGTGGACGCCACGGACGCCGGAGCGCTTTTGGACGCCCAGGGTATTGAAGTTCGGGTGGGGCACCACTGCGCCCAACCGCTGATGGATTCCCTGGGAGTGGCGGGGCTGATTCGGGCCAGCGCTTACCTTTACAATACCCGGGAAGAAATCGACGCCCTTGTCGCCGGCTTGAACAAGGTGGTTTCGCGCCTGCGGGAACCCTCCAGCGGCGCCGCGAAGGCCCTTCGCTGAAATATCCTAACTTGGAGGCGCAGGTGAGCGCTTTGCCCCAGGCCCTTGAGGATTTGGTCGAGGAATTGGCCTCGGCGGAAGATCTCGAGGAAAAATACGATCTATTGATCGACCTCGGCAAAGGGGTCCCGGAAATCCCTGAAGATCGCAAAACCACGGATCATCTGGTCCAAGGATGCCAAAGCGTGGTGCATGTCTATGTCGAGCTTGAAAACGGCAAGGTGCGCTTGAAGGGCCATGCCGATGCCATGATCGTCAACGGGATGTTGGCCTTGCTGATTCAGGGACTGGATCAGCTGAGTCCAGAGGAGTTTTTGGCGGTCGATCCCAAGTTTATCGAACGCACCGGCATCATCAAGACCTTGACCCCTTCCCGGGTGAACGGTTTTTACAATATCCACGAAAAGCTTAAAGCTCAAATTCTGGCGCTTCAAAAGGGCGCTTGAACGGGCCTTGCACGCACGATTACTATTAAAATTCGATGGTAATCGTCGTTCAATTTTTAAAATGCACGGATTAGAGCTAACTTTCTTCGTTTGCTCTGTTTCGGGTGGAATTTTACCCCAAAAAAGTGGGAAAGGAGAGCCATGGCCACCGAAAAAGACGTGATGGAAGCCATTATGCCGATTGTCGATCCGGAATTGAACCTGTCTTTGGTGGATTTAGGGCTGATTTATGGGGTCAAAATCGAGGACGAGGGCAAAAAAGTGCTTGTGGATATGACCTTGACGAGCTTGGCCTGTCCGATCGGCCCCCAGTTGAGGGCCACGGTCCATGCGGCGGTAGCCGCATTGCCGGGAGTGCAGGAGGTTTACGTCAATTTGGTCTTTAACCCTCCCTGGGATCCCCGGACCATGGCGAGTGAGGAAGCTTTAATGAATTTAGGGTTGGGTTAAGAGGGGGTCCTAAGAAAAGGGCGATTCTTTGGGGAGAACCAGAAACCCGGGAAGCTTTAGGTGGGGCCAGGGATGCGAACGTTTACCTAGAAAAGCGAGAAAATCTCGACCCGAAAGCCCTTGGGTTTCGAATCGTGGGAAGCGCTCTATTTATCCTATTACGTTGGAATATAGATTCGGAAGTTTGCCCGTAAACCTCAATAAAAGAAGTCATTTTAAAAGAAATCTGGTATTCTGGAACTTAACCTCGGAACTCGGTTTCTAAGGATAACAAAGTTGGAATCCTGTCAGAGGCGGGTCTTTTCCACAGATTTTGCCCCGGACACCCGGAATTTCCGGGTCCTTCGCTCGGACACCAAGATGCGCACACTCCGTCTGTTGTTGACCCTTTTCGCCCTGGGAAGTGCCGCTGTTTTGTCGGCGGACAATTATCCCTTCCCGATGGCGAGCAAGCTTGCTTACTCCTATGGGGTGAAGCCTCCGTCGCCTTCGGCGACGTCGTGGTCGGCGGACTATACCGCCTTGCAGTCGCGCTACAGCAGTTGGATTAGCGCCTATCGCGTGACCGCATCCGGGGCCTCGGTCGCCGGAAGCACGGTGTACCGTATTCAGCGCCCGGAAGACAGCGATGACTCGGTGTCCGAAGGCATCGGCTACGGCATGATCTTGGCGGTCTATTTTGATGACCAAGCCACCTTCAATGGCCTCTATAACTACGTCGAAGGGCATCTGGATGGCTTGGGCCTGATGAACTGGCAGATCAGTTCCGGCGGTTCAACAATCGGCGCGAATTCGGCGTCCGATGGCGACGATGACATCTGCTACGCGCTCTTTTTGGCCCATTACCAGTGGGGGGACGGCACCTATTCCTACCTGACCTGGGCCAAGAACATGCTCAACCTGATCGAAGGCAACGACGTCGACGCCAACGAACGCCTCAAGCCGGGCGATTCCTTCGATAGCTGCCAGTATCCCAGCTATTACATGCCGAACGAATGGACGGTATTCGGAAAGCAGGGCGGCAACGCCGGGTTGTGGAGCGCGGTGACTTCGAACAGCTATTCCACCCTGGCCGCGGCGCGTAATTCCACGAGCGGGTTGATCGCCGAGCAGACTTCCACCAACGGGACCGGCGGCGGGTGCAGCGTCAGCAGCACCCAATACCTGTACAACAGCTGCCGCGTTCCTTTTTACATGGCTTTGGACTACATCTATTACGACACGACGAATTCCAGCTCCGAACTGAAGCTACTCCAGAGCTTTTTCGGGAGCATCGCCCCGGGAAGTGTGGACGACGGTTATACCGTCAGTAGCAATTCCGCCTGCAGCTACAACACCAACGAAGGAAGCTTTGTCGGCCCGGCGGGATGCTCGTTGATGGGGACGACCTCGGCCCCTTCGGAGCTGGAGACCTACTACACCACCCTCATGGGGTATAGCGTCAGCAGCGGCAATTACTATTCGGACACGTGGACCCTGCTGTCGTTGCTGTTGATGCAGGGCAATATGCCCAATCTGGCCGATCCCAGCACCATTTTCACCCCGACCCCGACGCCCACCAACACGACCTTTGCCGGTACGCCGACCATGACCGCGACGGTCACTCCGGTCATTTCCGGCGTGATCTTCGAGGACTTTGAAGCCGCCAGCATCAACAGCCCCTACGGATACGAATCTGCCGGAGGCGTCGTCCCCACCGAAGCCATCACCACGACGGTCCAGACGGTCGTCGGCGGGACCTACGCCAATGCGATGTTCTTTGACGTGAGCTACTCGGCCGGATACGCCGGTGTGGGTTTCCAAAGCAACTACGCCAATAACATCGGGGTGGTCGACGCGGCGGGGACGACGGCGGTCAGTTTCTCGGTGTATTCGACCACGGCTCCGGTGACCTTCACCATTTCCTTCCAGGAAGGCGGCACGACGATCACTCCGGACGCCAACGGCGGCCACGGGATCGAGTGGACTTCGGCCTCCCAGTCGATCACCCAGGCGAACACTTGGATCACGTTCAAGTTGCCGGTCTACGCCCTGACCTGGAACCCCTATCAATCCCAAAACGGGGTGTCTTTGCCGTCGACAAACCCCGGCTACACGATCGTTCTGGCCTCGATGAAACAGTGCCAGATTCAATCGTCCACGGTCACGAGCTCCGGTTACCGCATCCTGATCGACAATATCGAATTCGATCCGACCGCCGCGTTCACGCCAACGCCGACGGTGACGCCCTTTACGAATCCTTACACCGAGATTTTCGACGACTTCGAGAGCTCGGCGTCCTTGAATCCGAAGACCACGCCGCAGATGGGGGCCGTATTCTACGACATTTCAAATAACGCCTCGGCGAGCCTCACCATTACGTCCGTCTCCGGCGATTATGTCGACGGCGGCCACGGTCTGCAGTTGACCTACAACACAGGGAATACCTCCAGCAGCTATGGGTGCGGCGCTTCGGATATCAGCCCCTACGGGGTCACCCCGGGCCTGCCGTCCTACCAGGATGACAGCGGAGCCGTCCTGCTTTCGTTCTGGCTCAAGGCGCCTGCGGGCCTTAAGTACCGTATGGAATACCAGGAGGCAGGAAACACCGGCACCGGCGGCCAAGTGAACGGCGGGGACGGTGCGGAGTGGATGTCCCAAGTGCAGACGTCGACTCCGGGGGCGAACGGCTGGCAGTACGTGGAGTTGCCGCTGGGTTCCTTTGAGGAGGATCCTTACAACGCCCTTTGCAATCCAGCCAGCGTTGGCGCCCCAGGGCCCTGCCTGAGCGAAGGCGACACCCAGCAGTTGCAGGCCGTCAAATCGGTGACCATCAAACTGGTGGGCGACCAGTTGGGGGCCTTGAACAGCGGCGTCCTGTATATGGATGATATCGCTTTCATCACCACGTGGAAGACGCCGACGCCCACGTCATCGCCGTCATCGACGGCGACACCGACGCACGGGTCGAGCCCCACGAATTCGCCCACGTCGACGGCCACCCCGAGCCCGAGCCCGAGCCCCAGTCCGACCTCGACCGGGACGCCGTCGAATACGCCCACGGCGTCGCCTTCCGATAGCCCCACGGGTTCCCCGTCGAATTCCCCCAGCTCGACGGCCACCCCTTCGGCGACTCCGGCGGGGACGGCGACCCCGACCCCGACCTTCACGAATTTTGCGGGAAGCCCGACCAGCACCTGGAGCGTGTCGGCGAGCCCGACCTATTCCCAGTCGTCGACGAATTCGCCGACCTATACGCCGACCCTGGTGCTCACGGCGACCCCGTCCGGCTCGGCAACAACGGTGGTTTCGGAGACGAACACCCCGGCCAGCTCCTTTACCAACACGCCGGGAGCCTCGGCCACCAACAGCCCCGTAAGCTCGTCAACCAACACGCCGGGGGCATCCTTCACCAATACGCCGGGCAGTTCGGAAACGAACACCCCGGTGGCTTCCGCCACGAACACGCCGGCCAATTCGGCGACGAACACCCCCGCGGCTTCGTCGACGAACACCCCGGGCAGTTCAGCGACGAATTCTCCGGCCAACACGGCCACGCCGACGCCCTCGAATACCTCGGCGAACACGGGGACTGCGACCGTAACGGCGACCTATACGACCACCGCGGTGGCCGTTCCGACCATCGGGAACGTGAGCCTTTCGAGCGGCAGCGGAGGGACCGAAGTCTTGACCGTGACGGGCGGGAATTTCGCCACCGGAGACTATTTGGAATTGTATTACAGTTCCACCAACGTGACGGTCACGGTTAGCGCCGCGAGCGTGGCGGTGCTGGGAAGCACCACCATCACCGCGAGCGTCAGCGGTCTGATCGTGCCCTTCACGGTGACGGTTTTCAACTCAACCAGCAATTCAAGCGGCTACACTTACCTCAAGGCGACCCCGACGCCGGGATCCGGCGGAGTGATCCTGAGCCATGTGCCCCTTCCCAATCCGAATCCTAAGGTCATTTACGTCGAACTGGGAACTTCGGTGGACTATGTGGAGGTGCGGGTCTACGCTGAAAACCTGGTGTACGTGGGCAGCGGAACGACGATGAACGTACCTGCGGGCTGGCAGCCGGTGCTCTTGCCCGGGGAAATTACCAAGTCTTCCGGCGGTGCCGCGGATGGGCTCTACTACTACAAGGTCATCGCCCACAAGAACGGGGGGACTTTGGACGCAGCCACTATTGGAAAGTTGTACTTGTCGCGCTAAAAAGTGGGAAGTTTACCAAGAAAAAGGGGAGCTTTCGGGCTCCCCTTTTTCTTTGGAATAGCGATTTTCGGGGGGCAGGAACGAAGGCCGATGCCAAAAGGGTGGATGTTTTTTCGTTATGTGAAACTAATTTTCGAAATAAAAAAACCTTTCCCCTATCGGCGGACAGGTATACTTTCTTTAGGGAAATTTGATACTATTCAAACAAGTACGAAGCGTTTAAACCGGAGTTTTTCGGAACTTTCGGCAAATGAAAAGCTAGGACGTGAAAGGCGGTAGGGGTGGCATGAAACGATTTTTAAATGTGGTCGTGCTGGCATGCCTCCCGACTTGGGCGCTCGCATTGCCGACGTTTTATGATCCCGGATTCACGTCGGATCGGGCGTTCCAGTTCACCGTTGAAAATGTGCCGCTTGCGTCGGGTCAAGGCCCGGCGGACGCTACGCAGACCTTGAACTTGGTGGATCGGACCCGCAACGCCCGTTTGTTGCTGCTGGAAGGCGTCCATACCCTGTGTTCCGTCTACACGGCATGGACGGACGACCGCCATTTGGACTTGAACCTTCCTGAAGGAGCAGCCCAAGGGTGTCATGTCCAGGATCGGGAAATCTGGCACGGGGTGACCATTCGGGTGCGTTTCCATCGGCAGTTGGTGTCGGCGGATGTCCCGAGTCCGGACGGAAAATACCGGATTGTCATCCTGAAACAATGTGAAACCGAAGCCTGGGGCGTGTACCTTCGCAAAAAAGGCGAACCCGATTACACGGCGGACACAGGGAAAGGTTGGGGGGATCCGACCTTTTTCGGGGGGTTCCCCGTTTATCAACCCTGGATCAAGGTGGTTTGGAGCGATCCCAAGAGCGCGACCATCCAAGTCGCCTACCGCTCCAACGGGACGACGTTGAAATCGGATATCGGAGACGTGCACTTGGACTGGTCTTTCGACACCCATTATTCGGCCCATTCGGCAAAGTTTGAAAAATAGGGAACTTCTGCCCGGGGAAAAGTTCAAAAGGAAAGGGATACACCCGTGAAACGAAATCACCTAACTTTGGGATTTGCCATGCGCGCATCCGGAATCGGGAAATTCGGCATCGCCGGAGTGGCCTTTGCGGCCCTTGGACTTCTGGCGGCCACGGATATTGCGGCCGGCACTGTGGCGGCTTCCTCCTATACCGCGGCGAATTTCGGGTGTAGCCCCTATGTCTTCACCTATTCCAGCGTGACCGGTTCGAAGTGCGCCGAGTGTTCCAGCGGCACCCCGGGCACGGTGACTTATTACGACAACGCCTGCGAACAGGGACACAACGGCGGCTACCAGGCCACGTGTGGAGCTGCCGCTTCCGCCTCGGAATGCACGTCCTCCAATTCGGATGAAAGCAGCGATTGGGCGGGCACCGGCCAGGCGACTTTAGGCGACGAACAGGCCTGGTCCCTTTCCGCCTGCCAATATCCGGCGGCCACCCTGCCGGGGAGCGTCGCGGCGAACGCCACGAGCACCAGTTTTCAAAGCACCCAGCTGTACGCGGCCTTGAACGGGGACCTCTACGAAACTTGGGATCTCTGCGGCGCCTGCTGCGAGATCACGGACGAAAGCGGCCTCGCCAACAACGGGAAAACCGTCACCGTGATGATCACGGATGAATGCCCCGCCGCTTCGAACGCGGACTGCACCAACGGATACAATCACATCGATTTGAGTTACGACGCCTTCACCCAGCTCGAAAGCAAGACCGAAGGCATTTTCACGGTTGATTGGCAGATCGTCCCCTGCCCCACGAGCATGTTCGCCGCTTCGGAGCCGACTTCCGGAAGCACCGACATGGTGTACACCTTCAAGGGCGGGTCCAGCTCGGGTTGGGCGGCCTTGATGATCCGTGACAACCTCATTCCCATCCAGACGGTTGATTTCTGCACGGGTGCTTCCGGGACAGGCACGGGACAAAAAGGCAGCGGTTGCAGCCAAGCCACCTGGCAGTACAGCTACAATTCGTTCGTCGGCTCCGGGACCTGGAACACATTTTACGTCGAAGTCGAGGACATGAGTTCAAATTGGACCACTTGGGGTCCGATCACGGCCGCTAGCCCGATGACCTCCTGCTCGACCGGCCCGGACAACTCGGACACCGTGTCGATTTACAAGGACCTCGGAGGCCAGATGGTCGGATGCGGTCCCGCGGGCACCAATACCGCCAGCCCGACTCCTAGCCCGAATTACACCCATACCGCCACCCCGACCGCTTCGCCGACGCCGGCGGATTGCGCCTTTGAGCTGGCCAGCGGGAACGCTTTGAACGACACCTGGGGAGACTGGGTGGAGGGAACCGGCGGGACCGATGTTTCGACGATTTCCCTGAACACCACTTCGACCTACATTTTCACCCCGGCGACGGCCAGCATTAAGGTCGCGGTCAGCACCCCCTCGACGTGGATGGGCGACTCGGCCACCTTTTTGCTGAATTCCGCCATGGACTGGACGAACTACGACCGCATCACCTTGGATGTGTATGTCGCTTCGGCGTTAAGCGGGACGGGAACGACCTATGGAAACTTCGCCATCGCCGTGGATGGCGGTTCCACCACTTTGTTCTATTCCCAGGATCCGACGAAGGACGGGACGGTAACCACCCAATACCCTACGTCGGGGACCATGCCCCTGGGTAGCTGGATGCACATGACTTTCCCCTTGAATTGGTCCACCAACGGCTTGTCGCCCACGCAGATCACCCGTCTGCACGTCGTTCCGAACGTCGGAACCCCGACGGCGGGGACGTTCTATATCGACAACGTTTATCTCCACACCGACAAAGTCTGCCCCACGGCGACGCCGACGCCGACGAACACTCCGGTCTGGACGCCGACGCCCACCTACACCGCCACTCCGGACTGCCCGCTCGTGCTTTCCAACGGCGGAGCGTTGACGTCCTCCTATGGAACCTGGTCCGAAGGCGTGGGCAGCGACACGGACGCCTCGACGATTTCCGAGTCTTCGGCGGAATACTACGCTCCGGCCACGGGGTCCATCCTGATCAATGTCACGACCCCGAGCAGCTATATGACCAACGCATCGACGTTCGCGTTGAGCAGCGCCATGGATTGGACCAGCTATAAGACGGTCAGCTTCGACATTTACGTGGCGACGCCCCTGAGCACGTCGGCTTCGGTTTATTCCCACTTCGCCATCGGAATCGACGGCGGAAGCGGAACCTCCGCGTTTTACACCCAGGATCCTTCGGCGACCTCGGGGGTGTCCAACAGCGGAACCTATCTGCCCTCTGCGGGGATTCCACTGGGGACGTGGCTGCACTTAAGCTACCCCTTGAATTGGAGCGTGAACGGTCTTTCCCCAAGCTCCATCACCCGTTTTTATGTCGTTCCGAGCATCGGGACTCCGTCGGCGGGAACCTACTATATCGACAATCTGACCCTGCATTCGGACTCGATTTGCCCTTCGGCAACCCCGACGCGGACGCCTACCCCGAATTACACGGCCACGCCGACCGCGACCCCGACCTCGGATTGTCCTTTCCAACTGGCCAGCGGAACCTACGTCTCCTCGACGGCGGGAAGCTGGACCGAAGGCGGGACCTCGGACACGAGCGTGTCGACGATTTTCCTGAATTCGAACGCCAATTACATTGAAAGCGGGTACTCCAACAGCGTCGGGATTTCGGTGACCACCGCGTCCAGCTTCATGGGCAATGTCTCCGCCTACGCCCCGGCCAGCGCTGAAAACTGGTCGAACTACGATGCGGTGAGTTTTGACGTCTATATCGCCAGTCCTTTGAGCGCGACGGGATCGACCTACGGGAATTTCTCGATCCGGGTCGAGTCCAACGCCACGACGGGATTTGAGTCCGATCCGACGGGTGGCTACGTCCAACCGGCCACGGGCTCGATCACCACGGGTTCCTGGTTGCACATGAGCTTCCCGTTGGAATGGGCGACGACGAGCGTGTCGCCGCTGACCATCAGCAAACTCTATATCATTCCCAACGTCGGAAGCCCGACGGCCTCGGTGGCCACGTATTACCTCGAAAATGTCGTCCTGCACACGGGGGGGACCTGCCCGTCGGCAACCCCGACGTTCACGGTGACGCGTACGGCGACGATCAGTCCGTCCAACACCCCCTCGCCGGCGGGCACGCCGACCAACACGCCGACGAATTCCCCCACGTATACGATCGCGGTGGGAAGCCCGACCAACACGCCGACGATCACTGAGACGCCGTCGGCGAGCCCTTCGGGAAGCCCATCGGCGACGGGGAGCCCTTCGGGAAGTCCTTCGGTGACGGAGACCTCTTCCCCGGTTCCGGGGACGCCCACCCCGACCTTTAGCGTAAGCCCGGCGTATTCCCCGACGTCCACTTCCTCGCCGACCCCGGTCTTGTCGCCGACGCCGAGCGGCTCGGCTACAGTGACCCCTTCGGTGTCGCCTTCCTACACGGTGTCGGGGACGCCGTCCTACTCCGGGACCTTGACGGCGTCAGGGACGGTCACTTTGACGCCTTCGCAATCCCCCACGCCGTCCGGAAGCCCGACCGCCACGTCGACGGCGACGGCTTCGAACACGCCTTCCATCACCCAGACCTGGACCCAGAGCGCGGTGGCTTCCGGCACGGCGACGGCGACGGCCACCCCCACGGCGACGGCCACGTCGACCGTGACCGTGACGGCGACCGCGACTCCGGACGCCACCGCAGGAGTCATCGGTGCCGCGAGCGCGACGGCGACGCCGCTCACTTCGCTGACCTCGGTCACGCTACCGAGCGGGCCGATCATCATCCAGCACTCTCCGTTCCCCAATCCGAATCCCATCGCAATCCTGGTGGAACTGGGCATGCCGGTAGATTTCGTTGAAGTCCGGATTTATGCGGAAAACCTGGTTTACGTTGGCTGCGCGAACAGCGCTGGAGCCTTGCCGGCGGGCTGGCAGCAGGTGCCCCTGGGGAATTCCGTTTCGGGTATAGCGGATGGGGTGTACTACTATAAAGTGATCGCCCACCGCAACGGCGGAACGGTCAACGCGGACAAGGTCGGGAAGATGTTCTTGAGTAAATAGCAGGGACGAAAAGTGGCGACTTTGGGGAGGGAAGATCCGAAAGGAACTTCCCTCCCCTTTTTTACGTAATGAGAAAAGAGAAGCCTTCGGGTGGAAAAAAGGTGGGAGGGCGTTACGGGTCGTCCATGAAAACGATTTTATACTAATTTTCAAAACGTTTTTATACTTACCGTTCTGGTTTAATGTCTTTGCATTGTTGGACGTATGATTCCGGTCTTCGTTGAAGGCAACAGTTATAATTACCGAACTTAATCGATATTTCCCGAAGATTTCATGCGCTTTCATTGAGCCGACCATGAAAACACGTTTTTACTCGCTGGCTTTCGCGATTTTAGCCTTGGCTGTAGGACGCGCTGAGGCGGATACGTATAGCTGGTCGCCGACGGTGCTGGACACGAACATCGCCTCGGTGACGGTGACGACGAGCGGGTTGGACGGGGTGTGCGCGGGCAGTGTTGGTACGGTGACGATGGTGATCACTTCCGGAGCCAACGCCCAATACAACAGCCAGGCCATCGCCGTTGAGGGGGCGATACTGGCGGTGACCTGGACCGCGGCTGCGGGTTCCGTGGCGGCGACCGGGTTCAGCTATCCCAATCACTGCCAAATCAACGGAGCCTTGGCGAATCCGAGTTGGTTCGTCATCGATCAGGGTTCGACGGCGTCGATCAATGGGACAGGGTCTCCGGCGGTGGACCCGGGAACCGACACCTGCAACTACGGAACGGGGCTGACGGCGCCGCAGTACGCGTGGCCCGGATCGACGGTTCCGACCACGGACAAGTTCACCGCCGCGGGGCAGACGTTGACGCTCACCTTTGATGTCGAGATTCCGGCGACGGCGCGGGCGGGATCGAGCTACCTTTTGGCGTTGGGGTTGGGGTACCAAAGCCCGCTTTCGACGGGGAGTTCTCCGAACGAAGGGTACCTTTTGATCCCGGTCACGATCCCGGGGCCGCCGACGTGCTCGTTGCCGTCGAATGTGTCCTTGGTGAAGACGCTGGACGGAGAACTGATTCCAGGCCAAAACAACATTTATTATCTGAGCTACAATTTTGGCGGAGCGACCACGTCGAACTACATCATGGACGTGGTGCCCGCGTGTATGACAGTGGTGGACAAGTCGACGAACGCGGATGGGAGCGCGGCGACGGTGACGGGCGGGGGTGGCCAGGCGACGACGGTGATTTGGCACGTGGGGAACGCACCGACGATGGGGACGCTTTTTCTGGAGATCAACGTCGGGACGGGGTGCCCCGCGCCGGTGTGCAATTATTCGTACTATTCGACGTCGGGAAATTCGCTGTCGGCGTTGACGAACACGACGGGGACGCAATCCCAGTACTGCGCGACGGTCGGCGAGCAGAACCTGAGTCTGAAGAAGTTCCAATACACCCAGCACTACGGTTTGGGGGGGATTCCGAGCTCTCCACCAACGCAGGAGTCGGTGGGGACGGTCATAAATTACGTTCTGCAGGTGAGCTATGGCGGGACGCAATTGGACTGCTTCGATCCTTTCAGCTGGGATACGATCCCGACGGGGTCGACGTACATCAGCGAGACGGAAACGAACGGGACGACGATGATGTCGCCGGTTTACACCAAATTATCGGACGGGAACACGTGGTTTCCGCCGACGTCGGGATCGGATTGCACGGCGGCGACGTCGACGGCGACCTGGGATGTGGTGAACAACAACGTGGGGGAGAGCGGGAATTTCCTGTATTGGCCGGGGAACACGGGCAACGGGGTGCCGCAGGGGACCGGCGACACGTCCGGATCGAACGGGTCGGGGACCTACGACGAATTGCTGATGACCTGCCCGGGCATGGGGATTCCGGCTTCCGAGGCCGGCACGGGTTCAGGGTGCCTGCAGACGGGGTCGAGTTTCTGCGGCGGCGTGTTGGAAAGCGACGTGGTGTTTCTGGACGCCGGAACCAACCCGACGGAAGAGGATGTCGGGATCATGTTGAGGTCGGACGACAATCCGAGCGATCCATTGTTCGGGGATTCCTATGAGCTGATCCTGTCGCTGGACTGCTATTCGACGAATAACGTGACCGTGGGATATACGCCGCCCACGCAAGGCAAGGGGCATTTGTTCCTGCAGAAGACCGTGTCCAAGGGCGGCGCGGTGGGAGGCACTGCCTACGGGTTGCAGACGGAATGTCCGATCAATTTCGGGGTCAACGTCAGCTACGGGACGGTCGCTTCGAGCCAGGAGACGACGACGCCGTTGACGATCGGGCAGTGGTATACGGTTAAGGTGCAGGAAACGCCGAGCCAGGCCTGTTTTTGCAGCGCAGGGCCCTGTTCGGATGTGATTCAGGCGAAGTATTGGGCGTTGGGGACGGCGGAGCCCGCCTGGCAGATCGATTTCACGGATCCGTACGGTTTTGGCTGCACGGGCAACTGGTATCCGGGCGTGGGCGCGCAGGCGGACGACGAGGGTTGGGACAATTTCCGGGTGGATTCGGTTTCCACGTTGCCGGACGCGACGCTGTGGGACACGGTGCCGGCGGGGATTTCCTATATCAGTTCAACACCGACGGCGCAAATCCAGCCCTCGCCGGTGGGGACGGGTAACCTGATCCAATGGAATTTCACCGGGAACCTGAACGGCGCCTCCGCGGGCTTGCTGTATCCGGTGATCGAATATTTCACCTGGACGGGCTCGGTGATCTGCTACAGCGGGGACGTGGTCAACGTGGCCTCGATGGGGACGACGGTGGCGGCGTCGGCGATGCAGGTGCAGTCGAATCCGGTGACGATCTTGGCGTCCTGCGGGACGGCCTCGCCGACGCCGACTTCGACGCCGACGAGCACGCCGACCCCCACGGCGACGCCGAGCGCGACGCCGAGCGCCACGCCTTCGGACACGCCGTCATCGACGGACACCCCGACCTATACCCCGACGGCGACGCCGAGCGCGACGCCTTCGGACACACCGACCTATTCGGACACGGTGACGGACACGCCGACCTTGACGATCACGACGATCTTCACGGCGACGGACACGCCGACAAACACGCCGACGCCTTCGGATACGGAAACGGCGACGGAGACGATCACCTGGACGGCGACGCCGACGAATTCGGACACGCCTTCAGCGACGGAAACGGCGACGGAGACGGTGACCTGGACGCCGACGCCGACGGATTCGGACACGCCGACGGCGACGGAAACGGCGACGGAAACGGTGACCTGGACGCCGAC
>Ga0326728_10001715_pt1 | contig 76208 bp, 70 predicted proteins | sample MB3enrmetagenome_FD_207602 | JGI IMG/M metagenome (GOLD analysis project Ga0326728, IMG submission 207602) | Lab enriched peat soil microbial communities from McLean, Ithaca, NY, United States - MB31MN | ecosystem: Environmental > Terrestrial > Soil > Wetlands > Peat | place: USA: New York...
TACTGGGTGACGATTTCATCCTTGTTCGTGCGGTACAGCGGGACCAGTTCCTTCAGCGGTTGCGGCGCGATGACCACCCCCGCCGCGTGCACGCCCGCGTTGCGCGCCATGCCTTCCAGCCGCCTCGCCGCCTCCAGCACCTCCGCCACCCGCGGGTCTTTCTGGCTGGCCTGCGCGAATCCCGGCTCCATCTTGATGGCGGTCTCGAGCGAGATGTTCAACACGTTCGGAACCAGCTTCGTCAGCCGGTCCACGTCCGCGAAGCTCATCTCCAGCACCCGCCCCACGTCCTTAATCGCCGCCCGCGCCCCCAGCGTCCCGATGGTGACAATCTGCGCCACCTGCTCCCGCCCGTACTTCTCCGTCACGTAGCGGATCACTTCCCCGCGCCTCCGCGTGCAGAAGTCGATATCGATATCCGGCAGGCTGACCCGCTCCGGATTCAGGAACCGCTCGAACAGCAACCCGTACTCCAGCGGATCGATGTCCGTGATCCCCATCGCGTAGCTGACCAGGCTGCCCGCCGCCGATCCGCGCCCCGGGCCCACCGGGATTCCCTTGCTCTTGGCGAAGCGTATGAAGTCCCACACGATCAGGAAGTACCCCGAGAACTTCATCTGCTGGATCATGCGGATTTCCCGATCCAGCCGCTCGGCGTATTCCTGGGGGTGCTGCTTCAATCGGCCCGCTGCGATGAGCGCCTCGATCCGCGGACGCCGCCCCTCGAATCCCTGCCGCGCCACGTATTCGAAATACGTATCCGTCGAGTGCCCCTCCGGAACGTCGAAGCGCGGGAACGGCTCCCGCACCTGCTCGAGTTTCACCTGGCACCGCTGGGCGATCTCCCAGGTCCGGTCCAGCGCCTCCTCCAGCCCGCCGAACATCGCCGCCATCTCCGCGCGCGTCTTCAAATAGAAGTCCGTCGTCGGCCAGCGCATCCGCGACGGGTCGCTCATGGTCTTGCCCGTCTGTATGCACAGCATGATCTCGTGCGACCGCGCGTCCTCGCGCCGCAGGTAGTGCGCGTCGTTGGTGGCCACCAGCGGAATGCCCGTGTCGTGCGCCAGCCTCACCATCTGCGGCAGCAGCCGGGCATCCTGCTCCATCCCGTGGTTCTGCAACTCCAGGAAGAAGTTGCCCCGCCCGAACAGGTCCGTGTAGGTGTAGGCCAGTCGACGCGCCTCCTCGTACCGGTCCGCCAGCAGCGTTTCGTTGATGTCGCCTCGCAGGCACGCCGAGAGCGCGATCAACCCCTTCGAGTGCCGCGCCAGCAGATCCTTGTCGATCCGTGGCTTGTAATAGAACCCCTCCAGGTACGCCGTCGACACCAGATCGATCAGGTTGCGGTAGCCTTCCTGCGTTTCGCACAACAGGACCAAATGGTTATAGCGGTCTTTGTCCGACCGGCTGGTGCGCCCCTGCTGCGAGACGTACACCTCGCAGCCGATCACCGGCTGAACCCCCTTCGCCAGCGCCGCCTTGTAGAAATGCACCGCGCCGAACAGGTTCCCGTGGTCCGTCAGCGCCACGGCCGGCATCTTCTGCTCCGCCGCCAGGCTCACCAGTTGGTTGACTTCGCAGGCGCCGTCCAGCAGCGAGTAGTCCGAGTGGCAGTGCAGATGGACAAAAGGAGTGTCACCCATTTCGCGGTTATCCAGTATGGTACCACTCGGCCCCTCCCTGCCGAACCGCCGCGGAATTCGCAAGCAATCCTCGCAGACCGCCGCGCGACTCAGGCCGCGGCCTCGCACCATCTGCATGCACATGCATGTATAATGATCTTGTGAGGACCACCATTGAACTCAAGCCCGAGCACCGGGCCAAGCTGCTTGAAGTGGCGGCGCGCCGGGGAGAGAAGGGATTCTCGACCGTCATCGCCGAAGCTCTGCAAGCTTACTTGGAAAACATCGCAGCCAAGGAGCGGCTGCGCCGGCGTGCCCTGGCGCTACGCGGGAGTTTGCCCAAGGCCGAAGCGGACCGGCTCCGGCACTACGCAGCCGCACTGCGCGAGCGCTGGCGATGACCGTCGCCGACACGGATGTTCTGATCGACTTCCTGGCTGGAGTGGAACCCGCGGCTGGCCGGATCGAGTCCGAGTTAAGCCGCGGCGTTCTGTACACTACCGCGATCAGCCGCTTCGAGATCCTCTCCGGCGTGCGCACCCAACGTCAAGAGAGGGCAATTCGGGAATTGCTGGCCGCTATGCCAACTTTGCCGCTGGACGACCAAGCCGCGGATCGCGCCTCCGAGGTGCGCAGGTTCCTGGAGCGAACCGGCGCGTCCATCGGCATGGCGGACAGCCTGATTGCCGGTATCGCGCTCACCCACGGAGCCGCGCTTCTGACTCGCAACCGGCGGCATTTCGAGCGCGTTGCAGATCTTCGTCTCGCCGATCTGAGCGGGCCTGCGGCATGAGCGCGCGGAATCCGGCCGCCTGAAGTCGAAAATCCGCCAGTCTCCACGATGTGCGTTTTCCCTCCGAGTTACCGGCCTCGTTGAGCGGAGCGCGGTCCCAGACGTTTGGCAGCGCGGGAGCTCCTTCAGACCTCCGTTTCGGTGGAAGTACGATCCGAGATTCAGGTCGTGGCGCCGTCCACGATCAAGGCACGACGCGGTAGAGATTCTGGTCGCAGTCCCACACCCAGACATGTTCGGCGTCGAGCACAGACATACCGCAGACCGGAGGAGGCTCGGTGGCCTGTATCGGCCGAAGCGGCTCCCAATGCGCGCCGCCGTCCCGCGTACCATAGAGAGGAAGGGGCTTGTCAAGACCCAGGTTACGTGGGATTCCCCAGCCCCGCCGCGAGTCCGAAAATCGCAGCAATCCAAAGACGATGACCTTGCCTTGTTGCACAAGTGATGGCAACTGGCACCATGTCTGTCCCCCGTCGGTCGAGTGAAAGAGGTCTCCTTCGTTGCCCCACCATGCGTTCTTGCCGTCGTTGAGGAAGTGCACTGAGGTCCCTGACCAGGTATCCGATCCGTGCTCGGCGTACTGCAGATGTTCCCCGCCCGAGCAACTGGGGTCCAGTTTCGTGCGCTTCCAGGTGCGGCCACCATTCACGGTGACCACGAGGTCGTTGAGCTCGACAATCAGCACGTGACTGCTATCGGCGCTTTCCAGCCAGCCATACTCGTTGTACTCGTCCGGGTAGCTCTGCCGCTGCCAGCTCTTACCCCCATCTCCAGTGAAGAAGACCACCGGCACAGTTATCTCGCCGTAATTCGACCCCTCGCGCCCCCTCGTTAAGCCAAGCTCGAAGCGCCGCAGGTTTTGCACGAAATGCGTGCCGAGCAACCATCCCGTCGTACGATTGGCGAATTCGACGTCGTCGATGAGTCTGCCCGGGTTCCGACTCGTGAATTGGCAGCTCAACCGCTTCGGACCAGGTGGCGCCTGCATTCACGGTCCAATACAGAAGGCTGCGCCGGCAGAGCCAAGCGGAACTGGCATCAAGCGCGCCGAAGCTGGCGCCATCCGTGTCAGTCCCAGTGCCCTTCGAACCTGGCAGGTGGATCTCGCGCCAACTTAGGCCTCCATCCCTCGTTTGCCATAGGCGCTTATGGTCTCCGGAGCAGTCCCAGTCCCACGCAGTTTTTGGGGCGACAAGCGTAACCCGCACGCTCACATCGCTTCCTCCGGGCAGACGGCCAATCCTGACCAATCCGTCTGGATGAGCAAGCGGGACGACGGCTAGCAAAAGCACAGCGCAGGAGACTCGCATGTTGAATCTAGTATAGGCCGAGCGAAACGGCGGGCGGATGACGCTTCTTCGGGCTGCTGTCGGGCGTCAGGTTCTTGGAAGTTGGGCCGGACGGCCCGCCTGAACAGTATCCCGTCGAGCCGCCCTGGGCTGGAACCGCAATGTTCGCCCCTCTCCCGCCGCTGTTACGCTATCCTGTCTCTCATGAAGGTCATCGCATTCAACGGCAGCGCGCGCAAAGACGGCAACACCGCCATTCTCCTCCGTTACGTCCTGGGCGAACTCGAGAAGGAAGCCATTGAGACCGAACTGATCCAACTCAGCGGTCAGAAGATCCACGGCTGCCTCGCCTGCCGCACCTGCGCCACCCGCAAGGACGGGCGCTGCGGCCAGCAAGACGACATGGGCAACGAATTCATCGACAAGATGAAGGCCGCCGACGGCATCCTGCTCGGCTCCCCCACCTACGTCGCCGACGTCTCCCCCGAGATCAAGGCCCTCATCGACCGCGCCTGTTTGGTCGTGCGCAACAACGGCGGCCTCCTGCGCCGCAAAGTCGGAGCCGCAGTGGTGGCCGTCCGCCGCGCCGGCGCCATCCACGCCTTCGACTCCCTCAACCACTTCTTCCTCATCTCCGAGATGATCGTCCCCGGCTCTTCCTACTGGAACATCGGCATGGGCTGGGAGAAGGGCGATGTCGAGCGCGACGAAGAGGGAATCAAAACCATGCAAGTCCTCGGCCGCAACATGGCCTGGCTCCTCAAGAAGCTGCACGCTTAGCGCGGCGCGCGCAGCCCCGAGCTTGAGCGGCCCCGCGCCGTTCGCCGTCACCGCGGTCCCCCGCGCCCCGCCTCGTTTCGCGCTAGTCTTTAAATACTGGAGCCTCCCATGACTGGTCAAACGATTCAGGTTCGGAACGGCAAGTTCCTCGTCCCCGACAATCCCATCATTCCCTTCATCGAAGGCGACGGCACCGGCCCCGATATCTGGCGCGCCGCCCGCACCGTTTTCGACGCCGCCGTGGAGCGCGCTTACGACGGCCGCCGCTCCATCGTCTGGCTCGAGGTCCTCGCCGGCGAGAAAGCCTTCAAAGCTGTCAACAACTGGCTCCCGCAGGAGACCCTCGACGCCGTCCGCCAGTACCACATCGCCATCAAGGGCCCCCTCACCACGCCCATCGGTGGCGGCATCCGCAGCCTGAACGTTGCCCTCCGCCAGCTCCTCGACCTCTATGTCTGCTGGCGCCCCGTGCACTACTTTCCCGGCGTCCCTTCCCCGGTCAGGCACCCCGAGTTGCTCGACGTCGTCATCTTCCGCGAGAACACCGAGGACGTCTACGCCGGCATCGAGTGGCGCGAGGGCACTCCCGAGGCCCGCAAAGTGATCGATTTCCTCTGCACCGAGATGGGCGCGAAGATCCGGCCCGATTCCGGCATCGGCATCAAGCCCATGAGCGTCACCGGCTCCCAGCGCCTGGTGCGACGCGCCATTCAATACGCCATCGATAACGGACACCGCAGCGTCACCCTGGTCCACAAGGGCAACATCATGAAGTTCACCGAGGGCGCGTTCCGCGATTGGGGCTACGAAGTCGCTCGCGACGAGTTCCCCGATGTCTGCATCGCCGAGAAAGACCTTCCCGGCCCCTTGCCGCAGGGCAAGATTCTGGTCAAGGACCGCATCGCCGATTCCATTTTCCAGCAGGTTCTCCTGCGCCCCGACGAATACGAGGTGCTCGCCACTCCCAACCTCAACGGCGACTACCTCTCGGACGCCTGCGCCGCCCAGGTCGGCGGATTGGGCATGGCGCCGGGCGCCAACATCGGCGACGAGTACGGCATGTTCGAAGCCACCCACGGCACCGCTCCCAAGTACGCCGGCCTGGACATGGTCAACCCCTCCAGCCTCATCCTCTCCGGCTCCATGATGTTCCGTTTCATGGGCTGGCGCGAGGTCACCGCCCTCATCGAGAAGGGCATCACCGAAACCATCCGCCAGAAGCGCGTCACCTACGATCTCCACCGCCAAATGGACGGCGCCACCAAGCTCTCCACCAGCCAGTTCGCCGCCGCCATCGTCGCCAACATGGCCTGATCGCCGCCCGGCCGCTCCACCGCCCCACTATGACGATCTCCGGTGAACTGACGAGGTGGCAGGCCGTATCGAGGAGACCCGTAGCCTGGCTCGTATGCCTGGTCTGGTGCGGCGTGGGGTTCTGGCTCTTCCTCGCCGTGGTGATCCGGCATCTCTTACCGCTGGACTCCGGCACGATCACCCTCGTCGCCATATTCCCCGCCGCGGGTGCAGCCTTTTTCTGGGCCATCGCTCGGAGAGACGGGCGGAGGGTGGTGGAATTCACCTGCGATGAGAGTTCGTTCCGGTTTCGGAAAGTGCGGAGCGCGCAGGCCGAGACGCGCGCCCTCTCCGAAGTCGCACAGGTTTGGGAGGCGCGCGAGCGCTCCGGGGTGACCGGCTATGGAGTGGTCTTCCGGGACGGCCAAAAGGTCTTCTTGGAACGCGGCCTGCCAAATGCCAAGGCCGCCGCGGACTGGTTAAACTCTCATCGCCAGCCCTAACCGCCGATTCCAAGCGGAGATCTTGGTTCCGACGTTTTGCCCACGGCCTTCACTATCCGGTGAACTGAGAACTTCGCGCACGACTAACTAAACGAGAAACTGCAATGCCAATTCCACCTCTCGGAACGCCCATCTCGACGCTTCCGGCGACCATCTCATCGCCCGGCTTACGGGCGGCCAACACCATCCTCATCATCTCCGAGACTCGCTCGCTCAACGTGCCCCAGAACCTGCCGGACTTCCCCAGATTCGATTGTGGCGACCCACAGCTAGGTGAGATCTGCCTCCCGCTGGACAGCGCTGTCCGGCTCAGGTTGCTGGCTGGGGCGCAACTGCCAGCCGTGATGTTCCGAGGCACAGTCATGGCCCAGGACAGAAGTCCTATCGGACCGCCGCATACGCTGCCGCGACCCCGTACCAGACGTCGCGCCCGCGATATTCCTGTGCAGGAGGGCCAGCTAACCCCCACCCCAGGTCGATCGCCTCACCGGAGACCGGCACCTCGTACAGTACGATCACCATGTCGCCGGGCTCGAAGCGGACCTTTTTGCCACCCAAACCGCGCCACACGCTGATCCCGGCCTTCGCGTTGAGATCCAACTTCCTTTCGACATCCGCTCCGCTGGGAATTTCCACGAACGTGGGATCGTTCAGCGTCCAAGCCCAGTGGACTTGCTGGAAGAAACTCTCCACTTGCCCGCCTCGGACGCGCAGGACGCGCCAGTGGGCCGCTCCCCACGAGTTCCACTCCTCGAAAATCCTAAGTGGCCGTCTCGATACGTTGCTGATCTTCACGATGATCTTGCCGTCGGGCTGGATCTCGGCTATTGCCAACTTCAAGGCGTACAGCGACTTGCTCTCCGCCCACCCACGCGCACGTTCGTCCTCCAGGTCATCCTGCGCGTGGCCGACGGCCGGAAGCATGGCCAACCCCGCGGACAGGACACAGAAGGCCATTCTCATTTGCTATCACCCCCTCGTCAGAACGGCCTCGGACAAGGCATAGGATCCGGATTGTTGTCAAACGTCTCCTCATGCATCATGCTTACGGTTGCGCGCTTTCCGTTGTTGCAGAGATCGAACACCGGGAGCCTGGACCCGATCGTCCCGTTTCGCCACCCGCATGGCGTACCTTGTCCGAACCACTCGTCTCCAACGTAACGGTTATACCACGCCGGATTTGACCTGCGATATTCGGGAACCTGAGTGGCTCCGTTCCAGTAACGATCTTCATACCATACGTTTGCCTTGTCGTTCCCCGGCGGGAAGAATCTCGGATCGTCCCACTAGTGCTCTGACCGAGTGATTTGACGCCCTTCGCCAATCCCTCCCTTACGGTCGCGGCTCCGATCCGAGCCGCGAGCGTCAGCGAGCGGTGTTCATCGGGCGCACGCTTCCTGGCGGTCAGAGCCCTAGGTAGGAGAAAGGACCCACTGACGGACCTCGCAGCACTCCGGGTCATGTACCGCGTCGTTCATGAACTTCGCATACATGGAGAAGGAATGAGGTATCGTGGAATTCCTCCCTATCGAATAAGCACCTGAATAACGTTATCGTGGGCGTTTACGGCGCGCCCGGCAAGCACACCGGCTTCGACGCCGGCATCAACCTGAACGCCTCCAAGCAGAGTATCGTCGAGAATAACCGGCTCATTAACCGCACCTTCGAGAAGAATTCGTATGGCATTCTCGTCGGAGCGAGTACGGACGTGCTGGCGATCGACAACCGCATCGTCGACCGCGACATGGCGATCACATACTCTGGCGGGAGCACCGGCGCCTATCGGGACAACCAAACCCAGGCCTGCGTGCGTCCCTACTTCGGCGGAACCGATGTGGGCGGCAACCACTAACCGCTAGCCCCCCGCCGCCCAGTTTGCCTTCCAACTTCTGCTATGCTGTGTAGACCCCGAATGGGCCGTCTACGAGGACACCCTTGAACCGCGCACCAAGACTAACCGCCAAATCTAATGAGCACCCGGCCTGCCGGGCGCTTCTTCTAATCCTGATTCTAGCCGGCGTCCAGGCCTTTGCCCAGCAGACCTACGTCGGCCGCTATGACGCATTCGCCGGCTTCACTTATCTCGACAGTCCGCACATCAGCCTGGCCGAACCCGGCTTCCATCTTCAGGGCGGAGTCCGGGCCACGTCCTGGCTCTCCCTGGGAGTGGATTTCAGCCGCGCTGAGGGCGACCTGACCCTGGTGCCATCCGAGCTGCTCACCTCCATCCAGCAATCGCTCGGTGCCGAGCTCCAGCAGTTAGCCGCGGCCGGCCAGCTCCCGGCGGGCTACTCGCTCTCGGTGCCTGCCCACTCCACCACCGAGACCTTCGCCGGAGGCCCGCAGTTCAACTACCGCCACTTCAAGGCTTTCAGCCTCTTTATCCGGCCCTCCTGCGGCGCCATTCACGAAGTAGCTGTTCCGCATGTCAACCCGGACGACCCCATCGCGCTGGGCGTCGTCGCGCAGCTTGCTCCCACCGGCCAGAAGACGGATTGGACCAAGTTCTACGGCTTCGGCGGCGGCATCGATCTCAACCTGACCAAGCATTTCGGGCTGCGAATCCAAGCCGACCTGGTGCACGATCACCTCTTCAACGATCTGCTCAAGGATAGCCGCAACACCGTCCGCTTCTCCATCGGTCCGGCCGTCCAACTCGGCAAGAACGTGATGGAATAGAGTCGGCTCACCCCGCCGGCAGCTCGATCCGGAAGGTGGTCCCGCGTCCCGGTTCGCTCTCCACCGAGATCTTTCCCCGGTGGTCCGCCACCACCGATTGCACGATCGCCAGGCCCAGTCCCGTTCCGTGCCGCTTGGTGGTGTAGTAGGGCGTGAACAGCCGCTCGCATTCCTCTTTGGTCAGGCCCAGGCCGCTGTCCGACACCTCCAGTTGCGCCCCTGCTTCCGTGCGCCGTGTTCGCAAGCGCAGCCGGCCGCCTTCCGGCATGGCGTCGATCGCGTTCAGAATCAGGTTGTGCAGCGCCCGCGTCACCTGTTCGGGATCCGCCTGAATCGCCCCCAACTCCGGGTCGCACTCCACCTCCGCCTCGATCGCCGCCCGCTCTCCCGACCGCAACTGCGCCGCGAACAGCCGCACCGCACCGCGCACGATCTCGTTCAAGTCCACCGCCTCGAGCTGTGGCGCCGGCATCTTCGCGAAATCGCTGAACCGCCCGACAATGCTCTTCAAGTTCGCCAATTCGGCCAGCAGCGTCGCCGCGCTTTCTCGGAAGATCTCGTCGAATTCGCCGGGGGCCTGCTCCTTGGCCCGTTGCAGCGTCTCGATGGTGATCTGCAAGGGGAACAGCGGGTTCTTCAACTCGTGGGCCAGCCGCCGCGCCAGCTCGCGCCAGGCCGCCACGCGCTCGGCTTGCAGCAGCCGGTCCCTCTGCCCGATCAGCTCCTGGGTCATCGAATTGAAGGCCCGCGCCATCTCTCCCAATTCGTCCCGCGACGCCACGCTCACCCGCGCGTTCCAGTTCCCCGCGGCCACTTCGCGAGCACCGCGCGCTAGTTCTTCCACCGGCCCGGTCAGCCGCTCGGCCGCCCAATAGCTCAGCCCGATCCCCAGCAGGATGCCGAACCCGGCGGCCAGCGCGCCCGCCCAGCGAATTCGCGCCGCCAGCGCCGCCAGTTCCCGCCGCGAACTGCCCACCAGCAGCACGCCCAGCAGTTCGCCGTTCCGCCCGGCCAGCGGGATCGCCTGAAACGTCTCCGGCCCATCCGGCCACTCGATTCTTCTGCTCATCTCGCGCCGCTCGCTGCGCACTTTCTCGATTAGCGAAGCCAGCCGCTCGGCTCCCTTCACCGGCCCCGCCGCATCCGTCAGCGCCTGCGCGGAGAAGCCCGGCTCGAAATTGTGATACAGCAGCACGCGCATTCCGGCCGGCAGCACCAGCGATCCCAAAAAATCGCGGTCCAGCCGGTAGCCGCCCGCCACGTACAGGTCGTTCCCTCCGGCATTCGCCCGGCGCACCGCGATCATCGCCAGCACCGTCTCTTCCGGCAGCTCTTCGCTCTTCAGAAACGCCTCTGTCCCGTCCGCCGCCTCCTTCACCCATTCGGCCTGATATCCGAACCGCGCCGGCCACTGCGCCGAGGATACGATGGTGCCGTCTTGCGCCACTAGCTCCAGAAGATCCAGCCCGTGGGCCGTAGCCAGCGCGCCGGCCTGATCCACATAGGGCGCGTAGTCCGGCTCCGGGCGGCTCAACGCGATCGCCATTTCCAGCGTGCCCTGCGCCGCCGCGATCGCCTCCACGCTGCGCACCAGTTCCTGACGCCGGCGCTCGAACTCGCGGCGGAACTGCGCCACAAGCGCCGCGCTGCGCCGGTCGTCGGCCTGCTCGAAGGCGTGCCGCGTCATCGCCGATACCACCCAGGTCGCGAGCGCCGCCGTCCCTACCACCGCCAACGCGAACGAGATCAGCAGGCGTGTGCGAAACGTCATGGCTGCTCCGCGTCCAGCCACAGGTCTTCCAAGCGCCATTCCCCCGTTTTCAGCAGGCCCGGCGTCGCCCAGGCATGCAGCCGCGGGCTGGCGCCATAGATCTCTGGCAAATGAAACAGGGGAATCACCCAGTAGTCCTCCAACACCGCGCGCTCGTCCGCATACAGGTCTTCGAGCTCCGGGCTGGCAGGATGCAGCAGCTCCGGCAGCCGCAGCGCCGCTCCCAGCCCCTCCAGCGCCTGCTCGGCTACCGCCGGCGCAATGCGCGCCCGCGCCAAACTCACATCGGCGTTCCCCGCCGCCGATGGAGCAGCCAGCCGGATTCCGGCCTCCCGCGCGTTCACCGCGATACGCTCCGCCACCATCCGCGCCAGCCCGTCCGATGCATCGTAGGCCAGCGCGAGAGCCGGCGCGCCCGCCGCCAGCCCCCGTGCGCGCTCCACATCGCGCGCCGTCGCAAACAGCCCCGCGTACCCGCTCAGCCACTGCGGCAGCAGGCCCCCCGCCGCCTCCCCGCGCTTCTGCAAGAGAACTTTCAGGATCGCCGCCCGGTCAATCGAAAGCGCCAGCGCCTCCCGCAGCCGCGCGTTGTCCCCCGCCGGCCGCCCTGGCTCGAATTTCAGGGCCATCAGAATCACCGGCGACGACGTCCAGATCTTGGCTCCGAACTGCTCCGCGCGCCGCACCTCGCCCGGCCCCACTTCGACCAGCTCCGCTTTCGCCAGTTCCAGATCCGCCAGCCGCTGCGGCGCCGTGCCTCCCATCTCCATCGCTACTCCATCCAGGAAAGGCCGGCCCCGCCAGCACTCCTCATGGGCCGCGAGCATCGCCCTTCGCGCCTCCCACTGCGTCACGCGGAACGGCCCGGTCCCCGTAAGCGTCCCGTCCTCGCCTTTGAGAAACACCGCCCGCCGCGCGTCCGCGAAATCCGCCAGCCGCGTGAGCGCGTCACAGAGCACGACTACCTCCCCACCCGCCGCCGTGCTCAGCCAGCCGTTCCCGCCCAGCGCCGCCGCCGCTGCCTCGGCCGTGAGCGGCGAGCCGTCCTGGAACTTCACGTTCGGCCGCAGCCGGAACTGCCAGCGCTTGCTGGACGCATCGTGCCGCCAGGAGACCGCCAGCGCCGGCCGCACCTTCCCGCTCTCGTCCAGTTCCACCAGCGTTTCGAATACCATCGGCCAGGCCGCCGGCTCCAGCGCCCGCGCCTCCCGCACTTCCATGCGCAGCGTCCCGCCGTAGCGCGGTCGCCGCGCCCCCTCCGCGCCCGGCGCAACCGCCAGCAGAATGCTACCGGCTGCAAGTAAGTGACAGGCGGAACGCCGCATATTGCCCCGTATTCGGATCCCGTGAAATCGCCACCGCGCCCGCCGGCCCCGCCGGCCACAGCGCCGTCACCGGACCGTTGAACTCGAGCGGCCCACTCACGGCTGTCATCTGGCGCCCCGCCGCCTCGAACGCCTGCACCGCATCCGTTTCCGCCGCCTCCCCGGCTCGCGTCGCCAGCACCTGGGCTCCGCAGCCCGTCTCCACGGCCACCATATCGCTGCCCCATCCGCCAAACGAACCCACTGCCTTTCCCGCGGCGTCGATCCACCGCGTCCGCCCATCGACGCCCGCTACCAGCGTGTACTCTCCCACCCGCGCCGCCGAGTAGTATGGCGGCAGCTTCTCCGCCTCGAAGTAGTTCCGGCCTTTCTTGAGCGATCCCCCGCCCGGCCACGGCCCCTCGCTTTCGCCGCACTCGGCCGCCGCCTCCGTCTGCACCTTCCCGTGGCACACCAGCCCCGGCAGATAGGCCCGCCACGCGTCGCCTTCCATCGCCAGGCGGCCTCGCAAGTCGCGCGGCCACGCCTGTGGCGGCAGCTCCACCGCCCGCCTGATCTCCCACCGAGCCTCTTTCCGGTCGTAGATCGCCACCTCGCCGGGCGTCAGCACCAGCAGAAGATCGTCCGTCGCCAGCGCGTCCAGGATCGGCTCCGCCTGCGCCAGGATGAGTTGCTTGTCGATCCCCACCGGCGTCGCCGCCACGCGCTCCGTCGGCGCCACCGGCCCCACCATCGCCACCTCGCGCTTATCCCCGTGCCGTATCTCGGCGATCCAAACCCCGCCTTGCCAGTTCTCCGCGAGCGTCACCGCGACGCTGGCCGTCCCCTCCGCCGCCAGCCTGAAACCGCCCGCCCGCAACTGGCTCTCGATCTCCCGCCGCATTGCCACCACGTCCGCCGGCGCTAAGGACGACGCATTCCGCACCGTGAGCGTCACCGTCTCGCGCGCCTCCAGCATCACCGCGATCTTGCGCCCCAGCTCGCGCACGGAATCCTCCGGCGCCGCGGCCAGGCTCAGCATCAAAAACAGACGGAGCACGAACCGTCATCGTATATCGCGGACCCCGGCCACTGCAAACACAATCCGGATCGCCAGCCGCGCCATAATCAGCGCGATGGTGAACGAACCGCCCGCCACCACCCCGACTCCCAACAGGAACAGTACCGCGTCCATACTCACTCGCCTCCCTTCGGGGCCGGCGTGACGGCCGCGGCAACCACAACCGTTGCAGGCTCCTTGGCCGCGCCGAAGATGCGCTCGATCTCCGCGTCGCGCTCTCCGTGCAGTTCCACCACGTAGCCCACGCTCACCCGCTCGAACAGCTCCTCGACGTCCCGGTTGCGCATGCGTATGCACCCGTGCGAGGCCGCACGCCCGATTGACCGCGGGCTGTTCGTGCCGTGGATACCAAATCCCTTCAGGCTCAGTCCCATCCAGCGCGTGCCCAGCGGATTGTGCTTCCCCGGACCCACCACTTTGCCCGGTGTGTACCAGGTAGGATTCGGGATGCGGGTCGTGATCGTGTAGGTGCCGGTGGGGCTGGGGCTCATTGGCGCGCCCACCGCGGTCTCGTAGACCTTCACCACGCGCTCGCCTTCCATCAGCGCCAGCTTCCGGTCCGGGATGCTGACCACGATCCGGGCGCTCTCCAGCGCCTGCGCCCTGGCCGCCGCCACCAGGATTGCCACCGCCACCGCTCTCAATCTTGAATGCCCTTGGCCGCGTTTCATGCCCAGCCCATGTGCACTCCGGCAGCCAGAGTCTAAGTCATTGATTTATTGATGTTTATATACCTAGATGCGCGTGTCATCCCGGACACGCCGTGTCCCCGCCCACACGCGGTTATCGGCCCGGCTTAGCAGCCTGCCCGAAGGGCGATGGTCTGCCGCCGGGAGCCGCCACCAGTTGGACTCCCGCCGGCCGGCTCGTGAGCTTGGCCGCGACCACCACCGGCGGCGCGCTCGCAGGCTTGACTGCGACCGCCGGCGCGGGCGCTGCAGCAGCGTGGTCTTTCGCCGGCGCGGGCGCGGGCGGCGGATTCCCGGGCGCTGGGCTCGCCGACGGGGCTGGCGCCGGCGGCGTCTTCTCGTTTCCCGGCTCCAGTCCTTTCCCCGCGTTGCTCAAGATGACCACATCCACCCGCCGGTTCCGCATCCGCCCCTCCTCCGTCTCATTCGGGCTAACCGGCATGTTGTCCGCGTAACCCGCCACCGAAAGTTGTTTCTCGGTGACGTCAAACCGCTGCGTCATCAGCGTCAGCATCGCGATCCCCCGCGCCACCGACAGCTCCCAGTTGCTCCGGAAGTGCGAGTTGTGGATCGGCACCGAGTCGGTATGCCCCTCCAGCCGCACCGGATTGGTCACTTTCTTGATCTGCGCCGCGATTTTCCCGATGCTATCGTACCCCGCCAGCGCGATCGTGTCCTGCCCGGACGGGAAGAAAGCCGTCTCCTTCAAGCTGATCACCAGCCCCCGCGCTTCCATGTTGAGTTGCACCTTGCCCGACTCGATCTCCTCGTGCAATTGCGTGGTCAGGAACAGCAGCGAGGGCATCAGCTCCACCATGTACTTGGGGTTCTCCGCCGCCGTCGGCTTGCTGTGCACTCCCCCAGGACCATGGATCATCGCGTTGCCCTTTCCCAGAGTGCCGGGCGTGCCCCCCAGGATACTGGCCATTATGGCCGTGACTTTCCCTCCTTCCAGGGCCTTCTTCACCGCGTCCGACACCGCTTGCGCCTTCCCTTTATCGGCTTGCGAGCTGGCGAACATCACCACGAAGAACGCGAACAGCAGCGTGATGAAATCCGAGTACGAGAGCAGCCAGCGCTCGCTGTTGTCGTGGCTTGGCTGCTTCTTCTTGCGGGCCATTTCCCTAGCCTTTCGCCGGCGCCGGCTTCGGCGCTGGACCTACGCCCACGGTTGGCTTGGCGGCCGCCGGCTTGGCAGCGGCTGGCGCGGCCGCGGCCTTGGCCGGCTTCGGCTTCTTTGGCGCCGGACCGCCCTGCCCATAGGCTTCCAGCTTGAGCCGGATCAGTTTCGGATTCAACCCCTCCACGATCCCCGAGACGCCCTCCAGGATCAGCTCCTTGACTTGCAACCCGCCCTGTGCGCGAGCTTTGATCTTGGTGCCCAGTGGCAGGAAGATGAGGTTCGCCGCCACCAGCCCATAGATGGTCGCCACGAAGGCCGTCGCGATGCCCCGTCCCACCTCGTCGATATTCGCCAGGTTCTTCATCACCTGAATCAGCCCCAGCACGGCGCCGATGATTCCCATCGTCGGCGAGTAGCCACCCGCCGCTTCGAACACTTTAGCCGCCCCCTCCACCTGCTGCTCCTCCACCGTCATCTCCAGCTCCATCATCTTCCGGATCTCCTGCAGGTCCGTCCCGTCCACCGCCAGGTTCAAAGCCTTGCGCAGGAAGGGGTCCTGCACCTGGTTGGCGTCCTGCTCCAGCGACACGATGCCGCTCTTGCGCGCCTTGCTAGCGTATCCGATTACTTCCTCGATGATCGCCTCCAACGTCTGGCTCTTCTCCACAAATGCCGTCATCACCAGCCGCAACGCCCGCATGATCACCCCGATTGGCGTGGTAATCAACACCGCCCCGATGGTCCCTCCGAATACGATCATCGCCGCGGTTGGCTGCAAGATTTCCTTGATACTGCCGCCCTCCAGCATCATCCCGCCCAGAATTCCGCTTGCGGCCAGCCCCATCCCAGCCAGCGTGGCCAGGTCGGGCTTAGCCCCGCCCGCCTTGGCGGGTTTCGCCGCCTTGGCTTTGGGATCGCCCCCTTTGGCTTTGGGATCGGGCGCCTTGCCTTTGGGATCCGGAGTTTTGGGCGTGGGATCGGCCATATGGGTTCTGGGCGCCTATACCTCGTCCCCCCCCTCTGGAGCCGCCGGTTCCGCAATGCGCGTGATCAGGCAGTGCGCATTCACCGTCCGCCGGAACTCCACGATCCGCTCCACCACTTCGTCCGCCGACTCCCGCACCATGAACTGATGCCCGTTGGTAAGCGTGACCACCGTGTCGGGCGTCATCTCCAGATGCTCGATGAGGTCCGGGTTGAGCATGAACAGGCCGTGATTTAAGCGAGTTAGGCGAATCATGGCCGCAGGTGTCCTCACTAGCCCATATCGGTTTGCGACCCCTGAGTCTGACCCCGATCGTCACTCGCTTTCGGGCTTCTTCCGCTCGCCCCGCGCCGCTATTACTTCTCTCGCGCCGGACGATGAGAAACCTGGAGGAGACGATGGCCGCGCTCTCGCCCGTGCACGATTCCGCCTTGTTAGCCGGAAGGATACTAGATGCCGCCCGCTCCGGGAACCTTCCCGGCCTCGAGCTCGAGCTCCAGCGGACCCGCTCCGCGCCCCTCGATCTGCCCTCCGACTCCGCCGAGCGCTGGGAACTCCTGGACGCCGTCGCCGGCCAGATGAGCGTCACCCTCCAACGCCTGCGCCATCGGTCCATCAGCCGCCTCGAGGGAGCGGAGGTCTACCTCCGCCTCCTGCGGCACTTGGCCGATCACCCCGCCGCTAGCCTTACTTGAGCGTCTCTAGGATCGAGGCCAGCTCTTTCCGGACCTCTTCCCAAGCCGCCGGTGAGTATCCGAACAGGTTGCCCTGCTGCTCCAGCGGCGGCTGACTTCGCTCCCGGCGCATCTGCTTCCCGCGCGTCTTCAGATGCAGTTTGGCCCCTTCGATCGTGTACCGCTTGTCGTAAAGAAGTTGCTTGATCTCCAGCAGCAGCACCACTTCCTTGCGGCGGTACAGCCGGTGGCCGGTTCCCGACTTCTTGGGGGCCAGCTCGGGGAACTCCGACTCCCAGAATCGCAGTACGTGCGCCGGCACTCCTACCAGCCGGCTCACTTCCCCGATCCGGAAGTACAGCTTGTCCGGTACCTCCGGCGTCGCTGGCGCTGCTGCCTCCATCTCCGTCATCGAACCCGTCCAGATCATCCGCCATCCTACGGGAAACGCGGACCGGCGTCAACTAGGCCCCGCATCCCCTCAGCCGCCCGAGGCCCGCCTCCGGTCTTTCGCCCCGCCTTCCTACGCAAGAACGCCGATTGTTCCACTGCCCGGTAGCCTTTACTCTGAAACTACTGGAACTGTGCCCAGCATGATCCCCGCCGTCATCGTCTCTCCCGATCCCGAACTGGCCCAGCAACTCGAAGCCGCACTCGCCGATCTCGGCCAGGTCGTCGTCGTGCGCAGTCTCAACGACTACCCCGCCGAGTCCGACCTGGTCCGCCTCATTCGCGCCCTGGCCCCCCAGCTCTTCTTCATTGGCGTGGCTTCCGTCGAGCGGGCTTTGGAAGTCGCCCGCCAGATCGAGGCCTGCGCCCCCGGAATCCAGGTCATGGCCTTCGACCGCCATTGCGATCAAGCCATCCTCCTGGAGTTGATGCGCGCCGGCATTCGCGAGTTCGTCTCCATCCCCCTCACCATCCATGAGTTGCCCAACGCCCTGCTGCGCCTGAACGCGGCCCTCCAGCGTAAACCGCCCAGCATCGAGTCCACCGACCAGCTCTTCACCTTCCTGCCCTCCAAGCCCGGCGTGGGCTGCACCACCATCGCCCTGAACACCAGCACCGCTCTCGCCGCCTGCCCCGGCGCCAAGGTCCTTCTCGCCGATTTCGACCTCAACTGCGGCATGGTCGGCTTCCTGTTGCACCTGGATAACTCCCGCTCCATCGTCGACGCCGCCGAGAACGCCGCCAACCTCGACGAGAACATGTGGCCCCGGCTCGTCCATTCCCGCGGCAATCTGGACATCCTCGCTACCGGCGTTCCCAGACCCGGCTATCGCATTGAATCCGCGCAGATCCATTACCTGCTCGAGTTCGCCCGCCGGAACTATCAGGTCATCTGCGCCGACCTTTCCGGCCTGCTCGAGAGGTTCTCCGTCGAGGTGATGCAGCAGTCCAAACGCATCTTTGTGGTCTGCACCGCCGAACTGCCCTCCTTGCACCTGGCGCGCCAGCGGGTCGATTTCCTCCGCGGCCTGGAATTGGAGAGCCGCGTCAGCCTGCTCCTCAACCGTGCCGAAAAGCACCCCGTCATCCCTTCCTCCGAGATCGAGCGCATGATCGGCCTCCCGGTCGCCATGCAGTTTCCAAACAACTACAAGGGCGTGCACAACTCCTTCACCGGCGCTAAGCCCGTCGACCCGGCCAGCGAGCTTGGCAAACGCTTCACCGAACTGGCCCGCCAACTCCTCTCCAGGAATGCCGCCCCTCCGCCGCCCAAGCGTTTCGTCGACTACTTCAGCATTTCCCCGGCCCGCTTTTCTTTCCACGACTCCGCCAAGAAATGACGGTCCTTCGAAAACGCCGAATTACTAGCCTCGTATTTTGAATGACTTGCGCCGTCGGTGCCTCGGTCTCAGCCGGCCCCCACGCGAGGGTTCGGCGTTTTCATCCCTCGTTGTGCCAGACCCGCAGGGGCTGGAATGTAGATTGACGCCCGCTCGGCAATTATTTCCCCCCTCTTTTCAATCCATTCCCCGATTCGCCCCGCCCTCCCGCCACACCCTGCTCCTAAACTCGAAGCAGAGTACCCGGGTTGCGGAACTGAATTCGCTGGGCATGGGCGATAACATGGAGGACCTCCCGCAACCCGGTTTTCCCCACACACTGCCTTCTCCCCGTTGCATCATAGGATAGTGCCCGTCTGCTTCGGCTTTCATCCCGTCCTCGAGGCGCTCCGCGCCCGCCGCCCTCTCAATCGCGTACTCGTCGCCAAAGGAGCCTCCGGGCCCCGCCTTCAGGAGATTGTCGCCCTTTGCCGCGAGCTTTCCGTGCCCCTCCGCTTCGAGCCTCGCGACGCTCTGGACCGTCTGGCCCCCGGTACGGCCCATCAGGGAGTAATCGCCCTGGGCGCGGCCCACCAGTACCGGGATCTGGAAGATCTCCCGCCCGGCGCCAGCCTCCTGCTGCTCGACGGCGTCGAAGACCCGCACAACCTGGGCGCCATCGTCCGCACCGCGCACGCAGCCGGATTGGGCGCGGTGGTGGTCCCGGAAAGGCGAGCCGTCGGCCTGACCGATACCGTCGCCAAGGCCGCCGCCGGAGCCCTCGAATACCTGCCCGTGGCCCGCGTCGGCAACCTCTCCCAGGCGCTCGAGCGCCTCAAGCGCAGCGGCTACTGGATCTATGGCCTCGATGAGCGCGGCGACCAGACCTACCACCAGGTCGACTACGCCTCCCCCACTGCTTTCGTTCTCGGCGGCGAGGGCAAGGGCCTGCACCAGATGCTCCGCCAACACTGCGATTTCGTGGTGCGCATTCCCCTGGCTGGCAACATCTCCTCCCTCAACGTCTCCGTTGCCGCCGGCATCGTCCTCTTCGACTGGAAACGCCGCCAGTAGTTCCTGGGGCCAGTGCCCGAGGCGCGCTATCGGGATGGCCCCACTGGCCGATACAGCTATTGTGACGTCGCGGCCGTCCCATCTTTTCGTAATCGCCTTATTGGCTGTCCCCGCCTGGGGCCTGAATCCCCGGCTGGCTCTCACACAGCTCGGCCACGACGTCTGGACAACCTCGAGCGGGTTGCCGCGGGACTCCATCCGCGCCATCGCACAGACCCCCGACGGCTACCTTTGGTTTGCGACCACCGGCGGATTGGCTCGCTTCGACGGCGTGAGTTTCACGGTATTCAACGGCTCGAACACACCGGCCCTGGGGGAGGGCGTGATCAGCTCTATGTGGGCGGCGCCGGATGGATCGCTGTGGCTCGGCGTAGTGAACGGCGGCCTGCTTCGTTACCGAGATGGCCGCTTTGAGAAGATTGAAGGCAATTTGGGCCTGCCCACCAACCGTATCCGTGCCTTGCTGACGGATTCGCGGGGCGTGCTCTGGATCGGCGCCGACAAGGGCCTGGCGCGGCTCGATCGCGGCCGAGCGACCACCGTCTTCGCAGGCGCGTGGGAAGCCAACGTGCACGTTTTGCTCGAGTACCCCGCGGGAACCATCTGGGTTGGCGCCAACAACGGGCTGCATCGGTTCGAACACGGCATGGAACGAGTTTTCACGACCAAAGACGGGCTGCCGGACAACTCGATCTGGGGGTTGGCCGCGGGCCAAGGCGGCGCCCTGTGGGTCGGTACGCATACCGGAGGGCTGAGCGAGTTTCGCGAGGGGCGATTCCGCACCCTTGGCCGTCCCGAGGGTTTCACGTCCACCGGCATCCTGGCGCTTCTCGCAGACCGCGACGGAGCGCTTTGGGTGGGTACCGACGGCGGCGGCGTCAGACGCTGGGCCCAGGGAAAGTTCAGTTCCTTCCAGACCCGCGACGGGCTTTCCAATCAGGTCGTTCGCTGCCTGTTCGAAGACGCCGAAGGCAGCGTGTGGATGGGGACCGCCGGCGGCGGCATCAATCGCTTCAAGGAATACCGAGTGACCATGCGCAGCATGCGCGAGGGGCTTCCCAGCGACAGTATCCGTACTGTCCAGCAGGACCATTCCGGAGACATCTGGCTGGGCACTCCCAGCGGCATCGCTCGTCTCCGGGCCTCCGGAGAAGTGGTGGCGTACGGCTCGAAAAATGGGCTCTCCGGCAGCTCGATGTGGCCCGTAATCCGCGACCACCGGAATAACGTGTGGGCGGGTTCCGAAGAGGGAGTCCTGCGCAGGTTTCGAGGGGAGCCGAATCCCCGAACCCAACGTTCCTGGAGCTTTCGGCCTCCCATCCGTCTGCTGTTCGAGCAACGCAATGGCACGGTTTGGGTCGCTTCGGAGGACCGCCTGGTCGCTTTTCGCGGCGACTCGATGGAGGTCTTCGGCAAGCGGGAGGGTCTGGCCGCCGTTCCGGTGACGGCCATCGCCGAGGGCGGTGACGGAGCTCTTTGGGTGGGAACCGAGCTGGGTGTGCAGCGATTTCAAAACGGACAGTTCGGTCCTCCTCTTACCCGGCCCGGCCCGCGCCAGACCGTGGTCGGTATGCACGCCGACGCCGCCGGACACGTGTGGGTGATGACTGGCTCCAGTCTCAACCGCATCGCCGGGACCCAGTTAACGGCTTACGCCCTGGCCCAAGGCCTGCCCGAGACCAACCTGGGCCCCATCCTGGAAGAAGACGACGATGGCTATCTCTGGATTGTGGGCATCGAGATGTACCGGGTTTTGAGGGCGGACCTGGACGCCGTTGCCGAAGGACGCCAGCGCGCTGTGCATCTGGAGAGGTTCGGTTTGGCCGATGGAATGCGAGTCGGCTGCGAGTTTTCCTTCGGGGCGTCCCCGGCGGCCTGGAAAGGCCGGGGCAACAAGCTGTACCTGGCTACCTACGGCGGCTTGATGGAGATCGACATGGCGCGGGTGATTATCAATCGGCGCGCCCCGCCGGTGCTTATCGAACGGGTTACGGACGGCCGCCAGAAGCCCGTCGGCCCCGGTGGGTGGGTCCGCTCCGGAACCAATCTCGAGTTTCACTACACCGCCCTCAGCTTCCTCTCTCCGGAGTTCATACAATTCCGTTACCGGCTGGAAGGCTTCGATGCCGGCTGGGTGGAAGCCGGCAACCGGCGCGCCGCTTACTACACCAATGTTCCTCCCGGCACGTACCGCTTCCGGGTGGCGGCTCGCAACCTGGACGGCGCCTGGAATGAGAGCGGCGCTTCGTTTCCCCTGGAGGCCCGCCCGCGCTTCTATCAGACGCCTTGGTTCGCCGCGCTCTGTGCGCTCTCCGCGATCGCGGCGGGAGTCGCCTTCTTTCAACTCCGGGTGCGCAAGCTGCGCTCCAGCGAGCGCCGACTCGCCCAGCGCGTCGAGGAACGCACGGCTACATTGCGCCAGGAGATCGCGATCCGGCAGCGCGCGGAAGAGGCCGCACTCGCCGCCAGCCTCGCCAAGAGCGAGTTTCTGGCCAACATGAGCCACGAAATCCGCACCCCAATGAACGGCGTCCTGGGCGTCACCGAACTTCTTCTCGACATCGAGACGGCGCCCGAGAAACGCACCTATCTGCACATGGTCAAGACTTCCGGCGAAAACCTGCTCACCATCATCAACGACATTCTGGATTTCTCGAAGGTCGAAGCCGGCAAGCTGGACCTCGACCCGGTGGATTTCGATCTGCGGGCACTACTCGAAAAAACCATCCAGGGCTTCGGCATGTCCGCCGGCCAGAGAGGGCTGGAGCTGATTTGCCAGGCGGACGATGTCCCCGGCATGGTGGTGGGCGATCCAACACGCCTCCGCCAAGTCCTGACCAACCTGGTGGGGAATGCCCTCAAGTTCACCTCCATGGGCGAGGTCGTGGTCCAGGCCGAGGTCGCCAGCCGGGACGCGGACACCGTGACCGTTCACTTTTCCGTCCGCGATACGGGGGTCGGAATCTCTCCGGCGATGCAGCAGAAGATCTTCGAGGCCTTCTCGCAGGCCGATACCTCCACCACGCGCAAGTACGGCGGTACGGGCCTGGGCCTGACCATCTCTCTGCGTCTGGTCGAAATCATGGGCGGCAGGCTGTGGGTGGAGAGCGCGCTCGGCCGAGGAAGTTGCTTCCATTTCACGGCGCGATTTGGCGTCTCAAAGAAGCAGCGGGGGAGCCGGCCGGTCGAGCGAAGCCTGAAAGACGTTCCGGTTCTGATCGTGGACGATAACGCGACCAATCTCCTGGCTCTTCAGAAGATGCTGGCCAGGTGGGATATGCAGGTCACGGCGGAGACCAGCGCCGACGCCGCCCTCGCCTTTGCCAAGGCGGCTGCGGAGGGGGGGCTGCCGTTTCCGCTGGTCATCACGGACGCCCACATGCCGGGGGAGGACGGCTTCGACCTTGCCAGACAACTCAACCAGAACCTGCACCGCGCTACTCCCGCCATCATCATGCTCACCTCTGCCAACCAGTGCGGCGACTCCGCGCGCTGCCAAGACTTGGGGATTGCGGCTCACCTGACCAAACCGATAAGCCCCTGGGAGCTGCGCCAATCGATTTGCATGGTGCTTGGTCGCAATGGGGCAGAGTCTCTCCGGACGGCGCTGGCCGCAGAGGACTTGGCTGGCAACAGGCACGCCCAGGCCAGTCGCAAGATCCTGCTGGCTGAGGATAATCCGGTCAACCAGGTGGTGGCAGTCCGGCTGCTGCAAAAGCGTGGGCACCGGGTTACGGTGGCTCCCAACGGAATGGAAGCGGTGGAGGCGGTGCTGCGCGAGCCATTCGATTTGGTCCTGATGGACGTACAAATGCCCGAAATGGATGGCTTCGAAGCCACCGCTGCGATCCGCCAGCGAGAGGCCGCAACCGGCGGACACCTTCCCATCTTCGCCATGACGGCTCACGCCATGAAAGGCGATGCCGAGCGCTGCCGCAAGGCCGGTATGGATGGCTATCTCGCGAAACCGGTCCGTCCCCAGGATCTGTACGCTATCGTAGATGGCTGTGACGCCCAGCTTCCAGCGCCGTCCTCACCCCTCGTCGCGCCGGGTCTGTAGGTTTCATCGACCAGGCCGCGGGCCGTTGAAACCTATTGCGGCGACGGTGCCCAGCCATTTCTAACTCACGCCTTATCAGCGCGTTACCGAGAGGCAGCCCAGCCGGACCCCGGCCCCGAGAGAGCGTGGCCGACCATAGCTTGAGCGAGATTGCGAAAAAAGCCTTGACAACTATACTGTGTGTAATATAGTATGTGACATATACCATGCGATACATCATGGAGCGCCATGAACACCGAACACTTTGAGAATCTCCGCCTCGAACTTCGCCGTGGCTCGCTGGTGCTGGCCGTTCTGGCCGCACTGCGTGCCGAGCAATGCGGCTACACGCTGCGCAAGGCCCTGGCGCAGTGCGGCATGGCGATTGACGAAGGCACGCTGTATCCCCTGCTGCGCCGCCTGGAGACTCAGGGCCTGCTCTCCAGCGAGTGGCGCGAGCAAGACAAGCGCACCAAGCGCTTCTACCGCCTGTCCGACGAAGGCGGGCAAATCCTGGAGCAACTACTCACCGAGTGGCAGAGCATCGACTCGTCTCTGCGCGCCGTTCTAAAGGAGGAAGGTCATGGATCTCATTGAACGCTATCTGCAAGCCGTCAAGTTCTGGCTGCCCAAGAAGCAGAAGGACGACATCATTGCGGAACTGTCGGAAGACCTCCGCGCCCAGACCGAGGAGCGGGAGACGGCGCTTGGCCGCCCGCTGAACGAAGCCGAAGTGGAGGCCCTTCTCAAGCAGCGCGGCAGTCCGTTTCTAGTGGCCAACCGCTTCCTTCCGCAGGAGTCCCTGATCGGGCCGCTGCTCTTCCCCATCTACCGCTTCGCGATCAAGATCGCCGTGCTGTGCTATCTGATTCCGTGGGTGCTGGTCGGGCTTAGCCTGACGTTCGCGAGCCCCGGCTATCGTGCCGGGCGCTCCTGGCTCGCCACCCTGGGTTCGATGTCCGGCTCCCTCTGGACCACCGCGTTCGTGGCGCTAGGCACGGTGACCCTGGTCTTCGCCGTCCTCGAGCGCGTGCAAGCCCGGAGGCATTTCCTCGAAGATTGGAACCCGCGCAAGCTCCCCAAGCTCCGCGATCCCAACCTAATCGGGCGCGGAACTTCCGGCTTCGACCTGGCGGTCAACCTGGTGCTCGCCGTCTGGTGGGCGGCCAACATGGCCAGCCCGGTGGTGGTGAACCGCCCGTACCTGCGGATTGAGCTCGCTCCCTTCTGGAGCTTCTTCTTCTGGAGCTACCTGGTGTTGATGGTAGTCAACACCCTGGCGGCGGCCGTGAACCTTCTGCGTCCTTATTGGACCGCTTCGCGAGCCGCTCTTCGTCTGCTCATCGATTGTGCCGGAGCGGTGCTCTTCTGCTGGCTGCTAAAGGCCAAGCTTGTGGTCGGCTTCGCCACCCCCAACCTCCCGCCCGAGAAAGGGCTTGAGATCGCGAAAGCCTTCAATCTGTGGATGGCCAGGATCTTCCCCGCAGCCGTCATTCTGGGGCTGGTGGTCGCCTGCACCGACGTCGCCCGCATCCTGCGCCTGAAGCGGGCCGCCGTGCGTTTGGCTGGGCCGGTCGCCGTGATCGCCGCCCTGCTGCTCTTCGCGGGGAGCGCCCACGGCCAGACTCTGGCAACCCAGCCTGCGCTGCCTTCCGACGCGGAACTTCGCGCGATCCTAGCCGATCGCATCGACGTGCAGCACAAGAGTCTGGGAATGGTCGTCGGCATCACCACTCCGGCGGGCCGGCGCATCGTCTCCTACGGGCATTTCAACCCTGGCGACGAGCGCCCGCTGGATGGCGACACCGTTTTCGAGATCGGCTCGGTCACCAAGGTCTTCACGGCGCTGCTGCTGGCCGATATGGTCGAGCGGGGAGAACTCCGGCTGGACGATCCCGTGGCCAAGTACCTCCCTGCCGGCGTGAAGCCGCCGGAGCGGCAGGGCCACGCCATCACCCTGGTGGATCTGGCGACCCAGACCTCCGGGCTGCCCTTCTTTCCCTCCGACATCCCGCTCACCGATCCCGTGGCCGCTCAGCGCAGCGTCGCCCAGTACACGGCCGCGCAGTTGTACCAGTTCCTCTCGCGCTTCGAGCTGACGCGCGACATCGGCACAAAATGGGAATACTCGAACACGGGTTTCGGGCTGCTCGGCCAGGCGCTCGCCCAGCGCGCCGGAACGGACTACGACGCCCTGGTGCGGACCCGCATCACCCGCCCGTTGGGAATGCAGAGCACCGCCATCGCCGTGTCCCCGGCCATGCAGGCCCGGCTGGCCCCGGGACACGATGCCAAGTTGCAGCCCGCCTCCGAGATCGTCATGCCGGCTTTCCTGGCCGCGGGTTGCCTGCGTTCCAGCGCCAACGACCTCCTGACCTTTCTCGACGCCTTTCTGGGCCGCAAAGAGTCGCCCCTCGCTCCGGCCATGCAGGCCATGCTGCAAACTCGCCGCCCAGGCCCAGGCTTTCAGCAGGCTCTGGGCTGGTGGATCGTCTCCATGGGTCCGGCGGACGACGGCTTCGTCTTTCACGGTGGCGAGACGCCCGGCTACTCCAGTTCGGTAGCCTATGATCCCAAAACCAAAACCGGCGTGGTGGTCCTCTCCAATGGCGCAGAGAACGACGGCGGACTGGGCTGGCATCTGATGCGGCCCAGCTTCCCCCTGGCCACGTCCGCCGCCCAGAAGGCGCTCGAGGACAAGGCCAAGAAGGAAATCGCGGTGGACGCCAAGCTGCTGGATCTCTACGCCGGCCGCTACCGTCTGGATTCCGGTCCAACCAAGGGCGATATCGTCACCATCGAGCGAACCGGCGACTTCCTGGTGCTGAAGTCGTCGAGCACGCCGCCGCAGGGGCTGCGCCTGCACGCGGAGACCGGCCACCTGTTCTTCATCACCGAAGCCGATCTACAGGTTGACTTCCGCCGCGACGGCGCTCGGGCCACGAGCATGGTCATCCATTTTGCCGGCTCCGAGACTCCGGCAACGCGGGTGGACGAACCGGTCAGATAATCTGACTGGACACTTAATATGACCAGTAGTACACTGGAATGGCGATGTCCCAGATGAAGGCGTCCCAGTTCAAGGCGCAGTGCCTCTCGGTCCTGGACCACCTCGACCCGGAGGGGATCGTCATCACCAAGCGCGGCAAGCCGGTCGCCAGGGTGGTCCCCTTCGCTTCGAGTTGCGCCCATCTGATCGGGAGCATGCGGGGCAAGTTCGAGGTTCGCGGCGACCTGATGACCACCGGGCTGAAATGGGATGCTGAATCTTGACACACACATCCTGATTCACGCGCTCGATGGCCGCCTCACGCCGCGGGAACGCCAGATCCTCTCCGCCGACCTGTGGAGCATCTCGGCGATCGTGCTCTGGGAATTGGCGATGCTCGCGCGGTTGGGCCGCATCAGCCTGGACATCGCCTCGCCGGAATTCGCGGCGGCTATGGCACGGATCCGCGTCTGGCCGCTGGATCTCGCGGTGTGCAAAGCTCTACGGGCGCTTGACTTTCGCGGAGACCCCGCCGATGAAATCATCGCCGCCACCAGCCTCGTGCACGGCGTTCCGCTGGTCACCCGCGACGGGCGGATACGCAGGTCCAAGTGCGTCCCGCTCGCCTAAGGCGCCAGCGCCGGCCGGATTACTCCTTGACGCGCTCGTAGACCATCTCGCGGGGAGGCATGCCCTCGCGGAACTGCATGGTCATCTTGATCTCGTCGCCGGCCACCGTGCCTTTGTACTGCATCTTCATCTGCTGGTCGCCCATGGTGCGGACCACCACAAAGGAGATGTCGTCGCCGCTGATCTTGCCTTCACTGATGGGGTTCTCCCCCATCCGGCCGCTGATGGTTCCGGTCAGCTTCGTACCGTCGGCCTTCAAGGTCAGGTTGCTGGTCATGGTTTGACCGTCCCGGCCGGGAAACTGGGCGGTCCATTTGCCGGTCGGGTCGGCGGCGAAGGCGCCCAGAGCCAGAACGGCGGCCAGAGCGATGGCCCAAAGCAGTTTGCGGTTGTACATGTGATTTCCTTTCGGGCAGGGCGCGGGCGAATCCCTCCCTGCGTTTTGAATAGATGCTCCCCGAGGCCGGGAAGTTACCTGGGCGCTCAGCGCAGGGTCAGGCACATCAGGGTGGCGCTGGCCGGGCAGGCTACGCGATACTGCTCGCAGGCGAGTATGCCTTCCGGCGCCGCCTCGCGCTCGATAGCCCAGAAGCCCATGCGGGCGAAAAAGCCCGCGGCCGTGGTGGTGAGCAGGTAGGTGGCCCGCAAGCCGCGCTGGACGGCCCACTCCAGCCGGCTGCGCACCAGCAGCGCGCCCAAACCCTTTCCGCGATGCTCAGGCTCCACTGCCACCGAGCGCAGCAGCCCGTCCTCTCCGTAAACTTCGAGGCCCGCGGCGCCCACCAGATCGCCGGCGCTCTCGACCACGGCGTAGCCGTCGGGGAATTGGTTCTCTAATCCCTCCGCTCCCAATTTGCACGCCGCAAGCAGGCGGCTTACTGCCTCCAGGTCCGCCGGCCGGGCCGGCCGCAGCCGGGGAGTGGCGGCGCGGACGTGAGCCAGGTAGAAGTCGCGGAAGCGCACGGACATCTGGTCGCGCACCCGGCGAAAAGCCTCCAGAATGTGCCCCTCGTCGCCGCCCGCGGCGGCCGGGTCGTCGAAGGGGAAATGCAGCCGCCGCCGCACCGCGCCCTGAAACACCGGGCAGTTGGCGTCGGCCTGGGCGCAGACGGTGATGACGTAATGAAACGGCTGGCCCAGAAACTGCTCGACGCTCTTGGGCCGGGCCGCGCGGATGTCGATGCCCATCTCCTCCATCACGCGAATGGCGGTGGGATGCACCTGGGCCGCCGGCTTTGTGCCCGCCGACCAGACTTCGAGCGCGGGATCGTAACTTCGCAGCAGCCCCTCGGCCATCTGGCTGCGCGCCGAATTCCCGGTGCAAAGGATCAGGATGCGCGGCATGGTACCATTTAGGGAATCACACCAGTTCGAGCGGAGTGCATACTTGTCTCTCAACAATTGTAAGCGATTCAAGACCCTCGCCATTCACGCCGGCCAGCCGCCGGATGCGGCCTACGGCGCAGTTATGACGCCCATCTACCAGACCTCCACGTTCGCCTTCAAGGGCGTGAACCAGCCCGGGCCGTTCGACTACTCGAGGAGCGGCAACCCCACGCGGAAGGCGCTGGAGAGCTGCCTGGCCGCGCTCGAAGGCGGCACGCACGGGTTCGCCTTCGCTACCGGGATGGCCGCCGAGACGACGCTTACGGCCATGTTCGAGCCGGGCGACCACATGGTGGTCCACAACGACCTGTACGGCGGGACCTATCGGTTATTGGCCACTCTGGGCGAGCGGCGCATTGCGGTGGATTACGTGGATCTGCGCGACCTCGATGCCGTGCGGGCGGCGCTGCGGCCCTCCACGCGAGCCATCTGGATCGAATCGCCGACCAACCCGTGCATGAACCTGGTGGATCTGGCGGCGGTGGCCGCTCTCGCGCGCGAGCGCAACGTGCTTACCGTCTGCGACAACACGTTTCCGTCGCCCTATTTCCAGCGGCCGCTCGAATTGAGCATCGACATCGTCGTGCACTCGACCACCAAGTACATCAACGGCCACTCGGACGTGGTGGGCGGGGCCATCGTGGTGCGCGACGCGGGCCTGGCCGAGCGTCTCGGCTTCCTCCAGAATGCGCTGGGAACTTGCCAGGCGCCCTTCGACTGCTTCCTGGTGCTGCGCGGCATCAAGACGCTGGCCCTGCGTATGGAGGAGCACAACCGCAATGCCCTGGAAATCGCCGTCTGGCTGGAGCGGCATCCCAAGATCGCCGGGGTGCATCACCCGGGCCTCGCCAGCCATCCTCAGCACGCGCTGGCGCTGCGGCAGATGAAGGGCTACGGCGGCACCTTCTCCTTTCGAGTCCGCGGCGGGCGCGAGGAGGCGTTCCGGCTGCTCGGAAACCTGAAGGTGTTTACGCTGGCCGAGTCTCTGGGCGGAGTCGAATCGCTCATCGAGCATCCCGACACCATGACTCACACCTCGGTGCCGCCGGATGTTCGCGCGGCCATGGGCATCACGCCCGACCTGATCCGAATCTCTGTCGGGATCGAGGATGTCGCGGACCTGATCGAGGATCTGGAGGCGGCGCTGGCCGCCGTCTAAACAATGCCTTCGTACAGGATGCTCGACAAGTAGCGCTCGCCGGAATCCGGCAGGATGGCCACGATGGTCTTCCCGGCGTACTCGGGCAGCTTCGCCAGCCGGATGGCTACCGCGGCCGCGGCGCCGCAGGAGATCCCGCTGAGGATTCCCTCCACGGTCCCCAATCGCCGCGCGGTTTCGATGGCCTCTTCGTTGGAGATCAGCTCGACCCGGTCGACCATCGAGAGGTCCAGCGTGTCCGGGATAAACCCGCCGCCGATGCCCTGGACCTTGTGCGGCCCGGGCGTGAGCGGTTGGTTGTTCCGTGTCTGTGTGATGACTGGGCTGTTCACCGGCTCCACGGCCACCGATTCGATCTTCTTGCCCTTGACGTTCTTGATGAAACGCGAAATGCCGGTGATGGTCCCGCCGGTGCCCACGCCGCTCACCAGGACGTCGATGCGGCCGTCGGTGTCGTCCCAGATTTCCGGGCCGGTGGTTTTGAAGTGGATGTCGGGGTTGGCGGGGTTCTTGAACTGCTGGAGCAGCAAATAGTGGGCGGGGTCCGAGGCCAGGATCTCCTCGGCCTTGGCGATGGCCCCTTTCATGCCCAGAGCGCCCTCGGTGAGCACCAGCGTGGCGCCGAAGGCCTTGATGAGCTTGCGCCGCTCCAAGGACATGGTCTCGGGCATGGTCAGCGTCAGGCGGTAGCCGCGCGCGGCGGCCACATAGGCCAGCGCGATGCCGGTGTTGCCGCTGGTCGGCTCGACCATTTCCACGCCTGGGCGCAGTACGCCGCGGCGCTCCGCGTCCCAAACCATGGACGCGCCAATGCGGCACTTCACGGAATAGGCCGGGTTGCGGCCTTCGATTTTGGCCAGGACGGTGGCGCCGGCGCCGTCCAGGATGCGGTTGAGTTTGATCAGCGGCGTGCGGCCGATCGAGAGTGAGTTGTCAGCGAAAAGCATGCGGTGTCTCCCTGTAGGTTCGGTTCTAGTATACCAATGTCTATAGGATATAGGATATTTGGCGCTTCCGCAAGTGGCTCCCCCTCCATAGATGCTCGCTAAGCCCACGATAGACCGAAAATCGCAGCGGGTGCAAGGGGGGCTAGCGGTATACTGAGCGTGCGGGAGGGTCCAGGATGAAGATTCCGGTTATGCGGTGCTCTTGCTTGGCATTGGTGACGCCCGGGTCTGGATTGTTGCCTCTCAACGCCTCCGATGTTGCCGGCCAGGGCCTGCCGAATCTAGTCCGTGCCAACGAGCGCTTTGGAAGGATGCTGCTCGAGAAGGTCCACCGGCGCGACCCGGAGCACAATATCGTGGTGTCTCCGATTTCGCTTACGATCATTCTGGCGGCGATCCAGAATAGCTCCCAGGACCGGCAGTTGCGCAAGGAGATTGGAGATGCCTTCGGCTGGGGACGGTATCCTCGCCTTGGCATTCCGGCGCGGATGCTACTGGCGGCCTTCGAAGAACCCGAACGGCCTGCGCCCCCAGGAACTGGGCAGACGCCAAAAGGAATGCCAGAGCACGTTCTCCGAGAATCTCCCGCATCTCAGGAAGAAAGCTGGATCACCAACACATTTCTGTTCCGCAGCATGGATCCCGGCTCGGATCAAGACCTTAGGCCGTTCGCGCAGAACTTTGTCGACGACGCTTCCAAGAACTTCGGGATGAAGTTCGTAGACACCGGCGCCGCGAATCCGACGGCGAACGACCTGCGCGGTGCTCGCAAGTCCGTGGGTGCGCTCCCGCAGGTGTCCTCCAAGAACGATGCGTGGATCTCGTCCGGCGCCCACCTGCGTACCGCCTGGCAGGGAAACACGTTCTCCATGAGTAAGCCGTTCACCGGCGAGTTTCGGACGGCAGGAGGAGATAAGCGGCAGGTGGAGATGATCACCTGCGAGGTATCGAACTACTTCCACGCGGTGACGGACTCGTTTGAGGCGGTGGTTCTCCCGTGTAACAGCGCCTACATGGTCGCGGTTCTTCCCGCGCCTGGAAAGGACATCCACGAACTGGAGCGGGATCTGGCGAATTCACCGGAGACCCTGGACGCTGCTTTGAAGAAGGAGATTGGGATAGTCACCATGCCCACATTTCATTTTGTCTCCGAGGGAGATCTGCGTCCGCAGATCGAGCAGATGGGCATACGGCAGGTATTCCAGGACCTCGGACCACTGGTGACAATTCCTGGATCTCACTTGACCGAGGTGGAGCAAAAGGTCGACCTCCAGGTCGACAAAGAGGGCATACGCGCCAGCGCGGAGACCGTCGCCGGAGTCGTATACCGTGGAATCATGGAGGGGACGGGTTTCAAGATGAAGATAGACCGGCCATTCCTGTTTCTGATTCGCGACAAGAACACCAACGCATTGCTGTTCCTGGGAGCGGTCATGGACCCTAGCCAGAACCGCTGAGTCCGCGCGCATAGCCGTTATGCGTCTTCTTACAGGAATTGCAATGCTGTTCGCGGCGGTGCAGACGGGGGCGCAGACTCCGGCGGGCGGCGTGTGGGGCGAGCTGAGGGCCAAGCGCGATGGGCTGACGAGCCTGCATCAGGAGTTCGAGGTCGCACAGACCTACAAGACGGCGCACGGCAGCCAGTCGTCGAAGCGGCAGATCGTCGTCGACATGGCCCACGGACGATGGCGCGAAAGGACTGTCGGCGGGTCTGGCAACATGATAAGAATCTTCGACGGCCAGGACCTCTTCCGGATGGAGGAAGATGGCAACGAGTACGTGCGGACGAAACGCCAGCGCAAGGAAGAGGACCCGGCGCCGTCCCCCTACAGCCTCGACAAGCCGGATTGGGGGAAGGCGGTAGAGCTGCAGCGCGTGCCGTGCGGGATTCCAGGGAGCGACCACCAGTGCGTGGTTCTCGATGTGCCCTTCAAGAAGTGGAGCCGGCTCGCCTCGGGTACCGCTGTTACCAAGATGCTGGGAGGCTCGGCGCGGATGGTGCTCGATACGGTGACCGGGCTGCTGCTATCCTCCCGCACGGTCCAGGCGATCGACAATGGAAGGGGCGGCTACCAGTCGGACATTACCTATAGACTGCAGCGGATGAGCTGGGGCCAGCCTGTGGAGGCCAGCCTCTTCGCGCCGCCGTCCGGCGAAATGCGCGAAGTGAGGGAACTGCAGGCCTGGAACGCGGCGAGACTCAAGAAGCAGTTGGCGGGCAAGCCGGCGCCGGAACTGGCGGTAAACGATATCCAGGGGAACCCGATCGCGCTTTCGGACCTCAAGGGGAAGACCGTGCTGCTGGATTTCTGGACGACCTGGTGCGTCTACTGCCGCGCCAACAGTCCGGCGCTCGAGAAGCTGTACAGCAAGTACGGGGGAAAGAACCTGGCGATCATAGGCTTCTCGGTGAGCGAGGAGCGCGACATCGTCGAGAGGTACCTGAAAGCACATCCCCACGGGTATCCGGTGGTGTTGACTTCGGAGAACGAAATGCCGCGGCCTTACCAGGTGCACGCGTTTCCAACCTACATGGTCATCGACCCGGACGGCACATTCGCGGCGGCGGTGGAGGGCGACCAGAGCTTCGGGGAGCTTCGGCACATGCTCAAGAAGGCGGGGCTGGAACTGGAATAACGCTGCGTTAGCAGGCGAAAAGCGGCTGAGCGCCGGCCGGTTGCGGCGCGGGAGGCGCGGGTGGGATGATTGCGGTGCGGAGGATCTCACAATGGAGTTGCTGCGAACGGCTCTGGTTGGCGTTCTGGGCGTGATGGTGGCGGGAACGGTATCGGCTCAACCGCCGGCGAAGAAGAAGCTGCTGTTCATCGGGCAGAGCACGGGCTGGCACCACGAATCGGTCTCGAACGCGGCGGGCACGCTGTGGAAGCTGGGCCAGGAGACCGGGCTGTGGGACACCTACATCCAGACCGACTGCCAGCTTGTGACCAAGAAGAAGCTGGAGCTCAACGCCAAGAACCTGAACTTTTTCGACGCGGTTGCCTTTTTCACCTCCGGCGAACTGGACATGGACGAGTCGCAGAAAGCCGACCTGCTCTCGTTCGTCAAGGAGGACGGCAAGGGCTTCATCGCGATCCACTCGGGCACCGACACCTTCTACCAGTGGCCGGAATACGGCGAAATGGTGGGCGGCTACTTCGACCAGCACCCCTGGGGCACCTTCGATGCGCCGCTAGTGGTGGAAGACCCCAGCTTCCCCGGGATGCGGTTCCTTCCCCGGGCCTTCGTCATGAAGGACGAGATTTACCAGAGCAAGAACTTCTCCCGCGAGAAGGTCCGCGTGCTGCTGAAGCTGGATGCCGGCAAGCTGGATCTGACCAATCCGAAGGTGCACCGCACGGACAAGGATTTCGCGGTGATCTGGGCGCGCACCTACGGCAAGGGCCGGGTGATGTACGACGGGCTGGGCCACGTAGAGGCCGTCTGGGACCGCCCCGACATCCAAAAGATGTACGTCGAGCACATCAAGTGGCTGATGGGAATGGTTCCGGGCGACGCTACCCCCCGGCCTAAGCCGGAGAACTGATCTTGCGCAATTGGCCGCAGGCTGCGAAGATGTCGCGGCCGCGCGGTTTGCGGATGAAACAGGGGACGGCCCGCTTCAGGATGCGCTGAAAGGCCAGAACGCGGTCCGCGTCCGGCGTCCGGAAGGGAATCTCCGGCCCGGGATTCAGCGGGATCAGGTTCACTTTGCATTTCAGGCGAGCCAGGAGTTTCACCACGCGGTGCGCGTCGGCGTCGCTATCGTTGACGTCCTGGAGCAGCACGTACTCGAACGTCAGCCGCTCCCAGGGGCGAAGCGGGTAGGCGCGGCAGGCTTCCAGCAGCTCGCGCAACGGGTACTTCCGGGCGATGGGCATCAGCTCGCGGCGGGCCTCCTGACTGGAGGCGTTGAGCGAGATGGCCAGTTGCGGACGCACAGGCTCGCGGCCCAGTTCTTCGATGCCAGGGATAATGCCGGCGGTCGAGAGCGTAATGCGGCGCGGGCTGAGGCCGCAGCCGGCTGGGTCCAGCAGAATGCGCGTGGCCTTGAGGACGTTCGGCAAGTTGAGCAGCGGCTCGCCCTGGCCCATCATCACCACGTTGAGGCGCTGGCCCTCCGCCGCCAGTTGGTTGCCGGCGGCGAGGAGCAGAACCTGGCCCACGATTTCCCCGGCCGTGAGGTTGCACTCAAGGCCCAGCAGCGCGGTCAAGCAGAACTTGCAGTTGACGGGGCAACCCACCTGCGTCGAGATACAGACGGTCTGCCGCCGCTCTTCCGGCATGAAGACGGCTTCGACGGTCCGGCCGTCGGCCAGTTCGAGCAAGTAGCGGCGCGTGCCGTCGCTGGAATCGAAGCGGCGCTGGACGACGGGCAGCCCGACGGCGTGGGTGGCGGCCAGCTCGCGGCGCAACGGGAGCGGCAGGTTCGAGAGACGCAGCAGGTCGGAGTGCCGCTCGCGGTACAGGGCGCTGTAAATCTGCCGGGCCCGGAAGCGCGGCTGGCCGGGGCCGAGAAGTTGTTCGATCTCTGGGATCTCCAGGCCCAGGAGGGCAGGCATATCTGCCCCCAGTGTAGCAGCCGGGCGTTGCCGATTAGCCGTCCAGTACATCCTCGCCGCAGCCCTGCGCGCAGTACACCTGCAGCTTCAGCGGCCCGGCCGGTTCCGGGTCCTCGGGGCAGTAGAGGACCTCGAGAGGATGCAGCAGCAGGAAATGAAGTTTCTCCCAAAGCGCCGGGATCTCCTCGGGATCGCTGGCAGCCAGGCACACGCCTCCGGTCTGGGCCGCGACCTCGGCCAGGATGCCCGGTGAGCCGCCGGGATCGGTGAGGGCCACGGCATGGATCATCCACTTGGCCGCCCGTGCATCCCGGATGAGGGCTTCTCCACTGGCGGCATCCAGTTTCGGCATGCCGGAGGCGGTGGTGCGGTCCTCGAGCAGCAACAGGTGGCTATTCCCGGGGACCGGCGAGACGGTGTTCGGGAGCGTCCGCAGCACCTCGGCGTGGGAAGGCAGCTTCCGCAGTTCTTCCGCGGCCGGATCGAGCGCCGACCCGTTCTGTACCGGAACAGAGGCGCCGGGCTGGAGGGAGCCGGGGGCCGCTTCGGGCGGAGTTTGGCCGAACCTGAGGACGGCCAAACGGTCGGCTGGGCGTGTGAGATCCAGGCAGGCTCGGGCGATAAGTTCGAAGACTTCGCAACTCGGCTGGGTGAACGCACGGACTGCCGCGAGCGCCACCGCCAGCGCCAGCCGGGCGGGCGAACGGGGTCCGCGCATGCTGTATTCCGCGATCATCCGCGGGCCTTGCCAGAGCACGATCCCAGTGGGGCGCAGCTCCGTTACTTCGCCCCCGCCGGGGAGCGACACCGCGGCCTGGACCAACCGCATCCCGTCCGGCTGCCAAGAGGCTTGGTAAAGGACAACCCGCAACCGGGGAGCTTCGGCGAGGCTGGAGACGGTTTTGTTGAGTCTGGAAATCGCCCGGAACACGTGCCGACGGGCGATGGCATCCGGCTCCCCGACCATTTGCGCCAGAATAGGCCGAAAGCGCGGGTCGCCGGTCTCCCCCATGGCCCAGGCGGCGGTGGCCCGGAACAGGGACTCGGCATGCGCCGACATTCTCACCAGGGATCCGATGGATGCGGCGTCTCCCAGGCGGTAGAGCCCCAGCAGCGCGTTGCCCTGCACCCGATTGCTGGGATCGTTGGTGGCCGCCCAGAGCGCGGCGCGCGCCTCCTCGGTGTCCACGCCCCATAGCGCCTCGACGCAGTTGGCCCGCACCCGCGCGTCGGGCTCCCAGGCGGCCTCTTTCACCCGTTGCGCGCTTCTGTTGGTGCGCCCGATCAGCAGCGCGGCTTTGGAGCGCAGCCGCGGGTCCGGTTGCCGCAAGCACTGTATCAGGATGGGCAGTATCCGGCTGCCATCCGCGACCGTCCCGATCACTTCCAGGATTCTCAGCGCGACGGCCGTCCCAAGGGGCTGGCCTTCCGGCGTTTGGGAGTTCCCAATCCGCTTGGCGAGCCTCACCTCCAGCAGCGGATCCTTCTTCATCACCTTACGGGCGATGGCTACGTCGTCTTCCAGGCTGCAGAAAGCCGGGTTGCAGAAGGGCAGCAGGTCCGTCAACAGCGCATACAGGTAGCCCACGCCGGTTCCGCCGTGCTCTTGCTTCAGCAGGGGCAGAGCGGCCTGGCAGAAGGCGCTGGAGTCGCGGTTCAGCAGGCCGCGCAGAGCTTCGCGCACCCGTGGAGGGTCCCGCCCAAAGGCCGCCACTTCCGCCGCGATGCGGCCCGCCAGAGTTTGCACGTCGCTTGAAACCGGCACTAGACTGCCACCTGTACAGCAATCGTCACGAGCGGAAAAAGCTTTAGTCCGCGTGGAAGGGTCCCGAGTCTACCCGCCCAAGACATCCTCGCCGCGGCCCTGCGGAGAATAGACCTGCAACTTCAGCGGCCCGTCGGGTTCGGGTTCCCCGGGGCGGTACAGCAGCTCGCAGGGATGGAGCAAGACGAAATACAGCCTCTCGCAGAGCGCGGCGAACTTGGCGGGCTCGCCGGTGGTGAGGCACAGGCCCCCCGTCAGCGCCGCAACTTCGGCCAGGATGCCGGGTTTGCCGCCGGGATCGACGAGGGCGACGGCGTGGATGGCGACCTCGGCGGCCTTGGCATCGGCAATCAAAAGCTGCCAGCGTTCGGGGGGCAGTTCGTGGCGGACGCTCCCGGCGGTGCAGTCCTCGAGGAGCAGTAAGTGGCGGCTTCCGCCGGCCTGGGCCACCACGCCCAGCAGCGCCTGAATCCCATCCGCGAGTGCGAACCGGTTCTCGGCGGCGTTCAGCGCCGCGATCAAAGCCGGGTTGCATTGGAGCAAGGCACAGGCGGGCGGGGCGGCGGGTTCGGGCTCCCCGCCGGGGGCGCTCTCCGGCGGCTGGCAGCTCCGCAGGATGGCCCAGCGATCGGCTTCGCGTTTCACGGCCAGGCACGCCAGGACGCCGCCCTCGAGGATTTCGACCTGGGCTTCGGAGCCGGTCTGTTTGGCCGGAAGCGCCACTCCCAGCGACAACCAATCGGCCGGTTGGAGCTTGCGCAGGGCGTAATCCGCGATCAGCCGCTGGCCTTGCCAGAGCGCCACCTGGGTTGGCCGCAGCCCCTCCAGGTCGCAGCCATCCAGTTGCGCTACACCGGCCCGGACTAACCGCATCCCATCCGGCAGCGAGGAGGTCTGGCCCAGCGCGACCCGCAACGCGGGCGCTTGGGCGCGGCCGGAGACGGCTTTGTTGAGTTGGGCGATGGACCGGAACACGTTGCGGCGGGCTACGGAGTTGGTTTCTCCGACCATTTGCGCCAGGCATTGGAGGAATCGCGGATCGCCGGTTTGTCCCATGGTCCAGGCGGCCGTGGCCCGGAACGCCGGCGCCGCGTGCGTCGCCATCTGCAGGATCGCGCCGATCGCGGAGGCGTCCCCCAACCGATGCAGCCCCAGCAGGGCATTGCCCAGCACCCGGTTGTTCCGGTCCTTCATGGCCGCCAGAAACACGGCGCGCACCGGCCCCGTCTCTTCGCCCCACAACGCCTCGACGCTGTTGGCGCGCACGCGCGCATCCGGCTCCCACAGAAACTGCTCCACCCATTGCGCGCTCTTATTGGTGCGCCCCACCAGCAAGGCGGCCTTCGAGCGCAGCCGCGGGTCCGGTTGCCGCAACACCTGAATGAGCACGGGCAGGATCCGGCTTCCATCGGCGATGGCCGCCAGAACCTCCAGAATGCGGAGGGTCACGACGCTATCGAGCGGCTGGTTCCCCAGCACCATCGAGTTCGAGATCCGGCGTGCCAGTTTCACGTCCAGCAGGGGGTCCTTCTCCATCAGCACCCGGGCGACGACCACATCGTCTTCCAGCGTGGCGAGGGCGGGATTGCACAGCGGCAGAACGTCCGTCAGGAGCGTATAGAGGAAATGCACGCCGGCTCTTACGTGGCCTTCCTTGAGCAGGGGCACGGCGGCCCGGCAGAACCCCGGCGCGTCGGCGGCCAGGAGCTCGCCCAGCACGGTCCGGACCCGTGGAGGATCCTCCCCATAGGCCGCCACTTCCGCCGCCAGGCGATCCGCAAGAGTCTGGATGGAATTGGAAACCGGCACTCTACTGGTCCATGTATAGGCATCGGCCCGAGCGCCAAAAGCTTTAAACAGGAAAGGGCTTGAGACCCACGCGTCCAGGAAGGCTAGAGTTCCGCGGCGCGGGCTCGAAACTGGCGGAAAAGCGAGAACCTGGACTCGCGCCGCTCCGGGGCGGGCTGGCCGGAGACCTTGAAGGCAAGCTGCGCCAGCCGCCGGCCCAGGTCCGAGCCGGGGGAGACCAGCCGGCCCTCGGAGTGGGCGTCGACGACCGCGTCGTAGTCCTCGGGCAGGTAAGCCTCGACCGGCCCGGAGAGGAGTCTCTCCATGTCCTTGGTATCGGGAGCGTGTTCCACCCGGACGCGATTCACCACCATGCGCGGCGGTTCCGCCGTGAGTTGGCTGGAGACCAGCTTCTGAATCGCCCGGCGCGCCTGGTACAGAGCCGCGACCTCGGGAGTGGTCACGACGTACAGGGTGTCGAGTTCCGGAATCAGGGCCATGGAAAGCGGCGAGAGACCCTGGCCCAGATCGGCCACCACCCAATCGTAATTCGCGCGGCCAAAGCGCAGCACGGTGCTGAAGCTGTGGGAGGAGGGCAACTCGCCGAGCGGAATGTCGGCCGGAGCGGTGAGCGCGTCCAGGCGCGGCTGCACCGTGTGCACCATGCCTTTCCAAAGGCTCAAGTCCATTCGCGTCAAGCTTTTGGCGACATCCAGCACCGAACGGGAGGGGTTGGCTCTCAGCCAAAAACCCAACATGCCGGAGGTTGGGTCGAAGTCGGCGGCCAGAACGCTGGCGGTGGTGATCCGGCGCAACTCGGCGGCCAGGTGGCAAGCCACCAAGGTGGCCCCACAGCCCCCCTGCGCGGAGAGCAGCCCGATGGTCTTGCCTGCGCGATTCGCGGGCGCCTGCAGGAGCCGTTCGGAGGCGATCTTATCCAAAGCGCCCTGGAAAGTCTGGCTGCTGATCGGCGGGCTTACGAATTCGCGCGCCCCGGCGCGTACGGCAGCCAGAATCACGTCGGGATCGGCGGAGACATGGGCCGCAATCACCGGAGGAGGGGAAGGCATGGTCTTGAGCGTGGTCATGATCTCGAAGGCGCTCCGGTGTCCGAAGTCCAGCACCAGCACCTCGGGATTCGAGTACTCCGGGGCGGAGGTGTCGGCGCCGGTGGGGGAGACGGCGAAAGCGATGCGGACCTTCAAGTGGTTCAGGCAATCCACAATGGTGTGCCGAAGGTTGGGGTCGGCGACGATGATGCCCACATTGAGAGCGCGGGTCATACGGCCGCCTCCAGCTCCCCGGCGGTAGCCAGCGGCAGGCTGAGGACGAAGGTCGTCCCCTCCTGCCGGCTGGAGCGGAAGGAGATCGTTCCACCCAAGAACCGCTCTGCGATCAGCTTCATGAGGTAGGCGCCAAAACCACGGCCGGGGCCCTTTGTCGAGAAGCCCCGCTGGAAGATCTGGAGCTGGACCTCGCGCGGCATCTCGCCATCGTTGTGCACCCAAAGTTCGACGCGCTGGCCGGAGGCGCGGCAGCCCAGCGTCACCACCGACGGCGGCGGGGAGGCCTCCAGCGCGTTGAGCAGCATGCGCCGCAGGATTCCACGAAGATGCCCTGGATCGGCGATCGCCTCGGCCTCTTCCGCGTCCGTGGAGACCAGGATCTGGCGTCCCTGGGCGGCCTCGTCGAACTGGAACTCGACCGCAACCTGGCGAAGGGCCTCGAGCGTGGAGGTCGGGCGGGGCGCGATGCGCAGTTCTCCCGCTTCCGCCAGCGTGAGTTCGCTATAGGTGTGCAGCGTGGAGGCCAACTGGGCCGCGGTGGCCGCCAGCGCCACGGCGGTCCGCTCGCGAAGTTCGGGCGCGTTCGCGGCGCTCAGACCAGCCGCCAGCGCCTCGATCTCGGAAGTCCGGGCCAGCAGCTTCGGCAAAACCCCTTGCTCAAGGAACTCCCCTCGCACGCGGTCCCCGATGTCGGCGGCGAACAGAATGGTGAACTGCTCCCCGCCAATCGAGAGCGGCGTGGCGCTCACTTCCAGGTTGATGCACTCCTCGCCCTGGCCGGATAGCCGGCGCATGCGGCAGACCTGGGTATTGGCGCGCCCGGCCTGGGAACTGAGAATCCCCCCTAGCGTTCCACACAGTCCGCAGGCCTGGCTGGTTCCGCAACCGTTGGGAGCTTCCTCCGCGTTCCGGCATTCGAAGACTTCACCCGGACGGAGGCCCAGAACTTCCTCGAGCGCCGTCGCGCCCACGAACTCCATAAGTTGGTGGTTGGCGGCCACGATCTGCCGCTGCCGGTTCAACACCATGGCCATCACGGGCGCGGCATTCAGGATCTTCAGTACCGGCGCGGTGGACTCGACGATCCTGGCCTGGTCCAGAATGGCATCGGCGCCAACCCGGTCGGCTGGGGAGGGGGACATCGGTAAGCTACTCATGATGAGAATATCCTAATGTGGGTATCCTACTACGTATTCGATCCGGTTGGTTGGGTTTCGGATACCATAATTTGACCGGCCGTCACCGGAGTTGGTACCACTTCCGTGGAGCGGGTGGCTCCGCCGGGGGCGCCGGAGGGAGCGCATCCCCGGTCAGCGCCGCGCCGGGGTTGGCGACGAACAACTGCTGGGCCAGCGCGTCCCCGAAGCGCTTGGCCACGTCCCGGTAGGCCAGGTCCAGCCGGGGAGGACGATCCCGGCTGTCATGAGCGTCGCTGGCCACGAAATGCACCAGCCCCCGCTTGAGCAGTTCCCGGGAGATGTCCCGCGCTCCCGAACCGAACCGGCCCAGAAGCGACTGCCCGGTCACCTGCACCAGGCAACCCCGCTCCACCCAGCTCTGGATCTGATCCAGGCGGCGGTGCAGGAGGTAGTTCCGCTCCGGATGCGTGATGATGGGGACGATGCCCGCCTCGAGCAGGCGCGTGAACACGTCGTCGGTGGACTTGGCGATCAACAGGTCGGAGAACTCCACCAGCAGGTACTTTTTGTGGTTGATGGTGTACTTCTCCGGGTTGGCCAGGGCGTCCTGAATGTTGTCGTAGTAGAAATGAAAATCGCAGCCGCAATGCAGGCGGACGGCGCTCCCGAAAGCCTCCGCCAGTTCGGCCAGCTTCTCCGCGACGGCGTCGGGGTCGAAGCGGAACTGGAGGTTGGCATGCGGTGTGGCCACCAGGTCGGTGGTGCCTGTCTCGGCCGCCACGGCGAGCATTTTCAGGCTTTCCTCGAGGCTGGGCGACCCATCGTCCAGGCCCGGAAGCACGTGCGAATGGATATCTATCATTCGAGACCTGCCGCTCGGGCCGCGCGCCTCGGTCGGCCAGCCTAGATGAACATCTCCTCGTCGTGAGTGGCCTGCTCGACCGTCGTCCGGCGCCCCCCCAGCAGCACCGAGAGCCCCGCCCGGATGCCCGCCGAAAGGGCGTTGATTTGCCGGATCGGCCTCAGAATGCTGTTCTGGAGCAGGGTGGTGGTTTCCTGGAAGCGGTTCACCGTGTCGTCGACGACCATCTCGATCCGGTCCATCTGCGCGCGGGTGCGGGCGGCGGCTTCCTCCATCAACTCGTCCACCACCTCCAACTGCTTGCGGCCCAGCGCCAGCGCCTGGCGGGCCTCCGCGGAGATCTCCGCCACCTGGGCGCGGCTTTCCTCGAACAGACGCTGCCCGGATTCGGCCATCGGCTCGATCTTGGCGCTCAAAGCGGAGAGCTGCTCCCGCATGGCGCGCGAGGTGCGGTACATCGCGAACATGAGGCAGGCTTGAATCACGATGGCGACGGCCGCCACCAGGAAGGCGCCCACCATAATCCATTGGGTGTGTGGGTCCATGAAGCTGACCGGTTCCTTCGCGCTAGCCGGGCCCGTCCAATCCCGCGAACGGGCCCCGCCGCGATGAGCGCATGTCTAAGATTCCGTCTCCGGTGCGCGGCGCGCCTCGGCCTCTCGATAGGCTTGCTTGCCGGCCTCGACCGCCGCCGCCAGGTTATCGCGCTGCCGGCCCACCTCGGTCTTGCCGCGGTCCACCAGATCGGAGGCCTGCTCGCGTAACTCATCGCTGCGCCGCTTCAGGTATTCCTTTCCTTCCCCGGTCTTAGCGCGTATGAACTCGCGAGTCTCCTCGCCGGATTTCGGCGCGAAGAGCACGCCAATTGCCAGCCCGAGGCCCAGGCCAAATGCAAAATACGAAAACTTGCTGCCTTCTTCCGCCATTTTGCTCCCTCCCGCTATCCTTTCCTTTTCACCTGCATACTAACATACTAGCTGAGTAGCACCCGCAACGCCATGCGAAAAACTCGGGTCCCATCCGCAAAAGACGATTCGGCCCGGCAGGAGAGAACTCCCCGCCGTCTGGCCGCCGACGCGCTGTGGAACTACGCCTTGCGCGTCCTGGCCGGGAGCGCCCGCTCGGCCGGCGAGCTGCGCGAGAAACTGCTGCGCCGCGCCGAGCGCGCCGAGGACGTCGCCCCCATTCTGGCCCGCCTCAAAGAATGCGGGTACCTGGACGACCGGCGCTTCGCCGAGAACTTCTCCGCCGCCCGGCTGGAGAACCAGGGACTGGGCAAGGCGCGCGTGCTCAGCGACCTGCGCAAGCGGCGCGTGGCCCCGGCGCTGGCCGAGAAGACCGTCGGAGAAGTCTATCGGGAGACCGACGAGACCCGGCTTATCGAGGATTACCTGGGCCGCAAGTACCGCAACACGCCGCTGGCGGCTTGGCTCGCCGAGCCCAAACACCTCGCCGCGGCCTACCGCCGGCTGCGCACCGCCGGTTTCAGCGCCGCCAACTCGATCCAGGTCCTGAAACGCTTTGCCGCCAACGCGGAGCTGTTGGACGGGCTGGAAGAGGCGGATTAGTGCACCACGGCCACCGGGTTCGAGAGTTCCCCGATCTCCGGCAGGCGGACCAGCACCGTGTCCCCGGGCGCCAGCGCGGCCTCCTCGGTGATCCGGACGCCCGTTCCGGTCATCAGCACCGATCCCGCGGGCACCGGATTGGCGCGCAGCAGATACTCGACCAGCCCGGCGATGGTCCGTGCCAGCCGCGCCAGGGGCACATTGTCGAAGAACTGACGCCGGCCCTCGCGCTGGACGGTACAGCTCAGCTCCAGCCCGCTCAGCTCGGGCAGCTCGTCCGGCGTCACGATGACCGGCCCCAGCGCGCAGCTCCCCGTGTAGGACTTCGCCTGCGCCAGGTAGAGCGGGTTCTCGCGCTCCAGGTCACAGGCCGAAACGTCGTTGCCCAGCGTGTAGCCCAGGATGCTGCCCTGGCGGCCCAGCACCACGGCCAGACCGGGTTCGGCGGCAGTGAACCGGGAGTCGAAGCGGACTCCGACCGGCTGGCCCGGCCCCACGCATACCCGCGCGGCGCCCTTGAAGAAGATCACGGGCCGCGCCTGGGCGTGAACCTGCGCGTGAGCACTGGTCTCGTCCCGTGCGCCGAGGCATTCCCCGCTCTCCTGGTAAGTGCACCCGCAGCCCCACACCTCCACGGGGTTGATCGGAATCAGCGGCACAAATGGTTCCGAGTGCCGGCTGGCCATCTGGGCCGCCAGGACGGTGAGCGGCATCGACTCCGCTTCCGCCTTGCGGATCAGCGCCACCATGGAATAGCCGGGAACCGGCCGCGCCTGATCGCCTTCGAACAGCGCGGCGGTAATCTTGTTGTCGAATCGTATCTGTCCAAGGCGCATGATGTCCGAGACCGGGTCCCTCTCCAGTATTTCAGATATTCGGCGCTTTGTACGAAGGGCTGGAGGGGGCGCACGGGCCGGCTGGGCCGCCCGCAGCCGGCGGCCTCCACGGGGCCCGTAAAAATCCCGCCCGGAAAGGCGGCTCTGGTTGCATAATGGGGTGAGCCTATGAGGTACCTACCACTGTCGATCGCGCTCGCCACCGTCGCGCTGTTGAGCGGTTGCGGGCCCACGCTTTCCCTGCACCCGGCGTACACCGAAAAGGACTTGGTCTCCGATCTGCCGCTGGAAGGCCAGTGGAAGGAGGCCGAGGACCAGGAGGTCTGGACCATTAGCAAGTATGGCAACGGCTTCGAGGCTTCCGCTCCGGCCAGCAGCGACCCCGAGAAGGTGCTGCTCCACGAGTTTCGCTTGGGAGATGTCCGCTTCCTGGACATCACTTCCAAGGACACCCCGTCGCTGGCCCTCCCGGCGCACATGATCGCCCGGGTGTGGACGGAAAAAGAGGAACTGCGCATTCAGGTGCTGGATTCCGAGTGGCTCCGGCAGAAGATCCGGGATACCGGCGTGCCGCATCTGGAAGTGGAGGACGAACAGGTGATCCTGACGGCCCCCACGCCGGACTTGCAGAAGTTCGTTCTGCTCTACGCCGCCGAGCCGAAAGCCTACGAGAGCGATGTGGGCAAGTTCCAGCGGGTGCGGCCGGGGCCGGCGCGGTAAACTGGATAGCAGACATGCCTCTGTACGAATACCGATGCTCGAGTTGCGGCGCGCAGTTCGAACAGTTGCGGCGCATGCAGGATGCCGGCGCGCCAGTGGCCTGCCCGAAGTGCCAGGCGCCGGGCGCGGAGCGGCTGCTGTCCACTATCTCGAGCCATAGCGGCGCTTCACCCAGCCAGGCGGCATCGCCCTGCGGAGCGCCGGACGGGGCCTGCGGCTCGGGGCGCTGTCCCTACCAGGGCTGAGGGCGGGGGCGGGAACCATTTTCGGTTTAGGTTGAGGGGGATAGGCGCGTTCCGCGGGGGCGCGCGGCAAAAGGGGCTTGACAGCCATTGCAATATGCGATATTGTTATCACAAATGGCTATAGAGCAAGCGAAACCGCTTAGTGAACCGGGCCGTTTGCCGCTCCTCGCGGCGGCCCTGGTGGCGCTGGCGGCCGGCGGGGCGCAGTGGGCGGGCCAGGGCTGGCGCGCCGGTTTGCGCGTGGACGCGGGCGAGGGAAGGCGGATAGCGGTGGAGGCGCCGGCCGGGCTCCGGGATCGCATCGAGGACCTGGAGGAGCGCGGTTGGGAGGGCTTGATCGAAGCGGGCGGGGTGCGGGTGCGGCTGCAGTTGACGTGGCCCGCGAATCGTGATAAATAGTTTGCAAAGTGCGATATGACCCTTGGAAAAAAGCTTCGCTACCTGCGGGAAGTCGAGGGCGCGCTGCGCGGCTTCGACCGCGCGCTCACCCAGCAGGAGCTGGTGCGGCTGCTTAAGAAGGAGATGGGCCAGGCCCTCAGCCAGTCCTACCTCTCGCAGATCGAGAGCGGGGCGCGGCCGCACCTCACCAACCCGACCCGCATGCTGCTGGCGAAGTTTTTCAAAGTGCAGCCGGGCTACCTGGTGGACGATCCGGAGGGTTACTCGACCGAGCTGCTCTCGGAGCTGGGGGGAGTGGAGAACCGGTTGGACCGCTGGCTGCTGGACGGGGCGGAGCAGTTCCACGGCGATCCGGAGCTGCGCGAGGCGCTGCTCGGGGTGGCTCGGCACGAGGATTCACGGCAGTGCATGGTGCTGCTGGGAGCGATCCTGGACAACCCGGGGCTGGCGGAGCGCCTGTTGCAGGTGCTGAAGCCGGCCGGAGGAGGGAGGCATTCCCGATGACGTGGGAGAACTTCTATCTGCTGTGCTTTTCGGTGGGTTTTTTCCTGAGCCTGATTTCGTTTCTGGCCGGGGGCCTGCACGCGGTGCATCTGCCGCACTTCCCGCACGTGCATTTCGGCGGCCACGACCTGCATATGGTGCATGGAGACGCGGGGCACTCCGGGCATGCGGGAGACGGCGACGTGCCGTGGATCAACTTCGGAACCGTGGCCGCGTTCCTGGCCTGGTTCGGTGGCTCGGGGTTTCTGCTGACGCGGCACTCGAGCATCTGGTTTCTGCTGGCGCTCGGGATCGCGACGGTTTGCGGCCTGGCCGGGGCCGCCTGTGTGTTCGCATTCCTGGCCAAACTGGTGGCTGAAGAGGACAAGGAAGAGGATCTTGCCGATTACGAGATGGTGGGCGTGCTGGGCAAGATCGGCAGCGTGATCCGGGCCGGCGGCACCGGCGAGATTGTGTATTCCCAGGGCGGAACGCGCCATTGCGCGGGCGCCCGCAGCGAGGATGGGACGGCCATTCCCAAAGGCACCGAAGTGATCGTCACGCGTTACGAAAAAGGGATCGCCTACGTCCGGCGCTGGGAGGAGATGACCAACCCGGAGCTGGACTGAGGCGCCGCCTCGCCGCTCCGCCGTGGCACAAGGAGATGGCATGAACTTGACAACGAGTCAGGTAGAAATACTGCTACTAACGGGTTTGGGGGTCTTGGCCCTCATATTCATTTTTGGAATGCTGGCCAGTCTGTACCGGAAGGTGGGACCGCACGAAGCCCTGATCATCTATGGCATGGGCGGCACGCGCATCGTCAAAGGCCGCGGCGCGGTGATCGCTCCGTTGATCGTGAACTGCCGGGTGCTGTCGCTGGAGCTGATGTCGTTCGACGTGGCGCCCAAGCAGGATATGTACACCAAGCAGGGCGTGGCGGTGACCGTGGAAGCGGTGGCGCAAATCAAGGTGAAATCCGACAACGAATCCATCGAGACCGCGGCCGAGCAGTTCCTCACCAAGAGCCCGCAGGAACGGGAAGGGCTGATCCGGCTGGTGATGGAAGGCCACCTGCGGGGCATCATCGGCCAGCTCACGGTGGAAGAGATCGTGAAGCAGCCGGAAATGGTGAGCGACAAGATGCGAGCCACCTGCGCGGACGATATCAGCAAGATGGGGCTGGAAGTGATCTCGTTCACCATCAAGGAAGTGCGGGATCAGAACGAGTACATCGCCAACATGGGGAAGCCGGACGTGGCGCGCATCAAGCGGGACGCCGATGTAGCCACGGCGGAGGCCGAGCGCGATACGGCCATGCGGCGCGCGGTGGCGCAGCGCGACGCGGCGGTGGCCCGGGCGGAAGCCGACAAGCAGCGGGTGCTGGCGGAAACGCTTTCGCAGGCCGCGCAGGCCGAGGCGCAACGGGACCTGGAAGTCAAGAAGGCCACCTACCTGGAAACGGTGAAGAGGCAGCAGGCGCAGGCGGACAAGGCCTACGACATCCAGACCAACGTCATGCAGCAGCAGTTGGTGGCCGAGCAGGTGAAAGTGCAGCAGGTGGAGAAGGAGCAGCAGGTGCTGGTGCAGGACGCCGAAATCCAGCGTCGCGAACGGGAGTTGATCGCCACCGTGCTGAAGCCGGCCGAGATCGAGCGCCAGCGGATCGAGACGCTGGCCGAGGCCGAGAAGCAGCGGCTGATCTTCGAGGCCGACGGTCATGCGGCCTCCACGCGCGCCACCGGCGTGGCCGAAGCCGAAATCATCTTCAAGAAGGGGGAAGCCGAAGCCAAGGCCCTCAACGTGAAGGCGGAAGCCTACCAGGAGTGGAACCAGGCGGCGGTGGTCGACCGGCTGATCGGCGGGCTGCCGGAAGTGGCGCGGGCGCTGGCGGCGCCGCTGGCCAACGTGGACAAGATTACGATCGTCTCGACGGGAGACGGCCAGGCGGCTGGGATGCACAAGATCACGGGCGACATGGCGCAGATGGTGGCGCAGATCCCGGCGCTGTTCGAGACGCTCTCGGGGATGAAGGTTTCCGAGTTGCTCTCGAAAGTAAAAACGATCGGACAGCCAGAGAAAGGGGCCTGACATGGCATTACTGGAAAGGGTTGGAACATTGCTCCGGGCCAACCTGAACGACCTGATCGACAAGGCGGAAGATCCGGAGAAAATGATCAAGCAAGTGATTCTGGACATGCAGAATCAGTTGCTGCAGGTGAAGACCGCGGTGGCCATCGCCATCGCGGAGCAGCACGCGCTGGAGAAGAGCCAGAAGGATAACGCGGACAAGCACGCCGAGTGGACGCGGAAGGCGGAGCTGTCGGTGGCCAAGGGGAAAGACGACCTGGCTCGCGCCGCCCTGGAGCGCGCCGTGAGCTGCCAGCGGATGATGGAGAACTTCGAGCATCAGGTGGCGGACCAGAAGACGCAGGTCGAGAACCTGAAGACCATCCTGCGCAAGCTGGAGCAGAAACTGGCGGAGACGCAGGCGCGGGCGCAGTTGCTGGTGTCGCAGCACCGGCGTTCGAGGGCGCTCTCCAGGGCCGGCGACGCGGAACGGGCCATGCGGGACAGCTCGCATGGCAACGAGTTTCAGCGGCTGACGAATAAGGTGAACCGGGCCGAGGCGTTCGGCGAGGCCAAGGCGGAAATGCTGGCCGACAACATCGAGGAGCAGTTGACGGCGCTGGATCGCAGCGACCGCGTCGAGCTGCTGCTGGCCGAGATCAAGGCCAAGCGGAACAGCCAGTAGGAGTAGCACTGGACCTGCCGCGGCGGCGCGCACCGCCGCGGCAGGTCGGAACGCAAATGTGCCTGATGCTTTACATCGCGACCGCCGCTCCGATCGGCAAGGTGGGATTCGAGCGTCTTTCGTTGAGGGCTCTCGACGAAACGGAAGAGGACGTGCGCCAGTGGTTCTCGCTGCCGCATGTGATGTTCGTAGGCGTGGAGGGCGGCTGTAGTTGCGGTTTCCCCTATGTCAGGGCTGATACTGCAGTCCCTTACTCCGAGGGGATGTTTGAGGGCGGTAGGGGCCGGTACAGCCAAATCAGTTGCGCCTTCGAGCTCATCTCACTGATTCAAGAGTGCTTGTCGCGCGGCACGCGGGCGGAACTTTATCCCGTGTGGTACGATTCCGTATCGAACCCGCCGAAAGGCACCATCTCACTGGTGGCCAGCGAGTTGGATGCGCCGACGTTCTTCTTCATCGAGCAGTTCTTCTACGAGATCACCGCGTAGCGGCAGCGCCCGCTCAGAACCCCACGGCGACCTGGTGCTGGCCGCGGGGCAGAGAGAGGGCGAAGCGGGCGGGGCCGGCGGGGAGGGGCTCGAAGGGGGCGGGGGCGCCATCGATCACCAGGCGCGCGGGGCGCTTATCCAGGACGGCCAGGGCGCGGGAGGCGCTGGCATAGGCGAACTCCAGGCCGCAGGGGCGGAGGGCGGCGCTTTTGAGGTCGCCGTTGAAATCGAGCAGGCGCACCGCCGGCGGGCCAGCCGCTTTTTCAATGAGATGGGAACCGGCGGGCAGCCAGACAATGGCGCCATCGGCGACCGGCCAGGGGGCGCGATCAACCAGCGCCGGGCCGTCCCAGGCGACGCCGGCGCCGTGCGGGGATTCGACAATTAGCTTGCCGCCGGCCGCCTGGACCCGGGTCACCTCCGAGGCGGCCGCCGGCAGCAGGGCCCGATCCAGAGGGGCGATGGAGTTCTCGAAATACAGCGCCACGCGGTTGAAGCTGCGGCTGGCCAGGCTGACCAACTGGAACAGTTCGGCGCCGGTCTGCTGTTTGGTGGGATAGACGTCCTGGTAGCGCTCGACCACGTTGATGTCGATGGCCAGCGCCCCGGTGCGGCGGGTGAGGGGCTGGTAGCGGCGGGCGATTTCGGGATAGCGCTGCGGCCCCAGGTTCCAGACGGTGGCCGGGTCCTCGACCAGGAAGGTGAAATCGTGCCGGTCGAGCTGGGGCAGGAGGCGGGCGGCGTCGGCGCCGATGGCGTCGCGCATCCCGGGATCGAAGCGGTCGTCGACGTGCGTGAGCACCAGGTCCAGGCCAGGCCGGCGGCCACGGTAGCTCTCGATTTCGGCGATCCACTGAGACTGGATGCGGCGGGCCAGCTCGGCACGGAAGTCGAGGAACTGGCGGAGGCGTGCGGGGTTGGGCGGCGCGGGGGGCTGGAACAGATCCAGGGGGTCGAATCCGCGCGCCTGCCGGAATTCGCGGCGGACATCGTCGTTCAGCGGCGTGAAGCGGGCCGGGTTGGAGGCGCCCTCCAGCGATTCGAAGTACAGCTCGGCCAGGTTCACGCCGTCCCAATCGAAGCGACCGAGAAGGTCGCCTACGCCCTTGGAGACGGCGCGGAAGCAATCCGGGTTGGCCAGGTTCATGAGACGGCGCCAGTCCAGGTGGGCATCCTGGAGCAGGGCGGTTTTCTCGCGCCACTCGGGGTGGTCGAGCCAGAAGCGCTCGCTGACGTGGGGCAGCTCGAACCAGGCGTAAACCAGGATGGCATGGCGGTGGCAAACGTCGATGAGCTGGCGCAGCCAAGCGTCCCGCTGCGGGTCGGGCTCGAAAGTGTGCCAGGCGGCGACGTGCAGGGCGCCAATGCCGGCCTGGCGCCAGCGCGGAGCCAGGTATTCGAGGTCGGCGCGGAGGCGATAGGAGGAATCGAAAAAGGCCCACAGGCGGCGGGAACGGAAGGGAGGCGCGAGGCCCAGATCGGCGAGCGCGTGCAGTAGATACGGGAAGCGCTCATAACCGTGCGCCCCGGGGGACGCGGCGACCCACAGCACGGCTCCGGCGCCATGGCGGAAGCCGGCCAGCAACGGGGCGCCTCCCCAGCGCTCGCGGGCGAAAACCTGTGCGGCGGGTGGGATTTCGAAGACCGGGAGCTCGAGGGCGCTCTCCCAGATCACCGGCAGATCCGGGCGTCGAAGGTCTTGCACATTCTGAACCCGCACCCGCCGGCTGGAAGGCCGGAAACCGAGAGCTTCGGCAACCGGGGAGGCGCCTTCCAGAATGACGAAAGCGCCGGAGGCGGCACGAACGAGCCAAGGCTCGGCGGGACCGGCCGCCCCGGCGCGCAGCACCCAGATGCCGGGGGGGTCGCCGGCTGTCTGGGGCTGGAATCCAACCGATGATAGAATGTCCGGCCAGCTTCCCCGGTCCGCGCCGGAGATCTGGAAGAAGATCGGCCGCGCGAAGAGCGTCGCCGAGAAAACGAGCAGCAGGAAACTAGCGTGTAAACGCATACCAGAAGCCGGCGCGCAGATCGAAGAAGTTCGGCCCGCGCGGATTCCCGGCATTGAGAGTGTAGACGCCGCGCAGCAGGTGGACCGAGAAGACCAGCGCGGGCGGCAGGCGGTCCAGGCGAAAGCGCAAGCCGGGGCCGAGCTCGACGAAATTGGCCCAGTACTGGCGCTGCGTGTCCAGCGTGACGTTCCCGGCGGCGAAGAACTGGGAGCGAAAGCCGCCCAGCGCGGGAAGCGTGTAGCCGGAGCGATTCTGCGAGTAGACCAGGAAATCGTTCTGAAAGCGGCTGACGAAGACGCCGTCGCCGGAGGTTTCGGCGAACCAGCCAGGGGCCTCCGCGCCAAGCAACCGTCCCGTACTGCGGCTGTAGGAGACGCCGCCGCGGTAATCGGGAACCAGGCGGCCTCCGGGGTGGTCGGCCAGATAGCCGGCCGACTCTCCAGCCTCCGCCCAGAGAGTGGCGTGATGCCAGGTGTTGGTGGCCAGGCCAACGCCCAAGATGAAGGCGCTTTGCGAAAGGTATTGCGGCACAATCTCCCGGGTGGTCCCCCGTGTGTCGCCGTCGAAGCGCAGCGAGATGTAGGGGCGGAAGGGCAGATGGCCCAGGCGCACCTCGGTTTTCACCTGGGCGTAGGAGAACAGGTCGTGCCAGCGCGTGGAAAAGAACGGGAAGAGCCAGACCGTGGTCCGCAGGCGGGCGTAGGCGGGGCGGAGGTTATGGTATGCCTTGTTGGCCTCCGCGGAAATGGCCGGATCCTGGCTCTTCCGGGCCAGGTCGAACCAACGAATGGCTTGGTCGTCCTGGTGCAGGAGATTGTAAGTTTGGCCCAGCCGGAGCATGACCAAAAAATCGCCCGGGTCGGCCTCATGCGCGGCCTCGAAGTACTTCAAAGCGTCTTTGAGGAACCCGGCGCGGTAGCTGCGCTCGGCCATTTCCTTGGCGCCGGGCTCCAGGCTGGACGAAGAGGAACGGTCCTGAAGGTCGGGCGGGAGACGGAGCGCCGCCCGGATGTTGGCGGCCAGCTCCTGGCCGCCGGATTGAAGGACCTTGTCGAGCAGCGGCAGGGCGGAGGCGCGGTCGCCGCGGGCCAGCCGGAGCAAACCCAATTGGGCGGCCGAGAGCATATCGTTGGGCGCCAGTTGGGTGAGGGACTGGAATTCGGCTTCGGCCTCCGGGCCGTGGTGCATCTCGAGCAGCAGGTAAGCCAATTCGCGGCGCAAGGCGACGTTAGCCGGATCCAGCGCCAGCGCCTGGCGGAACTCGCTGACATAAGGGTAGCGGGAGGGAAGCAGTTCCCGAGCCGCTTCGGCGGCCCGTGGCGAGGGACCGCGGGAGGCCGCCAGCAGGGCGGCGTCGGCGTCGGCGGGCCGGTCGAGCGCCTTCCACACGCGGCCCAGATCCACCAGCAAAGAGTACTCCTGGGGGTGCAACCGCCAGGCCTGCCGGTAGTTCTCGGCTGCCAGATCGAGTTGGCCGCGCTGCTCCGCCAGGCGGGCCAACTCCTGGCGGGCGCTGTAGTTGTCCGGGGATTGGGCAACCACTTGGGACCAGCGGGCGATGCCTTCCGCGAGCGGCTGGTCGATGTTCTGAAATGCCTGTTCGGCCGTCGCGCGGATGGCGGGGTCCGGAGCGGCTCTCAGGCGGTCGAAGATGCGGCGAGCCTCCGCGCTGCGACCCGTCTCGTGGCATAGAAAGGCGTATTCGAGAGCCACGTGGAGGTCCGCCGGGTCCAGGCGCATGGCCTCGGCGAACTGGCCGCGGGCGTTGATGGTGTCCCCGATCTTCAGGTAGGTGTAAGCCAGGTCTTTGTGCAGGGCGGCCCGCCCAGGAGCCGCCCGAATCGCGACCAGGAGGTTTACGATGGCCGCGTCCCAATCTTGGGCGCGGATCGCCCGGTAGGCCTGCTCGTCCGGGCTGGAAGTCTGCGACCAACCCATTGAAGCCAGCGACAGCGCCAGAATGATCGAGCCGCGAGCCATCGCTAGATAGTGCGGCGGGGAGCGGGAATGTCGCCGGAAAAGAAGTTCGCTAGTCAGGATCTGCGTTTATCGGCGTTAATCGGCGGCGAGCAGCAGTTCTGAGACGTACTGGTCCAGGGGGACACATCAATGCTAGCCGCCGATTAACGCCGATGGACGCAGATGAATTGGATTCGCTGACGGAGCGCGTGCTGGGTGCGGTCTTTGAGGTCTCCAACACCCTGGGCGCCGGATTCCTCGAGAAGGTGTACCAGCGCGCCCTGCTCAGAGAATTCGGCCTGCGTGGCATCCCAGCGACCGCCGAAGCTTCCTTTCCAGTAACCTACTAGGGCCAATCGGTCGGAGAACACTTCGCCGATATCGTCGTCGAAGACTCGCTGGTGGTCGAGCTGAAGTGTGTGGAGCGCCTGGGCAGCGAGCACACGGCGCAATGTCTCAATTACCTGCGCGCCTCCGGCCAGACCGTCTGTCTCCTGGTCAATTCCCAGAAGCCCAAAGTCGAGTGGAAACGCATCGTCCAGGGGTTTCAGAGTACCCCGCTGGCGGCGCCGGCAACGGCGGAGCAGACACAATAGGGACTGTCCATCTTCATGGACAGTGCGCTAGCGGAACTGCAAGGTCAGCTTGCCCGCGGGGCCGTTGTATTGCAGTTCCAGGTCTTTGGGTTTGTGCTTGCCATCGAGGGAGAAGTACAGCAGCCCGGCCAGCGGCTCGCGGATCTCCTTTTCCGGCAGCACCTTCTGCTTGAGCACGGCCAGCACGGGGTTGTCTTTGTCCTTGGCGCCGCTCTGCGCGGTCACGGTGGCTTCTTCCTCGCCAGCCATGTTTCCAACGCCGCCCCCCTGCTGCGGCAACTGCTGGGGCATCTGGCCGGTGCCGGGAATGCCGCCCCAGACCGGGCCGGTGGGGTCGTTGGGGGCCACGCCACCGCCATAGACCGCCCGGCCAACCACCAGCGCTCCGCGCCCCGCGATCTGGCTGGGTGCGAACGGCCCGGATTTCTGCCCGTCCGAGTGGCTGCGCAGCAGGAAATCGTCCCGGAGCACATTCAGCGCCTGGCCGCCCTTGGGCGCCAGCTCCACTCTCACCACGATGAAGTATCCGCCCAGATCGGAGCCGACCGCTTCCTTGACGGCTTCCTTATCGTGGTACAAAGTGGCCGTGATGCCCAGGCGCTGGTTGCCGGTCTCGGCCACCGGCGGTTTCTTATCCGCGGCGGGCAGGAGGAGCAGGCCGGAAACGGCAAACGCGGCAAGCAGTCGCATGGCAGGGGCTCCCGCTCAAATTATACGCTTCCCGCCGCGCGGTGGGGACGCCAATGCGCCACCCGCGGAAGGAGTCGCTGGATGGACGCGAAACGGCTGGCAACGGCTTCAGGAGTAGTGTACACTTCCTGAAGGCGGAGGCGAGTCCTCGATAGGCGGGGCCTTGCCGCGAGCGGGCGAAACAGGCTCGCGAACGAAAGGGAGCACATGTACTGCCGGAACTGCGCCAGCGAGATCGCCGAGCAAGCCGTGGTGTGCGTGCATTGCGGGGTGCTGCCCAAGAGCGGCGGGAAGTTTTGCCACCATTGTGGCGCGCCCACCGACCCGCAGGCCTCCTTCTGCGTGCGCTGCGGCGTGGCGGTGACGCCGGTGGCTTTCCAAAGCCCGGTGGGGGACCCGAATCAAAGGTCCAAGCTGGCCGCCGGGCTGTTGGGCATCCTTCTGGGATGCCTGGGCATCCACCGTTTCTACCTGGGCTACAATTCAATTGGCGTGGCCCAACTGGTGCTGGGCCTGGCGGGGATCTTCACCTGCGGCATCACCACGCTCGCCGCTTGGATTTGGGGCCTGGTGGAAGGGATCATGATCCTGACCGGCTCCATCAACAAGGACGCGCAAGGCAGGCCGTTGCGCGATTAGCCGGTTGGCCATGGATCCAGCGGCGCGGCGGGCGATTCAGGCGTTGCGAATCCTGGCGGGCGGCTGGCTGGCCGCATTGAGCGTCGTTCCCCGCTCGGCCCTGGATCGCTTTCCGGTGCATTGCCCGTTCCAGCAGCTCTTCGGCCGGCCTTGCCTGGGCTGCGGGCTGACCCACAGTGTGTGGTGCCTGCTGCACGGGCAGATGGCGTCCGCTTACCGGTGGAATCCACTGGGGTTTGCCGCGCTGCCCCTAGCCGTGGTTTTCGTGGGGTGGGCGAGGCCCGGCGCCCTGGAGCGATTGAGGGGCTGGCGCAAGTGGGTCCAGTTCCCGCCCGGCCAAGTCAAGAGCGCCTGGCGATGGGTCTGGACAGCCACCAGCCTGGCGATCGCTCTGGCGCTCGTAGCGGCGGCGCTGCCGGGGGGCGTTGCTTTCCGGCTGGCGCCGGTGTGCCAGTCCAGGCTCCGTTACGGGACCAACTGCGTGCTGTGCGGGATGACGCACGCCTTCGTTTCGATCTCGCGGGGGAATCTCGCCCAGGCCCGGCGCGAGAATCCGGCCAGCCTGCCTCTTTATGCTGGCTTGGCGGGGAACGAACTGCTCTTCGCGCTGGCTCTCATGCGGCGCTGGGCGCGGCGCGGCTGCGCAACACCCCATCTTCTGGAGGATCTAAATGCTCACACTTAGCCTTGTCTGGGGCATCCTGGCACTCATCGGGATGTTCGTCGCATTCCTACCTTGCCTGGGCAGCCTGAACTGGCTGAACATCCCGTTTGCAGGGCTCGGCCTGATCATCAGCGTGGTGGCCGTCGCCACCTCGAAGGAAGAGAAGAAAGGCGCCGGCATGGCCGGAATTGTGCTGTGCGCCATCGCGGTGGTTTTCGGCATGCTTCGTTTGCTGGCCGGCGGCGGAATCCTGTAGGCCGCCGGCGCTCGACGGACGGCTGGGCGTAGCGGCGGCCCATAGGGGCACTTACCCCGCAAATCGGCGATTTCCCGCATAGGGTTTCGCGGCGGAATGCCGATCTGTCAAAGGACATGTGCCGCTGGACCGTATTCCTGTTGGCCGCCGGAGCGCTCTGCGCGGGCCAGACGTTGGTGAGCACGCAGGTCTTAAGCTCCCCGCCGGGCGGGGAGTTCACCGTGGACGGCCAGACCTATACCGGCCCGGTTACCTTCTTTTGGCCCCCCAACAGCACCCACGTGCTGGGCCTTCCAAATCCACCGCCGGCCTATCCGGGCGCGCAGTACTACTTCCAGTATTGGCAGAACTCCGAAGGCCAGAAGCTGCTGGATGGGTCTACCATCGCGATCACGGCCTCGGCCGGCATCGCTTCCTACACGGCCATCTGGGAGGTCTATTACGCCATCACGCTGGTGCTGGACCCAACTACCGCGCCCTGGAGCTGCACTTCAGGACCGCAATGGGGCAAAATCTTCGTAAACCTGCCGGAAGACGGCTCCTGCTACGCCGCCGGCCAGATTATCTGGGGCCAGATGGGCACGACAGTGGTGGTGCAACTCTACGTGCCCCCCGGGCTGGCCTTTCTGGACTGGCTGGGCACCTACGGCGGTTCCACCGCTCCCGCGCTCCAATTCACGCTGAATGGCCCCGTGGTTTTACAGCCGGTGTTCGCCATTGCCGACGCCATCACGCTGAACACCTCGCCCCCCAACCTGCAGGTGACCACGGATGGCCAGACGTTTTTCGCGCCCGTAACCAACTATTGGGCGGAGGGTTCTCAGCACACGCTCGGTGCGCCGGCGCCGCAGCGCGATCAAATCGGGAGCCTTTGGGCGTTTGGTTCCTGGAGCGACGGCGGCGTCCAGTACCACACCTACACGGTGGCGGCGGGGGGCGGTCCCCTCACACTGACGGCGACTTTCGTCCCCGGTATGCCGGTCGAGGTGATCTCCAATCCACAGGGGTTGAAGCTGACCGTGGACGGAAGCACCTCGACGCAAGCAAGTTTCACCTGGGGCGTGGGCTCGCAACACACTATCTCTGCGCCCACGACGCAGATTGACGCTAGCGGACGCCACTATGTATTCCTCTCCTGGACGGGGGGCGGCGCGGCCACTCAGGTGGTCACGGTGGCGGCGCAGGGCAACGGCTGGGTGGCCAACTACCAGCCGCTCGACAGCCTGACGGTCAGCGCCAATCCGTCCAGCGTCACCCTGACGGTTGACGGGGCGGCCTGTCCGGGATTCTGCACGGTGTACCACGCCCCGGGCGACCAGGTCCCGGTCATCGCCCCGGCTTCCCTGCTGCTGGGAGCGGGAACTCGTGTTCAATTCGCGAGCTGGTCCGACGGCTCGACCGCGCTGAGCCGCAGCATCCAGGTGGTCAGCGACCGGCAGACGCTGGGGGCCAGCTACCCTTATTACTACCTGCTGGCGGCTAGCTCGGACCCGGCCAACGGCTCGGATTTCATGCTCAATCCCACTTCGCCCGACGGCTTCTACGCGGCCGGAACCGCGGTCTCGATCACGGCCCAGCCGCGCGCGGGTTTCCAGTTTCACTACTGGGAAGGCGACCTCTCCGGGGGGCTGCTCTCCGGGTCCCTGACCATGAACGGGCCGCACACGGTGTGCGCGGTGCTCGATCAGGTTCCCTACATCGCTCCGGCCGGCGTACAGAACGCCGCGGCCCAGACTCCCGCGCCGGGCGTGGCGCCAGGCTCGATCATCGCGATCTACGGGAGCAGCCTGGCTCCGGCCCCGACCGTGGGACCGGCCAGCCCGCTGGCCCAGACGCTGGCGGGAGTCACGGTGCTCGTGACCGGCCGCATTCTGCCGTTGTACTTCGTTTCCCCTCAGCAGATTAACGCCCAGCTTCCCTCGGGCCTGGCCGCCGGGGCTTACGCGCTCACGGTGCAATGGGAGGGCCACGCCGACGTGCAGGCCGACTTCCAGGTGGTGCGCGACGCGCCCGGGTTGTTCACCCAGCCCGCCGGAGGCATCCAGTACGCCCTGGTCACGCGCCCCAACGGCGCACTCGCGACCCCCAGCGCCCCCGCGCTTCCGGGAGAGACCGTTACCCTCTATGGCACCGGCTTCGGCCCCTATCTCGGCTCGACGCCCGACGGGTTCGCGGTCCCCCAGACGCTCATTCTTCCCTTGGCCGATCCAGTCGCCATCCTGAGCGGCAGCCTGAGCTTGAATCCGACCTTCGCCGGCGCCACTCCAGGCGAAGTGGGCGTGGTGTTGGTGAGCTTCCGGATTCCGGACGACGCAGTCGCTCCAATGGAACTGCTGGCGACGGCGAACGGAGTCAAAAGCAACAGCGTGGTGGTTCCGGTCGGCCCGGCGCAAGAAACTGGCAACAACTCTGAAACCGGATCGCAGTGACAACCGTCCCAAACGCGAGTAGACTGGCGTTTAGGGGAGGCACTTGTGAAGGCTGCGAAGAGTTTCCTCGGCTGCACCGCGATTTTGACGGTTTTCTCCGGCGCTCTGTTGGCCCAGTCGGCGATTTCCGCAAAATCCGGCCAGATTAACTACACGGAAGGGAAGGTCCTCCTGGACGGCAAAGAAGTACACGCCACGGATGGGCTGTTCCCGCAGATGAAAACCAACCAGCATCTCGTCACCCAGGACTCCCGTGCCGAGATGCTGCTAAGCCCGGGCGTGATGCTGCGGGTCGGCGAGAATTCCACGGTCAATATGCTCTCGGACCGGCTGGAAGACACGCGCGTCGAGCTGGCCGGCGGCTCCATCATCGTCGACGATGTCGTGGAGGTCAAAGGGGACAGCGTAACCCTGGTATACAAGGACGCGGTCATCGGCCTGGTGAAGAGCGGTCTGTACCGCCTGGACTCGGATCCGGCCCAACTGCGCGTCTACGCCGGTGAAGCAACGGTCGCACAGCGTGGGCAGACCGTGACGGTGAGGAAGGCGGAGTTGCTCCCGCTCAACGGCTCGCTGGTGGCCGAGAAGTTCGATCCCAAGACCGGCGATGCGCTGCTGCGCTGGGCCGAGCGCCGCTCCGAGTACGTGGCCATGGCCAATCCGTCCACGGCGCAAGCGGCCGGCAACTCTTACAGCGGCGGCAACTCCTGGCTCTATAACCCCTATTTCGGGTCGTTCACTTTCGTGCCTGGCGCCGGCGTCCTGTGGAGCCCGTTTGGGTACAGCTACTGGAGTCCGTCCCAGGTTGGGTACTACTACAACAATGTGCAGGCCGGCCTGTTCTCGCCCGGAACTTGGGGTTATACCGCCGACCGGGCTTACAGGTCGTCCAGCTATGTGGGCCTGCCCTTGAACTCGAGCAGGGCCTCGACGGCCGGCACAGCCACCAGTGCGGGGAGCTCGGCTGTCGGCCACAGTTCCGGCGCCGCTGGCGGCACGCAGCGCTAACCGCGCGCCGGGATCGCCAGCGCACGGCGGTATCACGCCATTTTCCAGGCCGCGGGCCGCCTGCCGGCCCGGGAGGCTAAAGAGAGAATCAGGCCGTGAATTCCGGAGAAAGATCATGAATCCTACGTCGCAGAGGGCGGCCAGGCTGCTCTCGGTTTGCATCGTCCTTTTTCCGCCCGCCCTGGGAGTCGCGCAGACGGGCGCGCCGCCTCAATCCGCCGCGCCGGAGACGACGTCCCAAGAGGCGCCCTTCGCCTTTAAAGCCGGCGTCGAACTGGTGACCGTGCCCGTGGTGGTGCGGGGCCGCGATGGAAACGCGGTGGGGGATCTCCGCAAGGAGAATTTCCAGCTTTTCGACGACGGCAAGCCGCGCGAGATCGCGAGCTTTTCCGTCGAGCGGGCCGCCGGGGAGCAGCCGGCTGGGGCCACGGCGCCTGCCACCCGCTTCGTGGCGTACTTCTTCGACGACCTCACTCTGGGAGAGCAAGGCAGCGTGAATGCGCTGATCGCGGCGGCGTCCCACCATCTGGCGACGCTGGGCGCCAACGACCGCGCAGCCATCCTGTCCACCTCCTGCCGCATGATGCTGGATTTCACCGGCGATTGGGACAAGCTGCGGGAAACGATCTCCAGATTGCAGCCCAACCCCATGGTGCAGTGCCACGCGCCGACCGGCATTCCGCAGCAGATCGTAATGCTGACCGCGATGGTGCGCCGGATGGCGCATCTCCCCGGCCAGCGCAGCATCGTCCTGATATCGGGGGGATTCTCCTTCCGTCACGACTGGGGGAACATGCAGGCGGATCTGGTGGATCTGGCGGTTCGCTCCAAGGTGGTCGTCAACACGCTGCATGCCAAGGGAGTCACCGCACAAGAGGGGGTTTACAGCGATCCGCAGTTGCGCTCACCCGGAATTACGGCTCAACAACCATCCCTTAACCCGCTATCCACCTACGAGCCGCTTCAGCTTGGGCGGCCGGCCAGTGGTCCGGACAGCGGCGCGGGAATGGGAATCCTGAAGGAGCTTAGCGAAGGAACCGGCGGCGCATTCACCGAGTGCGGCAACGATTTCGAGACGGGATTCCGGCATGTGGCGGCTCCCGAATACACCTACGTCCTTGGTTTCCTGCCGGAGGGCGTGAAGGCGGACGGCAGCTTACGCCACCTGAAGGTCAAGCTGAAGGACCCGCGCAAGCTCAGTTTGCAGGCGCGCAATGTCTACTCCGTTCCCAAGCCGGGCGCGGCGGCGGAGGAGGCCCAGGGCGCCCCGCAGCCGCAGCCGGAAGCGCCGCCCGCGGGAGGCGCGGAAGCCCAGGCGCTGGCCGCTGCCCAATCGGAATCCGCCACGACGGAGCCCGCGGAATCGGCGCCTGTCCCGGAAGTGAGCTCTCGAAGCGAAGCGGTGACCTTCCGGTCCAGGGTGAACCTGGTGATGGTCCCCGTGGTGGTGCGCGACTCCAAGGGGCGCGCCGTGGGCGATCTAAAGAAGGAAGATTTCCAGCTTTTCGATAAGGGAAAGCGGCAAGAGATCACGAAGTTCTCCGCGGAAAAGACCCCCGGCGCCGCCGTTCAGAATCCGGTTGGGACCGCGCCCGCCGTGAGCGGGCCAGCGGAGAAGCCGGCCCCGCCCCCCGAACATTTCATCGCCTACCTGTTCGACGACATCCATTTGAAGTTCGAGGACCTCATGCAGGTGCGAAAGGCGGCCGCGACCAACATGGCCACCTTGCAGCCCACCGATCGCGCCGGCGTTTTCACCACCTCGAATCGAACCGCGCAGGACTTCACCCAGGACCGCCCCGCGCTGCAGGCGGCCCTCCTTAAAGTGATGCCGCAAGACCTGGCGGGCCAATCCTCGATACGATGCCCCAAACTGACCTTTCTCCAGGCCGACCTGATCCTGAAATCGGGCGAGACTGGCGATTCGGACTCGCCTCTAGGGGCCGCCGTTCGGGAGGCGAGAATCTGCTATCCCGGCGGCGAGCATATGAGCCTGCAACAGCTTGAGCAAGTCGCGCGGAGCGCGGCGAGCAATCTCTTGCCACTGGGCGAACATAATTCTCGCATCGCCCTCATCACGCTGCGGGAATTGACGAAGCGCATGGCGGTGCTGCCGGGACAGCGAACCGTGATCCTGGTCTCGCCGGGGATCTACCTCACCGACTCCATCGACTTCGAAGAAGGCGACAGCATCGAGCGGGCGATCCGTTCCGGCGTAATCGTCAGCGCTCTGGACGCGCGGGGTTTGAACGCGCAGGGCGTTTTCCCCGACATCGACATGAAGACGATCGATGCCACGGCCGACAGGATCAAAAGCCAGCTTACGCGCACGGAGGGCATGATGGGGGCCGGGACCCTGGCCGCCCTGGCGGATGGGACCGGCGGCATTTTCGTCCAAAACACCAACGACTTCGCGGATGGATTCCGGCGGCTGGCGACGGTGCCCGAGTACCGCTATATGCTGGGGTTCACCCCCCAGAGCATGAAGCTCGACGGGAGCTTCCACGAGTTGAAGGTCAGGCTGGCCCGCGGGGAAAAACTGACCGTGCAGGCGCGGCGAGGCTACTACGCTCCCAAGCACAGCGAAGACACGGAGAAGACCGGGAAACAGGAGATCGAGGATGCGGTTTTCTCCCGCGACGAGATCCACGACCTTCCCGCGGAGCTGAAGACGCAGGTCGAAAAGACCGGCGAGGCCGGCGGCACGCTGACGGTGGTGGCCAGCGTGGACATGAAGCAGGTACACTTTACCAAGGCGGACGGGCGCAACAGCAACGACCTGACCATGGTATCCGCGCTCTTCGACGACAACGGCAACTACGTGCTCGGGTTCCAGAAGACCTTCGAATTGCGGCTGCTGGACGCGACGTGGCAGAAGCTGACCACCAGCCCCGCCGTGGGCCTGAAGATGAACTTCGACGTGAAGCCGGGGAATTATCAATTGCGGCTGGTAGTGCGCGACGCCGAGGGCCAGCAACTCACCGCGGTGAGCAGCGCGGTCGAGGTTCCATAGATGGAAGCGAGAAACAGGTTGTGAATACGGGAGACAGATCATGAATCCTACATCGCAGAGGGCGGCCAGGCTGCTCTCGGTTTGCATCGCCCTTCTTTCGCCCGCCCTGGGAGCCGCACAGTCGGGCGCGCCGCAGCAATCCGCCGCGCCGGAGGCGGCATCGCAAGAGGCGCCCTTCACCTTTAAAGCCGGCGTCGAACTGGTGACCGTGCCCGTGGTGGTGCGGGGCCGCGATGGAAACGCGGTGGGGGATCTCCGCAAGGAGAACTTCCAGCTTTTCGACGATGGCAAGCCGCGCGAGATCGCGAGCTTTTCCGTCGAGCGGGCTGCGGGGGAGCAGCCGGCTGGGGCCACGGCGCCTGCCACACGCTTCGTGGCGTACTTTTTCGACGACCTCAACCTGGGCGAGCAAGGCAGCGTGAATGCGCTGATCGCCGCGGCGTCCCACCACCTGGCGACGCTGGGCGCGAACGACCGCGCGGCCATCCTCTCCACCTCCTGCCGCTTGATGCTGGATTTCACCGGCGATCGGGACAAGCTGCGGCAAATGATATCGCGATTGCAGCCCAACCCCATGGTGCAGTGCCAGGCGCCGCCCGGCATTCCGCAGCAGATCGCCTTGCTGAACATGATCGTGCGCCGGATGGCGCATCTGCCCGGCCAGCGCAGCGTGGTGCTGATATCGGGGGGATTCTCCTTCCGTCACGACTGGCGGTCCATGCAGGCGGATCTGGTGGATCTCGCGGTTCGCTCCAAGGTGGTCGTCAACACGCTGCATGCCCACGGCGTCGCCGCGCAGGTTTCGGCCGACAGCAACTCCCCAAACACCCCAGCGACACAGCCTCCGGACACAACCCTTCACCGGCCATCCTCTCCGCAGACGTTTCCGAACGACAGCCAAGCGGCTCACGCTCCCAACGACACTCAGGCGGCGCGTGCTCCCGACGACCGGACGGGGATGGAAATCCTGAAGGAACTTAGCGAAGGAACCGGTGGCACATTCACGGAGTGCGCCAACGATTTCGAGACCGGCTTCCGGCACGTGGCGGCTCCGGAATTCACGTATATCCTGGCTTTCCTGCCGGAGGGCGCAAAGGCGGACGGCAGCTTCCATCGCCTGAGGGTCAAGCTGAAGGACCCGCGCAAGCTCACCTTGCAGGCCCGCAATGCCTACTCCGTTCCCAAGCCCAGCGCGGCGCCGGCGGAAGCCCAGGGTTCTCCGCAACCGCAGCCGGAAGCTCCGCCCGCGGGAGGCGCGGAAGCCGCGGCGGTGGCCGCTCCTCAACCCGCTCCAGCGCCGATTTTGGCCGCTGCCCAACCAGCTCCGGCGCCGGCTCCGGTTCCGGCCGCCGCTCAACCGGAGTCCGCCGCGGCGAAGCCCGCAGAGACGGCGCCTGTCCCGGAGATGAGCTGGCGAAGCGAGGCGGTGACCTTCCGGTCCAGGGTGAACCTGGTGATGGTCCCCGTGGTGGTGCGGGACGCCCAGGGACACGCTGTGGGCGATCTAAAGAAAGAGGATTTCCAGCTTTTCGATAAGGGAAAGCGGCAGGAGATCGCGAAGTTCTCCGCCGAAAAGACCCCCGGCGCCACGGTTGCCGTTCAGCAACCGGCCGGGACTGCGCCCGCCGTAAGCGCGCCCGCGGAAAAGCCGGCGCCGGCGCCGGCCCCGCCCCCGCCGCCCGAACACTTCATCGCCTACCTGTTCGACGACCTCCATCTGCGCTTCGAGGACCTTTCGCAGGTGCGCACCGCGGCCGCGGCCAACATGGCCACCTTGCAGCCCACCGATCGCGCCGGCGTCTTCACCACCTCGAACCGGACCGCCCAGGATTTCACCCAGGACCGCGCCCAGCTTCAGGCGGCCCTCCTCAAAGTGATGCCGCAAGGCATGGCCGCCCAATCGGCGGCGAACAGATGCCCGGATTTGAACTACTACCAGGCCGACATGATCCTGCGCTCGATGAGCGGCGGCGACTCCAACCCGTCGATAGTCAACAACCCTCGGCAGATTTCAGATGGCGGCACCTCGAACCCGGCTCTAAACGCCGCCGTTTTGGAGGAGATGATCTGCTATCCCGGCGGTGACCAGATGTCGCAGCAACAGCTTGAGCAAGTCGCGCGGAGCGCGGCGCACACCTATGTGTATAAGGGCGAGCAGGAAGCCCGCACCGGCCTCATCACGCTACGGGAATTGACGGGGCGCATGGCGGCGTTGCCGGGCCAGCGAACGGTGATCCTGGTCTCGCCGGGGTTCTACCTCACCGACGCCATCGGGTTCGAACAAGGCGACACCATCGACCGGGCGATTCGTTCCAACGTAATCGTCAGTGTTCTGGACGCGCGGGGTTTGAACCTGCAAGGGATTCTCCCGGACATCGACAAGAAGTCGCTCAGCCCCATAGCCGACAGGCTCAAAGCCCAGCTTGCACGGCAGGAAGCGATTGTGGACTCCGGAGTCATGGCCGCGCTGGCGGATGGGACCGGCGGCACTTTTGTCCAAAACACCAACGACTTCGTGGATGGATTCCGGCGGCTGGCGACGGCGCCCGAGTACCGATATCTGCTGGGGTTCACCCCTCAGAGCATGAAGCTCGACGGAAGCTTCCACGAGTTGAAGGTCCGGCTGGCCAACGGGGCAAGGCTGACCGTGCAGGCGCGGCGCGGCTACTTCGCTCCCAAGCACAGCGAAGACGCGGTGCAAGCCGGCAAGCAGGAGATCGAGGACGCGGTGTTTTCCCGCGACGAGATCCACGACCTTCCCGCGGACCTGAATACGAAGGTCGAAAAGACCGGCGAGGCCGGCGGCACGCTGACCGTGGTGGCCAGCGTGGACATGAAGCAGGTGCACTTCCGCAAGGCCGACGGTCGCAATCGCAACGACCTGACCATGGTGTCGGCGCTCTTCGACGACAACGGCAACTACGTGGCCGGGTTCCAGAAGGTTTTCGAGTTGCGGCTGCTGGACGCGACGGTGCAGAGGCTGGCCACCAGCCCTGCCGTGGGCCTGAAGATGAGCTTCGACGTGAAGCCGGGGAATTATCAATTGCGGCTGGTGGTGCGCGACGCCGAGGGCCAGCAAATCACCGCGTTGAACGGCGCGGTCGAGGTTCAGTAGGTTGGCATGGGCGCCGGGATAGCCCTCTCGCGGGTAATCTGGCGGGGTCCCCGATGGGAGCGGGGATTCCGAGATCGGGGCCTCAGGCCCGCACGGATCCACTTCGGCGACCCTGGCGTTACACGGCCAAGTGGATCGAAATGATGTCCCAGAAAGGGTCCCTTCCGGAACGCTTCGGAACGAACAGCTAATTCATGTCAATCAAGCCCTGGCGCGCCCAGCCAAAGCGCCCGCCCCAGATTGCTATAATTCCAGCGGATGGACATCTATGAGGAGCTGGTCCGGCTCCGCAGACTGGGGCAAAAGTGCGCCCTGGCGACCATCGTCGAGGTCAACGGCTCGATTCCCAGCTACGAGAGCGCTAAGCTGCTGATTCGGGAGGATGGCTCCATGCTGGGCACCGTCGGCGGCGGCTGCGTGGAAGCCCAGGTCTGGACCGCCGCTCGCGAGGCCATGGGGACGGGACAGCCGAAGCTCCTGAGCTTCAACCTCGGCCAGGACGCCGCTCACGAGAACGGCCTGATTTGCGGAGGCCAATTGGACATCTTTGTGGAGCCGATCGTTCCCCAGCCCCGGGCCGTCATCTTCGGCGCCGGGCACATCTCGAAAAGCCTGGCTCGAGTGGCGGGCCTGGCCGGATTCTCCACCTCGGTCATCGACGACCGGGAGAGCTTCGCTAACCGGGAACGCTTCCCGGAGGCGGACGAAGTCCTGGCCGGGGAGTACGAAGAGGTGTTCCCGCGCCTGAGGGTGAACGGGGACAGCTACCTGGTCATCGTCACCCGCGGGCACCGGGACGATATGCGGGTGCTGCGCTGGGCCGTCGGCACGCCAGCGCGTTATGTGGCCATGATCGGCAGCCAGCGCAAGGTCATCTCGGTAGTGAAGGAACTGGAGAAGGAAGGCATCCCGAGAGAGGCCTTCGAGCGCCTCCACGCGCCCATGGGCCTGGAGATCGGCGCGGTGACTCCGGAGGAGATCGCGGTTTCGGTGGTGGCGGAGATGATCGCCGTGCGCCGCAACGCGGATTCCAAATGGCGGGACCTTTCCAAGTCGATCTTCGCGAGCGACCGCTTGAAAGCGTTGCTCAAGTGAGCCTGGCGGGGCTGATCCTGGCGGGGGGCGCCTCCACGCGCATGGGAAGCCCGAAAGCGCTGCTGGCCTGCCAGGGCGAGACCTTTCTCGACCGGCTGATCGGCATCCTGGCGATCTGCTGCCGACCGGTGATCGTAGTTCTGGGGCATCGGGCGGAGGCCGTCCGCGCCGGCCTGAGCCGCGCCGGGCAAGCGACTTTCGTAGTGAACGAGAACTACCGGGAGGGACAACTCAGCTCGCTGCAGTGCGGTCTGTTGGCAGCGCCCTGGGCGTGCGATGGGGTGCTGTTCACGCCGGTCGATCACCCCGCCGTCGCGCCAGCCACCGTCGCGGCGCTCGCCGAGGCATTCGCGCACCGCGCCGGAAAGCTGGTCATACCCCGGTTTCGGGGCCGGCACGGCCACCCCGTCTGCTGCGCGCGGGAGCTGATCCCCGAATTCTTTGTTCTCGAGAAGGGTTCCCAAGCCAGAGAGGTCATCCATCGCCACACGAGCCTGACCTGCTACGTCGATGTCGACGATCCCGGCATCCTGGCGGACGTGGACGACCCGGAAGCGTACCGTAGCTTGATCCAAATCCCCGAGCGCCCATGAAACTGCGCAAGAAGACCCTGTGGCGCCTGCTCGGCCTGGCGGTGGCGCTGATCCTGGCCGCCGGGCTGATCGCGCCCCAGGTGGACGCCGGCTACTTCTTCGCCCACCGCGTGCGCTCAAGCCTGGAGGCGGCGCTGGGCCGGGGCGTCGAACTCGGCCAGGTGCACTTGGATCTGTTCCATGGGCCGGGGTTCTCCGTGGAGGGCGTCAAGATTCTCGAGAGTCCCCGCGTGGGGATCGAGCCGTTCGCCTACGTCGAATCGCTCGAGGCGCGGGTCAGCTTCGCGAGCCTCTGGACGGGCCGCCTGGAGTTCTCCAAGCTGCGGCTGGTCAATCCCCAGGTGAACCTGGTGCGGCCCGGATCGGGCGCCTGGAACTTCCAGGAGCTGCTGACCCGAACCGCCGGCGCAGCCCCGGCCGGCGTGCGGCTCCCGGTGATTCAGGTTCGCGGCGGCCGGATCAACTTCAAGATCGGCGACGCCAAATCGATCCTCTACGTAACCGAAGCGCTGCTGGACGCCACGCCTCCGTCTTCCATGGGAGGCGATTGGCGCCTGCGATTCGAAGGCCAGCCGGCGCGCACCGACCGGGCCGGGTACGACTTCGGCGCTTTTTCGGCACGCGGCCGCTGGCGTCCCGATGCGCGTACCGGCGGCGAGGTGGACCTCGCGCTGGACCTAGAAAAGAGCTCGCTGGCCGAACTCATCCGGCTGGTGCGGGGCCACGCCGTCGGCGTCGACGGCCAGGTCAGTTCGCAGGCGCAACTCAGCGGGCCCGTTTCCAACATCCGGATCACCGGCCGCATGCAGATCGGGGGCATACACCGTTGGGATCTGCTGCCCCCTTACGGCGACAACTGGCAATTCGACTACCAGGGCCGGATTGACCTGGTTTCGCAGACGCTGGAGGTCGAAACGGCGCCTGCACCGGGAGCGGGTGCGCCGCCGCTCTCCTTGCGCTTGCGCGCTGCGGACTATCTGGGCGTACCGGTTTGGGGCGTGCTGATCACGCTGGATGGCCAGCCGCTGGCGCCTTTTCCTCAAGTGGGCCGCCAGATGGGCCTGGCGCTGCCCCGGGATTTGGCCCTGGACGGCAACCTGAGCGGCGTGCTGGGGTATTCTCCGGCTGCGGGTCTTCAGGGAAAGCTGGTAGCCGTGGGCACCGAGGTCAAGATGCCGGGCTCGCCCGCCATCCGGCTGGAGCGTGCCGACCTGCTCTTCGAGGGTGGGCGCGTGATGCTCGCGCCGGCGACCTTCCGGCTGCCGGTGGTGCAGGCGCCCGGCGCGGACTCCGGCAGGCCGCGCTCGGATCAGGCGCTGCTGGAGGCCGCCTACTCCTGGCAGGACCAGGAGCTGGACACTGCGATTGTGACGAGATCGCTAAGTGTTCCCGAGACCGGGTCGGCCTGGGCGCGGCTGCTGGGGGCCGTCCCGCTGATCCAGAACTTCCGTCAGGGCGTCTGGAAGGGAAATCTCAACTATCATCAGCGAGGAGATTTGCCCGGCGCCTGGGGCGGAACGATGCTGGTGGAGAACACGCTGATTCCGTTGCCCGGGATGGCCGAGCCGCTGGAGCTGGCCCGGGCCAGGATCGTGGTTCGGGACGGCGATGCGACGCTCGACCGGATCAGCGGCCGGCTGGGAACCATCGAGTGGAAAGGCGAGTATCGCTACCGCCCGAAGGCCGCCCGCCCGCACCAGTTCCACGTCTCGGTGGCGGAGCTGGACGCGGCCGAGCTGGAGCGTCTGCTGCTGCCCACGTTGCAACGCGACGAAAGCTTCCTGACGCGCGCCCTGCGCCTGGGCCGCTCCAGCATTCCCGATTGGCTGGAGGCGCAGCACGCCGACGGGGTGCTCGAAATCGGATCGTTCGCGCTGGGCGATTTGCGCCTGGCGAATCTGCGCGCGCACCTCTTGTGGGACGCCGCCAACCTGGAGACCACCGAGATCAGCGCACGCTGGGGGGAGGGGCTGTGCAGCGGCCGCCTGGTGGCCAACCTCCGGCGCGCTGTTCCAGCTTACCGCCTTTCGGGGCGCCTCCGCGCGGTGAAATGGATGGGCGGGGAGTGGGATGGCAGAGGGCTGCTGGAAACCTCGGGAACCGGAGCGGATCTGGCGCGAAACCTGCGGCTGGAAAGCACGTTTAAGGGCCGTGGGGTCTTGCTCGCGCCGGACACCGAGTTCGAATCGGTCTCGGGCAATTGCATTTTCAGCGTGGTAGGCGCACTGCCGCAGCTCCGCTGCACCGATCTGCGGGCCCTGCTGGACGAAGACGTCTACCAGGGCCAGGGTTCGACCGGCGCCGACGGCCGCCTGTCCTTCGATCTCTCCAGCGGCGCCAAGCAGCTCCACCTCACCGGCACGCTTTCGCCGTTTCAACTGAGCGAAGAGGCCCGGCCGGATAAGACGAACTGAGGTTCGCTGGCTTGCCTTCATGTCTGCGAGGCGTTCCGCGATGGTCCGGTCGGTGAGGCGCTTCGGAAGAGCCATCGGACTTGATCGCCTTCCCATTCCGCGTCGAAATGCGACAGACACCGGGATGCCGGTGCGCGAGATCACGGACCCTTGGAGCTGGCCGAGGCCCGGACCTGGCGCGGAACCTAGGTCCGAAAGGCGTCTTCGAGGGCCCTCCGGTCTGGTCGGCGCCGGACGCCGGGTTCGAGTCCGACTCGGGGAGCCATCAGAGATCGACGTTCCAATTCTGTACTCTACCCGGCGGTCCCAATTCGGGACTCGAAGTTGTTGTACCGCCGGGAGTCTTCCTACGCGCGGTTCCGGGTCATCCTCGTGTCGCTGAGCGATTCAGTTGGCGTCGCCAAAACTATGCGAGCAGAGATGAGCTGTTGCTCGGAGGGCCAGATTCGGGACCACTGGCCGGGTCAAGGTCCGAGATGAGGGCGTTACGGACACCTTCAGCGCCGCGAGGGGCGATCGCGATTTCAGAGCAAACGGATGTCTCTCGGGTGGGGAAGGAAGAGGCGAACGGCCCGCCCTCGCCGATCGGCGCGCATTGATATGATGTTGCATGTTACAATTCGCTCGGGCAAGGAGGCCTCTGCGATGTCGTCGCGCCTGAGAATCGGTTTGGGAGTCCTTACCATGTGCGCCCTAGCGCCAGTCTGGGCGTGCGGCGGGCAACAGACTGCTCGCCCTAAGCAATCTGGGGCGACAGACTCCAAGTCTGCGCCGGCGCGCCCCAAACGGAGTTTCTCGGCGGAGATCGTGCCTGATCTCGGGACGAAGACGCTGGTGGAATCCTTGGAGTGGCAAGAGCAGCAGGGCTGTTTAGACACGAGCGGGACCGTAGACGTTAGCTCCCAATCCATTAGGGTTGTTTCGGGACCCATCGAATGGGAGTTGCCGTTCGAGATCATCAAGACCATTGTGGTCACGCCCCGAGCGGGGGACGCCCCTGTGACCGCAATCACGTTGGGCGATGGATCAGTGGTTCAGGGAGTGACCGTGGGCACATTCGTCGGGCGGTCAGACCTAGGCGGCTTCTCGATCCTCGGGTGGAGTGTGGCCAGCCTCTCCTTCATGCACGAACCAGAGACGACGGCGACGTTCGCTCCTCGAGGCAAGCATTCGGTCGTTGTCCAAAAGACCGACGGCGGACAGATAGTACTCACCGGGGCGACGTTTGTGGAGCCGGTCTTCAGCGAGAAAGGGAGTAGGTGCTTTGACCACCTGGGTCCCACGGATACGTTGCTTTTTGGTGCAGGTAGCGTCACTAATACAGTCGAGTGGAGCAGGGTCTCGGCGATTGCCCCGAGCGGTCATTACCGCGGAGGCGATATACTCACGCTGCGGAACGGGCAGTCCCTGGAGGGCTCCCTGCCCTCGCGGGACGCCGGCCATGCGCAACTAATCGAGGGAGCCTCCTCGTTAGGAGGAGGATACAAGGTGAGGACGACAGTCATTCTAGGAGGAGGGTACGCTAAGGTTGAGCTCCGCGACTAAGGCCCAATCTAACGAGTCTGGAGACACCCGAACGACACGCGCCCGCTTGGCTCTTCACGGTCAAGTGCTTTTGTCAGGAATTGGATCCCGGGAATCGGCTCCGCTACCTTGGCGCGCCACCTGGCCGCATCTCCCCTTGCCGACGCTTGCTGGGCAACCGCGACAGATCCTCCCCTTGGGCCGTATTGTTCCGGCCCTCGCCGGATACTGTGGTCGAGGATGCTCGTTCCCATTCATTCGAGGAGGATCTCGGCTGGGCGCCCAGCCTGGATGTGCGCGCCGTCCTTGTGCGTATGTCGTTGGTCTAACAGCAACTGGAGTGGCCCGAACGGCCCCCGTTTGAGGCCATCGAGGTTCGAAACGCGTCCAGTGCGGGCAGCCAGAAAGGGCGTGGCGGCCAGCGCGCCGAGTGTTGTGCGTTTGTGCTATGATGTTGTTGTGCGAACCACGCTCGACATTCCAGACGAGGCCTACTACCTCGCCAAGGCCATCGCCAGGGATCGGAACCGCAGCCTCGGACGAGTGGTTGCCGACCTCATTTTGCAATCTTCGAAAGGGACGAAAGGCGCATCCATAGAGATGAGCGATTACGGTTTTCCCACTTTCCGGTGCTCCCGTCCCGTGAGCACCGAGGACGTCAAGGCGCTGGATGACGAAGAGTAAGGTCTACCTGCTCGACCCCAATGTCCTCATTGCGCTGGCGACGCCCGAACACAGTCTAAACGCGCGCGCGGCGGCGTGGTTCCGCAAGGGGTATCGGTTTGCAACCTGCCCCATTACGCAAGGCGCGCTTTTCCGTTTCCACCTGCGAGCCGGCGTGGAGGCGACGGCGGAATCCGCGAAGCTCCTGCTCGCGTCCATTTCCTCCCTCCCGCGGCACGAATTCTGGCCGGACGACGTTTCTTGTCTCGACCTGCCAGCCACGGGAATCGCAGGGCACAGGCAGGTCACGGACGCCTACCTGGTGCTGTTGGCGCGGAAACACGGCGGATCGGTGGCCACCATGGACCGGGCGCTGGCTGCGGTTCACGCAGGAACCACGCTCCTCGCGTAGCCCGCCGTTCGAGAACCTCGGGGCCGGGTAATCCGGCACGCTCTCGCCGTTTCAACTCGGACCGGGGTAGAATAGGGTTTCCATTCGATGTCTTCGCCTCCCGCGCCCGAACCCAGCCGCGTAGCTTCCACGCTTTCCGATGAGCGCGAGGCGGTGCGCGAACAGGTTGCCGCGGCCTGGCAGCTCCACGTCTCCCGCATCGAGGAACAGTTGAACGCCGGCTGGAGGGAGCAGATCGAGCGGGTGTTCGAGGAGCGCTTCGCGGAGCTGGCCGCGCGTCTGGAACGGGAGGTGGCCGGCGAGTTGGACCAGGCGCGGCGAGCCACCAGCCAGGAGTTCCATAGCGCCCTCGGCCGGCTAGGAGCCGCGCACACTGAGGAGGAATGGGCCGTGGCGCTGCTGGATTCCACTCCGGCCTTCGCGACGCGCGCCGCGGTGTTCGCCATCGGAAGCGGGAATCTCCGGGCGGTTGGCGCGCGTGGAATGGATGCCGCCGGCATCGAGATCCCTATGGCGACGGCTTTTGCCAGCGCCATCTCGACACGCCAGCCGGAGCCGGCCGGGCAGGGCCACCTGTTCCCGGTGGTCGCGCGGGAGCAAGTGGCTGCGGTACTCTACGCCGAAGGGGATTCGATCGACATCCAGGGTCTGGAGACGGTGGCGGTGTTGGCCGGCGCTTATTGGCGGTCCGCGGCGTTGCCAAGGCCGGCCGTCCCGGAGTGGTCGCAGCTCTCCCGCGAGGAGCAGGATCTGCATCTGCGCGCCCATCGCTTCGCACGCGTGCGGGTGGCCGAAATGCGGCTCTACAAATCGCAGGCCGTCCGTTCCGGCCGCGCCCAGAGGAACCTCTACGCCGCTTTGAAAGACGAAATCGATTCCGCTCGCGAGGCCTTCCACCGCGATTTCACCTCCGCCTCGCCAGCCATGCCGGACTATTTCCATTTGGAGCTGATTCGAACCCTGGCAAACGACGATGTTGGCCTACTGGGCGAAGACTACCCCGGCCCACTTTTTTAGCCGGGTTGCCTGCGGCGCTTTGGCGCTCTTACTGGCAGCGGGCGCCGGCCGCGCCCAAACGCTCGAATCGCTGGCGCAGGCCTTCCATCTCCACCGCACACCGGCCAACCAGGCCGCTCTGGAGCGCTTCGCCGCGGCTCACCCGAAGGACCAGGAGGGCGCCCTGGCCCTGCTCGCGCTGGCCGTCGCCGAACGGGAACAGGGGCGCTCCGCCGAGGCGCTGAGGCACTTGAACCTGGCGCCCACCCGCCTGGCCAAGCTGGCCGACTACATCGGATACTACCGGGCCGCGGCCCAGTTCGATGTGGGAAACTTCGCCGCGTCGGTGCGGGATCTCGAGGCGGTATGGAAGGCGGAGCCCCGGTCGCCGCTCCTCGGCGACGCCGCGCTGCTGGCCGCGCGGGCGCAGCGGGAGAGTGGCAAGCCGGCCGATGCCGTGGCTGTGCTGCGCGCCAACTATGCGTTGGTGCCCCAGCCCGCGGGCGATCTGCTCCTGGCGTCCTGCTACCGCGCCGCGAACGACCTGGCGTCGGCCGTCGTTTATTACCAGCGCGTCTTCTACGAGTATCCGGCCACGGGAGATGCCGAACAGGCCGGCTCGGCGCTACGCGAACTCAAACTCGAGTTGGGCGAGCTCTTTCCGCCACCCACCACCCAGGCCATGTTCCAGCGCGCGGAGCGCTGGCTTCACGCCGGCGACCGCCAGCGCGCGCGGGCCGAGTACACGGCCATCGCCGCGCAGGCTGCCGGGCTGGACCGCGAACTAGCGCGCGTGCGCCTGGCCGAGATCGACTACTTCCGCTATGAGAACCTGGCGGCCTATGCCAACCTGAAGGCACTCCAGCTTTCCTCGGAGGAGGCCGACGCCGAGCGGCTGTACTACATGCTGGAGTGCGCCCGCCGGCTGGAGCGCGAGGACCAGATCCGGGACGCCATCGACCGGCTCGCGCAGGCTCACCCCCGGTCGCCCTGGCGGCTGAAAGCGCTGGTATCGGCGGGGAACCGATACCTGGTCGAGAATCGGCCGGAGCTTTACGAGCCGCTCTATCGCGCCTGCTACGAGTCCTTTCCGGCGGATCCGCAAGCCGCTTATTGCCACTGGAAAGTGGTCTGGAGGCAGTATATCGAGCGGCGCCCGGACGCGGCGGGCTATCTGCGCGATCACCTGCTGAAGTTCGCCGGTTCGGAGTCCTTGAGCGCGGCGCTCTATTATCTCGGACGGCTCTCGGAGGCGGAGGGGCGGCCCGGCGATGCCAGGACGTACTACGGTGAGGCCGTGGCGCGATATCCCAATCACTACTACTCCGGCCTGGCCACCCAGCGCCTGCTGGACCCGGCGCTTGTCAAGACCACGGACTCCGCGAGCGTGCGCGCGTTTCTCTCCAGCCTGCCCTGGCCCCCGCGCAGGCCTAGGGAGAGCTTCGAGCCTGCGCCTGCAGCGCGCGCGCGCATCGAACGCTCCCACCTGCTCTCGACCGCCGGCCTCGCGGATTTGTGCGAGCGCGAACTCCGTTTCGGCGCTAGCGCGGACGGCCAGCCCCATATCCTGGCGATTCGCCTGGCGCAAGAGGCCGATTCGCCCTTCCGCGCGCTGCACATCATGAAGAGTCTCGTGGCGGACTACATGTCTATGCCCCTCGAGAGCGCGCCCCCGGAGTTCTGGCGGCCCCTGTTCCCTCTGCCTTACCGTGCCGCGCTCGAGATGTACTCCAAACAGCGAGGTCTGGACCCCTACCTGGTCGCCGGTTTGATTCGCCAGGAATCCGAGTTCAATCCCCAGGCGGTTTCGCCGGCCCAGGCCTACGGGTTGACGCAGATTCTGCCCTCCACCGGCCGGGCGCTGCTCAAAATGAGCCGGCGCCGCTTCCGGCCGGCCATGCTCTTCGCCCCGGAGTTGAATCTGCGGCTGGGAACGATGTACCTGCGCACCGTCTACGACCAGAACGCGGGCCAGTGGGAGCAGACGCTGGCCGCCTACAACGCCGGAGCCTCGCGGGCACGGAACTGGATGAGCTGGGCCAACACTCGCGAGCCGGCAGAGTTCATCGAGAACATTCCGTTTTCCGAAACCCGGAACTACGTCTTCGCGGTGCTGCGGAACGCGCTGATCTATCGCAAGCTGTACGTTTCGGGTCCGCTGGCGGCGCCCAAGCCGAAGAAGCGGGCCCCGAATTGAGGCCGCCGCCGAAACTGCTTCGGGCGCGCGCCTCCCAGCAGCGGGACGCCTCCATCCGGAAGGCCATCCGCCAGATCCCCCGCGGCAGAGTCGCCACGTACAGCCAGGTGGCCGCCGCCGCCGGCTACCCGCTCTATCACCGGCAGGTGGTTCAAGTCCTGCGCCAGGCCGGCGATTCTCTTCCCTGGCAGCGCGTGCTCGGCGCCGGGGGACGCATCCGTCTCCAGCGCGAAGCGGGCCACGAGCAGCGCCTCCGGCTGGAAATGGAGGGCGTGAAGTTCCGCGGCAGCCGCGTCGTCATGGAAGACCACCAGCACCGCTTCCGCACCTGGGATTATCCTGAATTCCGAAGTTCCCCGCCAGCGCTCCCGCCAACGAATTGAGACAACGGAGGAATGGAATCAAACGCACCGGACAATCCAGTCCCGCGCCAGATCACCGCTCTATTGTCGAACGAGCGC
>Ga0326728_10001716_pt1 | contig 76152 bp, 65 predicted proteins | sample MB3enrmetagenome_FD_207602 | JGI IMG/M metagenome (GOLD analysis project Ga0326728, IMG submission 207602) | Lab enriched peat soil microbial communities from McLean, Ithaca, NY, United States - MB31MN | ecosystem: Environmental > Terrestrial > Soil > Wetlands > Peat | place: USA: New York...
TATCCGACACCGTATACTGCTTGTACTTTCTCCTCATGACTTTACCTCCTGTTTTCAGTTCCCAGGGGGCGAAAGTGTCAACAGATTCAGTTGTGAAGGTTGGTTACAATCCTACTGGACGGGATAGTATATCAGAAACCGTTCCCTCCGCACTGACTAAAAGACGATTCTTGAATGTATTCGTTACTTTAAGGCCATGTAATTGTGCGAAATCAATAACTGCTTGATAATCCTCTTTTGAGGCCCCAAACTTCTCACCATATTCTTCCGGTCCGATGAATTTTCGATAAATCGGACTATTCGGGTCATAAAGAGAATCAAAAAGCTTTTTGTATTCTTCCTCATTCCGCATTGGCAAACCAATCCCGATATGCAACATCATTGTAACCGGAACATCCCCCACTAAAGGTGCTGTGGCCAATTCTTTAATTACATGACCAGGCAATAGTTGACGACCAGTCTTTAAGGCCGGGGTCAAAGATGGGGTTTGAATTGGACTAATTACGGGCGTCAATGAGACTTCACTGGAGTAAACAGGACAACAGATGACCAACAAAAGCAGGAGGAATATCTTCATGTTTTATAGATCCTGAAATAAATTTAAAACCCAATACTTATCGACCATTATAAACCCATCACCAAATCCTTAACATTTAAGCCAATTTCTTCGTTCCCACGCCTTTTCCTCTATTTCGAGACACTTTTTTATTTCCAGTTGAATAACGGGCTCTCAATATCAGTCGGAGTTCTTATCAATTTCTTCTTTAGTTTTGTGATTTTAGTCGCGATCGACTCCCAATCGCCTTCACGAGGAAATACCAACCAGGTAAAACAACCGTTCTTCTTGAAATTACCAGCAACCAAGCCTGCCCCATTGGCAAAGGAACAATCGATTCACTGACCATAAGACATATTTTTTACTTTCCTTTATATCCTTTTATCGATTCAAACCAAGTCCACCAACGCCATTTTCCTTCTTTTTGAGACTTTTATCCTTGGCATGGAAAATGCTCCTTCAACAGATGCGGTCTAATTTAATGCATTCTTATTTTTGGGAGCGTTCGATGGGTCCCAAACATCCGGTCCGGTCCGTTTATATCTTTCTTTTACTGAGTGGGTGTGTTGTTATCGGCTGCGGCAGATCCTTTTCGGTAGTGGGGCCGGATGTGCCCTATGAGGAATACCATGCCTTAACGCCCACAGCCACCCCTCCTTCCAGTCAAACCCCGACTGTCATCGGTTCCCCGACCGTGCCGTCCACTCTCACGGACTCCCCTACGTTCCTAGCGCCCCATACACTGACCCCGACCTCCAGTCCCACAGGGATTCCCGTTAATACCACACCCCCGAACACTTTCACTCCCTTGCCGACCGCCACGACCACACCCACACCGACATGGTCCCCCACTCCCACCCATACCCTCATCATCACGGCCACTTCATCCGACAGCCCGACCGGAACGGATTCAATGACCCCTACGGTCTCCAACACGGTGACCGTTTCGCTTTCATTCACTGTCACGAGTACCGCGACTTTGACATATTCGGTGACCTCTACGATGACCAGCATTCCGACCAATTCGCCTGTCCTCACCGGAACACCGCTATACTCCGGCAGTCCCACTTCAACCACGACTTGCACATCTATTCCGTCCAGCAGTCCCACACCGACCAACACTTATTCCGCCCCTGTGAGCGCTATTCCAAGCCCCTGGTTGACCTATACCCCCACTTATACCCCGACCGTAACGGTCACGGTCAATCCCTCCTGGACTCCGGCCTATAGCCTTGTGGCCGAACTGGGAAGCGGAGGGAACGGACCCTTGAACTGGCCGACGGGGATAGCGGTCGATAAAACGGGGAATATATTCGTGGTGGATTCGGGGAACGCGCGGGTCGAAAAATTGAATTCTTTGGGGAAATACATGATGGAAATACTTTTCGACGGCAATTGTCCCGATTGGACCGTGCCGAGCGGCGTGGCCCTGGAGAAATCCGGCAACATCGATGTCATCTTCAACCAAGGCATGACCGTCACGCCCTTCGAGCAATACAGCCCCTCGGGAGCCTGGGTGAAAGGCTGGAATGGGATCACTACTTTTGCAAGTGAGTTTTCCGGAATCGCCCTGGATGTTTCAGGGAACGTCCACGTCACGCAAGCCAACCCCAGCCTTGCCTGGGAATACGACGACAACGGGAATATGCTCCAGAAATGGTCAGATCCCGATAGTCAAGAAGTTGGGCCGCTCGATTATCCCACAGGCATCGCCCTGGACAGCCTGGGCAATGTTTACGTGGCGAATTCAGACCATGGCTTCATCTCGAAATTCGACCCCAACGGAAAACTTCTATTGAAATGGGGCTGGGTCTGGAGCTCGAACATGAACGGGAGTCCAAGCGCGATGGCCATGGATTCCCACGACCATCTTTTCGTGGTGGTAAGTACTCCGCTGAATGTCACTGGCATGGTACAGGAATTCGATACTTCGGGTAATTCCCTGGCTCTCATCGGTGCGGATTATTACGGCAATGGGCAGATACCTTATCCCAACGGTGTGGCTGTCGATACTCTTGGAAATGTCTACGTCACTTCCACCACCTGTGAATGTATCCAGAAATACAAACCCAATTGACTAGACTGCCTCAGCGCTCAATGCCAGGTTCCCCTTTAAGAAAGAAGCCATGCCCCAGTGTTATAAATCCATCACCAAATCCGTAACGTTTAAGCCAATTTCGTTGCTCAGGTCCCAGATTCTTTCCATAATAGAAAAATGTCCTTCAAAAAAGCCCCCCAGGTTGCGAGTTCTCCTTCCGTTCAAATATTCCGCGCCTTTGAAGCCATATTCAACAATTTCCGTAATTACACCGGGATGTCCTGCTACCTGATCCCGAACGCGAAACCGACCCAATGGCTTTGCCTTCAACCGCCGCTCAACAGTTTCGGGATCATCAACTTTGAGAACCGGTTTGGACAAGACCGAAACCATTACAACCAGATGAATTTCAAACGTTTGATGACTGAGAAAAAATCGCTTTGTACAAGCTTTTCGGGGTTCCACGATTATTTCGTCCCGGTTTTAAGCGGAGGAAATTGCGTCGCATTTGTGACCTCCGGCTATTCCTTGAAAAGTATTCCAACCCGCAAGGATCTGGAGCGCCAATGGAAGTTATGGTCCGGTAAAGTCCCCTCTCCGGACGACACGGATTTCAAGCATTTCGTCTTTAACGCCATCAACATGCCTCTCTTGGACGGACCCCTAGCCCGCGCGCATCGAGAACTCCTCGAAATGGTCGCGTCGCTCATATCCGGCGAGGGGGATCCGGAAGCGATCGCTTCCCGGGCGACCGAGCTGAACCAAAAGGTCGTCACAAAATGGAAACTGGACCTGGGATGGCCCCTGAAGGCCTTGGGACTGGAAATTCCGGGGTCAGACCAGCCTTGGCCGGATAATCGTTTTGGCGAACGGGACAGGCTCGTCACTAAAATGAGAAGGGTGCCGACGGCGGCCATGGCGCTTTTGCTGGTGGATAAACCCGACCGCTCTTTGGGGGTTGTGGACTCCATGATCCGGCAAAAACGCCTGGAACGCGAGGGGTTTTTCTACGCTCAACGGTTGGACGAGACCGTGGCGATTTCCGTGTGGGATGAAGGCTTGGCGTTCCTCACTTCGCCCCGTCCTGGCTCCAGCCCGACCCAAGCGAGATTGCAGTTAAGGGAAAAAGCCCATTCGATATCCGCGCGGATGGAAAAACTATTCGATACTCACGCCATTGTCGGGATCGGGCCTATTTTACCCGAGGGCGAGGGTCTTAATCCTAGCTGCCAGGAAGCCTTCCGGGCTTTGCAATGGGCCGTTCATCAAAATAAAAGTATTTTGTTCCATGATGAGGTCGAGCCATCGGAGATCAAACCCCTGAAACGGGGCAACCCCTGGCCCGATGCCCAGCAACTTGTCGAGTCGCGCCTGCGGGGTTCCAGGGCCGAAAAAGTTTCCGTGCTGGACCAGTACCTCCGCGACGTACTGCGTCAAACCGCCGAGCGCACCGACCTTGTCCGCGTGATCCTCATCGACGCCCTTTCGCTTTTCGCCGTGTCACTGGAAAAAAAGCTCCTGTTGCCGGCTGGCCGTCTTTCCGGTTCCCTGCGAGAATGGATATCGCGTTTGGAAAAACTGCGGGCCACCCACGAACTGATCGGCTCGTTCAAGACGGCGCTCCAAACATTCACGGAATTCTCAACGAACCCATCCACCGCTGAAATGGAGGCCAACGCGAAGGAACTGAAGGCTTACGTTTCGGAGCATTTCCGGTCGGCCTTGAGGGTGCAGAAGGTGGCCAAGCAAATGGGGCTTTCCCGGTCCACATTCCACCGCCGCGTCCGAAAATGGATGGGAATGGGCTTCAACGAATATGTCCAACAAGTACGGTTGGAAGAGGCCAAACGAATGCTGCACACCAGCCGGTTCAGTGTCGCCCGGATCGCGCAGGAATGCGGTTTTTCTTCCAGTGTTTATTTCATCCGGGCTTTCAAGAAAAAAACCAGGATGACCCCCCTGCGGTACCGAACCAACCTCGACATCTGAAAATAACGCCCTAGGAACAGATCGGTTCAACGCTCAACCCTTATTAACGAGTGGAATAATAGTACTACCGAATTGACACAAAAGAGCTACATGCCAACGACCTGGAATGATAACTTTGATCGATCAAAAGACACCGTTGGACCTTAAATAAGGAATGATTCCAAGGACCGGGTCTGCCGACCCTGTCCGGATGAAAAACAAAAAGGGAACGATCCATGAACACTCAATACCCGCTTCCCTTTTCGAATGATCCCGCAAATTCCAACCAGGAAGCGGCTTGAATGACCAGAAACCTGAAATCCGGAATCACCCCCGCCTACATCCCGCGTTCATTCCATCCCCGGTCAGGAGTATTTTTCCTGGCGGCGATTTTCCTAATATTGAGTTTCCCGCTTAGGTCCTTTTCCGCCGCCCCCAACCGGATCCCCGCGGTGAACGGCTGCACTTTTTGGGCCCTGGGGGTTGATTACGCCTGGAACAACTGGGGGACCGATTTCAGCACGGGCTACAACCAGGCCACCATGCAGGCTGATTTCGACGCTATGTATACGGCGGGCATAAGATCGGTAAGGTGGTGGGTTTTCACCGACTTCGACAGTTCACCCCTTTGGAGCGGCACCGGCAAAGGAAGTACCTGTACCGGGCTTCCAGCCAACTGGGTCGCCAACATGACCTCCGCGGCCAACTACGCCGCTTCCAAGGGCATGAAGATCTATTTCACGTTGTCCAGCTTCGATATGGCTTACACCGGAAGGGCCTGGTGCCATGACGACGTCATCACCTCCACAGCCATCAGGGCCAGCTTCCTGAATAACGCCATTACCCCGATCGCCTCGGCCCTGGCCAATAACACGGGTGTGATGGGATGGGACATTGTCAACGAGCCCGAATGGATGGTCCAAGCCTCGGATAACGGGGGCGCCAACACAGCCCTGGATCAAATGAGCTTGGTCAACGTCCAATCTTATGTGCACGACATGGCGGCCACCCTGCACCTTTACGTCAAACAGCCTGTCAGCGTGGGATCGGCCTGCATGAAATGGTGTGGAAAGGACTATGCTTTTTGGGCGGGTCAGGGGCTCGATTTCTTCGATTTCCATTATTACGATTGGATGACGACTTGGTACAACCCCGCGGCTATCGCGGTGTCGACCCTTAATTTCAACGCGGACACCGGCAAACCGGTCATTGTCGGCGAGTCGATGGGAAACCCCGTCACCGAGTACTCGGGGCCCGGTTCTCCAGGCTTCACCCACCAACAGATGGCGACCGCGCTTTATAACAACGGCTACGCCGGTTACATGCCATGGGCCTGGCATGGGGACGATAACATCAGCGCGAATACGAACCTCATCGATCCCAGTTTCGCGAACTTCACCAGCGCCGTGGGTCTGCAATTCCTGGTCTGCCCCGCCGGCACCCCCACCTTCACCCCCACGGCTACGATGACTTCCACCCCAACCGGGACTCCCACAAAAACCTTCACCCTGACAGCCACCAAGACACCAACCCCGAGCACTACCGCCACCTCTACTTCAACATCTACCGCAACCCATACCACCACATCCACTTCTACCCAAACAACGGTCATTACCCCGACCGCCACGGCCTCTTCGACCACGACATCGACCAAAACGAATACCCAGACTCCCACCGCGACTCAAACAGCGTCGATGACCAACACTACGACCGGAACTTCCACAAAAACCTCCACCCCGACAGCCACCATGACGCCAACCCTGGGCACTACCGCAACCCCTACCTCAACTTCGACAGCCACCAACACCACGACCTCCACCTCTTCCCAAACTCCGATCATTACCTCGACCGACACAGCCACTTCGACCACGACGTCGACAAAAACGAACACCCTGACCCAGACCCCCACCCCGACTCAAACGGCTTCGATGACCTCGACGGTCACCCCAACCGCTACGCCTTCCGCGTCGCCAACGGCCACAGCCACTTCGCAATTCAGCGCGACGAACACCTTATCCCCGACGGCAACCCTTACATTCACCCCGACGGATTCGATGACGCTAACGGCGTCCCTCACCGCTTCGGCTTCGCCTACCCCGACCAAGACCAGCACCTCAACCACCACTTTGACCAACACGCTTACAGCGACTTCCACTCTCACCGGAACACCGACCGCCACTTCCCCTTTCAGCCCAACCAATACTTTGTCTTTCACTCCCACCCTGACTTCCACCACCACCTTCACCTCGACTTTTACAGGGACCTCTACCGACACGCCCACCCTCACCAGCACTCCTAGCTTCACGGTCTCTCCAACGACCACCGACACTCCCACTTTGTCCTTCACCCCGTCGATGACGAACACTGGGACTTTCACGCCCACATTCACCCTCAGCCCCACGGCGACCCTCTCCCCTACCCAAACGGCGAGTCCAACCACAACGCCCACGCCGGCTCCTACCCCGCTTATCGGAAAAGTGGGGATTTATCCGAACCCCGTCACCGGTCCCACGGTCCAGATACTCCCTCCTTTCTACTTTGGGTTATCCAATGTGAGGGTGGAAGTTTATACGTTGGCATTCCGAAAAGTGCAGGACAAGACTTATCCCTCATTGCCGTCGGGCACGGCGGTAACCTTGAGCCTGACGGACAAATCGGGCCACCCTATGGCCAATGGGATTTACTACGTGGAGGTGACGACAGTTAACGGCCGCTCCATCGGGAAACTCTTGATCTTGCGTTGATTTTTTATAGCTGCCGAATTGGAATCCCCTACCTTTATAAGCAGATCGACCGCCCGCCGAGGCCTTCTTGAAAGGCGGGGTGGTTATACGGCTTTAGAAAGGGTAAAAATCTTTTTATCCTTCAGTTTCACGGGTAAGAACCGTTAGGCAATGAAAGGGCTTTCATGCTTAAAATTTCAAGGGTTTTGGTTCTAACTTAGGTAGATAAAGGCCACCACTTATGGTGAAACGCCTCAAAATATGCCATCTTTTTCTTCTCCTGGCCGGTATGACGGGCCATGGGGCATGGGCCTATGGCGCCACCGGCCCCCCCTTTTTCCAGGATGCGACTCCCCCCGATTCCTTCCCCACACAGCCTTTCGCCAAACGTACCCGTTTCGTTCATTTCAACGTAAACTCGCAGGACCTTCCCGGGCCAGACACGACCGGTCCCTCCGCCCACCGTTACCTGCGCATGAACCTCTTTAATGACGTCGATCTCACCCTGGCATTGGAACATACCGAGCAAAGACCGAAGGGGAGGATGGTCTATTCGGGTCATTTCCTCGAAGTACCCGGAAGCATGGGGGTACTCACCCACGACCATGGGAACCTGACCGGGATCTTTTTCGTTCCTGGTAAGGGGACCTTCCGGATCAGCCCATTGGGAAAAGGACTCCATCGCGTCATTGAGGTGGATGAGGACAAAGGGATCGTCTGCGGCGTCGACGGTTCCCATCCCGAACTGGTGGATACGAAGCTGGCGGCCGACATCCCGCAGGAGGGCATGCCCTGGATGGTGCCCAACAACTATCCGGCTGGATGCGCCTTTGGGTCCGTTCCGACGGTAGTGAACCTGGCGGTGATCTATACCCCGTCGTCGCTGAAGGTCATCGGCACCGCCCAAGACATGGCCGCTCTCATCGACACGGTGGTCTTCTACAACAACATGGCCTACTTCAACAGCGGCATCAACGTTCAGCTTCAGCTGGTCTACGAGGGGGAAGTTCCCTACACCGAGCAGGGAAGCCTGGCCACCGACCTGAACAACATGGCGAACGGCGTTGTGCCCGGGATCATCGGGATCCAGGCCAACTACGGAGCCGCCCTGGTGAACATGCTGGCGGCCGGTTCAGACCAGGTCGCGGGCCTGGCGCAATTGCCCGGGCACTTCAGTATCGAACACGTGAGCTTCGCCGAGTGCATGATGCACGAGATCGGGCACAACTTCGGGTGCGGTCACGATACGGCCAATGGCGGACCGGGCCTCTACCCCTACTCCTCGGGCTATCGTTACACCGCCGGGGGCGTTCTTTACCGAACCATCATGGCCTACGCTCCCGGGACCTATACCCCCTTCTTTTCCAGCCCCTCAGTGAGTTACCTGGGAACGACCATTGGCGTGCCCGGGGCCGAGGACAACGCTCGTACCATCAACCAGATAGCCCAGATTGTCGCTAATTCCTATCCACCCCCTTCCGGGTTCGATGTGCCCACGGTCAACATGACCGCCCCCTTTAATGGTTCGAATTACACCGGCCCCCTGACCCTCGCGCTTTCGGCCGACGCGAACGATCCGGCGGGCATTGCCCAGGTGGATTTCTTTGTGGACAGCCAGTTCCTCGGTTCCACCACAACCGCCCCCTATACCCTCCAATGGCCCCTGGTGCCCGCGGGAAGCCATTACGTAACCGCCCACGCGATCAATAGCCAGGGCACGGGGGCCTATTCCTGCGCCGTAAGCCTGTTCGTCAACCCGACCTTGCCGACCCCCTGGCAGGACCAGGACATCGGCTGGCTCATGCAGAACACCTTCTCACCCCAGGAATTGAAATACATGGGGCTGCTGGGTAGTGGCTCTTTTGCCTCAGGAACCTACACCGTGAACGGGGCGGGAAGCGGGATAGCCCTGGATATATCGGGGGTCGAGGAGGATTCCTTTCAGTTCGACAACCAGCCCTCATGCTCGGATAGCACTCTCACGGCCCGCCTGGTGTCTTTGCAGAACGGTGGTTCGGGCAACCAGGCCGGGCTGATGTTCCGCTTGGATCCCTCCAATGACGCGCCCTACGTCTTCATGGGTTCGGTATCCAACGGGACCAAGCTGGTCTTCCGAGTGCGGACCACCCAAGGGGGACTCTCGCATGATACGCCCGGCACCCTGTTGGCGACGCCGGTTTGGCTCAAGCTACAGCGGGTGGGGAACGTCTTCACGGGTTTCGAGTCGCCGGATGGTTCGACCTGGACCCCGGTGGGAAACTCGACTCTCACCACCCTAGGAGCCAACCCGTTGGTGGGCTTCGCGGTCTCCAGTTCCACCGCCACCGCCCTGGCGAACGCGGCCTTCGACAACGTGAACCTTTACCTCTCTTGTGATCCGCCCACGCCGACCATAACCAACACCCCCACAATCACCCTATCCCCCACGAATACGACATCGCCGACGATCACCCCGACACCCGGCGCGCCCTGCGCGGGCATCATTACGGCTTTCGCGGGCACCGGCACCGCCGGATTCACGGGCGATGGCGGCCCCGCGGTTTCCGCCGAATTGAACGGGAATATGGGTCTGGCGGTGGATCCCGCCGGCGATGTCTACATCGCGGACTCCGGAAGCTACCGGATCCGAAAGGTCAGCCCCTCCGGGATCATCTCGACCATCATGGGAAATGGCGTCTGCTGTGGGGGGACCTTCGGGATACCGGCCTCGATCTCGGGCTCGGCGGCCCAATATCTTTCCTACGACTGTGCCGGCGACCTATACATGGACGCCTATTACACCTATGGGGCGGGCTGGAATTCACGAGTGGAAAAGATAGACACCTGCGGGATCATTACGAGCGTCGCGGGAGGCTTGAGCGGCTATTCAGGCGATGGAGGGCCCGCGACCCTGGCGCAGATGAACTATCCCTACAACACCGCTGAGGACGCCCAGGGAAACATCTATGTCGCGGATCTCTACAACAAGGTCGTGCGTAAGATCAACGCGTCGGGCATCATGTCGACGGTCGTGACACCGCCCCTCACGGATCCGGACGGAGTGGCGGTGGACAATTCAGGGAACCTGTATGTTTCCGACCTGCAGGGTTCCAGGAGCGTATTCAAGATCAACCCCGCCGGTGTGGCCGTGACCTTGGCCATACTCACCTGCCCCGACCAGATCGCGATCGATTACAACAATAACCTCTATATCGACGATGAGTGCAGCCAGAAGGTCTACAAGATCAACGCCTCCGGCCAATTGACCACATTAGCGGGTACGGGAACCGTGGGCAACACGGGCAATGGCGGGCCGGCCACCTCCGCCACCTTCGGCCAGCTTCGGGGAGTGGCGGTGGACTCGCAAGGGAACGTCTACGTTTCGGATCATACCTACAACGTGGTCCGGAAGATCTCCTCCTGCGTTTCCGAGGGACCCTGCCAGGTTTGCGCCATCACCCCCATCTGCTTCACACCCCCCCCCACCAACACCCCTACGGACACCTCGACCCTGACCGTTACCGGAACCCCCACGAAGACGGCCACGATCACTCCCACCAGCACCTCCAGCTACACACCCACCATCACACCCTTCGGAATGGCTACCTCGACCCCCACTCTCACCCCCACCATTACCTGGACCAGGACAAACACGATCACTCCCACGAATACATCCACTGCCACCCGAACAGCTACCTTCACCTGGACCCTGACCCCCACCCACACCTGGTCCCCGACCTCGACCTTGAGCCCCACCGCGACCTTTCCGACCTTCACCCCGACCTGGACCATGGTAGTGGACGACCCCTTGCCGACTATCACGCCCCTACCGACCGATACCTCCACGCCCGTCTTTACCCTCACCTTCACCTGGACGGATACCGCCACCGTGCCGCCAACACTGACTTTCAGCGGGACCCCTACGGACAGCCCGACGATCACGGACACGACCACGGCGACATCGACCGCCACGACGTCTTATACCCCTACCCTGACTTGGACGCCGACGGCGACAGGATCACCCAGCCCCACCAGCACACCCACGGTCACGCAAACACCCACCTGGACGCCCTCGGCGTCCTCCACCGCGACGAATACCATGACCTACACCCCGACCAAGACCAGCACCTCTACCGCCACTTTGACCAACACGCTTACAGCGATTTCCACTTTCACCGGAACACCAACCGCCACTTCCCCTTTCAGCCCAACCAATACCTGGTCATTCACTCCCACCGCGACTTCCACCGCCTCCTTCACCCCGACTTTTACAGGGACCTCTAGCGACACGCCCACCCTCACCTGCACTCCCAGCTTCACGGTTTCTCCGACGACCACGGACACACCCACTTTGTCCTACACGCCGTCGATGACGAACACTTGGACTTTCACAACCACACCCACCCTCAGTCTCACGGCGACCCTCTCCCCAACCCAAACGGCGAGTCCCAAACTTACGGCCACGCCGGCTCCCACCCCGCTTATCGGCAAAGCGGGCCTATATCCGAATCCCGTCACCGGCCCCACGGTCCTGATACTCCCTCCTTTCTACCTCGGGTTATCCAATGTGAGGGTGGAGGTTTATACGCTGGCATTCCGAAAGGTGCAGGACAAGACTTATCCGTCCTTGTTTTCGGGCACGGCGGTAACTTTGAGCCTAACGGACAAATGGGGCCGCCCTATGGCCAACGGAATTTACTACGTGGAGGTGACGACCGTTAACGGCCGATCCATAGGAAAACTCCTGATTTTGCGTTAATCTTTTATAGCTGCCGAATTGAAATTCCCACTCGGTTCCTCGGATCTGGTCCTGTATTCCGAATTCGTCAGCCGGGAAGCCCTGGACGCCTATCAAGCCCATCCCGAGCACTTAAAGGTGAAGCCCGCCATCAAAGCCGTCCGTATCGAACGCCGGACCGTGGATTACGACGCGGGTTAACCCTTTATAAAAAAGGCCCGGTGGTTCCCCACCGGGCCTTTTTTCAGTATTCCTTGGATCGGTCTAATGGGTGATAGACTCCGCAAACTGGGTCCGCACATTAAAGAAAGAATAGTAACCTGGCGCGTTCTGGATATTGGAAACGCGGTTATATAGAAATACGTAATATTGATATTTACCTGGTGTTGAAAAGTCAGAAGCTGGAAATACGAAGGGCTCGATCCCATCCCCATTACCATACATTCCCCATCCATAGTTAGGCGGGGCAATGGAGTAATCGGCCATAGTCCCGTCATGGACCCAACCAATGGTCAACCCATCAGAGGAAATAGTAATAGGTCCCGGGCAAATGGCCGTGACAGAAGCCGTGCCAATAGAGGTGTAGGCGGTCAAGGTATAGGACTCTCCGGGCTGGGGGACACTCAAACCCGACTGCGCGTAATAACCGGTAGTGCCTCCGCTGTAGGTCGTGGACGCGCTAATAGGAATGGTGATGGGGCCGGACGGCATACCAAGGGCCAAGATGGCGGTTGGGTCCGCGTAGCCATTCACCGCTATACTTCCGATGAATTGCCCGCAGGATAGGGGACCCGCACCAAACCAGCCCTCGAGCATAATGCCCGTGGAAGGTATTGAAAAGGTTGGGGTGAATGTCGGAGTGATCCATCCGATGGGTGTATTGGTAGGGGTAAAGGTGGGCGGTTCCGTTAGCGATCTCGTAGGAATAGGTGAAGCATTGGGGCTGGCAGAAGGGACATAAGTGATGGTTATCGTGGCATAAGGTGTCGCGATAGGCACGAAGGGAGTATAAGTTGAAGTGGGGCTAGAGTTCCCCTGGGACAAATTGGCGTTTGGCGAAGTCGCCGTATTGATCCTGGCGCAAGACAGGGACAAAAGAACAAATAGGCAGAACAAATAATATATTTTCATGACGTTCTCCATATAGGTTCGAATTTATATTTCTTTCATATCAACGACATCTTGTAGTAATGCAATAAGAATGCCAATTAGAAAATGGGGGGTTTACTGGCGAATTACCAAAATAGGAAGGCAGGACAAGAAGCCGACGGACCGAAATAACTGACAGGAAATGAAAAAAACGTAACAGGTCGGCCGAAACCAGATATTTCCTGAACCAGGGTTAGAATTTTTTATGTGCTCTGAACCTTTTTACAGGTTACATCCGCGTCGTACGCCGGACCGTGGATTACGACGCGGGTTAACTGGCTCCACAGAAACAAATTAAGAGGCGCCCTCTTTCGGGAAAACCTTGGCCACCAGTTCCGAAGCTTCCCTCAACCATTGCCACCTTTCATCCGGTGTGCTGGTCACGATGACCCCGAAGACCCGCCGATGGAATTGGCGGACCCCGCAGAAATCAAAGATGCAGGTTTTCCAAAGGTTCTCCAAGGGGTCCCCGAAAACTTCCATCTCACGCTTGAGTGGGGTATTGGTGGTGTTCAGGACCAGCGCGGCTTTGGCCTTTAGCAGTCCCTTGGGTATTCCCTCCCCTCCATCCCCTTCCAGGAACTCATAGGCCGTCCCGGGCCTCAGGACCCGGTCCACCCAGCCTTTCATGATGGCGGGCGGTTGTCCCCACCAGTTGGGATGGATGATGACGATGCCGTCGGCCGCGGCGATCTCGTCGCAATGTTTTTTGACCAGGGGCGGTAATACGGTCTTTCGGCCCTGTTCCAGGTCCAGCAGGATGGGGTCGAAGTGTTCCTGGTAAAGGTCATGGAAATGGACCTTATGGCCCAGTTTCAGCAAACATTCGCGCGTTTCCTTGGCCAAGGCGTGGTTGAAACTTTCAGGGCTGGGGTTACTGAGGATGATGGAGATAAGCATAGGACCCCTTTTAATAGTTATGAGTCGTTCTTGATATAAACGGTTTTATTTACTCAGATCCCGTTCACAAGCCACATCCGCCACGAACAGCCCCTTCCCGCCCGTGACGGTCGTCGTATAGTTCACGCTATTGACGTAGGTGTAATAGGTCCCCGAAGCCGAGCCGGTATAAGCCGTGACGGGAATGGACAATGGCGAGAATTGGTTGACGCAATTGGGTGTCGACCAAACCTCATTGGGGATCGTGTTGTAGATCTCGGTCTGGTTGAACATGGATGGCCCGGCCCAGGTCGCGGTGTACCCATCCGCGGAAAGGAATGGATCGGCGGGCGCCGTGACCACGGACGAGGCCGTGCCGATGGAGGTAACCGTGGTGAGGGTATAAGGCGCCCCGGCGACCAGGGTGATCCCCGCGGCCGGACTGGTATAAAAGGCGAACACGTCTCCGGATACCGTGGCGGGACCGTTATAGGACACCGGACCGGCGTATCCGGGTCCGGACATGGTCACGGCGGCGGTCGACTCAGGCGCCCCATTGACCGCCAGGTAGAGCATGACCGAGACATCCAGATGAAGACCGATATAATCCGTGCTCATGATCTCAGCGGCCCCCCAAACGATACCATTAGGGATGGTCCCGGCCGTGGGCAAGGCGACCACGGTGCAAAATGGATTTTGCGTGGGGGTGGACGTGAAGGCCGGTACAGGGGTTGGCGCCAAAGGCCCGACCGTATAGGTTTTTTGGCAGGCCAATGGGAGAAGGACCAATAAAAGCATGAAGGGGATAAGGAAAAATCTCTTCATAGAGCCTCTTTATTCAAATCCGCGAATATTGGATTATAACACCCTCTCAAAAGTAACATTCCCGCAAAAGAAAAAGAACGGCCCCCATCTCATTTCGCGCGGGATGAAATTTCCTTTTTACAACCGGAACAATATCCCTAAGTCTTCCGAATCATAGGTGATGGGTTCGGTTTCCGAGAACCCGAATATTTCCTGTACTTCGAACAACAGGTCGACGTCCTTGTCCAAAGGAAGGGGCAGTCCCAAACCGATGAGCCCGACAAAGGTATTGTGTGAAAATCCCGGGACGGTACCAAAATCCGTCGTCGACCCTTGGGTCACGCCTTTGATGTCGGTGTCATTCATGGATTCATTCATCAGGCCAGCCCCGGTGAAAATATAGGGTTCAAAACGGTGTTGATCCATGTCGAAGTTGATCTTCAGGGTGGGAATGATCTGGACCACCTGCACCATGGGGGCTGGCGTCGCGCTTAAATTGGTAATGGCCGTGAATATGGTAATGGGCAGGTAATGCTCTTGAAAATTGACGGCTTGGGTGTTGTACCAGAAGTAATTCATCCTGGCGCCCAGACTGACGCGGGAATTGAAGTCATATCCCAACCATACGCCCATGCCCTGACCACTGTTCCAGGGCACGTTCCCGGAAGCGGAGCCGGTCCAGGAAACGAACCCGCCGGTCAGCTGGAACTCGATCTTTCCCGCTTTCTTAGGCGCTTCGGTTTTCTCGATCTCCATGACGGGGTTTTGTTTCGCCACTAACAACTGGTTTAAAAGCTTGGCCGCCTTGGCGTTGTTGGGGTCCAGGTCCAGGCATTTGATGAAAGATTTGATGGCATCGTCATTCTGTCCCAGGCCCATATAGCACTCGCCCAACATTTCACGGATCTTTGGGTTCTTCTGGTCCTTCTTGAGCGCCTTTTTCAGGTAATCCAAACCCTCTTTGAATTGATTTTGGTCAAGACTCTCCAACCCCGCCTGATAATTGATGTCGACGGCGGCCGCCCCAGCCCTGCTCAACGTCAATCCCAGAACAGCCAATATCCATATAAAACAAAGAGCCTGATATTTCATAACGGATATTATAAAACAATTAGTTTCCCTAACTGTTCTTATCAATAAAAAAAGGCCCGATGGTTCCCCACCGGGCCTTTTTATTGACTTAAAGATCAACCTATCATTGGTAATACATCACTGAATCGTCATAGCCCGAGCTGGAAACTCCATCATCAAAAGCCAAATAAGGAACCCCGCTTTTCACGACCAACGAAAGGAGGCTGGCGCTACCGGGTGTGAAATCGGCGTTGCCGACCAGGCTCCAGGTTCCGGCGGAATATTTCATGACCGAAGCCCTGCTATTGGTGTCGTAGAAATCCTGGTAAGCCACATAGGGCGTCCCGCTGTCGATGTACAAGGATAAATAATGAGCCGCGGTCCCGGTAAATCCACCGCTTCCCAGATAATTCCAACCGCTGGGAGAGGACAAGTTGTAGGTCATGACGGAGGCTTGCCCGCCCGTGAAGGTACTGTCCTGGAAAGCCACGTAAAGGTTGTTGTTGTAAATGGACATCGAGGTGAATTGCGCGACTTTACTGGTGATATCCACTGTCGATCCGACCGCGACCCAGCTGGTTCCATTGAACTTCACCACGCCCAGGTCATCCCCGTTGGCCAGGTCCCGGAAGGACATGTAAGGCGTACCGTCCGTATTGATGACCAGGGAGTACATATCGCCATAGATAAAATCAGGCGCGCCGATGGTCACCCAATGGGTCCCGTTGTACGCCATGACGGTGGTGTAATAACTGTTTCCCGGATCCTGATAGACCATATAGGGGACAATGGTCGTACCGTTGTCGAAAACGGTCATCGAAGGCTGATAAACGGCTCCGGAGGAGAAAGCGGCTGGCCCGACATAATTCCACGAGCCGTTATATTTCCTCATGGTGCCGAAATCGGTATTCGAGGGGTCCGCGAAGCCAAAGTAAGGCACTCCCGCGGTCGGGTCGAAATAAGAGGAGAAATAAGACACGTAATTGTTGTCGACCGTGGAGGTAGCCCAACTGGACCCATTCCAACTGGTGAAGGCGCAATCCTCGCCCGCGTCGGTCTCATAGGTCAGATAGAGCGTGCTTCCGTAAAGAGCCAGGGTCCCGGAATTGCCAGGCACCGCCGCTTCCCCGCCCGCGAAACGCCAGTGGGGTCCGGTGGGGGTGTTGGTCGGGGTGGAAGTGACCGTAGAGGTTACGGTGGGTGTGGATGTAATGGTGCTGGTAGCGGTGGCGGTGGGGCTGGAGGTCACCGTCGGCGTGGCGGTCTTGGTGTAAGTGCCCGTCGGCGGGATGGTATAGGTGCCTGACGGAGTGGTCGTGGGGGTAAAGGTGTTGGTGGGCGTGTTGGTATTCGACGGGGTTTGGGTCTGGGTGGAAGTGGGAGCCACGACCGTGATGTTCATATATTTTTCTTCTCGGAAATCGAAATTACCGGAAAGGATGCCCGGGACCGGGTTGATGTTAACATCGGTATAGACCCAGACCGAATAGGAGCCTGGCGAAGCATAGACCGAAGCCGGGATGGATAGTGGAGAGGACAAGGGCGTTCCCGAGGCCGTGAAATAAGTGACCCCACCAGAGCTGACCTGGATATATGTAGAAGTACCGCCGTTGGTCCAGGTTACGGAAGAACCGTCCGCCGCGATACCAATATTACCGGGCGCGGTCACTGTGACCGAGGCCAATCCCGCCGTGGTTTGGGTCGAGAGACTGTAGCTTTGGCCCGGTTGATAGGACCAGCCGGTCCCGTTCAATAGATACACCGCGTAAGGGACCCCCGTTTGGGTGACCGTGCTGCTGTAAGGTAAGGTCACGGGATTGGTCAGTGCGGAGCTGGAAATATAGACCGGATCGGTGGAGACAGCCTGACCGCCCACGCTCAGGTACAATTGAGCGTATTGGGAAATGCTTCCATTATCGTTGGTCTTGTTGATGGTGGCTTGTCCCCAACGGACGCTGATGGGGGTCGGCGAGATGGTGGGCGTGAAGGTGCTGGTGGGCGGGCCAGCCGGAGTTGTGGGTGTGCTTTTAGATCCGCAAGAAACGAATAACCCTGCGGAAACTACCAGGAACAACGCGCTCAAGGCATAGAAATTCCTCTTCATGAACAGCCTCCCCTAATAGGACAAAATTTGAATATTCAGAAAAACGCTGAATTTTTCTGAACTTTACAGGCCTTGGTTGGATTTACCAAGGACATTTCACACCGGCTAAAAAATTATCAGTTTCCACACGGATACTATTCTTCCTTCTTTTGTTGGGAATTTACAAAGGGGTAATTTTGTAGATTGGTTAGATGAAAATAATCCCAGCGGACAGGAAATAGTTCCGTAATATCCGATTAAACCTCAGCGGATCGGGAAACCCACTCCCCCATAGGGATTGGTATCCTCGGGCGTTGGGGTCGGAATGGGGGTGTTGGTAGGGGTAGACGTGGGGGCTCCGGGGGTGACCTGGACCTCATCCTTGATCACTTTCAAGCGCACGATCCGGTCGTTCTGGATGTCGGTCAGGTAAAGCCGGTTCTTGGAATCGCAGGCAATGCCACGGAAATGGGGATGCGAGGCAGGATTCATATCTGGCTCATCATCCTGCCACTGGCCTATGAACTCGAACCGATGATTGAAGAATTCCACGCGGGCGGACACGCCATCCACCACGGCGATCACGCCGCCTTGATTGATGACCACCCCGGCCGGTTCCTTGAATTGACAGGGACCTTCCCCAAACCAGCCTTCCATCGTGACAGGAGCTGCGGTCAGGGTCGGGTCCGGGGTCGGCTCCATCGAAACCGAACCTGAGTCGGAAGTGACCGGCATCTGCGCGTAGTTCGAGACCGGTTCCCTGTCATTGAAGACCTGGATGCGGAAATTGCCCGTGTCCGCGATGATGGCCTGGTCGATACTATTCAACGCCATTCCCAGGGGTAAGTTCAAGGCGCCGTCCGAGGTACCAAAAGCGCCCCAGACAAAGTTGAATTTTCCCGCATTGCTGAAATTTTGCACCCTGGAATTCAGGGAATCCAAGACCCAAATGTTCCCAAAATGGTCCCGGGCCAAAGCCCTCGGCTGGCTGAACTGCCTTCGCTTGACGCCCTCCTTGCCCCAGGCGGTCGAAACGAGTCCATCATGGTCGAGGACCACGATGCGGTTGTTGTAGCCGTCGGCGACATAGATCATGCCATCAGGGACCACCAATACCCCTAACGGATGGTCGAATTGGGGCGGATTGCGCCACAAGGCCACCGTCCCGAAGGACCCAAAGGATGTAACGGGTTTCCCATCGTCCGTCCATTTCAGTATCCGGTTGTTGAGGGTGTCGGCGATATAGAGGTTGTCATCCGGACCCACGCATATCCCTTCCGGATCGTTGAGTTGGTTCAGTTCCGTTCCTTTGGATCCCCATTGGGTGTCGTATGTGTAGAACTTCTCCCCGGTCCAGCTGATGGGAGGCGGAGTGGGCGTGATGGTGAGGGATGGTGTCTGGGTGCCGGTGGGTAGGGACGCGGGCGTGGGGGTATCGGACAGGGTTTGAGCCCAGGAGGCATGGGGGTCCAGGACGTTAAGGGTCAAAACCGCCAGGAAACAAAAGGTTATTCGCAAAAGGCATTTCATGAGATTCATGCTAACCACATCATTCGGCCCCGTCAACCACAGGGGTAAACTTAAAGATCGATAATAGGTTTAAAGGACAAATTAGCGGTCCTTCCCAAGAGTGAAGATGCTTTCTTCAGAAGCTATCAATTAAAGACGTATCGTAATTCCGCGCCGACCAGGTCGTTATACCGGTCAACGATCGTATTATCCAATTGGGGTTTGCTCAGATAGGTATTCCCGCTCTGGCCGTAGAAGTCATGGGAATAAAGCAGCGAGGCGGCCAACTTGCCTGGAGTCACCTGGTAATTGAGCGCCAGTATCAGGTAGGTGATATCGCTGGGCTGGTTGGTGAAGTCGATGACCTTGTTGGCGGCGTTCACATAGGAGGCGTTGACGCTCTGGTTGAAGGTCATCGAGACCCCCGCGTTGAGGGACAATCCCTCCGCGAAACGGGTCTGGGTGGTGGCATCCAAGGAATAGACCCAACTGGGTTGATAGCTGGTGGTGATGCCGTTGTTCTGGTTCAACACATCCTTTTCGTCCAGATAGGTGCCGTCGCCCACCAGGTAGAGGGTGAAATCCTTGCCCTTATAGCTGAGGGCCGTGCCGAAAGCCGCCGTGGAACCGCCCCGGGCCACCGACCCGCTCAAGTCGGCGGAGGCCGACTCGGCGTTGATAAGGTCCGGAGTATAGGATGCTTTCAGGTCCCAGTTGAAGGGCGCGCCCTTCTCATCCAGCACCCGGCAGACCAGGGCGATGGTCGGATCGCTCATGCCATAGGAGGAGGTCAGGGTGCTGACCCCGGAAGGATCCTGGGAATTGGTCCCATTGAGCTGATAAAAACCGCTGGCTCGTAGGGTGAGATCGTCGGTGAGGCCAAAGTCCAGTACCTGGGTGAGAGTGGTGGTTTTGACGCTGGTGGAGGCGGTCATTTTGCCCTGGTAATTGTCCGTGTTGGAGTTGACTTGGTTATAGCTGTATTCGGTGCTTCCGAAGAACTGTCCCCCCAGGGGAAGATAAGTAGGATCGGACAAGACCCGCGAGGCGTCAGGCGAAAGGTCCAGGGCCCAGGCCCCAAGGGGGAGGAGGAGCAGGGCTAAGCCCATGGCCCATCGGATGAAACCTGTTTTATAACGCATAGGAAACCCCCAGGGTATAGGCCGTGAAATTTTCGGTTGTGGCGGTCGAGTTCTTGACCGTTTGTTTGAGGATGGGGCTGTAAACCACGCCCGCGGGGAAATCTTCCTGTCCCACCTGCGCCGAAAGGGTCAAGGTGAGACTGGGGATGAACGTGAGGTTGGTAGCGAAGGTGACCGAGGGTATCTGCAAAGTCTGCTTCAAGAGATGAACGGAGGTATGAAGGATATTCTGCCACTGGTACGTGCGGGAATAGTCTTTCTCGCCGGTCACGCTGAGATCCAGGACATCCCAGGGTGTAAAGGTCAGGACCGCCCCACCCGTCAGGTCTAGACTGTCGATCTCGTCGATCTGGTCCGAAGATGTCCCCAAGACCTGGTTCAAGGGAGCTTGATGGCTTTGGGGGCTGGCCTCGGCGATCAACCCCAGCGAAAGGGGTTTGACCATCTGAAAGGTCAGGGTCAGGTTTCCGTCCAGGCTGTTGAGGGCCTGGGCCCCCTGCTCGAAGGCCACGGTCAGGGCAGGCTGGAAGAAACCGAACCCCAACCCCCCGCCCGCTGAAAAGGTACCGTAACTAGTGGAGGTGCCTTCCAATATCTGCTGTCCCCCGCCCGCCACGAACATCATGTAATGGCCGCTTTCGGTGAAATTGTAGGTCGCGGTGGCCGTGACCTCGTTGGCGATCTGTCCCGAGCCTTGCTGGACGGGCTGAAGGGAGAAGGTATAGCCCACCTCTCCCGACCAATTGGGCTCGAAGCTCTCATCCTCATCGTCCGCCGACTGGTCATCCTCATCGGCTTCTTGCGAAACGGAGCCGGATGCTGGCGCGGAGACCGCCATCGGCTTATTGGTCACGGCCGAAGCGGTTTGGGCGTTCGCCGTCGCGCAGAAGCCTAGGACCGCCAACAGGACCGCGAAAAAGATGTTTCGGTCATTCAGCAACGGGATGGATCCTTTCAATTCATTTTGTCTCATAGGAAAAAGGTCCCTTGTAGTTCAGCCTCGGTCTGAAGACTGTTACTGCCTGAGTTATTGACGTTCACCCCTTCACCCAGCACGCCCTTGGCGTCCAGTCGGAGGTTCTTATCCTCATACCCCACCCCCGAGGTCAGGTCCAGATAAAGGGTGTTCAGGTCTTTGCTGACGGTGTAAATGTCATCTTCCATCACCAGCCCGCCCCTCAGGGCCCAGTTGGAACCAACCTTCTTTTCGCCCCCTAGCGCCAGGTGGTAATAGTTGTAATCGGTGGCCGTGGTGGAATTGTCGGCGACCAATTGCACCTCGCTGATGTAGCTTTGGCCGATGAATTGAAGGCCCAGGTTGTAATCCCCCGGCGATTCCAGGCCGACACCGAAGGTGCCATTGACCTGCTGGCGGTTCTGGTTGTTGTAGACATTGGCGTTTTTGCCGATCAGGTCGATGTTGTAGAGATAGGCCGTGAGGGAGCCGCCTAACTTTAGGTTGGTCTTGTCCGACAGGGGCAGGGTCAGGCGGAAGAGGCCCAGGTTGGTCATGTTCTGGTACTGGGATGAAACATAGGGGCCCAAGTCGGGGAATTCGGTGACCGCCTGGGACGCGGTCTGGAGGAAGTGGGTGTAATCATTGGTGACGAAAGAGGAAAAGCGGATGAGCAGCAGGCCCGGTATCTCGTACCGGACCTCCGGTCCGAAATAATAATAGTCGGTGTTGGAGGTCTGCTGTTGGAGGTTGAAAGCCGGGCTGTTGTAGTAAAACCGCTGGGTGTTGAGGTTGAGGACGTCATAACCCAACTGGGTCTCGAAGACTCCGCCGATCTGCCAGTTGGGGCTGTCTTTGTCCTGTCCGTCTGGGAAGGTGGTGATGATCCCGCCCCGGACATGGCATTTGTTGTCCTGGCTGGACCCGGAAGCCAGACCCACGGTCGTGCTGAACAAACCCGGATCGTAGCTGTTGTCTATTTCGTTGTCGCTCACTTCCAGACCTAAGGCGACGGGGCCGGCGTCGTAAGCGGCGCGGACCAGGGAACGGAATTGCTGGGTGCTGTAAGTGTCGTAGTAATAAACGTTCTGACCCTGGGGATAGAGGAAATCGCCAGCCAGTTGGACGGCCCAGTGGGGATCGGGAAAGAGCATCAGGCCCTCGTACTTGATGACCGAGTCGTTCGAGAGCCGGGGGATGGTGCTGAAGGTTTGCTGATAGGAACCGGCCGTGACGGGCAGGGAGCTGGAATAGGTCCATTGGCCCGCCAGGTCCAGGCGGTCGTGGGTCTTGAGGAGGATCAAACCGGCGGGATTGCCGTCCAGGAACATGTCCCCGTTGTTGGTCTCATCATCCATCACGGAAGTGATGCCTCCCGCCGAATCCACCCGGGTTTCGGAGGCGAAAAGGGACGGGGGCAGAAAGAGGAAGCTAAAGAGGGCCAGAAGGCCGAGGCATGAACCGATTTTTTTATTCATCGTTATATATTTCCGCCATAGGGACGCTAGGGTTGCCGGTGTATCCGGGCTTCCGGGAGCCTATTGTCCACAAAAACATGGAGAAAATCGAGAGCAACGAGAGATTTTACTATCGATAAGGAAATTACTGAGCATGTTTCCCAATCCAATCACCGATGAAATCCAACACTAAAGGCGAAATGGTTTCTGGCAGATAAGCGTATTCACTGAATAAACCAGTTTTCGCTGTTTGAAATTGGTTATTTAAACCTGGAAAAACCTTAACTGTATAATCTTGGTTTTTTCCTTCCTCCATAGCTTTTTTGAATAAAGGAATATTTTCATCGACTGGTACAGCGAAATCTTTCCCCCCATACAACGACAGAACAGGACATTTGACTTTGACCAGGTCATCATGCGGATCGTAATTAATGGCATAGCGCCATTGGCGGGACGCTAATCCCCTATCGGCGATATTGAAAACTTGAAAGAAGTTTTTCAGTTCGTTTTTGTCATCTTCTGTCATTGCATTACCATAAACCATGGCGATCTTACGAATGTCTTCCAGCGCCATTTCATCGTCTTCATCTTTTTTTACGGTTTCAATGATGTCGCTTACCAAATTATATTGTAAAGAAACCGCTCGGTCGCTCATGCCTTCCGCTTTTGATATGGATTTGTTTTTTTCCAAAATCTCATTTGTACCGTCAAGTGATGGGGTTCCCAGCAGAACAATGTAAGCGACATCTGCCGAGTAAGCGGCGCACTTGATAGCGAGCAGGCCTCCATGGTCACACCCTATGATTCCGATCTTGGAAATATTGACGTCCGTTCTGCTTTTAAGATAACGAACGCACATCAAGTCATCTAACGCCTGGACATCCAAACCTCCTTGGCTGGGATGCCCCGTTGAAAACCTGACCCCTCTTTGGTCGCACCGCAAAGTGGCTATCCCCCTCCGTGTTAAATAATCGGATAGAACAAGCATGGGATGGTGAGTCCAAAGATGTCCATCTCGCTCAAATGATCCCGCACTTGCCAATAACAGAACGGTTGGAAAAGGAGGACCAGTTTGGGGGCGGGTAAAAGTGCCTGATAGAGTTACTCCCTCGTCCACGACAAAAGAAACCGGTTCTTCGAGATAAGGGAATGGCCTTTTTGGCTCTTGGGGTATGACCTCATTCGCGATCGATAAAAGGGGATTGGTCGGTTTACCGTTCGGCACCGGGTCAGCCCAAATGCTCGAATGCAAAAGGAACAGGGCTAATATGAAAAAAATGATTTTCATTCGCAACCTCTTAGGAACGGCGTGAACCAAATACCTTTAGATCTATTTCTGCCCTGTTTCCGCTTCGGTGATCGTGATGCCGGCGGGGACCTTGAACAGGCTTCCATCGAAAGGAAGTTCTTGTTCATAGTCAAGATACTTGACAACGTAAATCAGGTTATCCCCATGAAACAGCACCGTAAAGAGAGGCACTTCTTTGCCCGGGTTGGTATAGACCACGAGCATGTAACCCTCGGTACCGACAGCGTAAGAATCTAACTTTCTACCCCCAATGATCTTCTCGTGCTTTTCCTTGCGGCTGATCTTCTGGAAAAAGTCGAATTCTTTTCCCAGCTCGAGTGAATAGTATATCTTGGGAATATTCATGAAAGGGAAAACCGGCGAGTGCACCACGAAGGTCGGTCCTGGATCGGTCATATGTTGCCCGGCTTTGGCCGTTAAATTGATCATCCAAGTATCTGGCTCAGAAGTGATTATAAGCTCATGAAGCTTCATCACAGGATCATCCATTTCCTCGATACGGCTGTATCGGGTCCCGGCCATGTAAAAGGTCTTGGGTTTGGTCCCGAAGGAGCCCTTGGGCAGTTGCGGGCTCTCGACCGCCACGGTCATCTTGGTCATGGTCTTGGGCTGTTCGGCCCCATCCGCGAGAACCCCCGCCGGAGCCAACAGGCACCAAACCGCGCCCAACCAGAAGACAAGTCTTTTGAGGAGTCCCATCCCTACCCCCTTTGAATTAACCCTAGAACGATCGTTCCTTGCTCGGACCCCGTAAATCACTTGGGGATCGTCTTGGATATCTTTTCCAACATCGACATCAAGGCCGCGATCTGGGCCTTGGTCATATGGTCCGAATGGATGGTCTTGTGATCTTCCCTTTTGTATTCGGTCATTTGCTTTTGGACCTCGCCGATCCGCTCCTCGATGACGTTAGCTTGGTCATTGGTGAGTTTTCCTTTGGCCCAGTCCCGGTTCACCCGGTACAACAGGTAACTGGTGCCATCCATGATCGGTTTCTGCTCGGGGTAATTGGATTTAGCGGGTATCAAGTTCGGGTCCTGAGAAGTATATCCGGCCTGTTCGGCCCAACTCGCGCCAAAGCTCAGGAGGGCGATCAACACCACAGTGGCTAGAAAGGTCCTCATACACATCCCTCCAATTAATTAGGATCAACCACGAACAGCCTTGATTATATTTCGTTTCGGGGTTTTTGAGTTAAACCCTTATTTTTCAAGCTCAATTCCATGGTTTTCTCCCCAACCATGGAATAAAACCCTGTTTTTAACGTCTTATATATGAAGACCCCGAGCAAAGGGTAAGACGGGGCGATCGGTTAGCGGTACAATTGACCGGATGTTTCAATCCATCCAGTTGGGAACCCAAATCGGGTAGTTCAAGAATAATATTCTCAGAGGTGGCAACTATGATGAAAAGTCTGGAAAGCTTAAAAGGATTTTCGCTTTTACTACTCGTCGTTCTGGTCGCTCCATTCCATTGGGCCTGCACATCAACGACCTCTCTCCCTACATCAACCACCACTAACAATACGCCCGGCAACATACCCATCACCACTTTGTTCAGTCCATTGACCGGCGCGACGGCCGGCTACACAGGCGGTAGCGCTTCTGGTTTTGGCGGCATCTCGGCCGCTTTTCAGTCCGCGCTTAACTCCTCCTCTTTCTCATCCGCCTATCCCACGGCCTCCGCTTATTCCACTTCCTGGATGATCGGCATGGTCGAGCAGATCGGGGTCAACGAGGTCTTGGGTGGAACACCCATCTCCGAGAGCATGAGTTACGCCTGCGTGGCCCTGGCGGTCAGCGGAGCGGCCGTGACCGACGCCACCGTCTCTATCGCCAACAGCGGTGTGACCGTCCCCATGAGCTATTGGATGTCGACTTCCGCATCGGGTCTTAATTACGCCCTCTATGGGACCGGCACAGCCTCCACCGCCATGTCACCCATCACCATCATCGGCAATACGGCCACCGCGATCCTGGCGAGCACATCGGCCGGCACGGCCGTTTGTTCCATGACCGAACCCGGACCGGTCGTTATGACCCCCAGTGGGGCCATCGTCACCGCTTCCGCCGCCAATCCCGGCAAATACGATGCCGGACTGGTGTTCGGCATGAGCGGAACCAGCTATTCCCTGGGTTATCTGTCGACCTCCAGTATCGGAAGTCCCTTCACCTTCCCTTCCTCGGCTTATTCGCTTTCTTCCCCCGCGACTTTCATGACAGGCTATATCGCGGCTGATTGGTCGACCTCCGTGACCGGCACGGCCGGCCTGAAGGGTGGAATGCTCGGAGTGGATTACGGCTTGACCCAAACCACCAAATAGATCCTGTTCGTAAAAACAAAAAGCCCTTCTCCCTGACGGGAGAAGGGCTTTTTTTATTCGTTATGACTTCTAGGCCGCGGACCCCATCCTGACCAGGGTCAATGGAAAGCCACAATTTGTTGATGCCCGCCATCCGTGACCCAGTAATGCCCGGAACCGTCCGTGGTAATCCCATTCGGATTTTTCAAAAGGGAAACTCCCGCCTGGCCCACAATGTCGCCGGACGGATCGAATTTCACCACCATTCCACCGCTAAAACAAACAGCGTAAGTATTACCGGACCCATCGAAGGTCATGTCGACGGGATCAAAGGTGATACTGCTGGGAGCGGAGAAGGATTTGATGTAATTACCGGACGGACTGAATTCCGCCAAACGGTTATTTCCACGGTCGGCGGCCCAAAGGTTCCCGCTAGGATCAAACTTCAAATTAAAAGCGCCGCTAAGTTTGCCTGTTCCACTGGTGCCAAAGCTCGTTTGGTAATTATAGGCGGGAGGAACGGCGGCATTGTTAATGGAATAGGCCAAGATAGGCGAAGTGGAGGCGCCTACGCAGATGACATAAACAGTCGTACCGGCGCTATTCACCGCCGCGCCGATTGGCGGGGTGAAGGGAGAAGTCATCTCGGAATTCCCGAAATAGGTTAGATAACCGCCCGCCGCGTTATAGACCGCGACCTGTTGATGACTATAGTCCGGCCCATAAAGATTGTTGTTCGTCGGGTCAAAACCCAGGTAATAGACCCCGGACTCATAGTCGATCGATGTGTCATAACTGGTGATAGGTGTGATCAGACTGCTGCCCACCGTGGTCCATTCCTGGATACTATTAGAAGAATCACCGACCCAAAGCTTCCCGTTGATCCAATCGATACCCATGGGATTTGAGAAAGAAACGTTATTTCCAATGGTGGCGTAGGCGGAAAGGACGATGGTGTTGAAGTTGGGGACGGGAGTGGGCGTGCTCGTGGCCGGACTGGTGGGCGTCGAGTTACCGCTTCCGCACCCGTTCCCCATCACCGCCAAGGCGATAGAACAGATCAAGATCAAGACTGGAACCCTAAGCTTCATTGTCGTCTCCTTTTAATATTTTGTATTGAATAACGCTCCCCATTATTCCCAAACCTCGTCAACTAACGGACGGGGGATAACTTTCCCCCCCCGTCAAAATCCCAGCTTCCGTCCCACATCCCCGACCGCGTTCCCGACCGCGTCCTTACCCTTCTGCTGGACCGTATCGGCAAGGCCACCGTTATGGGAGGCGTTCTCCCCGGCGGAGTTCGTTTCCCCTTGCGAATCCTGGCTGTAGTTGGCCCCGGAGTTGGAAAGGGTCCCGGTCAGGGGTGTTTCCTTGCGTTCCAGAACCTTGTTGTTCCCATCCAGCGTCAGGTCCACCCGGTAGCGGGTGAAGCGCTCGACCCGGTTGTTGCCTGTATCCAGCACGAAGACCTGGCCCTTGCTGTTGACGCCCAGGGCGGAAGGATTGCGCATTTCGCCCAGGCCGATGCCCTTATGGCCGAACTTGGTCCAGAGCCTGCCGTCGCCGTTGAACACCTGCACCCGGTCCGCCTGGCTATCCAGCACGAAAAGATGGTCCTCGGCGTCCACCGCGGCGCAGGCCGGGGTTTCGAACTGCCCGTCTTTCGAGCCGTACTTACCGCTCCAGGTGGCCACGAAATCCCCGCTGGGGGAATATTTCTGCACGCCGTAATCGGTCATGTCGCCACCCGGGATCCAGTTGGCCACATAGATATTGCCCTTTCCGTCCACCGCGATGGCGTTGGGCCTGGCAGCCTTGCTGGGATATTCGGCCAATTCCTTGCCGGCCCGGTTTCGCTTGTAGATGTTTCCCCCGCCCCCGTCGGCGCTGTAGGCGTCGTAGAGGTAGCCGTCACGGCTGAGAAAAAAGCCGGCCATCCAATTACCGCCCGTGCTGTTGTTGAAGATGACCTTCTTATCCGTGTTGAACCCCACCATCTGCAGGCTTCCGCTGAAATAGAAGTTTCCGTCCTTGTCCACCTGGATGCCCTTGACGCCCCCCAGGTCGAACTCACTGGAGATGTCGTTGATCTTCTCGAAACCCTCGTAGGAGGCCATGAACTTGCCTTCCCCGTCGAATTTCTCGACCCGCTTATTGCCGTTATCGTTGACGAAGACATGGTCGGAAGGGTCCACGCAGAGCCCCACGGGCGCCTTGAACTTTCCCTGTGCCGTTCCGGCCCCGCCCCATTTCAGGTCGGCTTTGTACTCGATGAAGCTTTTGTGGATGATCGTGGGAACCGGAGTGGCGTCCTGGGCCTGGGCCCGCGCCCCCGCGATGACCAAAAGCGACAGAAACATGAGTGTTTTTTTCATTTCGATTCCTTTCCGAATGATGGACGGCTGGGTCCAATTTTATCGGCGGGGAATTCGAAGGGTGATTTTCTTGGGCATTGGGCGAAAAATTAACAATAATTTTTTAAACAAATGGTTTCACGTAAATAAAGATGGTTCTTGGATGGAAAAAAGGTTGGGGATTCTGTCCAGGGCACGGTTTTACTACTGGGAACAACCAGCTTGTTTCAAAAATAGGGCGGCCAGGTGAAGCCGTTCGCGCTGCCGTCGTCGCTCCAGACGCAGTCGTACTTGTCCTCCACCCAAGTGGACTTGGGATCGGACCAGTGGAAGGTGTGAAAGGTCCCGGTCCGGGTGATCTGGTTCGTCCGCGCGTTCTTGCTGTCATCCACCACGAAGATCTTCACCTCATGATCGGTGTACTCGAAGACCTTGAGGTATTCCACCTGGTCGGTCATCTGGAAATGGGCTTGGGCGAATCGATGGGCGTATGTCTGGGTCAGGATCTCAACATAGAAGTAGGAAAGCGCCGTTACCAGGACCAACATGAAACACACGATGGATAAGGACAGAAACATAAGGGATTTGGCTCTTTTACCCCATTCGAGTTTCATCAAGCGCGCCGCCTCCCCATCGTGGATACTTTTCCTGTCAGATCAAAGCGTACATTTGATACCAGCCAAGACAGGGAGATAGATATTAACCCTAGTAAAGCCCTTATAAGGATTTATAGAATCATCAGATTCGCCCCACGAAATATAGGATTTAGTTTCCAAGAACACATCGAAACCGCGTATCAGGACGCAATTTGCCCCGACACCGATCTGGGAGCCGGGCCTGACATAACTATTTTTCATGAAATCGAGACCCAGGCCGAAATAAGCGTAAGGTTGGAATAGATCATCGATCGGAAAGTTGTACTGGCCATTCACCATGATGGGCATTTCATTCGTTAGCCATTCCCCGCTGAGAAAATAGGAGAAATGATCCCCGCAATCCAACCCCAGGGCGAGCGTACCGGCAAAATCGTTAAAAGCGCCTATCGTCGTATCCACTTCGGAAGGTATACCATTGATGGCGGGGCGATCGAATTTCGTGAAAGTCCATTCTGAAAAATAGGAGCCGGCACCCGCTTTGATGAAAAAAGCGTCCTTGGAAACCGCTTTCGACGTATCGGTGGATTGCCCAAAGGCGGGGAAACCGAGCGAGAATGAGACCAAAACGAGCATAAACTTCTGGAATATTTTCATTTCTTCACCTCAATTTTTAAAATACATACAAAGCATATCAATCCCTATTTTCCTCCCTTTTTCGACGGAAGTCATCCCATCAGCGATATTCCCGGGCGACATCCTTGATTCCGGAAGGTTCATAAGTTAAGACGTCCATCCATTGGTAAAAGTGCGTGAATATCTCTAAGAAATATGCCCAATAAAAATACAGGAATTGAACATTTTCAAAAGATGACTCGAGGCTTTGATTGGATTAGATTTAAAAGGAGAGCTTGGTTATTCCCACTCAATAGTACCTGGTGGTTTGCTGGTAATGCACTGATCCTTTATTGCCTTCGGCAATCATGGAGATCAGCACAATCACGAGTTATTCCCATTCTATAGTTCCGGGAGGTTTACTCGTGATGTCATAAACAACCCTGTTGACCCCACGCACCTCGTTGATGATGCGGTTGGACATCTTGCCCAAAAGATCGTAAGGCAGTTTGACCCAGTCGGCCGTCATGCCGTCGGTGGAATGGACCGCCCGGATGACACAAACGTTCTCGTAAGTGCGCTCGTCGCCCATGACCCCGACCGACTTGACGGGGGTGAGCACGGCGAAGGACTGCCAGATGGCGTTATAAAGCCCGGCGGAACGGATCTCTTCCTGCACGACCGCGTCCGCCCGGCGGAGCACATCCAGCCTCTCGCGGGTGAGAGGGCCCAATAGCCTGACCGCCAGGCCGGGGCCGGGGAAGGGCTGGCGCCCGATGAGTTCCTGGGGAATGCCCAGTCTTTTCCCCAGTTCCCTGACCTCGTCCTTGAATAGCTCCCGTAAGGGCTCGACCAGCTTGAAACGCATGCGTTTGGGCAGTCCGCCCACATTATGGTGGCTCTTGATGGTGGCCGAGGGTCCCTTGACCGACACGCTCTCGATGACGTCCGGATAGAGGGTTCCCTGGGCGAGGAAATCGAAGGGCCCCCTTTTCTTTTCCAGTTCCTTGGCTTTCTTCTCGAAGACCCGGATGAAGGTCCGGCCGATGATCTTTCGTTTTTTCTCAGGCTCGCTCACGCCCTTCAACAGTCCCAGGAATTGGTCCTCAGCGTCCACGTAGTGGAGCGGAATGCCCATCTTACCTTTGAAGGCCTTCAGGACCTGGGGCCCCTCGTTGAGCCTCAAGACCCCGTTGTTCACGAACACGCAGGAAAGCTGGGAACCGATGGCCCGATGGATGAGGGCGGCGGTGACGGTGGAATCCACCCCGCCGGAAACCCCGCAAAGCACCCGGCCCTTCCCCACTTGTTGGCGGATCTGGGCGACGGCGGTCTTTTCATAAGCCTGCATGTTCCAGGTAGCCTTGCACCCGCAGACCTTCTTCACGAAATTCTCCAGGACCTTGGTGCCCTTCTCGGTATGGACCACCTCGGGGTGGAACTGGATGCCGTAGATCCTCTTGGTCTCGTGGACCGCGGCGGCTAAATGGCAATTGGCGGTGGAAGCCAGGGTACGGAATCCCTTGGGCAGGCTGGTCACATGGTCACCGTGGCTCATCCAGACCTTCAGGCTGTTAGGCAGGCCTTGAAAGAGGTTCTTATGGTCCTTGATCTTAAGGGCCGCCAGGCCGAATTCCCGTTTGTGGGCCTTCTGCACCTTACCTCCCAAGAGATGGGAGATAAGCTGGATACCGTAACAGATGCCCAGGATGGGGATGCCTTGTGAGAAGACGGCCGCCTCGATGTGGGGCGCGCCCTTGGCGTAAACGCTGGAAGGCCCTCCGGAAAGGATGATGCCTTTGGGGTTCTTGGAAAGGATCTGGGAAAGGGGAGCGGAATAAGGGAGGATCTCGCAGTAGACGTTGCACTCGCGCACCCGTCGCGCGATCAGCTGGCTATATTGAGCCCCAAAATCCAGGACGATGATCGTGTCGTGTTGCAACCAATACTCCTAATAAACTACGAAAAATTTTCACCACGGAGTCACAGAGAACGGCTAAATTTTTATTTAATGTCTTTTTTAACAACAAAAGATTTGACCTTCTCTGTGTCTCCGTGACTCTGTGGTAAATCCATAGATTTGCTTTTTGTCTTTAGTCGAAATTACCGTAAAAGGCCTTCAAGATATGGGGCCGGAGGGCCGATTCCACTTTGCCGCCCTCTTTCAAACGCTCCGCCGAGGCTTTCTCGCCGGCCTTGAAGTTCTCGATGCTGTCGTATTCCGCGTAGGCCAGGAAGGTATCGTCGTTGTCCAGGGCTTTGCGGAAATAGGCTTTCAAACATCCCTTGTTCTTTTTTTCCTTCTCGATGTATTCGCTCAGGATCTTGATGACATCGGCGTCGTGGCCTTTGCGGATGGAGATGACGGCTATGGATTGGATCATGGTGTGGCTCCTTGCCTGGGGTTAATCCAGGTAATAATTCGGCGCTTCCTTGGTGATGACCACATCGTGCGGATGGCTTTCCTGGTATCCCGCCGACGTGATCTGGACGAAATGCCCCTTCACCTTCAGGTCCGGGATGGTCTTGGCCCCGCTGTAGCCCATGCCGGCCCTCAAACCCCCAACCAACTGGTAGACCAGGTCGCTCAATAATCCTCGGTAGGGCACCCGGGCCTCAATGCCTTCCGGCACCAGCTTCTTGGCGTCCGTAACCTCGCCCTGGAAATAACGGTCGGCGCTGCGTCCTTTTTGCATGGAGGCCAAGGAACCCATGCCGTTGTAGACCTTGAACATACGGCCCTGGAGATTGATGACCTCGCCTGGCGATTCCTCGGTACCGGCCAAAAGTCCGCCGATCATGACCGCGTCCGCCCCGGCCGCGATGGCCTTGGTGATATCCCCGGAATACTTGATGCCGCCATCGGCGATGATGGTGACTTTGTTCTTCTGGGCGACCTTGGCGCATTCGCTGATGGCCCAGATCTGGGGAACGCCCACGCCCGTGACGACCCGGGTGGTGCAAATGGAGCCGGGACCGACCCCGACCTTGATGGTATCCGCCCCCGCGTCCACCAGCGCCTTGACGGCCTCGCCGGTGACCACGTTGCCCGCGATGATGGCCAGTTTGGGGTATTTTTTCCTGATGAGGGCCACGGTCTTCAGCACCCCGGCCGAATGGCCGTGGGCCGTGTCGATGACCACCACGTCCAGCCCGGCCTTCACCAGGCTTTCCGCCCTCTCTTCCGTGTCCTTGGAGACGCTGATGGCGGCCCCGACCCTCAAACGCCCGGTAGAGTCTTTGCAGGCGTTTGGATACTTGATGCGCTTATTGATGTCCTTGATGGTGATGAGGCCTTCCAGGTTGCCCTTCTTGCCCACGACCAACAGTTTCTCGATACGGTGGGTATGGAGAGTCTCTTCGGCCTTTTCCAGGGTGGTCCCAACCGGAACGGTCACCAGATGGTCCTTGGTCATGACGGCGCTCAAGGCCAGGTCCAGCTTCTTCACGAAACGCAGGTCGCGGTTGGTGACGATGCCCACCAGCTTACCGTCCTTTTGGACGATGGGGATACCCGAGATGTGGTAATGCTTCATGATAGCCAGGGCGTCGGCCACGACCTTGTCCGGCGACAGGGTGATGGGGTCCTTGATCATGCCCGCCTCGGACCTCTTGACCTTATCCACTTCGCTGGTCTGCTGTTCAATGGAGCTGTTCTTGTGGATGATGCCCAGCCCGCCCTCTTGCGCCAGGGCGATGGCCAGTCGGGCTTCGGTGACGGTATCCATAGCCGCGCTGACCAGGGGGATGTTGAGCTTTAGGTTCGGGGTAAGGAAAGTGGAGACATCTGTTTCTTTGGGGAGCACATCGGACTTTTGGGGCACAAGCATGACATCGTCGAAAGTAAGGGCGGTTTGCAGCTTATCCGGATCGATCATGGGGCCTCTCCGCGGGAAGTGGCGCTAATATAAACGTAACCACGAGGGGTGTCAAGGAACAGCCACCGCCAAAGGCCAAGACTTCTATAGCCACAGATTTGCCGATGCTCTATTGAAGAAATAGAGATTATAGAAATCGGTACTATACCGACCTCAATTTAAGACTTATTGAAGGGTCGGCATGCATGGGATGTATGGGATAAAACAATAATCTTCCCGTTTTGAATACCTCAAACATCAACCAGACAAAATCCCGACTTTAACCACAGATGCACACAGTTAAACACAGATAAAGAACAAAAATTAATTGGATAAAACAGATTCTTATTTATGTTTTGATCAATCTCATGAATCCCATGCATGCCGGCCTTCTATAAAGCTAATAAAGAGGCCGGTATAGTACCGATATCTTTGGATTGGTTTTTGGAAAATCGGCACATCTGTGGCAAATATTAGTTTTGTCAGTAGCTGGGATTAGGCGGGATCAATTCCAGAGAGCGAAGTCGGCCTGGTACCCCTGGAGTCCCTTCTTGACCAGGAACCACCGCACATGATCGGAGAAAAGGGCCATGAACCGGTTCTCGCCCATCGTGGTGACTTCCCAGTCCTTCTCCTGCTCCAATTTCTGGACCTTCTGCACATGTTTGATATAGAGCTGGTCGGGCGTGTCGTTAGGATAGAACTCGCTCATCAGGAAGTCCAAATCCTGATTGGTCCCCTGCCAGGCGTTGGTGGAGACCCAAACCCCGTTGGTGAAAATCGTTACAAAAGATAGATGGGGTGTGATCTGCCCGGGGGTCTTGAGAACCTCCGAATATGTTCCCACATCGCTCTTCATGCCTATATCAAGGAAATTCGGGGAAGGCAGTTGGGGAACAGTCATTTGGATGATGGGTGAGAACCCGAGGGTTTGAAGATGTCCCTGGATATCGGTATAAGTAGTAATGTCCATTTCCCCGATCTGGTTGGCGCCCACCAGGATGATATGGACCGGTGGGATGGAGTCGACCAGGCTGACCGGTTTCTGGTTCACTAGGGTGGTGACACCGACGATGGCGCCGATGATCAAAAGGGCCACGATGGCCAACAGGGCATAAGTGGGTATCTTCATCTTTTTGGCGTATGGGTCAAAGATCTCAAAGGAACGGCGCAAGAGGTACTTGGACCATATCTTGGCCTGTATATAGTAATGGTGAAACTTGGAGGCCTTCGGGGCGGCAGGGATTCCCACCGGGTTCAAGGGACTGTGGGAGACTTCACCCGCGGGATGATCAGCGCCGTGGGCTGGAGGAAAAGGCGGCCGGGGAGGCTGCGGATCGTGGATCATCTTGTCCAAGTCCAGGGGCGATGGGACGGACGGATTGAGAGTGGGAGCTTTCAAGGGTGGCGCTTCCAGTTTGATGGGCGGAGGCGCGCTCAAGGTCGGCGGTGTCAGGGTCGGCGGTTTCGGGGAAGGCGTCAGGTCCGGCATGGGCGGTTTTGGATTGGGCGGGTCCAATTTCGGGGCGGACACCGGACCGCCAAACAGACCCAGAGGATCGTCATCCATACCTCCCATGTTCTTGAAATTCAGAGGTGAGGCATTGGGCTTGGGGACGGCTGGCGTCGGGGTCGGCATAGCCGGTTTCGGGGTTGGCGCGGGCATAGGCGGTTTAGAGGTAGCGGCGAAAGCCTCAAAGGGGTCTACCTTAGTGGAAGCCACTGGCGGCGGGGCGGAAGGTTCGGGGTTCGGGGGTTTGGGAGTCGGCGTCGGCATGGGAGGCTTGCCGGTCGCGGCAAAAGCCTCGAAGGGATCGGCCTTGGTGGGAACCCCCGGTTTGGCCGCGTCCTTGGATTTCTTGACCCGGCAGTTCTCACAGCAGGGCGCGCCCATTTCCACATCAAGGCAATTGGCGCAAAAGGATTGATTGCACCGGGAACAAAAGCCGACGGCCTTTCGGCCGGGATGATTCAAACAAAAGGTTTCCGGCATTCCCTCAGCCTTTCCCCGCTGAATTCCTCAAAGCGATCAGGTCCATCTCCAGCGCCGCCCCTTTGGGCAGGGCGGCCACTTGAACCACCGAACGGGCTGGCGGTTCGCTCGAGAACCGGCGGGCCATGACCCGGTTCAAGATGTCGAAGTTCCTCAGGTCGGTCAGGAAAACCGTCAGCTTGACCGTTTGGTCCAGGGAGGAATCGGATTCCCTCAGGACAGCGTCCAGGTTGTCCAGGACCCTGGTCGTTTGCGCTTCCAGGTCCCCGTCCACCAGCAGACCCGTCTCCGGATCCAAAGGGATCTGGCCGGAACAATAGACCATATCCCCCGCGATCACGGCTTGGGAGTAGGGCCCGATGGGCTGGGGGGCCTTGGAGGATAGTACCGTTTTGCGTTTAACCATTTTAGGTTCCCTTTCCTAAACAGGCAATGAACTATCGTGTTAATACTCGCTCCTCCAAAAGGAGCGAGACAAAAAGGACTTATCTCGGCTCGATACGCCTGGCGCTGACGACCCCCTTGACCCTTCCCAATTTTTTCAGGACCTTTTCCAATTGGTCTGAAGAGGCGATACCCACCAGGAAGTAACCCTGGGCCCACCCGCCGTCCAGCGCTTTGGCGTTGGCCTCGTTGATGATGATGCCCTCCTCCGAAATGGCCAAAAGCATATCCGCCAGCAACTTGTCCCGGTCCTTTGCCTTCACTTCCAGGGCCACTTCGAAGATCTGGCCCGCATTGCCTTCCCATTTGACGGGGATCATGCGGGCTTCGCCCTCGGGCAATTGGAGCGTATTGGGGCAGTCGGTGCGGTGGATTGAAACCCCCCGGCCTCGGGTGACGTAGCCCACGATGGGGTCGCCGGGAACGGGCGTGCAGCAGCGGGCGAAGCGGATGAGGAAATCCTTCTCGCCCCCGACCGAGATGCCCTTGGTGGGGGTCTTGTCGGCCGGCGCCTCCTCAACGGGAGCCTTCGCTTGTTTCGTCTCGGACAACCGCTCAACGGTCTTTTCGGGTGTCTCCACCCGGAGGGGATGCTCATCATCCTGGGTCTTGATGGCCAGCTTGTTCAGGACCGTCTTGGGTGAGACCTCGCCATGGCCGATGTTGGCCAATAATTCCGAGACTGTATGGCACCCGAAGGTATCCAGCAGGCCCTCCAGGGCGGTGGATTTGATGACCGTATTGAAATCCATCCCCATACGCACCGCGTCCCTCTCCAACAGATGCTTGCCCTTATCGACCTCATCCGCCGACAAGTGGGTGCGGAACCAGTGGCGTATCTTGTTCTTAGCCCGGCTGGTGGTGACGATCTTCAGCCAATCCCGGCTGGGGGCGCGGGAGGATTGGGTGAGCACTTCCACGATATCCCCGTTCTTCAGGACGGACCGGAGGGGCACCATTTGCCCGTTCACCTTGACCCCCATGCAATGGTTGCCCAGGTCCGTATGGACGATATAGGCGAAGTCCAGGGCGGTCCCGCCCTTGGGAAGTTCTTTTACCTCGCCCTTGGGAGTGAACACGAAGACTTCGTCGTCGAACAGGTCGACCTTCATGGCCTCGGCGAACTCGGTGGAATCCTTGATGTCCTGCTGGAGGTCCAGCAGCTGCCTCATCCAGGCGAACTTCTGGTCTTCCTTGTCGACATTCCGTCCCTCTTTATAGATCCAGTGGGCGGCGATACCTTCCTCGGCGGTGCGGTGCATATCGTAGGTGCGGATCTGGATCTCCAGAGGCTGGCCTTCCGGCCCCATGACGGTGGTGTGCAGGCTCTGGTACATGTTCCCTTTGGGCATGGCCACATAGTCCTTGAAACGCCCCGGCAGGGGCTTCCAGATGGTGTGGACCATCCCCAAGGTCTCGTAGCATTCCTTCACGTTGTTGGTGAGAACCCGGATGGCCATCAGATCGAAGATCTCGTCGAAGCTCTTCTGCTGTTGGACCATCTTATGGTAGATGCTGGAAAAATGCTTGGACCGGCCCTGCACCTGGGCCGTGATACCCGCCTCTTTCAGCTTGGACTCGATGAGGGTCTTGATACCGTTCAGCATATTCTCCCGTTCGGCCTTCTTCATCGCGACCTTCTTGACCAGGTCGTAATAGATGTCAGGTTCCAAGTACCTCATGCAGAGGTCCTCCAGCTCGCTCTTGAGCTTGGCGATACCCAGGCGGTGGGCCAGGGGGGCGTAGATATCCAGCGTTTCCCGGGCCATCTTTTCCCGGCGGTCGGGAGGAAGGAACTCCAGGGTGCGCATATTGTGGGTGCGGTCGGCCAGCTTGATGAGGATGACCCGGACATCCTTGGCCATGGCCACCAGCATCTTGCGGGTGCTTTCGGCCTGGCGGATGGAAGCGTCCTGGAACTTACGGGTGGATATCTTGGTGACGCCGTCCACCAGGTTGGCGATCTCCTCGCCGAACTCGGTCTTGAGGACGTCCAGGGTGACGGGCGTGTCCTCGATGATGTCGTGCAGGAGGGCGCTAGCTATGGTGACCGAGTCCATATGCAGTTCGGCCAGGATGTCGGCGACGCCCACCAGGTGGGTCAGGTATTCGTCGCCCGAAAGGCGCTGTTGACCCTCGTGGGCTTTCTTGGCGAACTCATAGGCTTTTTGGATGAGGGGTTTGTTCAGGGAAGTTTCGGACGGGGAAAGGATCGGCGGCGTGGCCGATTTATCGAGAAGCGATTGGATGCCCATCATAGTCCCCTTGCCGCTCCCTGGATCCGCCGGCGCCTCCGGTCCAATGACAGACCCCGTAAGGCCCGCCATCGTCGAAAAGAAGATCAGGAATGCCTAGTTAATTTATCACCATAGGGCAGGGGAAACAATGACTCAAGACCTCGGAAGAAATAGGTTCGGATTATTTTGGTTGAAAAGCCGGGGTTTTCTACTGAATGCCACGGATGAATAAAGGGAAAACCCAAAAACAAAGGCAAAACTCTTTAGCCACAGATGCATGGGATTCATGTGATTGATCAAAACAAAAAGATTTTGTCTAATCCCATACATCCCATGCATGCCGACCTTCCATAAAGCTTTTATAGTGGTCGGTATAGTACCAATTTCCATATCTTTTTCGAATAGAGAATCGGCACATCCGTGGCAAGAGATGTCGTTTTGCTTTTTAGAAATAGTATCGGGAACCGACGTTGGGATAGAACTGGATGTTGGATGTTCCACCGCCGCCGATCCAAATGGCCGGGCATAATTGAACATAAATATCCACGGGCACGGTGGCTTTGTTGAACAGGTAAGAGATACCCACGATCCCCCTGGCCTCGATGGCGATGGAACCGCCCAATCCCAATCCCCCGCCTACCCCGAAATAGATGGGCATCAGGCCCTGCTGGGGATGGATGACGTCATAGTCGTGCCAGAGATAATCCAATTGAACGACTGTCCCCCCTCCAAGCTTCAGGGCGGCCTGGAGGGCGCTTTCGTGATCCAACCAGAATTTACCGGTCGCGCCCCAATTACCCGGGTCGCCTAGTTCCAACCCCAGACCCAAGGGACCACCGACCTCGTTGTTTCCCTGGGCTGTGCTGTATTTCATCCTGTCCGCCGTCCGGTTGCCAGCTGGAAGAGGAGGAAGCCCATTGTTGGAGGTCCTCAAGCTGTCAGCGAATTTCTTTAAGCCGGCGTTATCTGGATTCAAGGCCAAGCTCTTGTCGAAATTGGAAAGAGCGTCGCTGTTATCCCCCATCTGGTAATAATCCTGCCCCATGACCTGATAGGACCTCCAATCCTGCGGATTGAGTTGGACCGCGGCCTGAAGGTACTTGATGGAATTTTGATATTGCTTCGATTGGTACATCTGAAGACCCGCGTTGTAATAATCCTGCGAGGTGGCGGCGAAGAGGGATGATGCCGTAAGAAAGGTCAGGAGGATCAGAATAGAACGAAGGTGTCGTGTCATCATTCACTTCCTTTTAATCAGGATGGGGCAGATGTTGGTTTTGTATTTAAATTTATACCCGGTGTAACTTCAAGACCATTTTTAAAACATTGCTTAAATTCCGTGGATTTGAACACCCTGTGACTTCAAATATTGCAGGACCGTCGGGTCGCCGGGGTTGATAGCGTTTGCTTTTTTCCAGGCCGCGATAGCGTCCGTTTTACGTTTCAACTTGATATAGCAGACACCCAGGTCCAGGAAGGTTTGGAAATCATTGGGAGCGAACACTAGATAATCCTCGAAAGCCTTGGCTGATTCCTCATACCTTCCCATTTGGAAAAGACTGACCGCTTCCGGCCAGAGAGGCGCGATGTAATTGGGGACGAGGGATTCGGCCTTCTGGCACAAGGCCAAGGTATCCTGGAAATTACCCTGCTGGACCCTGATATTGGCCATGTCGTAGTAGTTCTCCACATATTGCGGATTAAGGCTAAGCGCCTTCATGTAGGCCTGAAGGGCAAAGTCCTTCTTATCGGCCAGGTTCAGCGCGGCACCGCATGCGTTCCAAACCTTGGGGTTATAGGGAGAAAGGACAGAGGCCCGGTTGGCGTAATACTCGGCGTTCTGCCCCTTCCCTAAAGAGGTCTCCCCCACCGCGTCCCGATAGGCGATGGATGCCCCGACCGTATGGATGGCGATAAGACCCGTAACACCAATGGCGAAAACCAAAACAGCCGTTTGGGTTTGGTTGAAAACCTGGGCAACTTTCTGATCCTGTGACTTTTTCAAAACCAGCGGCCCCGCCAGGAACAAGCCGAAAAGAACAGCGGTCGGGGCGACCTGCAGGGGAAAGTTGCTGAGGGACTGCCCTAAAAGGGCGACGACCCCTCCCGTCACGCCGATCATCAACTCCTTGTCTTCCTTCCGGCTCTCAGGATTTGAGATGAATTTCCTGACGGCCAGCGCGAAAGCGGCCAGAAGCCCCAGGAACAGGATCAGCCCAGGCAATCCCCCTTCCACCCAGAATTGCAGGAACTCGTTATGGATATGTTCCGTATAGGTATAGGGATGTTGGGGATATTCGGCCTTGGTATAAGGCCTGCTTTGATAGAGGGGATAAAGCACGCCCAACTGGCCCAGCCCGATGCCTAGAAGAGGATGTTCTTTCACCATCTCCCAGGCTACCCGGTAGGTTTGGATCCGTTGTTGGACCGAGACCTGGGAGGCGCTGAAGACCTCCCACCCGCCATGGCGGCTCATGTAGGTTCCCGCCCCGATGACCAGGATGGCCAGGCATACCACCACGAAGATCACGTTGCGTTTGAATAAGTCCTTGCCCCAGGGAAAAAAGAATGTGATAGCCATGAACAGGACCGCCAGCCCCAGAGCGAGGAAAGCCCCCCGGGCCCAGGTCAAGACCAGGCCCATGAAAATGGCCAGGGTGCCGGCCCGAAGCAAAAGCCAGCGTTCACGGTATTTGGAACGAAGGGTCAGGATGAAGATCAGGGGTAGGAGGGCCGCCAGGTAGCCGCCCAGATAATCGGGATTGCCCAGGGTCGCGAAGGCCCTTTGCTCGAACTTGGTGTTCCAGGTCAAGGGGTCGAGGCCGAAATGCTGGGTAATGCCGAACAAGGCAAGGATGGAGGCGGTCAAGAGGGCGAATTGGATCTGTTTCTCATAAGAGACTCCCTTGGAACAGGCGAAGAGGACCGCCAGCAGAGTGCCACCCATCAGCAGGATGTGGATGGAGCCCTTCAGAACTTCCATCTTTAAGGGGCCGACGAACAGGGAGTCCGCTATCATCCAGGCCATGAACAACAGGGCCCAGCGGACCAGGGGGACCTTCAATAAACCCAGCCCCTGGGCCAGGATCCGCGCCGCGAAATAAGCCAACGCCAGGCAGGCGACCGCTTCCTTGGTCAAAGTGAACCCGTCCGCCGCTCGGGCGAAAAAGGCGAGGGGAACCCAGACGAATAAAAGGCTCAGGAATACCCTGTCATAAAGCTTAATCATTCAAAACTTCCTTCGCGGCTTTCTTGTATTCCGCCCCTTGTTTTTTCCAAAAGGACGAGAAGGGATAGAGCGCCAGGACCTGGTCCATGGCCTCCCCCGCTTCTCTCCAACGGTGTCTTTGCATATCCAGGACAAAGGACGAGGCCGGCCTGGAGAATAAAAGGGGCAGATCCAGGATCTCTGGCTGTGTCTTTTCCGTATCACGGACCTGATAGACAGCCTGGAGGTTCTGAGAATAAACCAAGGTGGTCCAGTCCTGGAAAAAATCATCCAGGATCTTCCATTGTTCGGCCGTCAGGTCGTAATGACCGTAGTCGCTGGAGACCCGGATGCCTTCCAGCCCATTGACGGCGATCTCGTCGACCCCTAACTGGCGCACACGGCGGTGGATGCCGGCCCCATCCTTTTCTTCCCTGGCGAACTTGGCCAAGACTTGCTCGTCAAAAACGCTGTTGGTCAAGAAGGGATTCCCGTAATAAAGCCCCCGGGCGTCGCCCACGATCAAAAGCCGGCTCAGTTTGGGGACATGGACCATGATCCATTTGGCCATGGGGTAATAGGGGGTGATCTTTCCCTCCCCGGTCAAATAGGCTTCCTTGGTCTGTTTGCCCGCCCAAAGACCGGCACAATCGTAATAGTAGTGGCTGATGGCGGCCAGGTTGCAGAAACAAAGGGCCGCGGCCAGCCCTGCTGCCAACGCCGCGCCCCTTCCCCACCAGGGCCGGTCCGTCCCTGTCAGGAAAGCTCCCGCCAGGATGAATAGAAAAACGAAACCCGGCACCATGAACTTGAGGATATGGGTAACGCTTAGGCCCGCCAGGAAAAGGAGGGGAACCAGCCAGGCCAGGAACCGCAATGCCGGATGTTTGGGTCGGAATAAAAGAAGAAGAGGTACCAATGCCAGGGCCACCGGCCCGCAAAAATTGTAGCTGTCCGGGCGCGCCATGGTCAGGGTCCAGGGCAGTTTGAGCCAGGACCAGAGGTCTTGGGCCGCCCACGCGTGCTGTTCGGTCAAAAGCCTCTGATAGGAAGCATCCGTCAGGTGACGGCCCGGGAAAAGGGACATGGCATAAGGGAAAATCGGGTTTCCGGTATAGGAAAGGGTCTTGAGGAACCAGGGGCCCAGTAAGAAGCAAAGGGCCAGGGCAAAGGCGGCCCAGGCATTCCAGTGGGACCTGCCCAACAAGCTCGGCTTTTGAAGGGCCACTAATAAGAGGGCGCAGAGGATCCCGATACCCGCCGTGTACTTGATGGAAAGGCTTAAGCCCGCGAAAAGTCCCGCCGTGAACAGCCAGGCCATTTGACCGCTCCGGGAGGCTTGGAGGAGGGCATAGACGAACAGGACCATGGCCAGGGCCATGATGCCCTCCACCTGGGTGGCCCAGGTGTTGACAGCGAAAAGGGGCAGGGTCAGGGTAAGACCCATGGCAAGCCAACCCGCTTTCTCCCCCGCCGTTTCCCTGGCCCAACCCCCGGCCAGGAGCGCGCAAACCCCGAAACAAACCGTGTGGAGGATCTTGGCTGATTCGGTGCCCTTTAGGACAAAGCCGTTCAGGAAATAAAGCTCGCCGTTATAGGGATAGTTGGAAAAGAAATTGGTGGGAAAATCCCGAAGGCCGTGTTCCAGAAGCCAATATTGGGGGACAGCCAGATGGTAGACCATGGAATCGTAGAAGGTCTCAGGTGATAAACCCTGCGCCACTGAGAAGAGCCAAAAGAGCGCACCGATGATCAACAAGAAGAGATAGGCCAGGTCCCCCGGCAAGAAGGACGTCATGGAAAATTTAGGCCGATGCATCAGCCAAACCGCCCCATCCCACAAGACCGGGATAATTAAAAGAATGCCCAGGCCCTGCCAAATAGGATAGAACCACAACCGGACAAGCCCCGTCCCCAACCAGAGAGAATCAAGGAACAAGATCCCATGGCCAAAATCGAAGGCCAACCTGACCCAGCCATCCTCCAGGCTCAACCCCAGCCATCCGCGGACTTTATTCCCCCAGTAAAGGGTAATTAACACAACGAGAAGTACTGTGCCTAGCATGGAAGCGAACCCGCACCAAACCGAAAGAGCCTGTTTAAAGGGAACATCCGGTAAGGCGCCTGTATCGAAGATCCGCGCGACGAAAGGGAAAGCTCGACCGATATCCTGGAAATACCAACCCATCACGAAGAGACCCAACGCCCCGCCGATGCCCAGGACCCAGGAGCTATGTTTGGTTTCAGCAGGTAAGGGATGATGTGGATATACGTTCATGAATTCTTTCGTGAAAGACCAGGATAAGCCTTCTCCCTTTCCCCCAGTATAGCTTGATAAGCGCCCGGTTTACCCGCCGCCTTTGCCAATTGGGCCCAGGCACCGTACGCTTCCAGGGTCATGCCTCCCAAACGATGGGCTTGGTCATAAGTCGCCAGGGCCCGTTCCTTCTTGCCCAGCTTGGCCAGGATGAAAGCTTTTTTCTCCCACCAATAAGTCTCATGCGGAAAAGCCAAGAGCACCAGGTCCGATTCTTTGTCCGCCTTGGTTAGGTCACCGGATTGGATGTGCCGCCGCAAGGCAATGGAAGGTCCGTAGAAAAACGAAAAAGGATCCACGACATAAGGAGCGGTCGATGGGCTGAGTTCCTTCTTTACCTCATAAACCGCCAGGTAGTCCTTGAAATAGACCGGGGTCAAACCCTGACGAAGGAACTGGTCCAAGATCTTCCATTGGTCCACGCTCAGAGTGTATTGATGATAATCAGCCGAGAGCCTTTGCCCCTCTGGGATATTGACGGCCAAATGGGTGATACCGGACCGGCGTAGTTTCAGGAGTATATCCGAAGGGTCCTTCCCTTCCAGGGCCGCTTCCTCGAAAAAGGGACGGTCGAAAGCCGAGTTCGCGATGAAAGTCCGGGGGTAATAAACCCCTCTCGCGTCTCCGACCACCAGAAGGCTGGCGTCCTGGGCCAAATTTTCGTCGATCCATCGGACCATCGGCTCATAGGTGTTGAGATTTTTCCTTTCCAGATAAGCCGTGGGTGTTTCCCGGCCCATTATCACACCGATGGGATCGTAGAAACGGGCGCTCAAATCCAAGTAAGTTCCCAGGCAAAGCACGGCTGAGATCAAGAGGGCCGAAGTCCAGAGGGTCTTCCAGACTTTTTCCTTTCGGTCCATCAGCAGGGCCGAGAGCAGTATGAAGGCCAGGAGGAAACCGGGCATCACGAACCGGAGCATATGGGAAAGACAAAGCCCAAGAACGAAAACCAATAGTGTCACCCGGACCAGGAAGCGCTGCGCGGATTGTTGGAACCGGGCCAGGAACAAAAGGGGCAGGAACCCCAACAGGATCGGGCCGATGAATTGGCCGTCCCCCGCCTGGGGCATGGTCAGACGCCAGGGCAATTGGAGGATGGACAGGAGGCCATGGTCCATCGGAAGAAATTGCCGATTCTCGCCCAAAAGCCTTTCATAACCCGCCGGTGGGATCTGCCTTCCCCCGAACCAATGGGAGACGTAGGGAAAAAAGGGATTCCCCGCGAACACCTCGTTCTTGAAAAACCAGGGCCCCAACGTGACCAGGAAGACCCCCGCCCCCAGGAGCCAGAGGGTTCGGTCCTTGAATACCTTCGGGCCTTTCACCCACAGGAAGGCGAGGATAGCGGAGCCGATCAAAGTGATGGCGGTTGGTTTGATGGAGAACGCGGTGCCGGCGAACAGGAAGGCCGCCAGCCACCAGCTTTGGACTCCCTCGGTCTTTTCAAGTGTCTTCGAGACCGAGTAGAGGAACAGGAGGGTGAATAGACAGATCAAGCCGTCCACCCTCACCGCCCAGCTGTTCAGGAACAAGAGGGGAAAGGTCAAGGTAGCGGTGAAAGCCGCGATCCCGGCGGAAGATGAGCCCATTTCCTTGACCCATCCGAAGGAAAAAAGGGCGCACAAGACAAGGACGACGACGTTGAGGAACTTCGCCCCTTCCGTTCCCTGGAAAACAAAACCACTCATGAAGAACAAGGACCCGCCGTGGAAATAGCCGGAGAGAAGCTGGGCGGTATCATCCACGATTCCGTGATGGGAAAGCCAGTATTGGGGCATGCCAAGAAAATAATTCAACGAATCATAAAAAGTTTCAGGGACAAGACAATGGGGTAACAGAATGAATAAATAAAGGACGCCAACCAACACCAGCGAAGTCTCGCCCCACCCAGAGGGTTTGGGAATCAACGAGAGGAGTTCTTTTTTTCGACGGGGTTCGTTGAAAACATCCCATATCAGCATGCCTGAGAAAAATAAAAGCCCCGTCCACCAAAGGATCGGGAACCATGAACGGGTCAAGCCCAACCCCAGCCAAAGAGCGTTGAAAAAAAAGACGCCCAATCCGAAATCCAGGATAAAACCCGTGATCCCGCCGCCGTACCGTAAACCGATGGTATTCCCCAGCCTTCTTCCCACATTCCAAAAGATGGCCACCGCTAAAGAGCCAAGTAAAACCGTGGATAAAAAGCCGGACCAAATGGTTATTTTTTGCGACATGGTTACTTGAGGGAATCTATCGATTTGTAAAAGGAATTTAAGGCTCGGCAAGGGATCGACGGGATGTAAAAAAAAGCTAATGAAAACAAAAGAATTCCAAAGGATGAGCGAAAGGGCCAGGAAAACCTTGGAACTCCATATCATTTTCGCAGGAGCGAATGACCGCAAGGGGATCTCCTGTTTAACTTGAAAGGTTTATGAAAACTTGATTATTTTACCTTAAAACAAAAAAGCACCCTGCTTTTACAAGCAGAGTGCTTTTTTCGTCAAAAACAGATTTACGACAAAACCGCTTCTTTTAAATCTTTCAAAACGCGGAATTTGACAACCTTCTTGGCAGGAACATTCACCATCTCACCAGTCCGAGGATTCCTGGCCAATCTCGCTTTCCGATCCTTCAATTGAAACACCCCAAGACCGTCAAGCTTGATCTTGAACTCTTTCTTCAAAGTCTTATAAATGGTGTTTCTTAAGGCCTGAAGAACATTATCAACATCCTTCTTTTTCAAGCCCGTGTCGTTCGCCAACGTTCCCAGCAGTTCGCTCTTAGTCAACGTCCACCTCCTGGATTTTGAAATCCGGCCTATTTATAACAAGAAAATTGGGCCTTTGGCAAGGATTATCTGCGTTTTTAAAGGGTTTTTTACATTCCCGAGGCAAAAAACCCCATTAAATCGACAAATGTCGGTGCAGGGTCCTAGGACTTACGCTCAATATATGGGCCAATTGGCTACGCTTCATTTTCTTCATTTTCAGGGTATAAAGCAAAAAAGTCCTGGAAAACTCCCTGCTGGCGTTGGCTAGGGAGGTTTCCTGTAATAAGGCTTTTTCACTGATCGATTCGGCCATACGGGAAATAAAGGCTTTGGTATTGGGCCTTTCGTTATTTTGTCCCATATATTCAGCGATCTTTTCGGAAAGGGTTTTCAGGTCCTGGGACGGCCAAAGGATGTCATCAGCGCCCGCTTTCATCGCGGCGACCACATTGGTCAGGTCCGGTTCCAGGACCAAGACCAGTTTTTTAGCTTTCGGCTGGAAACTTCTGATGGTGGAAAATAGGGAGGCCGATTGGGATCCGATCAGGGACCAATCCAACAAGAGAAGATCGTAGGTCTTTTCCATGATGAGCCGAAGGGCCTTGTTCAAGTCCTCGACCAAGAGGGTTTCACCCAGGGGTCCGCAGACCTCCCTGAGGACATCCCGGAAAAAATAATCTTTTTCCAGTATCAGTATCTTTTTTTTCCCATTTTTCATATGGATGCTCTTTCCTTGCTCGAAGATATGACACCCATGATTATAAGCAATCCCAATGAACAATCCTAGTTAACCGGGTATTTCAGCGAGGTTTCAAAGATCCCGGAATCCAACGCCGTGCTCCCTCCTTCTTTTCACGATCCGCTTGTAATCATCCTCCAGGCCTAATTCTTTCAATTTCCAGATGAGGGTATTGCGGTGAAGGCCCAAGGTCGCGGCGGTCCGGGTCTGGTTGCCGCGGGTCTTTTCCAGCACCTTTCGGATGTATTGTCGCTCAAATTGCCGGCGGACCCTTTTGAGGGAAAGCTTAGCCTCGTCCTTCGTTTTGGCCAGGTCGATCTGTTTGACCAGGATATCCAGCGGGATATCCTCCAAGGTCAGGGTCTCCTTGCCGGCGAACAGGACCATGGTTTCAACACTGTTCTCCAGTTCATGGATATTTCCCGGCCAAACATATTGGATCAAGAACTGCAGGGCGTCCTTATGGATGGATCTTACTGGTATCCTCGATCTTTGATTGGCGGACTTCAGGAAATAATCGATCATCTCCGAAATGTCTTCCTTCCTTTCCCTCAAGGGCGGAATGGGGATGGCCATTCCATTGAGGTACTGGTAAAGGTCCTTCCGGAATTGGCCCCGTTCCACGGCCAGGGAAAGATCCACCTCGGAAAAAGCGATGACCCGGATATCGACAGGCAGGGGCGCGGTTCCTCCCAGACGGACGATCCTGTTCTCTTGAAAAGCCCTCAATAACTTTTCCTGGGCTTCCAGGGTCAACCGCTCGACCTGATCGAGGAACAAAGTCCCTCCATTGGCGAACTCCAGTTTGCCGATCTGGGAGGTCCATTTTTTGCTCTCGTTGGGTTCCTGGCCGAAGAACTCCGGTTCCCAATGGCCCCGTCCGGGGGAATAACAGGAAACAGAAACGAAGGGTTCCCTTTGGCGCCGGCCATAACGATGGATCTCCCGGGCGATATCTTCCGGGCCGTTGCCCATCTCTCCCGTGATCAGGACCGGTTGCTCCGTCTTGGCGGCCTCGCCGATCTTCCGCAGGGTCTCTTGGATGGCCTTGCTGGAACCGGCCAATCCGACGGGCTTGGGATGATTCCTCTCTTCCCGAAGGAACCGATTCTCTTTCTCCAAGGCCCTCTTGGAAAGGACCCGGCCGATGATCTGCTGAAGTTCATCCATTTTAAAGGGCTTGGTAATGTAATCGTAAGCGCCCAATTTCATGGCTTCCAGGGCCGTATCGACGCTATGAAGGGCCGTGACCATGATCACATCGATGGATTCATCACGCCGTTTGATCTGGCGCAATAGGTCCAATCCCGAACCGTCCGGCAGCGAGATCTCCAGAAGGCAAAGGTCAAAAACCTTGGTTTTAAGCAACTTGAGGGTGGTCTTGAAATCGCCGGCGAAGAACAATTCATGCTCATCCTGGAGGAGCAACCGGAAGGATTCGCGGACGTTCTCGCCATCGTCGACGATAAGTATGGTGGGCTTCAAAGTGTTTCCTTGTTCATTCAGACCTTGATCGAACTAATATTATATTTAATTAATAGTTTTATAAAACCCTTATTGACCAGAAAAAAATTTATCAAGATCCCATCCTCAACGGATGCGGGTAAATTTTACCCGGACAGGTTTGCGTCCAAAGGGGACAAGGTCGAGCAATAGGGCGCCAGTTGATCCTTCAAATTCTCATCTTCCATCATCCGCAGGAATAAAAAAAGATATTCGCTGGCTATCCCGCAATGGTCGCCGAAGATCTTGCGGGCTTTAACGACGATTTTGTTGTATTGAAGTCTGGTCGGGCTTTCTTGCCCTTTTTTTGACAGTTTTAAGGACGGATAAAATCGTTTCATGGCCCTCAGGACCCACCGGTCCACCGGGTAAGCGGCGGTCTGGTCCAGGGAAAATAGCATGATGCAATCGGCGATCTTCGGGCCGATCCCATCCAGCGTCACGAGGGACTCCCTGGCCTCATCGCAGGGGATGGTCTTCAGGTGCTCCAAAGAGATGACCCCCGCCTCGATCACCCGGGCGAATCGGATGATCCGGTCCGCCCTGGCCCGGTAATTGTTGGTATAGGCACGAACTTCGTCGGCCGTAAGCCCGCTCAAGGCGCTGGGATCAGGAAAAGCTCGTTGATGAGGGAATCCTTCGATGGGTCGGCCAAACTTACCGCAGAAACGGCTCAAGGCGTGACGGATGACCTTGACCGATAACCCTTGGGCGAACATATAGGAGACCGCGCATTCCCAGGGTTCCTGGCGGACCAGTCTCAGACCTTTCAGGACCTGGATGGGTTTTTCCAATACCGGATGGTGGGCGTTCCGGGATGTCCAGGTTTGAAGGTCCTCATCCAATCCCAGGTAATGGAAAAGCCATTCATCCGCGGGCCTTCCCATCACCCGGGAGTGACTGCATTTCCACTCCAATGTCGCATCCCTGGCCCGCAAGCGCCAGTAGGCCTCCCCCGCCACCCCCTCGAACCAGCCTTCCGGGTCCGGTCCCTGCCACCGGAAACATTGGCCGCAAAGGAGCGTCAACCCCAGGGAAAAAGGCTCGGGAAATCCGAACTCGCCACTGACCATTCACTCCATCCTGCGGTAATAGATCCAGCCGACGAGCGCGACGGCAAGGGAGAAGATCAAGGCGTTGGCGTCCCATTTACGGAAGCTCAAATAGATCCATTGATTGATCGCCATCAACAGGGTGTATCCAATGACCCCCCATTTTCGCATCAACCACAAACCCGCCAAACAGACGATTGTACAGATGGTACTGAAGGTTATATAAACGGCGTACCACGGCTCCGCGCCTTGGCCAGACAGGGTAATGACGAAGGGGATCTTGAAAAAACAACCAAGAAATCCCAGGACACAAAGGACAGAAAGGATGGGAGGCCTGGGCGAATACATATTTCCCTTGGAAAAGCCGATATTGAAGAAACACTTGGAGGATTTTAACCAGATTGTGGGGAAAAACAAAGCAAGGCTTTAGGAAGCCTTCCAGGGAAAGAGCCTGGTCCTTCAGGCCTTGGGGGATCTTCGTTCTTTCTTCTTTCTGCGTTCTTTTTTCCTTCTGGGGTCCTTCAAAGCCCTTGGCTTTTCACCCAGGGGGCCTTCCCATCGGCGGGGGCTATTCCGACGGTCCGTTCCTTTCCTCTCCACCGGCGGCTTGGCCAGATGGACCTTGATCAACAAATTCCTCAGCCATCCCATACATCCTCCGGGCCTTCTAGGTTTCACTTCCCTTCCCTGCGCGACGTTTGGCGGATCAATAGCGGTGAATACCCACGACCTTCGATTTCTCCTCCGGGGTAAGGGTCCGACCCGCCAAGGCCTGGAATTTCTTTTGTTCCCTTCGCGTCCTGAGGCTTTCCCACAGGGCCAAACTGGCGATCAATAGGACCAATAACAGGAGCAGGTCTTGGATGCCCTGGGAGCGTTCATTTCGGTCAAGGTTCTTTTGGGTCTCCTCCCGCAAGGCTTTCAGTTCGTTGGCCGTATCCACCAACCCCATCCGCAATTCCTTGTATTGGTCGTCCGAGTTGCGTCCCAGGAGGGTGGCCACGACCTGGATTCTTTTTTCCAATTCATCGAACTTTTTCTGGGTGACCCCTGGCACCCTTCGGACCGGCAAACCGATCTGGGCATTTTGCGGGGCGACAGGCGGGGGGGCCAGGATGGGTTTGGGGACCATCGGAACGACGGCGGGGCTGTTCCCCTCCCCGATCCAGATCACGGTCCTATCCGCTTCTTCCTTCTCGGTGACCAGGGTGTTCAAAAAGTCGCTGGCTTTCTTGAAATTCGGCTTAACGGTCAAGGCTTTGGAATCCAGCAGGATGGCCTTGTCCAGGTCTCCCGCCAGGTAGGACTGCATGGCCGATTGATAGAATTGATTGGCGTCATCATCCGCCGGGGTTTGGGCGAAAGCGCTCCACGGCAGGACCAACAAACCCATCACCATCCATCTCATTGTTTTGACCATAGCCCATTTCCCCTTCAGTGCTTTACTTTGTCTATTCTACCACCATCATTACAGCGCCCACCCGTCCTGTCTGGCCTTTTTCCGAGGCCTCCACCCTATGGGAATAGAAAAGACCCATGTTTTCAACCGTACAAAGACCAGGCCGGATCAAATTTTCCGCCTTGACCCCGATCTCCAGCAGCTGCCTGGCGTTAGCCTCTGGCAGGTCCAATTTCCACCTTTCCCGGCCGGAAAGGGTCAGCACTTCCTTCCCCCAGGGGAAGACCTCCTCGAACTCGGCTTTAACGTCCGCCCCTACCTCATAACAGCAGGGACCGATACAGGGCCCCAGGGCGACCCGGACCTCCTCCGCCTTGGTTCCGTACTCATCCCCCATGGTCAACAGGGTCTTGGGGGCCACGTGGTTCACCGTTCCCCGCCAACCCGCGTGGGCAAGGCCGATGGCCTTATGGACGGGATCGAAGATCATGACCGGCAGACAGTCGGCCACGAGGATGGCGATGGGCACACCCGGCTCATTCGTGATCAGTCCATCTCCATCCCCCAGGTTCTCCCCCGGCTCGGGCCGATGCTCGGGGCCCGTCTTAAGGACCTTATCCCCATGCACCTGGTTCACTGTCACCAGCCTGGATTGATCCATGTCCAACGAGCGGAACAACAGGTCCCGGTTCTCCCGGACCCTGATCGGATTGTCGCCCACCTTCAGGCTTAAATTCAAGGACCCGAAATTTTCCCCGCTCACCCCCCCTAGTCGGGTGGAAACGGCGTGCCGCATCACTTTAGGATCGGCCAAACGGGGGAAAAGAAGGGTCACCACCCCGCCCCGGTCCTCCCGGATCGTCTCAGCGCCTAGCTTGTCGGTTTTCAATGCTTTCCTCCACTTTATCCCGGTAGGCCAGGATGCCGTCGGCGATGGCCTTGGCGATCTTGTCCTTCCAATAAGGGTCCCGTAGTTTGTTCTCTTCCTTCGGATTGCTGATGAACGCCGTCTCGATCAGGATGGAAGGCATGTCCACCCGGCAAAGAACGTAGAAAGGCGCCTGTTGGATGCGACGGATGTGCTGTCCCAGCCTCTCCCGGATGCGCTGGTCCACCTGTTCGGCCAGATAGTAACTTCTCGTCCGATAGGCGCGGGAATGAAGGTCGTTCAAAAGAAAGTCGATGTCCCTGCCCATATTTTCCCGGACCGCCGCGACCTGTGCCACCCTGTTGGAAGCCTTGGAACTATAGACGTAGGTCTCGGTGCCAGTGGCGTGGCTGTGGGGATTGGAATTGCAATGGATGGACACGAACAGGTCCGCGTGATGGCTGTTGGCGAAATCGGTACGGTACTTGAGGGTGATGTAATGGTCCGTTTCCCGTGTCATGAAGACTTCCAGGGGATGGTCCGCGTTGATCGGGTCCTCTTTTAATAATTGGGCCACTCGCTTGGCGATATCCAGGGTCGCCTGCTTCTCGTAATAACGGTTGTCGAAACCTTTCGCGCCGATATCCCTTCCCCCGTGGCCTGGGTCGATGATGATGCGCCGGACCTGGTAGATCTGGCTGCTGTTGGGCATTTCCTCATCGATACGTACGGCGGGAGCTTGGGCCGGCTCGGCTTGGCTTTGGGCTTCTTCCTCGTTCGACGTCTCTTCCGCCGGGGTGGTGTCCGCTTCGACCGTCGCGGTCGGCGTGGGAAAGGTCAACGAGGGAATGGGTTTCGGGGTGGGAAAAGGGGTTGGTATGCGCGCCGAGGCCAGTATCTCCTGCCGCACCTCGTCGGCGGCCACACCCCCGACGACCAGGGCCAACTGGTCCGGATCGTAACGGACGTTCACGTTCAGGACCGCCCGCAGGATATCCTCCGCCGACTCAGGTGGGATGCCAGCCTGGCCCGCGACCATCTCCACCGGGTCCAGGGGAAATGACGCCACCGGGTCCGAGGTCAGAAAGACGGGTTGGGACAGGACCAGCTTGACCTGGTTCTTCCCTTTACTCAGCGTGATCTTCCGGGTCTGGGGATCCGATTGGACCTGGACTCCGTAGAATTGCGCTACTTCCGCCAGGGGGAGATACACCTTCCCTTGCAGGTCCTTGAGGATCGACACGGATGTTTGGTCGGCGCGGTAGGTGTATTTCAGCGTCACCCCGTCCCCCGCTCCCAGCGGTCCGGTGCCTAACAGCAATATCCCCAGGCCCCATACAACCAGCCGGTGGAGGGAAATTCGGTCAATAGGCGTCATTGGTCTCTTCCACCTGTTTGTTCTTGAGGCTGTCGTGTTTCACCCGGAAATACCAGGTATAGATCCTTTTTTGACCCTTCCGGTCCTTGGCGCTCAAGATGACCATATGCCCGCCGGAGTGAAGGAGAGCCCCGATCTTGTGGGTCAATTCATGGGTCTTGGCGTTGTAATGGAAGACCATGGGATGGTCCCCCAGGTGCAGTTGGAGGGACTTGGGGTCCACGTCGTCGGCGATCTTCACGTAGAGATAGGGCCTTTTCCGGTCGATCACTTCCCCGTCATCCGGGTCCATCTTGGAAAGATGGAGGACCTGGGTCCGGAAGATATCCTTGAAATCATCCTGTTTCAGCGGATAAAGGATCAGGTACCTTCTCAGTTTCAAGGGAGGGACGGTCCGGTCATTGGGACCCTTGTTGACGGTGAAAGCCAGTTGATATTTCAGGGCTTGGGTCTTTTGAAGGATCGTGTCGTCATAGACGCCATAGGGATAGGCCAGGGTCGTGGCCAGATGGCCGAATTTATCCTGGATAAAACTGACCGGGTCGCTGAGTTCCAGGTCCAATAATCGATTGAACCCGTCCGGTTTGATCTTCTCCTCTTCCAACCCCAGATTGAGATGGCTCTTGGTATGGGATTCCACCACCATCCCGTTCTTCTGCATCTCCTCGATCTCCGAATACCGCAGGGCGTCGTTCTGCCCCCGGATGAAGTCCGTATAGAGGAATAGGACCCCCGGATAGCCGAATTCCTTGAGCACGGGATAAGCCTTATCATAGATGCTCTTGAAGCCGTCATCGAACGTCAAAAGCACCGCTTTGTCGGGGAGGGGTTTCCCTTCAAACCAGTAGGCTTTCAACTGCTCGAGCGTGATAGGCGTTATCCCGTTCTCTTTCAGGTACTGCATTTGCCATTGGAAATCGGCTATCGGAAGCCTGTACATCGAGAGGGGGCCGTTGATCCATTCGGGGTGGGAGACGAACCGGTGGTAGCAGAGCACGGTGAACCCGTGATCGGGGGGCGGGACCACCGGGGTGATCCCCGGCGACACACCGCCCACGGGCAGCGCCGCCATCCAACAAACGGCGAACACCGCCCCTAACCAGAACCGTCGCGAACCTCTCATGAGACCTTGCCTTCCCTCGGAAAAGATTTCTTAATTATTGAACGGCTTGCTGGCCAAACGCTTGCGCAAGTAAGCCGGGATGTCGTACTGCCCATCGGACAGTTTCAAGGTCACTTCCGAATCCGCGTCCTCCAGGGGGGAGGGGTTGGACGAATCGGCCTTGGCCGTCTTGAAATTGGGCGTCAGGAATCCCTTCAGGTCGATGACCGTCTCGATCTCCGTTTCCTTCGTCGGCTCGAAACCGGTGGCGATGATGGTCACCCGGATCCCGTCCCGCAGGTTCTCGTCCGACACGATGCCGGGAACGATCTCGGCGCCTGGGCGGGCGGATTTCTGCAGGAACCCGTTGATCTGGTTGAACTCGTTCAGGCTGAAGTTGGAACCGGCCGTGACCAGCACCAGGACCGCGGTGGCTCCCGCGATGTCCACATCCTCCAGCAGGGGGCTGTTGACAGCCTTCTGGACCGCCTTCAAGGCCCGGTCCTCGCCGGTGCCGTAACCCGTGCCCATCAGCACCTTGCCCTTGGCGGTCAGGATCCGTTTCACGTCGGCGAAATCCCGGTTGATGGTGCCTTCCGAATGGATGACCACCGAGATGCCCTGGATGGCCTGTACCAGCACCTCATCCACGCGGGCGAAGGCCGAGGAAAGCTCGATATCCTGGTCACAGACCACGTTGATGCGCTCATTGGGGATCACCACGATGGCGTCCACATGGGGCAGCATGGATTTCAGGCCGTCCTCGGCCTGGGCCTTGCGGACCGGTCCCTCGTGCTCAAAGGGACGGCTCACCACGCCCACCGTCAGGATGCCCATCTTCTTGGCGATCTCGGCCACGACGGGCGCCGCGCCTGTTCCCGTGCCGCCGCCCATGCCGGCCGCCACGACCACCATGTCGGCCCCTTCCAGGGATTTCTGGATCTCGTCGGAGGATTCCAGGGCCGCTTCCCGCCCGATGGTGGGATTGCCGCCCGAACCCAGACCCTTGGTCAGGCTCTTGCCCAGCTGGATCTTCTTGGTGGCCTTGCTGCGGCGCAGGGACTTGAAGTCCGTGTTGGCCGCGATGCATTCCACACCCTCGATGCCGGCTTGGATCATCTTGTTGATGGCGTTGCATCCGCCCCCTCCCACCCCGATCACCTTCAAGTGGGCCAGGTACTGCGTCACATCGTCTTCCGCGAACTCTATCATTTTCTTTTCCCCCTCAATTTTTTTCAGTTCACCGTTAGCAGTCGACAGTCGGCAGCCGTGAACCGTTAGCGACCGACCTGCGGCTTGTTACTTAAAAATCCCAACATGTTGGCTTTTCCACACCTCCCGACTTTCTTTTCCAGACCTGTTGACTGCGATCTGTCAACTGTCGACTTCAGATGGAATCGCCGAACCACTTCTTCATCCTGCCCAAAATATCCTTGACCGCTTCCCCGCCGCCGAAGGCCGAACCCTTCTTGGCCCCCAGTTTGTTGTTGGATTTCATGCCCATCAGCACCAGTCCCACCGCGGTGGAATAGCTGGGGTTGGAGACCACGTCCGTCAACCCGCCAACCCTCTTGGGGGACCCGATCCTCACCGGAAGCTGCAGGATCTTTTCCGCCAGCTCGGCGGTGCCTTCCATCAAGGCCGACCCTCCCGTGATGACCGCTCCCGCCGGGATGCGGTCCTCGAACCCGTGCTTCTTGAGTTCCGCGCCCACCAGCTCGAAGATCTCCTCCATGCGGGCCTCGATGATCTCGGATAGCACCCGCCGGGGCATCCGCTTGTCCGGCCGGCCTCCCACGCCCGGCACCGTGATCTCCTCCTCCTCGTTCACCATGGCCGTGTAGGCGCATCCGTACTGGAGCTTGATGGCCTCCGCCTCGGTGTTGGGGGTGCGCAGTCCCACCGCCACGTCGCTGGTGACCAGGGACCCGCCCAGGGTGATGATGCCCGTGTGCCAGAGGGAGCCGTTGATGAAGACCGCGATGTCCGTGGTCCCCCCGCCGATATCCACCAGGACCACGCCCAGTTCCTTCTCGTCGGAGGAAAGGATGGCCTCGGCCGAGGCCAGGGGCTGGAGGATGATGTCGGCCACCTGCAGGCCGGCCCGCTCCACGCTCCTCACGATGTTCTGAACGCTGGTGACCGCGCCGGTCACCACGTGCACTTCCGCTTCCAAACGGACCCCCGACATCCCCACCGGGTTCTTGATGCCGTCCTGGTCGTCCACGATGTATTCCTGGGGGATGACATGGATGATCTCCCGGTCCAGGGGAATGGCGATGGCCTGGGCGGCCTCGATGACCCTCTCCCGGTCCTCTTCCGAGATCTCCTTGTCCTTGCGGGACACGGCGATGACGCCCCGGCTGTTCAGGCCCTTGATGTGGCCCCCCGCCACGCCCGTATAGGCCGAGGTCACCTCGACCCCCGCCATGCGCTGGGCGTCCTGGAGGGATTTCTTGATGGAGGCGACGGTCTCCTCGATGTTGACCACCGACCCCTTCTTCAGTCCCGCCGAGGGGGTGGTGCCCACCCCGATGATATGGACCTGCCCGTCGTCGTCCTGCTCTCCGATGATAGTGCAGACCTTGGTCGTCCCCAGGTCCAGTCCCACCACGATATCCTGCTTCATTTCCTTAGCCATTCGCCTCACCTCCCTGTCTTGGTTTTATGGTTCTTCATCGCCGAGAAACATCGGCACGGGGAAAAACAGACCTTGACGCTCTTCAGGGTCAAGACCCTGCCCTTCTTCGTGTGTTCCCTGCCTTTATGGTTTCTCATTCCTCACCTCGTTTTCACCAGTACCATGTCCCGGTACCGGAAATCCATCGTTCCCGCCCTGCCGTTCTTCTGGTTCAGGTCGCTCAGGACCATCGCCATCCTTTTCAATTCCTGCTCGGTCACCTCCGGATTGAAGGTGGCCACGATCCCGTCGATGAAGGTCACCCTCAACGAATCCGGGTCGGATAAGTTCACTTCCGACACTTCCTGGGCCAGCACCCCGTCTTTCCGTTTCAAGAAGCCGAGGAAGGCCAGGGCCGGCCGTAAAGCCTCGGCCTGGAGAGTGGTCCCGACCGACTCGGCCTTGAGGGCCACCCCGGAGACCAGGGGAAGGTCCTCCCGAAGAAGCGCGTCGGAAGGGGATAGGATCCTTCCTTCCCCGTCCACCCCGTACAGTTCCCCCGCGTCCAACAGCGCCACCGGCGTCCTTTCTTTCACTGAGATCAGGATCGATTGGGGCAGGCGCCTTTCCAAAAAAACGCTCCTGGCCCAATCCAGCCCGCTCACTTTTCGCGTCGCCTCCTCCAGGTCCAGCTTGAACATGTTCTCCCCCAGGGGGAGCCCCGCCGCCCGGACGACCTGCTCGTCCGTCAGGTAATGGTTCCCTTCCACGGTCACCCGGGACAGCTTCAGACCCGCCACGTCCTGCAGCAGGGCGGTCGTCTTGTTCTTCGACCAGATCACCGCCAGCACCAGCACCGCCAGGGCCGCCGCCCTCAGGAGCCACTTGGTCCCCTTCCAGCTAGGCGCCTGGAACCCCCAGGACTTGGTCTTCTTGGAGAAGGCCGGCACATCCTCCGTCGGGGTCATTCCCGGACGGTAGAAGGCGTAGACCTTCTCCTGGTCCCTGCGCGGAGCCTGGGGCCCGCCCTTCCCCTCGAAGAATTTGAGGAAAAGGCTTTTCCCCTCCACTTCCTTCCGCTGAGGGCGGGAGGAATGGAACCTGGCTTCCTTCTCGCTCAAAGAGACCCGGGTCCCTCGGTAATACATCAACGATCCTCCCGAACAGGTTCCAGGGATGGGGTCTGTCTCACTTTTTCACCCTTTTCTTCTTCATCGCCATCGTCACCAGCGTTTTCAATAATTTCGGGAAAGCGATGCCCACCGCCTTGGCTTCCTCAGGGAAGAGGCTGGTGGCGGTCATGCCTGGCGCCGTGTTCACTTCCAGGATCTGGGGTTCCCCCTTCTTGGGAACGATGAAATCCACCCGGTAATAGTCCTCGCAGCCCATGGCCTGGCCGGCCTGGAGGCCGAGTTTCTTCACCTTCCTGGTCATGGCCGCCGATATCCTGGCCGGGATCAGGTGTTCCGAATGGCCCGGCGTGTACTTGGCGTCGAAGTCGTAGAACTCGTTCTTCGGCACGATCTCCACCAACGGCAGGGCCCGGTTCCCCAGGATGCCCACCGTCACTTCCACGCCAGGGACGAATTTCTCCACCATCGCCCAGGGGCTGTAGCGGAAGGCGTTTTTGAGCGCCGGCTTGAGGGCGGAAGCTTTCCTCACGATCGTCACCCCGATGGCCGAACCCACGTCCGCCGGCTTGACCACCAGGGGCAGTTTGAGCTTGATCTCCTTCAGCCAACCCTTTTCCCCCGTGTCCCGGTGGATCGCCTGCCAGGGGGCGGTCGGGATCTTCTTGGCCTCGAAGACCAGCTTGGAACAGCCTTTGTGCATGGCCAGTCCGCAGGACAAGGCTCCCGAACCCGTATAGGGAATGCCCCATTTATCCAGGCAGGCCTGCAAGCGGCCGTCCTCGCCGAATCCGCCGTGCAGGGCGATGAAGACCGCGTCGAACTTGGCCTTTTTCAACCGTTGCTCCAGGCGTTTCATGTCCTTATCCGCCGAGGTCAACTCAAAAGGAACCGCCTTGATTCCGGCCTTTTTCAAGCCTTCCGTCACGTTCTTGCCCGACATGAGGGATATCTTCCTCTCCGGGCTCCAGCCTCCCATCAGTACGCCTACTCTCATGGCCAACTCCACGGTTAAGATTTTTTTACTTAGAGGCTGCAAAATCTTTAAAAGTGCTACCAAGCAGCCTCTTACCCCAAAGATTCCGCAGGAATCGTGGGGTTACCATCAATGTTGTCGGCTGAAAAAGTTTTTACTTTTTCAGCATTCGTTATTTATCTAAATTCCACCAAACGTCCTTGATCTCGCTCCAGTTCCAATCCCCCAGAGGCAATATCTCCGGCTCCAGCCGGACGCGGTACTCGGTCTGGACCCTTTTCTGGATCTCCCGCATGACCGCGACGACGTCGTGGGCGGAGGCGGTGCCGTCGTTGATGATGAAGTTGGCGTGGATACCGCTCACCTGGGCCCCTCCCACTTTGAACTTTTTCAACCCGGCCGCCTCGATCAGCCTGCCCGCGAACTCCCCCTCGGGATTCTTGAACACGCTGCCGGCGTTCTTCTCCACCCGGGGCTGTTTGCCCCGGCGGTTCTTGAAATACTCCTTCACCTTCTTCTCGATGACGGCCTTGGGCTCCTTCTTGAGCTTCAAGGAAACCTCCACCAGGACGTTGCCGCTCATCTTCAAGGACGAGGCCCGGTACCCGTACCAGTACTCGGCCTTGGCCAGTTTCTTGATCTCGCCCCGGGCCGTCACGATGGTCAGGTCCTCCACCGAGGGGCCGATCCAGGCCTTCTTGGCGCCCGCGTTGCCCACCACCGCCCCGCCGACCGTCCCTGGTATGCCCGCGAGGAATTCCACCCCGCCCAACCCGGCTTCCCGGGCCTTGTTCAGCACGCTTACCAGCTGGGTCCCGGCCTTTGCGATGACCTTGTTCCCCGAGATCTTGAGGCCCTGGAAGCCCCGTCCCAGGCGGATCACCACGCCCTGGAACCCCTCATCCGCGAACAGCACGTTGCTCCCGCCCCCCAGGATCAGGGTGGGCACCCCCGCGTGGCTTACGCACCTCAACAGCTCCGCCAGGTCCTCGGTGGACTGGGGTTCCACGAACGCGGTGGCCTTCCCCCCCAGGTGGTAGGTGGTATAGGGCGCGATGGGCTGGTCCAATTGGACCTTGCCCTTGATCAAGTCCTTGAGTTCAGTGAGGTCCACCCTTCCCCTCTCTTCCGTCGCGCCCGTCATTCCCAGGATCACGTTCTTATCCTTTATGCTTCTGGATCAGGTCGTTGCCGATCTTCCAGACGTCGCCCGCGCCCATGGTGATGAGCACGTGTTTCGAGTTCAGGTGTTCCTTCAGGTACTCCAGCAGGACGGGCCGGTCCTCGGCCAGCATCACATGTTTGTGTCCGTTCTCCGCCAGGGCCTCCACCAGGGTCTTGCCCGTCACGCCCGGGATGGGTTTCTCGCGGGAGGGATAGATGGCCGTGATGATGACCTCATCCGCGTCGCCGAAGGCCTTGCCGAACTTGTCCCGCAAAAGCTGGGTGCGGGAGAAGAGATGGGGTTGGAAGAGGCAGATCACCTTTTTCCCCGGTCCCGCGAAGTTCTTGGCCGCCCTCAGGGTCTCGGAGACCGCCGTGGGATGGTGGGCGTAATCGTCCACGATGGTCGCTCCCTTGAAGGAACCCTTGATCTCGAAGCGCCTCTGGGCGCCGTTGAACTTGAGCAGGCCCGCGGCGATGGCCTTGAAGGGCACCTTGAGCTCCAGCCCCACGGCCGCGGCCGCCAGGGCGTTCTGGATGTTGAACCGTCCCGGCACCCGGAGGCGGAGGGTTCCCAGCCTCTTCCCCTTGACCGCCAATTCAAAGGTCGACCCGCACTTTTCAAGCTTCACCTTCCGGGCCGCCACCTGGGCGTCCGCGGAGAGTCCGTAGGTCACGACCCGGCGCTTGATCTGGGGGGCGATGGACTGGACATGCTTGTCGTCGATGCCCAGGATGACGCATCCATAGAAGGGCACCTTGTTGGTGAAGGTCACGAAGGCTTCCCGGACCTTCTCCACCGAGCCGTAATAGTCCAGATGGTCGTCGTCGATGTTGGTGACGATGGCGATCATGGGCGAAAGCAGGAAGAACTCGCCGAAGGCCTCGCAAGCCTCCGCCACCAGGTAGGTGCTCTTGCCCAGCTTGGCGTTGGATTTGAACACGTCCACCTGGCCCCCGATGACCAGGGTGGGGTCCAGTTTGGCCTCGGTCATGACCAGTCCCACCATGGAAGTGGTGGTGGTCTTGCCGTGGGTGCCCGAGACCGCGATGCCGTACTTCAGGCGCATCAGCTCGGCCAGCATCTCGGTGCGGGGAATGACCGGGATGGAGCGTTTGTTGGCCTCCACGATCTCCGGGTTGTCCATCGGCACCGCCGCCGAGTAGACCACCACGTCCGAACCCGGCACGTTGGCCGATTTGTGGCCGAAATGGATCTTGGCCCCCATGCGGGTGAGCCGGTCGGTCACGTCCGAGCCCCTCAGGTCCGATCCCGTCACCTGGTAATTCAGGCTCAAAAGCACCGCCGCGATGCCGCTCATGCCGGCCCCGCCGATGCCGATGAAATGCACCCTTTTCACGTTGCCGAAAGGCTGGGTCAATATTCCGAATTTGGGTTTCAAGCGATTTTCCTTTTCTCGATCATGTTCAACAACCCCCGCGCGATATCCGAGGCGGCGTCGGGCTTGGAAAGCTTCCGGGCCGCCTCGCCCATGGCCTTCAACCGTCCCTCATCCGACAGCAGGGAGATCAAGGTCCGGGTCAACTTTTCTTCTTCCAGCGCTTTTTCGATAATCACGACTGCCGATCCAGCCGCCTCCAGGGCCCTCGCATTCCTCTCCTGATGTCCGGAAGCGTGGGGATAGGGAATAAGGATGGCCGGGCAGCCCCGGCTTAGCAGTTCGGCGCAGGTCATGGCCCCGGACCGGGCGATCACCAGGTCCGCCGCCCCGTAAGCCTCTTGGATGTTGGAGAAAAAAGGCCTGAGGACCGTCTTGAGCGGGCACTTCTCCAATTGGTCCACCACGCTCTTGTAGTCGTTCCAGCCTGTCATCATCAGCGCCTGGACCGCCTGGTCCCCCTGTCCCAGGAACTGGATCACGTCGACCATGGATTGGTTCAAGGCATGAGAGCCCTGGCTCCCCCCCAGCATCAGCACGGTCGTCGTATGGGGATCCAGGCCGAAACTCTCCCGGGACTTCGCCTTCTCGGCTTTCCATATCTCTTCCCTCACCGGTATTCCCGTCCATTCCGTCCTCCTTCTCGAAAAGTGTGGCAGGGTTTCCTGGAAACCCACGAATATCCTCCTGGCGAACCGAGCCAGGAACTTGGCCGCCAGGCCCGGGACAACATTGGGCTCCAGCAGACCCACCGGCACGCCGCGCAAAGCCGCCGCCAGCGAGACCGGAACGGAAACATAACCGCCCGTGGAGAAGACAGCGTCCGGGGCGAATTGGCCCATCAGCCTCCGGGCCTTGCCGAAACCCGACCACAGGTCGGTCCCGAAGGTGAACAGACGGGGCGACAGCCCGCGCGGAAGCCCGCTGGCTTGGATGCCTTCGAAGGCCAGACCCGCCTCGGGGACCCACTTGGCCTCCGGGCCGTTTTGTTTACCCACATAAAGCACTTCGACCTCCGGTCGTTTGAGCAGTTCCTTGGCGACGGTGATCCCGGGGAACACATGCCCCCCCGTTCCCCCGCCCGTGATGATCACCCTTGTTCTCGATCCCAATTTCCATTCAACCTTTCCTGTCGGCTTACGACTGGGCCGCGACCGTCGCGTGTCCCAGACCCAGGGAGGACGGCAGCTTGGTCTCCCGGGAGATGTTGAAAAGCACGCCGATGGAGACGAGGGTAAAGACCATGGAGGAGCCGCCGTAAGAGATGAGAGGAAGGGGGATGCCCTTGGTCGGGAGCAGGCCCGTCACCACCCCCAGGTTCACCAGGGCCTGGAAGCCGATCAACCCCGTGATGCCGGCCGCCAGCAGCCCTAAGAAAGTGCCGTCCTCCCGGCGTCCGACCGCGGAAGAGACCTTGAAACCCCTCAGGATGAAGACCGCGAAGAGGAACACCAGGCCCCCCGCCCCCGCCAGTCCCAATTCCTCGGCGATGATGGCGAAGATGAAGTCCGTATGGGGCGCCGGCAGGTAGAAGAGTTTCTGGGTGCTGTTGGAAAGGCCCACCCCGAAGGGCCCGCCGTTGCCCACCGCGATCAGGCTCTGGATGAGCTGGAAACCCGCCCCCTGGGGGTCGTCCCAGGGATTCAGGAAGGCCGTGATGCGCTTCATGCGGTAGCTGGCCGATTCCACCAAGAAGATGAAGACCGGCACCAGGATGGCCACCGGGATCAGGAAGAACTTCCATTCCATGCCCGCCAGGAAGAGCAGCAGGATGGTCACCAGGGCCAGGAGGACGGCCGTCCCGAAATCGTGCTGTTTCTCCAGTAAAAGCATGCATATCCCCAGGATGACCAGATAGGGAAAAAGGCCCGAAAAGGTCACCAGGGTCTGCCGCCGCCGGTCCAGGGAATCGGCCAGGTAGAAGACCAGGGCGAGCTTGAGGACTTCCGAAGGTTGGAAGGAGAAAGGTCCCAGCCGGAACCAGCGTTGGGCTCCCCCGACCGTCCGGCCGATGCCGGGCACGCAGACCAGGGCCATCAGGAAGAGCGCGATGAAAAGGCCCGGTATGGCCAGGGCCCTTAATTTCTCCAGGTCCACCCGGGAGGAGAACCACATCCCCAGGCTTCCCACCAGCACCCACAAAAGTTGGCGCGCGAAGAAGTAATAGGAATTCCCGTAGCGGTCGTGGGCCAGGATGGCCGAGGCGCTGTAGATCATGATGAGGCCGACCGTCACCAGGATGAGGGTCAGGAGGAACAGCAGGAAATCGGGCGAGGCCGTTTGGCGTGATCGGAGGCTCATGCGTTCCCTTTCTTGAGATGAAGTCCCGACTCGTAAGCCGTGAGGTCCCGTTCCTTCCGTTCGGATTCCGAGCAAAGCGTCGAAGGTGTGGAAAAAGCGTTGAAGGTGTTGTTGTCAGAATCCGAGCGCAAGAAAGGGACCTCCTTTCCGGAGTTCACGGCCTGATGGATCATCTCCGATTCTTTTTTATCCAGCCTGATGATGAACAATGCTTTCCCTCTCCTCTTTCTTCACGAACCCTTGATAGTGACCTTGTTCTCGGCCATCTTCTTCACGACCGCCTTGAATTTCCGTCCGCGGTCCTCGTAATTGTCGAACATGTCGAAACTGGCGCAGCCGGGCGAGAACAGCACCACCCCGCCCTTCTCGCAGGCGGTGTAAGCCCCCCGGACCGTCTCTTCCAGGGTCCCCGCCTCCACCACCGTCGCCGTCCCCGAAAGCTGGCGGACGACCTTGTCCTTGCACTCGCCGAAGGCCACGATCCTCGTGACCTTTTCCTGGATCAGGGGAATGAGCTTGGTGAAATCCCCCGCCTTGTCCCGCCCGCCCAGGATCAGCACGATGGGTTTGGGGAAGCTCTCCAGGGCCTTCATCACCGAGTCCACATTGGTCCCTTTGGAATCGTTCACGAACCGGACCCCCTCCACCTCGCCCGCCGCCTCCAGCCTGTGCTCCACCCCCTGGAAGTCAGCGAGGGTCTGGGCGATGACGCCGTCCGGCACTCCCGCCAGCGAGGCCGCCAGGGCCGCCGCGCAGGCGTTCTCCAAATTGTGGGGACCGGGGATCTTCAGATCGGAAGCGTTGATGAGGTGTCGTCCTAGAAGCTCCAGCCGGTCCCCGACGACGTAACATCCGGGTTCGCCGGAATTACGGGCTTTCTCGATGAAACCGAAGAGATGCACGCGGCTCTTGACCAGGCCCGTGAAAAGGGGCGTGAACTTGTCGCCCACATTCAACAGGGCCGCGTCCTCCGGTCCCTGATTCTCGAAGACTCGGGCTTTCATTTCGGCGTAGGTCTGCATGGATTGATGGCGGTCCAGGTGGTCCGGGGTGACGTTCAGGATGGCCGCCACGTTGGGGCGGAACTCCTGGATGGTCTCCAATTGGAAGCTGGAAACCTCCAGCACCGCCCAATCCTCGGCGGAAAGCTCGAAGACCGCCTCAGAGAAGGCCTTGCCGATGTTCCCGCAGGCGATGGACCGTTTCCCCGCCTTTTCGATCATGGCGGCGGTCAGGGTGGTGGTGGTCGTCTTCCCGTTGGTCCCCGTGAGGGCGATGATGTTGGAGGGGCAATAACCGTAGGCCAGTTCCATTTCCCCGATGACCGGAATCCCCTTCTCCCTGGCCCGATCCAGCGCCGGATGGTGGAACGGAACGCCCGGGGAGGTGACCACCAGGTCCGAAGCCAGCACGGAGGCCATATCCAGGCCGCCCAACACCAGCTTGGTGTGGGCCAGACCCTTGGCCTTCTCTAAATAAGAGGCGAGTTTCTCCGGGGTCTTATCGTCCAGGACCATGACGGTGGCGCCATGGACGGACAACAGCTTGGCGGCGGCTAAACCCGACCGCCCCAGCCCGATGACCGCCACTTGTTTTCCTTGTACGTATTGCATGTTTTCCTTAACCTTTTTTCACCACAGAGTCACATGCCGACTTTCAATAATTTTTTTAAAGAGGTCGGCATAGTACCGATCTCATTAAATATTTATGACAATCGGCACAGGGACACAGCCAAAGATTTAAGATTTCGTCTTCACATCTTTCTTTGCCGTTAGCCGTGTCTCTGTGTCTCCGTGGTAGATTCATCGCCTTTTAGCGCAATTTCAGGGTCGAAAGCGTCAACAGCGTAAGCAGGATGGCCACGATCCAGAACCTCACGATGAGCTTGGATTCGGGCACCCCGGAAAGCTCAAAATGGTGGTGCAGGGGGGCCATCTTGAAGATCCGCTTGCCGCTCACCTTGAAGGAAGTGACCTGGATGATGACCGATAGGGCCTCCGCCACGAAGATTCCCCCCACGATGATCAGCAGGATCTCCTGCTTGACCATCACCGCGATGGTGCCCAGCAATCCGCCCAGGGCCAGGGAGCCTGTGTCGCCCATGAAGACCTGGGCCGGGTGCGCGTTGAACCAGAGGAAGCCCAGGCCCGCCCCCACCAGGGCGGCGCAGAGGACCGTCAGCTCGCTGGCGCCGGGGACGGTGATGATCTTCAAGTATTCGGAGAACTTGATGTTGCCCGAAACGTAGGTCACCACCGCGAAGGCCAAGGCCGCGAAGGTGGTGCATCCCACCGCCAGGCCGTCCAGCCCGTCGGTCAGGTTCACCGAGTTGGAGGCGCTCACGATGACCAACACCGCAAAGAAGGGATATAGGGCGTCCAGATTTACCGGGTATTTATAGAAAGGAAGGGTGATGCAGGTCTTGAGATGGAACTCCTCAGGAAGCACCGTCAGGTACAAGCCCACGATCAGGATGGCGCCCAGGGTCTGGAAAGCCATTTTGTAGAAGCTGGAAATGCCCCGGTTCTTTCCCTTTCCCATGAGCTTCCAGTAGTCGTCCGCGAAGCCGATGCCGCCGAACCAGACGATGGAGAGCAAGGCGATCCAGAGGAACTTGGAATCCCAACGCACCCAGAGCAGCGCGCTGATTAAAAGGGTGGCCAGGATCAACAACCCGCCCATGGTGGGGGTCCCCGCCTTGGCCGAATGGCTGGCAGGTCCATCGGTGCGGATCTTCTCGCCCAGTTGGGCGCCCCTCAAGCGGGCGATGAAAACCCCGCCGAACATCAGGCACAAAGTGAAGGTAGTCACGGCCGCGTAGACGCTGCGGAAAGTGACGTAACGGAAGACGTTGAAACCGATGAATTTATTCGCCAAAGGATAGAGTAAGTGGTAAAGCACTAGCGCTCCTTTTTCTGATTCTTCTTAAAAGCCAAACCTTTTTCACCACAGAGTTCACAGAGTTAAAACAAAGATTTTTTCTTACTCTGCGTGACTCAGTGCGACTCTGTCCCCTTTGGCCCAAGGACCAAAGAAATCGGGACTATACCGCATTCCATTTTGCTTTCATTGAAAGCGGCATGTGGTTCAATCCTTTTTTCCGATCCTTCGCTCCATTTAGAAATCTTCCAACACCTTCTCCAGCCTCATGCCCCTCGATCCCTTCAACAACACCGCGTCGCCCTTACGGGCGATGCCCTTCAGGAAGGTCCGCGCGTCCTGGGCCTGGTCGAACAACTGGATCTTCTCCATGCTTCGGTCCTGCGTATCCTTCGCCGCCGCCCCCATGGCCTTGCCCACCAACAGGAGGGTGTGGCATTTCAGTTCCAGCGCTTTGCGGACGATCCGCTCGTGTGATTCCTGGGTGTGATCCCCCAGTTCCAGCATGTCCCCCAGGACCGCGATCTTGCGTTTGGGCCCTTTCAGGTCCTTGAAAGTCGTTAACGCCGCTTCCATCGAGGTGGGCGAGGCGTTGTAGGCGTCGTTGAGGAAGAGGATGCCCCTCACGTTCTTGATCTCCATGCGCATGGGAGACAGGCTCCGGAAGCTCTTCAGGCGCTGGGCCATGTATTTCAGGGGCAGGCCCAGGGCCAGTCCCGCCGAGACCGCCGCCAGGGCGTTGGTAACGTTATGCCGGCCCGGCACGGATAGCCGGGTGGGGATCTCTTGCCCCTGGGCCGCCAGAAGGAATTGGCTCCCCAGGCCGTCCGCCTGGACCTTTTTCGCCCTCACCTGGCCCAGTTTCAGGCCGAAGGTGACGGCGTTCTTCCCGGCGCCCGCCAGGAATGTGTCATCCGCGTTCAAGACCATCTTTCCGCCTTCCCTTAAAGCTGTCCCGATCCTCAGCTTCTCTTTCGCCAACTGCCGCTTGCCCTCGAAGAAACCCAGGTGGGCCTCGCCGATGGCGGTCACCACCGCCACGTCCGGCCTGGCCACCTCGGAGAGCCATTCCATCTCTCCCGGATGGTTGATGCCCAACTCCACCACCGCGGCCTGGTGGCCCGATGTCAACCTCAACAAGGTCAGGGGAAGTCCCCAGTGATTGTTCAGGTTGCCTTCGGACCTCAGGGTCCTCATCTTTCCCGACAGCAGGTGGGCCGTCATGTCCTTGACCGTGGTCTTGCCCACGCTTCCCGTCACCGCCACGACCGGTCCGTCCCATTGCAGCCTCTGCGACCTACCCAACTCGCCTAAGGCGCGGGTGGTGTCAGCCACCCTGATCTGCGGCAGGCCGTTACCCGGAACGAACCGGGAAACCAAGGCCGCCTTCGCTCCCTTGCGCGCCGCTTCCTTCAAAAAGCGGTGCCCATCCAGCCTCCTTCCGACGATGGCGACGTAGAGGTCGCCTTTGTTCAAACTCCGGGTGTCGTGGGATACCCCCGTCACCCTCTCCTTTCCGTTCCCTCTCAACAATCGCCCGTTGGTCAGGGCCGCGACCTCATCCAGGGTCCAGGGGATCATGAGCCTTTCATTTCCTTCAGGATCTCCCGGACCGTCTCCCGGTCGTCGAAATGCTGTTTCTGGTCCCCGATGACCTGATAAGTCTCGTGACCCTTGCCCGCGATCAGGACCAGGTCGCCTTTCTTCGCCAGGGACAGGGCCATGCGGATGGCGTCCCGGCGGTCCACCTCGGCCCAGACCTTCCGGTGGCCGTTGTGCATCTGGTTGGCCGGGATGCCCTTGAGGATCTCGTCCAGGATGGCCTTGGGCTCCTCGGTGCGGGGATTGTCCGAGGTCACCACCGTGACATCGGCCAGGCGGGCGGAGATCTCGCCCATCAGGGGTCTCTTGGTCTTATCCCTGTCGCCGCCGCACCCGAACAAGGAGATCAACTGGCGTCCTCTTTTATCGCCAAGGAGGATCCGAGCCTCGATCAGGGCCTGCTGAAGTGAGTCGGGGGTGTGGGCGTAGTCGACGATGACGGTGAAATCCTGCCCCGCCGAGACTTCCTCGAACCTTCCCGGGACCGGGGGAGCTTGCCGGAGGCCTTCCTGCAAGACCTGCCAGGAGAAACCCATCTCCTTCAACACTGAAATGGCCGCTAGGGAGTTATAGATATTGAACTGTCCCGAAAGGGGCACCTCGAACTTCTTGCCCTGTACCTGAAAACGGCTCCGTCCCGGCTCCAGCTCGACGCGGGTGGCCTTGTAGGCGCATTTGGCCTTCAAGCCATAACCCTTCGCCTTGGACTTCAACTCTGTCAGGAGTTTCTTGCCGTAGGCGTCGTCCGCGTTCACGGTCCGGGCCTTGAGGATCTTGAACTCGGTGAAAAGCCTGCGTTTGGCCAGGAAATAGTGGGCAAAGTCCTTGTGGAAGTCCAAATGGTCCCGGCCCAGGTTGGTGAAGACCGCCCCTTTGAATTCCACTCCCAATACCCTCTTCAATTCCAAAGCGTGGGAGGAAACTTCCATGACCGCGTAGGAACAGCCTTGGCGGCGCATCTCGTCCAGCAGTTCCACGATCGAAAGGGCCGAAGGGGTGGTGTTGGGCGCGTCATAGACCTTGCTTCCGACCTGGTAGGAGATGGTGCCGATCAGCCCGGTCTTTTCTCCCGCGGTCTGCAGGATGGACCTGAGCAGATAGGTGGTCGTGGTCTTCCCCTTGGTTCCGGTCACGCCGATGACCTTCACCGCTTTGGAGGGATTCCGGAAGAACGTGTGGGCTAAGCGGGCCAGGGCTTCCCGGCTGTCCGGGACCACCATCTGGGGAACATCCACGCCGTCCAACTTCTCGCCTTCCACGACGAGGGCGGATGCCCCCATCTCGACCGCTTCCTTGGCGTAGGTCTTTCCGTCAGCCTTGGCGCCGGGGATGCAGACGAACAGGTCGCCCGGCTGGGTTTTCTTGGAGTTCTCGGCCAATCCGGTCACGATTGGGTTCCCCTTGCCGGCTCTCTTGGCCTTCTTTAAACACTTAGCCAATTGGAGAAGTTTCATGAGTTTTCCCTCCCGGCCGGGGCCCGGGTGATGGGAAGGTCGCAGTTCAACTCACATGGAGCGTTGGATTGGAGGACACGGCCCGGCGGGGGAAATTGGGCTTTGACGATGCCCGACCCCTTGAAGTTCACCCTCACGCCCAGGGGAGCCAGCATGGCCAGGGCCTGGCGTTTGGTCTTGCCCTTCAGGTCTGGCATGACGCCTTTGGCCTGGGACGTGACAGATTCTCCCAAGGTCAGGGCCACTTTCACCGGCTTGCCGTTGTCCCCCGTCAGGGGCGACCCGGCTTTGAGCGACTGGGTGACGACCCTTTCACCCTTTCCGTCGAATTTCAATTTCATCCCGCTCTGCTCGGCCAGCCAACGGCTCTGGCTTTCGGTCAACCCCACGAAGGCCGGGATGGTCCGTTTGTCGTTATTGACCGTGATGGTGCTGTCCGGGTTCACCGAAGGAACCAGCGCGTAGGCCAGTGCCCGCTTGGCCACTTCCTTGAAGACCGGCCCGGCCGTATAGCCGCCCCAGTAGATGCCCCGGGGATCGTCCAGCGAGACATAGATGACGAACTTGGGATTATCCGCCGGAACGAAACCCACGAAAGAGGAAACGTAGTTGTACCTGGAGTAATGGCCGTTCATGAATTTGTAGGCGGTGCCGGTCTTGCCCGCGATGGGGTAGCTGGGCAGGAATACCGCCGTGCCGGTTCCCTTTTCCACGACCCACTTCATCATCTCGGTGATCCGGCGCGCGGTCTTGGCCGAGCAGACCCGGCGAATCTTTTCCGGGTGGTTCTCTTTCACCAGGGAACCGGCGCGGGTCCTCATCTCTTTCATCACATAGGGCTTCATCATGACCCCGCCGTTGGCGATGGCCGCGTAGGCGTTCAATATCTGAATGGGGGTGGCCGAAACCTCGTAGCCATAGGGGATGGTGGTCATGGAAATACCGCTCCACTTGTCCGGGGTCCTGAGCTTGCCGTCCGCCTCGCCCGGAAGGTCGATGCCGGTCGTCTGGCCGATCCCGAACTTCTGGCAGTAGCGGTACAGGTTGTCCTTGCCCAGCTTGGCCCCGACCTTCACCATGCCGATGTTGCTGGAATAGCCGAATACCTCCCGGAAGGTCAGCCAGCCGTGCTTCTCATGGTCCGTCACCACCCGGCCGTATAGGGTCTTGTAGGCCCCGTTCTCGCAGAAGAACTTGTCCTCCTCGGTCACCACGCCCTCTTCCAGGGCGCCCACCGCGGTCACCAGCTTGAAGGTGCTTCCCGGCTCGAACTCGTTGTTGACCACCCGGTTCTTCCAGACATCCGGCGTGGAATCTTTGAAATGGTTGGGGTCGTAATCCGGGCAGTTGGCCAGGGCCAGGATCTCGCCCGTCTTGGGGTCCATCATGATGATGGAGGCGGCCTTGCAGCGGAATTTTTCGTAGGCCTTCACCAACTCCACCTGGGCGATATGCTGGAGGGTGGTATCCAGGGTGGTGACCACGTTCAGCCCGTCCACGCTGGCCTTTACCTGTTTGGAGTCCGCCACGACCGTCCGGCCGCGGGCGTCACGCTCCGCCATGACCATCCCCTTCTTGCCCATCAGGTTCTTGTCGTAGAAACGTTCCAGGCCGTCCAGGCCCTGGTTGTCCAATCCGGCGAAACCCACCACGTGGGAGGCCATGTTATGGTCGGGATAGAAACGGCGCTGCTCACGGTAGGCCTCCACGCCTTCCAACTTCAGGCTTTCGACCGCCTCGGACCTCTCGAAAGGGACTTGCCGGGCCAGCCACACGAAGGACTTGCCGTTGGTGAGCTTGGAAAGGATGGAGCCGTAGGATTGTCCCAGGGCCCGGGCCAGGACCGCCGCGGTTTGGGACTTGTCCGTGATCTGATCGGGATGGGCGCAGACGTTGAAGAGGTCGATGTTCATGGCCAGCAGGGTTCCATTGCGGTCCTCGATGATGCCCCGGGATGGCTCGGTCTCTTTCTGAGAGAATTGCTGGTGGAAGGCCATCTGGCGGTAGTCGCTGTGCTTGATGACCTGCAGGTAGACCAGTCGGGATTCCACGACGACGGCCGAGATCAGCACGACCGCCTCCAGGAAGAGGGTGCGTTTTTGGAGCTGGGAGAACTGGGCGAAAGAGCTCATGGTTTCTTTTCCCCCGTCATGGTCTGCTTCCAGAAGGTGAACCAGCGGGGATAGAAGAAAGGCCGGTCGTCCATGATGACCACCTGGTCGGTCCGGGGCGTCACCATGCCCAATTGGTCGCGGGCGATGGTCTCCACCCGGGTCAGGCTGTTGACCTCGTACATCTTGTACTTGAGGTAGTAGTACTGGTTGGTGAGTTCCTGCTTCTCGGTGCGCAGGGCCTGGACCTCGTAGCTGAGCTTGACCACCTGCATGTGCTGCCAGACGTAGAAGAACAGGAAGAGGCTCAGGATCAGCACGCTCCCCAGGGTGCCCTTGAAGTCCCGGCGTTTGAGGGCCTTGGCCAGGTTGCCCCGCCAGAACAGCCCCGCGTCGATGGCCTCCCCGGCCGTATCAAAGAATTGTTCCTTCAGGGTGGTGGTGTTCTGGTTCACGCCGCCCCTCCCGCCGGCAGTTTCTGGGCCACTCTTAGCTTGGCGCTTCGGGAACGGGGGTTGGAAGCCATTTCCTCATTGGAGGCGATCACGGGCTTGCGGGTGACCAACTTGAGGATCGCCTTGTGCCCGCAGATACATTGGGGGATGCCGGGAGGGCAAAGGCATTGGGTGCTCTCGGTCTTGAAATACTGTTTGACCATGCGGTCTTCCAGGGAATGGAAGGTGATGACGCCGATCCGCCCCCCCGGCTTGAGGAACTTGACCGCCATGGCCAGTCCCTTCTTCAGGACCGTCAACTCGTGGTTGACCTCGATGCGGATGGCCTGGAAAAGGCGGGTGGCTGGGTGTTTGGTCTCGCCCCTTTGATGGGGATTCCCCAGGACCTTTTGGGCGACCTGAGCCAATTCGGTAGTGGTCTGGAAAGGCTTGATCTGTCGGGCCTGGACGATACCCCGGGCCAGCGCCCGGGCCTTATGGTCCTCGCCGTACTCGTGGATGATGCGGGAAAGTTCTTCCTCGGGGTAGGTGTTGACGACGTAACCGGCGGTGATGCCCTGGGTATTGTCCATGCGCATGTCCAGGGGGCCTTCCTGTTGGAAGGAGAATCCCCGGGCGGGGGTGTCAAGTTGTAAAGAGGATACGCCGATATCCATCAACACGCTGTCTACCTCGCTGACCGAAAGGTCTCTCAGCACCCACAGGAGGTCGGCGAAGTTGGCCTTGTACAGGGAGACCCTTGGGTCTGCCCGGAGTGCTCGGCCGGCGTGTTGGAGGGCATCGACATCCTGATCTACACCTATCAAACGGCCATTCGGCAGGCTCTTCAGCAGCTCCGTCGAGTGACCGCCCATCCCGAGAGTGAGGTCCAAGACCACCCCGTCGGGAGGGGGGGACAACCATTCAACGACTTCTTTCAAAAGTACCGGTTGGTGGATGCTCATCTCACCACGGCGGCATCGTGTCGCGGTGGCCGTTCATACTCAAGACTCAAAACGGGCGAGAGCGTCTTCCTCGCTGACCGAGACATCGAAGGAACCATAAGCTCCTACCAACTTAAAGAGATTGGTGACATAGGCGTTGAGTCCCACAAGCTTGATCTCCCCGCCCAGACTGCGAACCCGAAGGTTGCGGTCGGCGAGCTTGGAGATGCCGTTGAGGGATACGTGGGTGACGTTCCTGAAATTGAGGATGATGTAGGTGTTGTTCTTGATGACCGCGTCCATCATGGTGCGAAGGACGCCTTCCATGTCGCCCAGGGTCAAGTGGCCCGAGAGGCGAAGGACGGTGACGGTTTCATTCGTTTTTAAAGCGACGGACATCTGGTTCTTCCTTAGCTATTCAAAATTTTTACTCTGTGTGACTCCGTGCGACTCTGTGGTTAATATCTTTTTGCCTCGCTTTTTAAGCGATCGCCGGCAACCGGCCCGTCTTTTCCATCATGTCGGCCACGTCCGGATAGAAATCGAACGTCTGGTCGACCCCCATCGTCCGGAACAGATGCATCAGGCGGCTGTTCAACCCCACGATCCTCAAGTCCCCGCCCTTATAGCGGGTCTTTCCCCAGTGATTCACCAGGGTCGCCAATCCGTTGGCGTTCATGTAAACCACCTGCGTCAGGTCCAACACGATGTGCAGATAACCCTTGCTCATCAGGGTCTCGATGGCATGGTCGAGTTTCTCGACGTCCGACTCGCTCATATCCCCATCCACCACGATGAGGGAGAACTTTTCCTTGATCTCGATGCCCACTGTCATTCTTTCCGTCCTATGTTCGGCATTTGAAATCAAACTTCGTCTTTGCTTTGCGTTTTTCTTGGTGCCCTTGGTGCCCTTGTGCCGATTTACCATAAAAATAATTGGTAATCGGTACTATACCGACCTCTTATATGATTTATTGTTGGTCGGCATGGTGGTTCAATATCCTTTTTCTTAGAGATTGAGCGACTGGATACCTTTGTCAGAAAGTTTCTGTCCTAAAAGCTCCATGGATTGCGATGTCTGGGCGATGTAGGCGTCGTATTTTTCCTTGTCCCATATCTCGACCCGGTGGAGCATGCCCACGATGGCCACATTCTTGGCGATACCGGCGGCTTTGCGTAGGATGGGTGAGAGGACGATGCGTCCCTGCTGGTCGATCTCGACCTCATCCACGGCTTTCATGATGGTGCGTTGGAACTGGCGAACCTCGGAATTGAGTGTGTCGAGGGAGGAGAGTTTCTCCTCGATCTTTTTCCAGGCGTCCATGGGATAGAGGAACAGGCATTGGTCGAAGCCCATGGTCAGGACAAGGGGAGTTTCGTGGCCCTCGCAGATCTGCTCGCGGAACCTGGCGGGTATGCTGACCCGGCCCTTGTCATCGACGGAGTTGTGGAATATCCCACGAAACAATGGACTCTCCCGATAGCTGGTTTATTTTGGTGTAGTGTTTGCCCTAACCCCGGAGAACGCTTTTAGGCGCTTGGGGTAGGGCAGTGAGGTGTCGTTTTTGATGCAAAATAAGAGGTTTTTAGCGTTTTCCCACTTCTCACCACTATTTACCACTTGGCGCCATTATTGAGGTTAATAAGGGTTCCGTCAAGGCTTTTTCGCTGTAAATACATGAATTTACAAAGGGGGAGGAGGTGGGGAGAAAAGCTTAATTCCCTGTTTTTTGAGGAAATATATAGGTTTTAGGGCTTTTTAGAGGGAAAACATGGGAAATATAAGGGTTTTAAAGGGAGGCTGACTTTCATTACAAACAACCCCAAACCCTCTCAACAGGCTTAGAATTGATTTAATATTTTTCGTTACCTGTTCCCTATTCACGATGGAGACCCGGAAGTTGACAATAAAATCTGAGGTTACTTATGAATAATATCCCGTCCAGTAGGATTGTAACCAACCTTCACAACTGAATCTGTTGACACTTTCGCCCCCTGGGAACTGAAAACAGGAGGTAAAGTCATGAGGAGAAAGTACAAGCAGTATACGGTGTCGGATA
>Ga0326728_10001719_pt1 | contig 76114 bp, 73 predicted proteins | sample MB3enrmetagenome_FD_207602 | JGI IMG/M metagenome (GOLD analysis project Ga0326728, IMG submission 207602) | Lab enriched peat soil microbial communities from McLean, Ithaca, NY, United States - MB31MN | ecosystem: Environmental > Terrestrial > Soil > Wetlands > Peat | place: USA: New York...
CCGTTGCATTCGCTGTGAACACCTTCGAGGTGGCCACGCCGCTGGAGTTTGTCGTCTCCGTGTCAGTTGCCGCTGCCGGCGTAGTCGCGAATGTGCCGCTCGCTCCCGATGCGGGAGCCGTGAAGGTTACCGACGTGCCGGCGCCCACCGGCGTTCCGTTCGAGTACACCGTTGCTTGCAGTGGTGCCGCAAACGGCTGGTTGACCTGCGCGCTTTGCGGCGTTCCGCTCGTCGCCGCGATCGTTACCACCGGCCCTGCCGTGTTCGTCAGACTGAAGCTGGCCGGCGTCGCCGCCCCAGAAGTCGAGGCCGTCACCGAATAAGCGCCAGCCGTTGCATTCGCTGTGAACACCTTCGAGGTGGCCACGCCGCTGGAGTTTGTCGTCTCCGTGTCAGTTGCCGCTGCCGGCGTAGTCGCGAATGTGCCGCTCGCTCCCGATGCGGGAGCCGTGAAGGTCACCGACGTGCCGGCGCCCACCGGCGTTCCGTTCGAGTACACCGTTGCTTGCAGTGGTGCCGCAAACGGCTGGTTGACCTGCGCGCTTTGCGGCGTTCCGCTCGTCGCCGCGATCGTTACCACCACCGCCGCCGTGTTCGTCAGACTGAAGCTGGCTGGCGTCGCCGCCCCAGAAGTCGAGGCCGTCACCGAATAAGCGCCAGCCGTTGCATTCGCTGTGAACACCTTCGAGGTGGCCACGCCGCTGGAGTTTGTCGTCTCCGTGTCAGTTGCCGCTGCCGGCGTAGTCGCGAATGTGCCGCTCGCTCCCGATGCGGGAGCCGTGAAGGTCACCGACGCGCCGCTCACCGGGTTGTTGTAGCTGTCCACCACCTTCGCCACCAGCGGATTTGTAAAGGCCGTGCTGACCGTCGCGCTTTGCGGTGTTCCGCCCGTCGCCGTGATCGTGGCTGCCGCCCCCGCGTTGTTCGTCAAAGTGAAGCTGGCCGGCGTCGACACTCCTGAAACCGCAGCGGTCACCGTATAGCCGCCGGCTATCGTATCCGCTGTGAACGCGGCCGAGGTGGCCACGCCACTCGCGTTGGTCGTTGCCGTAGTCACCCCACCGGCGAATGTGCCGCTCGCTCCCGTCGTCGCCGGAGCCGTGAACGTCACCGTCGCGCCGCTCACTGGCGTTGTGCCCGTCATCACCGTCGCCACCAGCGGATTTGTAAACGCCGTGCCGACCGTCGCACTTTGCCCGCCTCCGCTCGTCGCTACGATCGTTTCGACCGGAGGTGGAGGCGCCGAACTGGAACTGCAGCCCGTCCAGAAAACCAAGGCCAAACAAATCAGGGCCAGGATGCTCGCGTAAGCTTTGGGGTTCATAGCGACTCCCCTTTCTGCGCACGTTCACGTGCCTGCGGCGGGACCGGGACCCCGTGCTCGTTCCGGATCGTATAGACCTGGCCCCCCACCTTCACGGTGCGGGCCAAAAGAACCTGCTTGTCCTTAATCGTCCTCATGACGCCCGTCACTTCAATTTGCTGGCCTGCGGCGACCGAGACGGCGCCCTTGCCTCGTAAACCGAACCTACCCAAACTTGCATCCACTGGACCGGAGGCGGTTGCGAGCAGAAGGTGGGAACCCCAAATCATTCCCGCAGCAGGTTTCGTGAGCACACTCGACACCGTGCCATTGAGTGTGACTTCCTTGCTGATGTCGTAGCTGAACGGCCCTGCAGCCCTTGTCTCTGCCGTTGTCTGCGCCTGAGCTAGCGGTTGCGGCGAGATCAAGAACAGCAGGGCCATCGCGCATAGTCCTGCGAATAAACGTTTCATCGCTTGCCTCCAAGTTGAGTCTGGGTTTGGAATTGAATCTCTGGTGTGCAAGCGTACGCTTCCCCTGCCCGGTAGCACAACTGAATTCTCCACCAGAGCAGGTTCCTGCTTTGAGTCCAGAGGCTATGGCCAATCCAGAGTTGCCCTGACCACGGGCAACTGCCGAGCCTTGCTCGGATTGGACGGGCGAGTGCGCGCGTCCCCGCACCAGCGGGGTATAGCACGCTGAATCTACTCCATCACTAACGTAACCGCACGCTGCTGCTTCTTCTGCTATACTGACGTTAACGCTTTTGCTACGGTTTGCTCGTCATGCGGGGATCCTGTTGGATCCGAACCACTTCCGCCATTTCCTGCCCGCCGTTTGGTTCCAGCGCTAATTTCAAGTAGAGCGGCATGCGAACTCTAGAGAGTTCCCAGTTCTCAGTTCCCAGTTCTCAGTGAAAACCATATGGCTCGTAGGTTTTTCTGAGAACTGAGAACTGGGAACTGAGAACTAAGAATTGAGAACTAAGACTTGAGAACTGCATTTAGCCCCTCCAGAAAGAAAACCATCGAATGACAACATTTACGGAACTGCCCCTGTCTGCTCTGTTGCAGCAGAAGCTGGCGGCAGCTCAATTCATTACCCTCACACCCATCCAGGCGCGCGCCATTACTCCTGCCCTTGAAGGCAAGGACGTGATTGGCACCGCCCAAACCGGCACCGGCAAGACTCTCGCGTTCCTGATTCCGATCATCGAGATGCTGCGCGCCGAATCGTCGAAACATCAATCAGCCAGGAACGTCCGCGCTCTGGTCCTGTTGCCCACACGTGAACTGGCCATGCAAGTTCACGAGCAGTACGAACAGTTGCGCGACAAGAACATGCCGAAGGCGGCGCTGGTGATCGGCGGCGTAGCGGAGAAGGCGCAGATCCAAAGTCTCCGCTCCGGCTGCGAATTCGTAATCGCTACTCCGGGACGCTTGCAGGATTTCATCACCCGCAAGTTCGCCGACCTGCGTCAGGTGAAAATACTGGTGCTCGACGAAGCCGACCGCATGCTGGATATGGGTTTTCTTCCGGCTATCCGGCGCATCCTGCAAATTCTGCCCGAGCGCCGGCAGACGCTGTGTTACTCAGCCACCATGGAGCAGTCGGTGGCCGCGCTGGTGAACGACTACACGCGCGAGCCGGTGCGGATCGCGCTGGGATCGGTGCTGAAGCCTGCGGAAAGCGTGTCACTCGAAGCCTATGAGGTGCGCCCGTCGGAAAAGTTGGATGTGCTCCGGCAGTTGCTATACGAGGAAAAGGGACAGACCCTGATCTTCACGCGCACCAAGCGCGGCACGCAAAGGCTGGCCAAGGAACTCGAGCGCGACGGCTTCTCGGCCGCCCAGATTCATGGCGACCGCACGCAGTCGCAGCGCAACGCCGCTTTGAGCGGATTTCAGGAAGGGCGATACCAGGTGCTGGTTGCGACCGATGTCGCATCCCGCGGCTTGCACGTGGATGACGTGGCGCACGTGATCAACTACGACATTCCCAAGATGGCGGAAGATTTCATACACCGCGTCGGGCGCACCGGACGCGCCGGATTGCAAGGCCGGGCTTCCACGCTGGTCACAGGCGTCGAGGTTCTGGAGCTTCGCAATATCGAGCGCACATTAAAGCTGCGCATCGAACGCAAGCAGGTGGATGCATCGGGCTCGTTCAACGACCAGCCCAAGCGGCTTGTGCAAAACACTCTGGCATCGCGAACGCTGACGGCTTTGCCGGGTGAGGTTTTTGTCTAGGAGCAGAAGCAAGGACGGGTTCGCCGGAGCCTTGCGCTCCGGCGAATCTTATCAGAATCTGTCGATCTAGCGATCTGCGGGCTTGCCCTGTGGAGTGAGTAGTTCGGCGGAATCTGTTTCTTCGTCGCTTCCAATGCCGAACAGCGCGGCCTGCTCCGCGGCATGCTCGCGCATTTGACGCAATTCCTCCGCTTCGTCCAGCACTCCGCCTCCCGGCTTTTCCTCTTTGCGCTGGGTCTTGCGCTCGTTCTTGTCCCGCTGTTTTTGTTGGCGCGCTTGTTCTTTTTGGCGTTTGGAAAAAGTCGATCGGCCTCGTGGCATGCAAACCCCCCCGTATTTATATTGTCATTTATTATGGCCGGCTACATGCGGCGTTTGTAGACTTGGCCCAGCTCTTGCACCTCGAACAAACCGCTGGATCAAACCACTGGAATCAGCCAGAAGATGCCGCCGTCTCGCGTTTGTTTCGAGTGTTGATTCTAGTATAACCTCGAATCGAGTTCTCGGTTCCCAGTTCTCCGTTCCCGGAAAAACCTGGAATCGTCCACGTCCGCCGAGAACTGAGAACCGACAACTGAGAACTCCCCGACTGGCAACTTTGCACTGAGCTGTGTTATTCTCAAACACGTTACGAAAACGAGAAGAGACAGGAGTGCAACAGGTTAGTGTTAGCCAGAGAGCAAAAGCAATCCGTCGTTGACGCCTATCGCACGCATCCGACCGATACCGGCAGTCCCGAAGTTCAAATCGCGCTGTTGAGCGAGCGCATTGGTCAGTTGACGGAACACTTCAAAACGCACCAGAAAGACCACGGCTCTCGCCGCGGACTTCTCATGATGGTGAGCCGGCGTCGTGGCCTGCTCGACTACCTGAAGAAGTACGACTCGGAACGGTATAAAACCGTGATTTCCAAGCTCGGCATCCGCAAATAACAGCGCGACCGGTTCCGTGTGGGGCCGGTCCCAGACTCCGAGAGCCTTAGCAATGTGCGTTCCCAACCGCGGCCTGGCATCAGCCTACCCAAGCGGACTCCGTACCCCCCGCGCATGCCCTTCTGCCCACATAAAGGATGATCTATGAAGCCTGAAGCCACAAAAGTTTCCGTCGAAATCGCAGGCGGAAAACAACTCTCCTTCGAAACCGGAAAAATTGCCAAGCAGGCCCACGGCGCGGCCGTCGTGCGTTTCGGCGAAAACGTTGTTCTGGCCACCGCGGTCGCCAATCCCGAACCTCGCGAGGGCATCGACTTCTTTCCCCTCACCGTCGACTACCGCGAATACACCTATGCCGGCGGACGCATCCCCGGCGGCTTTATCAAGCGCGAAGGCCGCATGAGCGAACGCGAAACGCTCACCTGCCGCCAGATTGACCGGCCGGTCCGTCCCATGTTCGCCGAAGGCTTCAAGTGCGAGACCCAGGTCATCGCTCTTGTCCTGTCCGCCGACACGGAAAACGATCCCGATGTCTGCGGCATCAACGCCGCTTCGGCTGCCCTGACCATCTCCGACATTCCATTTCTCGGCCCCATCGCCGCCGTGCGCGTCGGCCTGCTGGAAGGCCGCTTCATCGCCAATCCCACCTACACCGAAATGCGGGACGGCGTGCTCAACATCATGGTCGTAGGCACCGCCGATGCGATTGTCATGATCGAGAGCGGCGCGAAAGAAGTAAAAGAAGAGACGGTGGTGGACGCGATCGAATTCGCGCACGTCGAAATCAAAAAGATCTGTGCCGCCATCGAGGAGCTGCGCAGCAAGGTCGGCAAACCGAAACGCCAGGTGACGCCGCCGGAATTCGACGACGCCTACTTCAAGAGCCTGGAAGCGAAGATCGGCGCGCGACTCTCTGACGCTCTCGACACCGGGAAGCATCCGAAATCCGAGAGCTACGAATTGGTTCGCGCTCTTGAAAAAGAATTGCTTGCCGCTCTGCCCGAAGACGACGAAGCAGGTAAGGCGAAGCTGAAAGAGTATTACGAGGTGCTGCGTGAGCGCATTTTCCGCCGTCAGGTGATCGATGACAAACACCGTCCCGACGGACGCGCTTTCGACCAGATCCGCGAGATCTGGATCGAAGCTGGCGTTCTGCCGCGCGCCCACGGCAGCGCAGTCTTCACCCGCGGTGAAACCCAGGCCTTGGTTACCGCCACGCTGGGCACCAGCGACGACATGCAGCGTCTCGAGGGCTTTGAAGGCGAAGGCAAGAAGCGCTTCATGCTGCACTACAACTTCCCGCCGTTCTCCGTCGGAGAAGTCGGCTTCATGCGTGGCGCCGGACGCCGCGAGATCGGCCATGGCGCACTCGCCGAGCGCGCCATTTCGGCTGTGCTTCCGACCGAAGACAATTGGCCTTACGCCATGCGCGTCGTCTCCGACATTCTGGAGTCGAACGGATCGTCGTCGATGGCCACGATTTGCGGCGCCTCGCTTGCGCTCATGGATGCGGGTGTTCCGTTGAAGGCTCCGGTGGCTGGAGTTGCCATGGGATTGGTGAAAGAGGGCGATCAGTATGCCATCCTGACCGACATTGCCGGCGCGGAAGATCATTACGGCGACATGGATTTCAAGGTAGCCGGAACTAAAGACGGCATCACCGCGCTGCAGATGGATATTAAGGTTGCCGGAATCACTTCGCAGATCATGCGCGAGGCGCTGGCGCAGGCGCAGCGTGGGCGGCTGTTCATTCTCGGAAAGATGGACGAGGTTCTGAACGCCGGCCGCGTGCAGGTTTCGGCCTACGCGCCTCGTATCTACACCCTGCAAATTCCAGTGGACAAGATTCGCGACGTGATTGGGCCCGGTGGCAAGATGATTCGCAGCATCATCGAGCAGACCGGCGTGAAGATCGACGTGGAAGATTCCGGCAAAGTCAACGTGGCTTCGAACGATGAAGTCTCGGCGAACAAGGCTTTGCAGATTATCCGCGATCTGACGGCCTCGGCCGAGGTGGGGAAGACGTATCTCGGAAAGGTCAGCCGCTTGGCGGATTTCGGGGCGTTCGTCGAGATTCTGCCCGGCTTGGACGGGCTGCTGCACATCAGCGAAGTCGCCGAGCACAGAATCAAGGATGTTCGCGACGAACTGAAGGAAGGCGACCAGGTGCTGGTGAAAGTTCTGGCCGTCGAAGGCAACCGGATCAAGCTGTCTCGGAAGGCGATTCTAAAAGAGCAGCGCGCCAAGATGGGCGGCGCGGCTCCGCCTCCGCCTCCGGAAACGGACGAGGCAGCGGACGCGGCACGGCCGGCGCCGTTAACACCGTCAGTACCCCACGCCGCGCCCACGGCAGTGATCGAGGGCGGCGCAGAGTTCGATGCGGACGATGAGCCGAACTTCAACCGTGTGGACGGAGTAGTCGCGTCGGTAGAGGCGGGCGCTGTGCGTCCGGAAGGTACGCGTGACGGACGCCCCAGCGGCGGCGGTGATCGTGATCGTAATCGCCGGCGGCGCGGTCGCGGACGCGGTCCGGGAGGCGGTCCGGGAGGTCACGGTGGTGGCCATTCCGGCGGCGGCGGACGCGGCAGAAGGTAAGATCAGTTCGGGTAGCGCACGGCTTCACAGTCTGCGAAAAAGCTCCCGTAGAGACGGCCGCTTGCCCTGAGCAAGCCCCGTCTCTACACCGGAACCACACCGGCCGGTTCCCCGTCAGTGTTATGCTAGGTGGGTTATGGGAATCGCCGAGATATTCCGGAAAGTGTTTTTGGTGGATCTGATCCAGGGACTGAACGTGACGTTCCGATATCAGGATCCCAGGGAAATCTATACCGAGCAATATCCGCTGGAGCGGCCGGAAGTCGCTGAGCGCTACCGAGGCGCGCCGCGGCTGAACGTCAACCCAGACACCGACGAGACACTCTGCATTTCCTGTGACCTGTGCGCTCTGGCTTGTCCGGAAAACCTGATTGTGGTCACCAGCGAGCGCAATGAAAAGACCCGCCGCAAAGAGCTCACGAACTTTACCTACGACCTGAGCCGCTGCATGTTCTGCGGCCTGTGCGAAGATGCTTGCCCTACCGATGCGCTCGAACTTACCCAGGATTTCGAACTCGCCAGCTACAGCCGCGACGGCATGATCTGGGACCGCGAGATGCTGGAAAAAGGTCCGCAGCCCACCGTGTACAGAAAGTAGCAGCTCGATCGTGTGGGGACGGGCGCCCTCGCGAGCCTGCCCTGAGGGAAGTCGAAGGGTCCAAGCCGACCGCAGCTCGCCAGCTGCCTGTGGTCACAGCGACCTTAGATTCGCTATAAATTCGTCCTTTCCATTAGCGCCGTTCCAGCACCTTCCCAAGTACGTCCATACGGACGTGACCGAATAGAAGGTTTCTCTCTGTTCTCTTGCGAGATACCCCTTGTCTTTTGGGGTCTCAAGCCCATTTGGGTGGTGCCGATAGATATGTCCATGTAGGCATTATTTGGAGACGTGCGCGGCGCAACGCGGTCTGCCTGGCGATCGGCTAGCGTTCGCCGGAGATTTATTCACTGAACATTCGGTGGAAGCGTATGGGTGAGGTTTGAGGAGGGGTGTGGCTCCGCTTTCAAGTCCACTTTGCCTGTCGGTCGTCACGATGAGAAGGGGGGAGCCGGACGATGAAGCAATCGCGTCAGGTCCTTCTCGTGGATGACAATCCGGCCGACGTCGGTCTTGCACGGGAGGCGTTGGCCGGGGGCAGGCATCACAGCTGCATCAGCGATGTGGCGGACGGCGAGGAGGCCATGGCCTATCTGCATCGCGCGGGCCAGTATGCGAATGCGGTGCGTCCCGACCTGGTGATCCTGGATCTGAATCTGCCGAAGAAAGACGGCAGGGCGGTATTGGCGGAGGCCAAAGCCGACGCTAACCTGCGCGTCATCCCGGTCGTGGTGTTCAGCACCTCGCGCTCGATGTTGGATATAACGCGCAGTTACGAGCTGGGCGCCAACTGCTATGTCAGCAAGCCCGGAAATCTGAAGGATTATTTTTTGGCGGTGCAATCGATTGAAGAATTCTGGTTCGGCTCCGCGAGCCTGCCACGAAAGGAAGAATGATGGAACATGTATTGCTGATTGAAGACAACCCCGGAGACGCGGACTTAGTACGACTGCGCCTTGTGGAAAGTAAGTCCGAGGTCCAGGTAAACTGCGTCCCACGGCTCTCCGACGCTCTCGCCTGCCTGGACGCGGAAACACCCTCGCTGGTGCTGCTCGACCTGAACCTCCCCGATAGCCACGGCGCAGAAACCTTTCGCCGGATCATGCAGAAGGCTCCGAACGTGCCGGTGGTGATCCTTTCGGGTCAGGACGATGAGGCGCTGGCGATCAAGGCCGTCCACATGGGTGTGCAGGACTACCTGGTCAAAGGCGACATCACCAGTAAACAACTGGAGCGCGCCCTGCGTTATGCGGTGGAACGGCAGGCGCTGCTGCGGGCTCTGGAAATGACCCGCCAGCGGCAGCTTGAATTCAAGAACGAGTTTCTGTCTCACGTTTCGCATGAACTACGTACGCCGCTGACCTGCATTCATCAATACGTCACGCTCCTTCTAGACGGGTTGGCCGGTCCCATGGCGCCGGACCAGACCGACCACCTGAAAACAGTCCTGAAGAGTGTGAATCAGTTGCACGCCATGATCCGCGACCTGCTCGAATCCACGCGCGCCGAAAGCGGCAAGCTGCGCGTCGAACCGCGCTGCATCGATATCGGCGAGCTGATTCAGCAGGCGGCCGCGATGATGCGGCCCGCCGCCGCCGAAAAACACATTGGCCTCGAAGTGGGGTTGGACCAGACAATCCCCCTCGTCTATGCCGATCCCGACCGCGCTCTCGAAATCCTCATCAACCTCATCGACAACGGAATCAAGTTCACCCCGCCCGACGGGTCGGTGATCGTTAAAGCCGCGATGGTGGAGACTGATCCGACCGCGGTCTATGTCGCGGTCTGCGACAGCGGCCGTGGCATTCCTCCAGAGTCGCTGCCGCGGGTTTTTGAGCGTCTCTACCAGGACCCCAACGCGGTGGACGGTAACCGGACCGGCCTCGGTCTGGGGCTCTACATTGCCAAGGAAATCGTCACTCTCCACGGCGGGAGGATGTGGGTCGCGAGCCAACCCGGAAGCGGCAGCACGTTCTCATTCACCTTGCCGCTCTATTCTCTGGCCGCGCTCCTGCTTCCGGTGATCTCGTACCGCGGACGTTTGCGCGAGGCCCTGGTGCTGGTGCGCGTGGAACTGACCCCGTTATCCAATTCACCACGCGGAAGCTGGAAAGAAACCTGCCAGCGGTGTCTGGATGTCCTGCGCCTGTGCATTTACGTGGATAAGGATCTGGTTCTTCCACGAATGGGAACCAGCGGCCGCGTCGAAAATTTTTTTGTGGTCGCCTCCACCGACATGCAGAGGGTCGGCATCATGATGGACCGCATCCGCGACCAAGTCGGTGCGCTGCCTCAGTTGAAGGTCAGCGGCACTTTGCGCGTGACCGCCGAGCCGATCCTGGGCCCGCCCGCCGACGACCCGAGAATCCTGGAACAACAAGTCTGGGGCGTGGCCGATCATGTCACCGGAATCATTCAACAGGGCCTTTGGAGCAAACAAAACTTCAGCGAAAGGGAGAACCAAAATGCGGAGTGAGAGTTACAGCGACGGGCAGCCCATGAATCGAGCGAAGATTATGGTCGTGGATGACGATCCCGATCTCAGGCAGGCTCTGAGTTTGCGTCTGCGGGCCAATAACTTCGATACCATCAATGTTAGCGACGGTTATTCCGCCATTGCCATGGCGCAGAAGGAACACCCCCACCTGATCATCCTCGATCTCGGGCTGCCGGCAGGCGACGGATTTGCCGTGCTGAAACATTTGCAACAGTATCCGGCCCTTTCCGTCATCCCGGTAATTGTGCTAACGGCTCGCGATCCCGAGACCAATGAAAAACGTACGCTCGAGTCGGGCGCCGTCGCATTTTTCCAGAAACCGGCAGACAACGAGGAGTTGCTGGGTGTGATTCGCGCCAGCCTACAGGCTGGGTGGGGCTGGGGCGGCGCGCCATCGTAGCCGTCTTGCGTACCGTGCGGTCTCACGACTGGTGTGGGGAGCGGGGCAGCAGGGATGCCGAGCGCAATTCGGCAATGGCCGGTGATCGCCGCGACTCCGGACGGCCCAGTCGCGGAAAAGGGAGCGATATGTATCTTGACACTCGGGGGATGCTGGCTCGTTCCCGCGATTACCACGTCCGCCGGCGGGAGCCGCGCTTTGTTTGCACCCTCCCCGTCACCATGCAGCGCTTCTTGCGTTTCGGACCGTTCGTCACCCGCGGCATGATGCTCGATATCAGCATGCGTGGAATGTCAGCGTTGGTCTGCGGCGCGCCCCAGGTAGGCGAAACGGTGACCATCGAACTGCCATTGCCGGATGCTTCCATCGATATGCTGGCCACGGTCCGCCACAGCACCGGTGCCAGGTCCGGATTTGAGTTCTACCCGTTGTCCACGCCTGCCAAAAAGGGTATTCAGGACTGGATACAGGAACTGCAGAAGCCCGAAGAAAAACTGTTCCCCTATCCCTACGCGGGTGCGGACAAGGTTGGCAGCGGCTAGAACTCATATTGTAATTTTGCAATTGTGTAATTTGGTAATCCGAAAACCGGCGGGGGATTTTAAATTACAAAATTACCCGATTACGAATTTACAAAATTTCTTCACTCCACCGGCAGCGGCAGTCCCTCAATGTTCCAGGAAATATGGTGGACGGCGCCGTTGGTGGCGAGGATGGCCGACTTGCCCGGAGCGAACGCCAGTCCGACCAAGCCCTGGCCGGAAACTTGGAGGTTGGCCTTGCCTTGGGGAGTGATCTTCACGATGCCGCGTCTTCCGGCGAGAGAGGCGGCGACATAAACATTGCCCTCGACATCGAGAGCCAGGCCTTGCGGACGCCCCAGACCGCGGTAGAACACGGACACGGTTCCGTGCGGATCGACTTTGTAGATGCAGTCGAAGCTGGAAGTGCTGGGGGCGGTGACGAACATATCGCCGTCGGGACCGAAGGCGATGTGATAGGCGGCAACGCTCGGCTCCAGCGTCGCGAACACAAAAATCTGCCGGTCGCGGGCGATCTTGAAAATGGTTCCGCTGCGGTCGCCGACGTAAAGATTCTCCGCCGCATCGAAGGCAATCCCGGTCGCGACCCCCATGCCTTCGGCGTAAGTCGACATAACGCCATTCGGCGCCACCTTGTATACGGCCTCGTCATTCCGGGAAGAAACGTACATCTGGCCTTCGCGGTCGAAGGCAATTGAAGTGGCGTTCATCATGTCGCTGAGAAACGGCTCAACGTTGTAGCTCGCGTCGATCTTGAAAATCGATACCGGGACTTTTTGCCCGCGAGATCCGGAGAAAGTCACAAAGATATTGCCTTCGCGATCGAGCGCGGGATTGGTAACCGGATGAAGGTTGTCGGCAATGGGGACCGCAACCTCAATAGAATGCGGATTGCTGACGTGCCCGTTGGTTCCCACTACTACCGGCCCTGAAACTGCTCCCTCGGGCACGCGGGCCACCAGGAAATCGTCGGAACTGATTAGTACGGAGCCTTCGATCTCGCCGAAGCGCACGCTTGGGCGGCGCAACTCGTGCGGACGCAGGCCCTTTCCGATGATACGAACCTCGCCTCCGGGCAAAGCGAAACTCGGCGCGACCGCTTCGATGTGCGGCTTGCCGTTGACGTTCCTTTTTCCCATCAGGCGGTCGGAGATGCTCATGGGTTTCTTTCGGCAGGGGCCATCGCTACTTCATTAGAAGTCCAAAGTGCAACAGAAGATGCATAATGGCGAGCGCATAAAGTCCCGCTCCCAGGTCGTCCACCACAATGCCGGTGCCTTCGGGCAGCCGCTCCAGTCGCCGAATCGGGAACGGTTTCCAAATATCGAACACACGAAAGAGTATAAGGCCCGCGAGAAAGGTTTTCCAACCGAGCGGAACGGCGATGAGTGTAACCAACTGCCCCGCCACTTCATCGATGACGACGAATTGCGGGTCTTTTAGACCCGAGGATCGCGCGACCCGGGTGGCAGCGGGAATTCCGATGAGGGTGACAACTGCGGCGGCGACGATCGTGGCCCAGGTGCGGCTCGTGACCGGAATGCGCCAACTGACCAGCGCCCACACGATAACTGTGGCTAGCGACCCCCACGTGCCGGGACCGGGCTTGAGACGTCCCGCACCGAAGAAAGTGGCGACCAGGGTGGCCCACAGCGGAGCAGCCCGCAGCGGAGTACTGGATTCGTTGGCGATTTCGGCGGGAGGATTCATCAGTCTCCATCCTCGTCGTCGGGGCTGTCTTGCCGGACCGCTTCCTCGGTATCGTTGACCGGCGACGAAATCACGTACCCGCCGCTCGCCCACTTACCGAGATCGATCAGGCGGCAGCGCTCGCTGCAAAAAGGGAAGTCCGCGTCGGCAGCTTTCACCGGCTTCTTGCAGATCGGGCAACGGAGCTTGATGGAGCGTTCTCGCGGCATAGTCGGATTGCAGGGGTCAGAGGTCAGATTGTAGAGGTGAGAAGTCAGATTGCAGAGGTCAAAATCACCCAGAACAGAAATGTTCTCACCTCTGCAATCTCACCTCTGACTTCTGACCTCAAACGATTTCCCCCACTAAATCATAATCGTGCGCTGCCGTGATGCGGCAGCGATAAAACTCTCCCTGTTTCGGCTCGTTTCCTTCGGGATAATCGTTCACGAACACCTTGCCATCAATCTCCGGCGCGTGCATCGCGGTGCGGCCTTCGAGCAAGAGGTCGGACTCGGTCGAAGCGCCCTCCAGCAGCAGATCGAATTCGCGTCCGACGAGCGATTTCTTCTTCGCCCGGCTGATCTTCTTCTGGATCGCCATCAGAGACTTGCGGCGGCCCTCGATCTCGCGCGGGGAAAGTTTCTTGGCATGATCGAATGCGCCCGCGCCTTCCTGGTCGGAGTAGCCGAAGGCGCCCATCCAATCGAAGGCCGCCTCTTTCACGAAGCCGCAGAGCTCCTCGAATTCTTTTTCGGTTTCACCCGGGAATCCAACGATGAAAGAAGTCCGTAAAGTAACGCCGGGAATCACGCGGCGCATTTTCTCAATTGAGCGCAAGAACAAGTCGGCGCCGCCTCCGCGCTTCATGCGCTTCAGGACCGTCGCCGAGGCGTGCTGCAAGGGTACATCGATGTACGAACAAATATTGTCGTGGGCGGCGATCGTATCGAGCAGCCGCCCCGTGATTTTGTTGGGATAGGCGTAGAGGAAGCGAATCCACTGCAGTCCTTCTACGCCAGCGAGCTTTTCCAGCAGCAGGGGCAGGCCGTCTTTCAGACCGAGGTCTTCACCGTAGCAGGTCGTGTCCTGTCCGATGAGCGTGATTTCGCGCACGCCGGATTGCGCCAGCCGCTCGGCTTCCGCGATGACGGATTCAACACGCCGCGAGCGAAACTGCCCTCGAAGCTGCGGAATGATGCAGAAGCTGCAGGGATGATCGCAGCCCTCGGCGATTTTGATATAAGCCGAATATCCAGGCGTGGTCAGCACGCGAGGCGTGTGGTCGTCGTAGAGGTAGTTGGGCAGGCCGGCGACGGCGCCGTCCCAGGAATCGCGCGCGAAGCGCCCCTGTCCGCGGCGATGATCGCCCTCGGGCCGCGAGGCAAGCGTGTTCGAAGTTAGGATGTTGAACGGCGACGGCGCGCGGGGCGTTTCCGCCACTCTGGCAGCGGCCAGAATTTTCTCCAATTCGCCCGTGCCGACCACCGCGTCCACTTCAGGGATGTTCTTTTGGATCTCATCGTGAAAACGCTCGACTAGGCAACCGGCAACCACCAGCCGCTTCGCCTTGCCGCCCGCATTCGTTTTATGGCGGGCCATTTCGAGGATCGTATCGATGGATTCCTGTTGCGCGCTGGCAATGAATGAGCAGGTATTCACCACGATGACGTCGGCGTCCTCCGCGTTGGGAGTAAGCTCGGCGCCAGCCTGGGCCAGCATGCCCATCATTACCTCGCTATCGACGAGGTTCTTGGGGCAGCCAAGGCTTACAAAACCTACCTTGGCCGGGGCAGCCGTCCCCGAAGTCGCGGATATGTTTTTCTTTACGGGCAATGGGACGATTGACGACAATGATCAGCGGGAAACAGTTCTAAGCAATTCTAGCATCCTGCATTGCCCTGTCCGTGCCCGCCGGACGCCGAAACCCGAGCACCAAGGAGGACAACTTATCTTTTCCGCCGGTCCGGGCAGGCCGTGCTAATCTTATTGAAACAAAACTGCATCCCTCAATACTCCGGAGGAGAGATGTCGGCTAAACGTCTCGCGGTTCTAGTTCTGCCAGTCCTAGTTCTCGTTTCCAGCGCTTTAGCGCAAGTGAATGAGCTTTCCATCACGGCGGGGCGAACTTTCGTCAGCACCCAGTCGATCACGCTTACGCCGCCTTTGCCCATACATTTCGGCAACGAGGAGACCGTGGAGTTCAGTTACGGGCGCCTGCTCATGACCCATAAAATTTATGGATTGTATGGGGAAGTGCCCGTGGCCATCTATCCCAGGATGGACGTGAACACCAACCTCGGCACGTCTCCAAAGGACATCGGAGCGCTTTTCGTGACTCCATCGGTGCGTTTAAACTTTTTTTCTGGCGATTCAGTCACACCATGGCTTAGCGCGGGCGGCGGCTATGGCCACTTCCGAGTGGCCCCGGTTACACTTTACGAGAATCCGAACCCTGGCTCCGGCACCAACACCGGCGTAGTCCAGTTTGGAGCTGGATTGGATGTATGGATTTGGCATCGTTGGGGCGCGCGGTTCGAAGCGCGCGATTTCTACTCCGGAGCACCCGACCTGAACGTTGATACCGGGAGAAGCCGGCAGCACAACTACTACGTAGGCGCCGGCGTCATGCACCGCTTCTAGCTGGCGGCCGCGCGGTCCGGCGTCTTTCTGGAATTCGCCGTTTCGGCGGCGGTGATGTCCTTAAAGAGCTCAGGCAGGCTTTGAGCGTCGTCCACCGACTTACCGAAACGCGCAGATTCGTAAGCGCGCGTAAACCTTGCGACTTTCTTCTGTAGCGCCGCTTCCTGAATGGCCGCGACGAAATCCAGCGGAGTTTGCGACGGCGACTTACGCCAGCCCAACCGAGCCATGCGGCCCACCATCCGGTCATACCAAAGAGCAGCGGATTCGCGCGGGGCACGCTCGGGATGCGCCCGCAGACTACGGTTGCGCAACCCACTGACCATTTGCCGGAGATTCAGCAGCGCCAACAGCACCGCCGTGAACGCGATCAGCCCGCCCAACCATCGCACAGGAAAATGGGTGAAGCGGTCGTGCGCGCGCCGTGCCGAACGCAGCATGGCACGATGCTGACGCTCCATCCAGCGGCGAGCCTGGTCAAAGAACTGCCGGCTGCCGGCTGCCGCATCCTTCCCCAAAATGCGCTGGTGGCTGACATCGTAGCTGATAATCCATTCGCGCCAGAAAGATGCGGCCGCATCCACATAGAGCTGCATCCGCGACCAGCCGGTCCGCTCCGGCACACTTCCTGCCGGAGTAGGATCAAAGCTGATCCAACCGGCTCCGGGGAAGTAAGCTTCAACCCACGAATGGGCGTCACTGGATCGCACCACATACTGGCCGGTGAGGTCGTTGTATTCGCCCCCGCGGAAACCGGTCACAATTCGCGAGGGAATGCGCAAAGAGCGCAGCATCACCGCCATCGAACTGGCGAAATACTCGCAGTGACCTTTCTTCCTCTCGAACAGGAAATTGGCCAGTGGATCCTGCGGCAGACTGCGGGGGAGTTCCAGCGTATATGCGAAGTGTGTCGATAGATATCGTTCCAACGCGACTGCCTTGTCATAGTTGCCGGGAGCCGGCGCCGCGATTTCCTCCGCCAACTTCGAAATGCGAACATCGAGCGGCGGAAGTTCCAAATACTCGTCCATGCCGGCGGCCGAGGTGTTGGCCGCCCCACGAAGCTCGTCGCTGTCGATCTCGGCCAATTGCGACACGGCATCGTACCGATTGATCGGGCGGTCGGCATCGAGATTGTAGACAGCTCCCCCGGCGTCCGTGCTCACCAGCCGGAAATTTCCCGTGAGACTTTGCGGCTCCTCTGCCAGAAAAAAAACGTTGGTTCCAAGCGGCTCCATCAGGACGCGATAACGAATGGATCGGCCCGCGATCACCGCTGCGCCACGCGGGTCCACCAAGGGCGCCAGCCGATAGCTTCCGTCTGCCGCGGGCCGCAACTGGGTTTGCCCATACGAACTCGTCCACACTCTGCCGTCAAAATTGCTCAGCGCAATCCCACGCCACTTCAAGTCGTAAGCGCCTTGCAGATCGTTCTGGATCTCGATGTGCATGACGACAGCGCTGGACTGCTGAATCTGGCCGATACGGCCCAGTTGCACGCGATCGCTGAAGCCCGTGGAGACATCGCTGGCCGGAGTGTAAGCGCTCAGGTAGTGTGACGAAATACGGGGAAGGATGAAGAAGATCACGAAACTCCCGGCCAGGATCATGAGCATGAGCGCGGGAGCGATGGCCAGCAGTCCGTAGGCCATGGGGCGCGCGGGAGAGGGAACACGTGGATCCTGTGCGTGCGTTTGTTCGCTCGAGACCGAGTGCCGCATTTCCATCAGCACAAAAGTGACGACCGCAACCAGCAGGAAGCCCGCAAAAGAAAGCAGAAACACGCTGCCGACAGTAAGCACGGCGGAGGCGAGCACCATGAGAAACGAAAGCACCGCGAGCATGTAGTGGTCGCGCGTCCGCTGCAAGGAGAACAGCCGGACGACCATCGCAAAGAGTACAAGGTGAACGGTTGCCGCCAGAAAACTGCGCGAAAGAAAGAAGTAGTCCGCGAGATAGATGGCGACGTAGATGAGCGTCAGGTAAGTGGTCCAGCGTTCCGGGATGGCAAACTCGCGCCGCGTCAGAAGTTGGAATCCGCGGAGCGCCAGCGCCAGCCCCACCAGCGCCACTGCCGGAAGATCGAGCCCTCCGGTCGAAGCCAGCGCGCCGAAGCCACTGAGCACGAGCAGATAAAGCGCCACATCAAAGTAGCGCTCGATGGCTTTGGCTACGGTGATCGCGCCCGGGTTGATGGAAGCTCCAGTCACGAGAAGATTCTATTGTTGGCGAAACCGACGCGGAAGGGAAGTGTCGGCGGTAACATTTCTGCCGGCCGTTGCCAAGCAGGCACCACCACTGCCTCGTGATCTGATTTCTTTCTTCTGCATTTCTTTTTTGGTATTTACAATACCTGCCCATGGACTATCTTCTGAAAACTGAACCGACTGTATATTCCTTCGCGGATCTTGAGCGGGAGAAGACGACGATTTGGGACGGGGTGACGAATCCAGCGGCAGTGAAGCACCTGCGTGGGATGAAGCCGGGAGAGCGGCTGATCATCTACCACACCGGCGACGAGAAGAGCGCGGTGGGGACGGCGTCGGTGGTAGCCGTGGATGCGAGCGATCCCAGGAATCCGCAGGTAAAGATCAAAGTTGGGAAGGCGATCGCAAAGGCGAAGACACTGGCGGAAATTAAGACGAAGGCGATTTTTGCCGAGTCTCCGCTGGTGAAGCAGGGACGGCTGAGCGTGGTGCCGCTGACCTCGGCGCAGTACGGGTGGCTGGTGGGCGAGTAAGAGGGATTGCAGTCGCCAGCTTTCGCGGACAGGAGTGTCCGCGCCACATGACTTACGTCCTCACCATCCGCTCGGGGCAATCGGTTTCGGGGCAGGCGTAGGTCACGTGATTGTGCTGGCGGTCGAGGCTGATGATGAACATGGGACGTCCATGGCGTTCGCAGGTTGGCTGGTTGGGGGTGAGGTCGGGCGCCTCTCCGCGCTGGGGCGTGGTGTAGCCGAGGCGTTCGCCAAAGCAGCGGTGGCAGAACTTGTCGGTGCAGCGAAAGAATTCGATGGAATAATTGGCGTTGTAGGGAGCGAGTGCGGGCTCCATGGCGCGGTAGTGCTGATCGCAAAGGGGCAGGATGTCCGTCCGCATGCGATGCGAGTTTAGCACTTTAGGTCGTCGAGTCATTGAATCATTGATTCAATGATTCAATGCCTGTGCGTCAGCCGATGTAGCGCAGGGCGTCGACGATGCCGAGGTTCGAGGCGCGGTAAGAGGGAATGAGACCGCTGATCACCCCTACGAAGGCCGCGACTACCATGACGACCAGTGCAGTCGCGGCGGTCATGTGCATTGAGGCCGGCAATCCGATGCCGGGCCGCCCCATGAAGAGAATGGCTCCGGTTCCGAACGCAACGCCGATCAACCCTCCGATTAGCGAAATCGCGATCGATTCGCTCAGCAACAACTTGAGGATGCTTCCGCGGGTGAAGCCGAGGGTGCGCAGGACGGCGACTTCGCGCGTCCGTTCGCGGATCGACATGGCCATGGTGTTGGCGCAGACCAGCAAGGTGGTGAAGACCACGGCTGCGCAAATGCTGAGGATGAACGCTTTGACGTTGCCGAGAGTGGCAATCCAGTCCAGTTTGAACGCCTGCTCGCTCTCGCTCTTGGTGGGCACCGGAGTGCTGTGGAACATGGCGTCGATGGCGCGGGCCGCTTGCGGCATGTGTTCGGCAGTATCGACGCGAATGAAGTAAAAGCCGGCGGTGTCTTTGAACCAGTCAACGGATTCTTCCAGGTATTTGGTGTTGAAAAAGAGGCCACTAGTCGGAGGATCGATGACATAGATGCCGCGCACGGTCAGGTCGAGATCGGCGGGGAAAATAGTGCCTTGCAGATGAATGTGGTCGCCGATCTTCCAGTGGTGTTTCTCGGCGAGTGTAACGTCGACGACGCAGCCGGCGCGGTCGCGCTTCCAGGCGGCGAGCTGGTCGGCGGGCATCGCCTTGTCGGCGGCGACGTCGAAGTATTCTTCGGGGTCGGTGGCAAGCTGGGCGAAGTAGTTTTCCGGCTTGTCGTCCTTGTATATGCCACCAAACCAAGTCATGGGGACGACATGCACGACCCCGGGAATGGTGCGGATCTTGTCGCGGTAATAGACGGGAAGGAAATTCGCCAGCGAGACCTTGTGCCGCGTCATGATGCGAAGCGCGGAGTCGGGGGCTCCCTTGTCAATGTAGAAGCTGCGCCAGAGGCAGAGCATGATGCAGAGCAGCAGCAGAGAAAATGCGATGCTGGCAACTGTCAGCAAACTGCGCCGCTTGTTGCGAAACGCGGACTTGGCGACAAAGCTGGTGAGGGTCATGGGAACAACAATATTTTACACCGCGATTTCTTCCGCCTGTAGAGACGGGCTTGCCCCGTCTTCTCTGCACGCGGCCGGAGACGCGGCAAGCCGCGTTTCTGCGGGAAATCAGATGCCGCGCCGGAAGAAATCAGATGCCGCGCCGATCATTGCGGATTGGCCGGGAGCCTCCGGGACTCGGGAATAGGGACGCGGCCTTCGTCGTCGTAGTAAACCTTGCGCGCGTAGTCGGACTTGGCGTTGGGAACGGGCTTATCGTTTCTGGAAGAGTAAGTGGGCTCGTTCGGATCGAGCGGAAGCGGCGCTTTCGTGGTGTAGATGGCTTCGTTCATCAATCCTTTGGAGAGGCCTTTGGCGACGGCGAAGACTCCGAAAGGATTGGTGTTGACGTAAGAAACTCCGACGTAGTCGGCGACCATGTAACCGTTGTCGGATAAAGGCAGCCAGGCGATCTTCATCGGCCCAGCGATTTTCTTGCCGGCGGTCCAGGTGAAGCCTCCATCCTGCGAAGCGGTGAAGCCCACGTACAACTCGCAGCTCGAATATGTGCAATTGGCGACCGGGTAGTAATAATAAACGACGGTCAGATGAGTGGCGGCGCCGGAGGTGGTGGGATCGGCCCCAATACCGGCGATGAAATGATCGACGGTGCTGGTGACGGCGTCGATGGGGATACGGCTGGGAGTTGTCCAGGTTGTGCCGTTGGTGGATGTGCTGAGGACGATATCGTTGGAAGTGCAACCGCTACGGAAACGGCAATCGCCCCACACCACGTAAACATTGCCTGCGCCGTCAATGGTTGCGGAAGGCAGATCGGGGTCACGCAAACCGCCGGCGACACCGTGCTCCGAGATGCTGGCGACATTTGTGCTGTGGCCCCAGGTCTTTCCGCCGTTGGTGGAAGTAAAGGCGGCAATCCCAGAGTAACCTTCGAAGGGAACGATGACGGTTCCGTTGGGCTGGACGAGCGGTTCTCCGCCGAGGCCTCCGGCGTCGTCGGCGGAAGGCTGGCCTGGGCTCCAGGTTTGTCCGCCGTCGCTCGATGTGCTCATCATAACGTCGCCCGTGCCGTACGCCTGATCCCATTCGGTGTAGCAGTTTCCATAGTAAGGACTGCTGGAAGTGTCATCGCAGACGATCCAGTCCTTGTCGTCGAGATGAGTGGTGTCGACGGCTATGGGATCTCCCCAGTGCAGGCCGTCGGTCGAACGGCTGACGGCGACGTCGCCGATGTATTCGCTGTCGGGATTCAAACCAACCAGAGGCAGAGTTGAGATGAGCCACTGTCCGTGTTTGGCGTCATAAGCGACGGAGGGATCGGAGGCCGCGCCGTATGTGCCGCCTTCATAGTTGACGGTGAGCCCGGGCAGGTTGCCGTGCTTCCAGGTCTTGCCGCCATCGGTGGAAGTGGCGAAGCCCACGTCGGCGCTGCCCCAGCCCTCGCTAGCAGGCCGGCGAGCGACGTGAAACGTGCTCACAATGGTCGAGCCCCAGGCGAAGGAGGAAGGTTCGACTTCGGTTTTATGGTCACTGTCGGAATTGGTGAAATTGTCGGTGCTGAGCTTGAGCGGAGTTTGCGCGCTGAGCGGTACCGCGTAAAAGGCAATCGGCAATGACAGCAGAACTGCCCAGGCATATCGGGCGTAGCGGGAGGCGGGTGAGTTTTGATGCATTTGATCTAGTCCTTGAAGTCCGAGATTGAAGTGCGGCCAAGCTTCAGAAGCCGACGGGAGCGGTCGCGCTGGCCCTGCTCACGTTGGTTGAACTATAGCGCGTAGTACCAGCAGTGTCGAGATGAAGAGTTTTGCATGTTTGAGGAAGGAACTTGGTTCAGTGTCGAGGTCGAGCTTAGCGATTACGCGGCAGTCGCGGACGGGCGAGACGCCCGTCCCCACACGAGCGAAGCTCAAGCGCTCAGTTTGCGCAGGAATTCCTGCTCGTCCATGTGGTACCTGAAAGCTTTGCGGCCGTTGATGAAAACCACGGGGACCTCGTCGTTATATAGGCGTCGAATTTCGGCGTCGGAGTCTACGTCGATTTCACGCCAGGTGAAGCCGCCATGCTTGTGGAGCTTGACGATGCTCTCTTTGACGATTTCGCAGAGATGACATCCCTTGCGAGAATAAACGATGACTTCCCCGGGCGGCGTCATTCGAGGGAGTGTAGCAGTTTCGGTGCAGGGTTTCCAAGGCACGGAAGGGCATAGATGCGTGCCAGATAAAAGACGGGCGTAGAATTTCGGGATGACTATGGTGATGACGACGAACGGGCGGTTACTTTCCGGAAGGACGATGCTGGTGACGGGAGCGGCGAAACGGCTGGGGCGCGCGATTGCTTTGGCTGCCGCCGAAAATGGCGCGGACGTGGCGATTACTTATCGCGAGTCGGCGCGCGAGGCGCGGGCCGTGGTCGGAGAGCTGGCGCAGCATGGCGTGGAGGCGCTGGCGGTGCGGTGCGATGTCACCGATGAGAAGAGTGTCCGGGAGATGGTAAAGGAAGTGGCGAGGGAACTGGGTGGGATCGACGTACTGGTGAATAACGCCGCGAACTACGAGACCGTCGAATTTGACAAGCTTACGGTCGCGCAGTGGGATGCAATTTTTGCTTCAAACACCCGCGGGCCATTTCTGGTTTCGCGAGAAGCGCTGCTGTATTTGAGGAAGCGGCGAGGGCGCATCGTCAATATGGGTTCACTGGGCGGGCTGCGCCCATGGGCGGACCATGCGCACTATTGCTCGTCGAAGGCGGCGCTGCACATGCTGACCAAAGTGATGGCGAAGGCGCTCGGGCCGGAGATCGCGGTGAATGCGGTGGCTCCGGGGATGATTGAGTTGGGAGAGAAATCGGCGGCGGCGTTCATGAAGAAGATGGCGAAACAGACGCCGATGCGGCGGAATGGAACGGCAGCGGACATCGCCAAGGCGGTGATGTTCTTTGCCACGGCTCCGCAGTTTATTACCGGGCAGGTGCTGGCGGTGGATGGCGGGCTGGGGCTGTAGGGACTGGATTTGTTTCTGGCGTAGGTTGCGTATCGCTCGTTTTCGCGTATCCTTCTGTTTCGACCTAGACCATACTTATGACACGATCCATTCGGGGCGCGGGCTCTCTCTTTCTGTTACTCCTCTTTGCATTGTTCTTCGCAACTTCGCTGACGGTTGCCCAGGATCGCCCCGAGTACGGCGGCCATGAGCTCGAGGTGTGGACTGGCGGGGGGCACTCGGTCCCAGGCGGCACGAAAGATACTAGCGTGTGGAACGCTGGATTCCGCTATGGCTGGATCCTGACCGATCCTCATGGCCCGGGTTTTCTCAACGGGCGATTCGAGCTTGCGCTGGACGCGGTACCGGCGTTTGTTGTGTTCCAGCGCGCAAACACAGCCTACGGGGCAGGAGTGAATCCGGTGGGGTTGAAATGGATTTTCGCCACGCGCGGACATGTCGCCCCGTACCTCGAGTTAAATGGAGGAACGCTGTTTACGACGCATGAAGTGCCGCCGGGAACCTCGACCGTGAATTTCACGTCAGGCGCGGCGTTTGGACTGTATTTTCTGGGAGAGCATGCGTGGTCGGTGGACGTCCGGTACCTGCACATTTCAAACGCCGGGCTGACCGTGCCGAATCCGGGGGTGAATACGGTGCAGGTGCGGTTGGGGTTCGGGAAATTTTTTGGGAAGAAGTAGATTTGTGCCCTCCCCAAGAACCCGCTTCGATCGGAAGTTTTCCGAGCCTGTCGAGCAGCAGACGTGAGGCCTTACGTGATCACGGGAGTGTTGCTCATTCCCGCGCTGCCGAACACCGAGCGGTAGCGTTCGATTTCGGACGGCGTCCCGAGCGCCTTGGCGTAGTTGTCGGAGAGCTTGACCGCGGGCTTGCCTTCGACCGTCGATACCTTGCAGATCAGGCTGATTGGGTCAAAGTCACTGCCGTCGGCGGGATCGCAGCCGCGGAAGTCATTGGTCAGAAAAGTTCCCCAGCCTGCACTGAAACGAATGCGCCGGCCGGGGGTCCACATTCTGGAATCGAGGAAATCGGCGGCGCTGCGGAAATCATTGGCCGTGACGCCGCTCGCGAGCTCGCCGCCGAAGTAGGCGTGCAGGCCGAGGATGTCGTCGACGTCGAGTGCGTCGGAGGCGATGATGAGCTTGTCGTGCGGGTCTCGACCGCGCCCCTTGAGCCATTGGATATATTCGTCGCCGGCGACGTAGGGATTCTTGCTGTCGATGCGCTGGCCCGTCCAATCGGCCGTCCAGGCGGGGGCGTTGTCGAGAAATTGCGAGGTACCAAAAGTATCCGGCAGCATGATGCGGAGAGCGCCTTCGTAAGTGGCCTGCCACAACTCGAGGACGCGGTACTGAGAAGCTTTCAAAGCGTCGTCATCGGGCGCGAGTGCGGCCATGACCATGGGGATCTCGTGCGCGTTGGTTCCGATGGCTTCAAGATCGTGCTTGTGGGCGAGGAAGGCGTTCGAGGTTCCGGTAAAGGCGTTGCCCAGATTCGCTGCCATGGCCTCGACCACGTATTCCTGCCAGAGGAAGCTGTGGCGGCGGCGGGTTCCGAAGTCGGCCACGGCAAGACCGGGGACGCCGCGCAGCCGTTCGATCTTGCCCCACAGTTTTGTTTTCGCCCGGGCATACAGGATGTCGAGGCCGAACTCGCGCAGTTTTTTTAATCCCGCCCGGGTCTTGAGCTCGTCGAGGATGGAAAGCGCATAGAGTTCCCACATCGTTGTCTCGGTCCAAAGGCCGTCGAACGAGAGATGGAACTGTCCGTCCTCAACCGATAGTTCGTAATCCGACAATCGGAAATCGCGTTCCAGCCATTCCAGAAAGGCCGGTTCAAAGATTCCGCGCCGGCCGTAGAACGTGTTGCCGGCGAGCCAGACCAGTTCCGACCTGCGAAACTGGAGGCGGCGGGCGTGCTCCATCTGATGGATAAGCTCCTCGCGCGGGAACATGTCCGCGAGGCGCACCGAAGTGGAGCGGTTCAGCAGAGAAAACGACACACGGGTTTTCGGGTAATGCTTCCAGATGAACTGGAGCATCAGCAGTTTGTAGAAATCGGTGTCGAGCAGGGACCTGATAACCGGGTCCAGTTCCCAGTTGTGGTTGTGCGCCCGCTCGGCGAAGTTTACGATCATCGCGTGCTTTCTCGAGTACGATCTCGCGTACTATCCTCTGTGACCGTCACAAGAAAATCAACCGCAGTGACACGTGAGGTGCGTTTTTTGTAGACTGGCTGACTTGGGAAGGCAAACACGGTACTATCAAATTTCTGCATGAGACTGCCTCGGCCCTTCACTACCGCACCCCGGAGTCGCGCGCACGTATTCCGGAGTTGCTCATCTTTATTCCGTAACTGCTCACCGCTATTTTTTGCGACGGGGCAGGCCCGCGGCTGGGCAGAATTCTCTGGCCGCGCGCTGCACGCGCTGGTGGTCGCGGTGCTGCCCGCGATGTTCCTTCTGCGATCGACCCGCGATGAGATTTACAACATTCTGTGGGCGCTGGTGTTTGGCTTTGCCACGCTGAATATTTTGAGCCTGGGGGCGCGCCATTTCGAACAGGATAAGGCTGGCCTGACTTTTGGCGAGATTCTGGCGATCCTGGTGGTGCTGGTGTCGATCGTCCTGTTGGGTTGGGAGATGCTGTATCTGTTCCACATTTTGCCGATTCGCCTTACGCCGCGCTGACCTGACCCACCCTAACGAAGATTGCGGTATGATCGCCTGTGGTGAAACGCGAATCCAATTTTGAAGTGACCTGCCCCTGCTGCGGCGCGGTCATGAAAATCGATGCGGCGACGCGAAGCATCATCGCGCACACTGCGCCCGTCAAGCCGAAAACCTTCAACGACATGGAAGAAGCCGCCCGCGCCATGAAAGAGCAGGACAGCCGGCGCGACTCCATCTTCCGCCAATCGATGGAAGCGCAAAAGCATGCCTCGGAACTGCTGGAGAAGAAATTCCAGGAGGCGGTGAAGAAGGCCAAAGAAGCGCCGGACACGGGAAAGCCGATCCGCGATTTCGATCTGGACTGAGCTCTGGCCGCTTGCTCCCCGCCGAGACGCCCGTCCCCACATTCGCCTCCTGCATTGGGTACTGTTCCAGATCGGCTGCGATCCTTGGTGCCGAGCAACACCCCACGGAGGCACGGAGACACGGAGAAAGGCTTTTTCATAGGTTCACGGCTGAGTCGTAGCTGCTTTATAAGGGACGAAATCATAAACTCGCATTTCTCCGTGCCTCCGTGTCTCCGTGGTGGTTCTGGTTTTTGAGCGGCTGGAGATCGCAGCTCAAAGTTGAGTTTAGGACACTACCTGCCATTGCTCCCGGAATTCCCCTCATTTACATTGAACAGGATGCCCACCACAGGCGAACGATTCGAGCGAGCGGTTCAGATCATGGCGCGGTTGCGGGCTCCGGGCGGATGCCCGTGGGATCGCGAACAGACTTTCGACACCATCAAGCCCTACACGTTGGAAGAGACTTATGAAGTCCTCGAAGCCATCGACAATCGCGACTGGCCGGAACTCACCGGCGAATTGGGCGACCTGCTGTTGCAGGTGCTGTTCTATTCCCAGATGGCAAGCGAGGAGGGCCACTTCTCGGTGGACGATGTGCTGGACCGGCTTTCCAATAAACTCGTGGACCGGCATCCGCACGTGTTTGGCGATGTGAAGGCAGATACTCCTGCCGAGGTGCTGCGCAACTGGGAGGCGCTGAAGGCGCAAGAGAAAGAGAAAAAGAAACGACTAGCGGCGCGCGGAGGCACGACGGCGGAGCAGGCTGACGGCGAGCAGGCTGACGATGCGCAATCAGTGCTCGCGGGTGTGTCGTCGAAAATGCCTGCGTTGATGGAGGCTTATAAGCTCAGCTCGCGCGCGGCGCACGCAGGATTTGACTGGTCGGAGATGGAAGGCCTCTTTGCCAAACTCGAAGAAGAGACGCTGGAGTTGCGCGAAGAGCTGAAGGCTGTCCCGATGCTTTCTTCCAAAGGTCAATCGGTTGGGATGGGGATTGCGGGGTCGGGAAAGCCGCAGGTCCCGGCGGAGCTGCGCGAGCGGCTGGAAGATGAAGTTGGGGATCTGTTCTTCGTTCTGGTAAACATCGCGCGCTTTCTGTCGCTCGATCCGGAGTCGGCGTTGCGGAAGACGAATCGCAAATTTAAGCGCCGGTTTCAATGGATGGAGGAGCGCTTGCGCGCCAGCGGGCGAGCGCCGCGGCAGGCGTCGATGGACGAACTGGAAACACTATGGCAAGAGGCGAAGCAGCAGGAAAGACCGGCGTGACCGGAGCGTCCACAGGCAAAGTCACCATCCGCAAGTGCGAAGCGCTGGAGGAGATGCACGCCTGTTTTGCGCTGCAGAAAGAAGTATGGAAGTTCTCGGATGCGGACCTGGTTCCGGTGCGGATGTTTGTTGTGGCTGCGAAGATCGGTGGCCAGGTGATTGGGGCCTTCGCTCATACTATAGAGACGGGGCTTGTCCCGTCTCCACAAAACGACCAAAGAAACGCTGGAAGGGAACTGATCGGCTTCGCACTCGCGATTCCGGGAGTGCGGAACGGGCACTGCTACCTGCACTCGCAGATGCTGGCCGTCCGCCAGCAATACCGCAATGGCGGACTGGGCCGGCGGATGAAGCTCTATCAGCGGGAAGATGCGCTGGCGCGGGGTTTCGAGCTGATGGAGTGGACGTTCGATCCGCTGGAGATCAAGAACGCGTATTTGAATATCGAGAAACTGGGCGCGATCGCGCGCCGCTATAACGTGGATCAGTATGGGATCACATCGTCGCCATTGCAGGGCAGTTTGCCTACCGACCGGCTGGTGGCGGAGTGGTGGATGAAGTCGAAGCGGGTGGAAGCGGTTTTGGCGCACGCTCCGCGAGCGAAGTTCGAATGCCGCGCAAGCATTGATGTGCCGGCGGAGATCTACGAATGGAAGGCCGCAGCGGCGACGCGTGCGCAGGCGTTGGCCGTGCAGGGAAGCAATCGCGAGCGGTTCAACCGGTCGTTTGCGGACGGACTGAGTGTGCTCGGTTATGAGCGCGATAAACAAGGCAATGGCCGATTCCTGCTCGGCGAGTGGGACGAAGCTTGGCGGTATTAGGGCTAAGTTATGAAAATCGAATCCATAACTCTGCGTGAAATCCATATGCCGCTCGTGCATTTTTTTGAAACGAGCTTTGGCCGCGTTTACAGCCGCCGCATTCTGCTGGTGAGCGTCGAGGCCGATGGAGTGCGCGGGTGGGGCGAGTGCGTTGCCGGGGAAGATCCGTATTACAGCTCGGAATGGACCGAAACGGCGTGGCCCACGATCAAGCACTACCTGGCGCCGCTGATTCTGCAAGGCGAGTTGGATTCCGGCCGCGACTGTGCGGCGAGGTTTGCCAGAGTCCGTGGCCACCGCATGGCCAAGGCCGCGCTTGAAAACGCGGTGTGGGACGCGGAGGCGCGGCAAAAACAACAGCCGCTCTGGAAGTTGCTGGGAGGAACGCGGCGCGAGATCGCCTGCGGCGTTTCGATCGGCATTCAGGACACGCCGGAACAACTTCTGCAGAAAATCGAAACTGAGCTGGCGGCGGGATACCGGCGGATCAAAATCAAAGTCAAGCCAGGATGGGATCTGAATGTGCTGGAGAAGATTCGCGCGCGCTGGGCGGATATTGTTCTCAGTGTGGACGCGAATTCGGCCTACACGCTCGACCAGGCCGAGCACCTGCGCAAATTCGATGCCTTCAACCTGCTCATGATCGAGCAGCCGTTGTGGAACGACGAAATCTATCTTCATGCGCGCCTGCAGAAATCCATCCGGACGGCGATCTGCCTGGACGAATCGATTCTGAATGCGCGAGACGCCGACTTTGCGATCGAAATCGGAGCCTGCCGGATCATCAATATCAAGGTGGGCCGCGTGGGCGGCTTCACCGAGGCAAAGAAAATACACGATGTCACCGTGCGGCACAATATTCCGGTGTGGTGCGGAGGAATGCTGGAATCGGGAGTGGGGCGGGGCCACAACATCGCTTTGTCAACGCTCGAAAATTTCCGCTTACCCGGAGATGTGTCGGCATCGAAGCGTTATTGGAAAGAGGACATCATCGAGCCCGAAGTGGAAGTCCGCGCCGATGGAATGATCGCCATCAGTGACGCGCCCGGAACGGGCTATGAGGTGCGCGAAGACCTGGTGCGGAAGTTCACCGTGCGCGAAGAAACGTTTCGCGCCGGGAAATAACCAGGCGCTGGATTTTCCCGTAGAGACGCGGCTTGCCGCGTCTCCGGCCGCGTTCAAAGGAGACGGGGCAAGCCCCGTCTCTACGGGAGAGAAGCGGCCACGGAGGCGTCTTCCTTCTTCAGCAGTTCCAGAGCCTGGGCGAACGTCAGGTCCACGGGAACCTGCTTGAAGCCGCTGAAAACCTCCGTGGAGACGATGGAGAGACTCTTCACCAGCAGTATCTTTCCGGTGAAGCTCAAGCTCATGCTGGAAATCTCCCAAAGATTGTCGCCAACATCCTGCTGGTGAACTATGAAGCGGCCGCCCTGATCGAGGTGTCCGAGAATTCCCCAGCCGAAGCCGACTGTCTTGAAGAGCGTGCCGTCAATACTGGCGAGGCGGTAACGGACGGCGTCCACCAGCACGTAGCCATGCATGCCGGTCAAGACCTCTTCCACGCGCGACGGCGGCTCGTAGCGGGGATTGGGGTGGAACTTCAATTTGACCAGAGGGGCGCCGGCCCGGCCAATGCCTTCCGAGCCCGGTTCCTCTCCTGCGTACTCAAACAGGAAGGCATCGGGCATTGCACGCACGATGCGCAGAGTGCGCTCGGCGCTCCCGCGCTCCTGTTCGCGCTTCTTCCTCAGTTCTTCGGGATGGTTGATGAAACGTTCGACGCGCGCCTCCTCCGCACGGCGCTGTTCGGGCGTTAGAGGTTTGCCGTTGTAGGCGATCGCCAGGCCGGCAGTAGCCTCCCTGGTTTCGACATAGAGTCTGGTGGTGGATCCTTGGGGCGTAGTCTTGGTGCCGCGAAACAGGAAGTGCGCGGTTTCGTCATTGGCCGCCCTAATTTCGTTCTGCACTGCCTTTCGCACCAGCTCCACCGGATCGTGATACGCAGAAACAGTCGCTGGCTGCCCGGCAAAACTGGCCGCAGTGAGCAGCAGAATCCAGGCGCCCGTGGGCGCGATGCCGTGGGCGATGGACATGCGCGAGATAGAGTTGACGACCGCCATGATGGGACTGGGCACGTCATCCCGTGAACGACCATGGTAGCAAACCGGAGGTTGTACGGGGGTGGAGCCGCTTCCGGCCGCTTGCTGTAAGCTCCTGAGGGAGAATGATTTCCGGCTACCGGGACGAGCCGCAAGCGGGCGGATGATTTACAATCGTTTCATTCGCGGCGAACAGAGCGCGAGGAGATGGAGGCCAAAGCATGGATGCTCCGCACACGGGAGAGTTAGCCCACATCGGCAAGTCAGTCGTAATCAAGGGAGAGCTGTCAGGCTCCGAAGATTTGTATGTGGATGGCAACGTCGAAGGCAAAATTGAGCTGCGCAACCACAGCCTGACGGTCGGGCCGAATGGAAACGTCAAGGCCGACGTTAGCGCCAAGTCCGTGGTGATTCAGGGTAAGTTGGATGGGAGCGTGAACGCCTCCGATCGCGTGGACCTGCGAAAGTCGGCGATAGTAACTGGCGACCTGACCACGCAGCGCATCGCCATTGAAGAGGGCGCTTTCCTGAAAGGGAAGGTCGATATTCAGAAAGAGTCCGGGAAAGCGGGGTCCGCCTTTTCGTGAGAAATGGCGGGCCGATCGCGCCCCCGGGTGCATGGATCGACGATCGATGGCACTTGTCTCTGATAACGTAATGAAATTCTTTTGGAGCTCTTCGAAGCAGACTGCGGGTCCCGCGGTCCTGCAGAGGCTGACCCGCCGGTCGAGCGGCATGGCGGAGATTTCACGGCTGCTGAATTCCACTTCCGGAGACGGGCTGTGCGTGCTCGACATCGGCTCGACCTCGGCCAACAACATCCGCTTTTTTACCGGCATGGGACACAAGAATTACAGCGAGGATTTGTTGCGGTCGTCGCTCGACCCGGCGTTGCGCATTCAGGACAGCGCCGGAAAAACGGTTGTGGACAGCAGGAAGTTTCTGGATGAGAACCTGGTGTACGCGAACGCTCACTTCGACGTGGTGCTGTGCTGGAATCTGCCGGACTACCTGGAAGAGAGCCTGGTGAAGCCGACCATCGACCGGCTGTGGTCGGTGATGAAGCCGGGCGGATACCTGCTGGCTTTTTTTCACACGCGCGACGCCGGCCCCGACTCGATCTGCTATCGCTATCACGTGACCGGCGCCGACACGCTGGAGATGCAGGAGGTGAAGTTCGCAGCGCCCGGCCGTTCCCCGGCCGACAAGCAATCCCCGCGCCTGCAGCGCGTGTTCAACAACCGGCACATTGAAAACCTCTTCCGCGATTTCGCTTCCATCAAGTTTTTCCTGGCGCGCGATTCTATCCGCGAAGTGCTGGTGGTGCGCTAAGGTCCTGCCTTATACGACTTAGGCTATATCTCGTGGTAGAGACGCGGCTTGCCGCGTCTCGGCACCCGGAGCAACACCGATTCGTATCAGGGCATGCCTTCAGGCATGCCGAAAGCGCTTTAGAATAAGCCCGCCTTTAGGCGCTGCTCTCTCTGCAGACTGGACAAGTCTTCACGTGAGCCAGGCGCGCCTTGTGAGCTTGCCGATACGCTTCCATTTCTTCTTTCTGATGCTTCCGCTTGGCCTTCTTCGAAAGCCTCGGCTTAACTTCATTGTGGTATAGAAAGGAAGTCCATGCCGCGTGCGCGCGGGTCTCACGATCTCTTAGCTCTTTGTAGGCAGCGCATTCCGACTCGGCCATGGCGTGATTTGATGATAGTCGAAAAGCCCGAGTGTCCATTCCTGTTTTCCGCGAACGGAACTCTTGCTAAGATATGGAGTCAGGCATCGGTTCCGCGCGACGTTTTCCCGCCAACCCCGCCAGGTCCGGAAGGAAGCAACGGTAACGGGCTCTTTCGTGTGCAGTGGACCGCCGGTGCCTGACTTTTGCTTCTCCCGCGAGATCGCCCAGGTTAGCGCCCAAAAGACGGGCGCGAACCCTTCGACAAGCTCAGGGCAGGCTCTGGGGCACGAAGCCATTGGTCATGACGAAACGCCTTTATTACGACAGTTCCGAAATCCACGAATTCGATTCGGTGGTCGAGGAAGTAGCGCCTGCCTCGCCTGAGCAGTCGCGCCCGGCCGTCATCCTGCGCGAAACCGCGTTCTATCCCACCAGCGGCGGCCAGACGCACGACACCGGATGGCTCTCCCTGGTCGGGCAAGATAAAGATCACGAGCGCCTGCGGGTAACCGAAGTTGCGGATGCCGAAGACGGCAGGATCGTCCACTACCTGGAAGCGCCCGCGAAGTTGCCCATAGCAGGCGACAAAGTACACGGCAGCATCGATCCCGAACGCCGCCGCGACCACATGCAGCAACACTCCGGACAGCACGTTCTCTCGGCAGCCTTTGTCGAGCTTTACCAGATGCCGACTGTCTCGTTCCACATGGGTGAAGATTATTGCTCGATCGATCTCGGGACGCCGTCGGTAAGTTCCGAGCAGATTGCCGGCGCCGAGAAGCGGGCCAATCAAATCGTGTTTGAGGATCGCCCCGTGCGGGTTCGCTATGTTCCCCGCGCGGAAGCGGAGAAGCTTGGCCTGCGTAAACTGCCTCCGGCGGAGCGCGACGATCTGCGTCTGGTCGAGGTTGCGGATTTCGATCTATCGGCGTGTGGTGGAACTCACGTCAGTTCGAGCGGGCAGATTGGTTCGATCCTGCTGAGGAAAACCGAGAAGATGCGGCAGGGAACGCGAGTGGAGTTTGTTTGCGGCGATCGCGCAGTTCGCATGGCGCGGCGTGACTACAGCGCCCTCAGCGAGGCGGCCGCGTTATTCTCGGCGCAGCTCTGGGATGTGCCGGATCAGATTCGCAAGAGCGTCGAAGAAAGCAAGCTGGCGCGCAAGCAAAAGGACGATGCGCTCGATCAACTCGCCGAGCTCATGGCGTTGGCCGCGCTCCAGAATCAACCGGCGACGAACGGACGGAAGATAATCGTGCGCGCCTTTTCCGATCGCGACATCAGCTTCGCGAAACTGTTTGCGCAGAAAGTGACGCGAGCGGGGACGCCGGCCATCGCGCTGGTGGCGAGCGCGGTGGATCCGCCGGGTCTCGTTTTCGCGCAAACTCCGGCGCAAACTCCGGCGCAGGCTTCCGGTGGCGCGCCCGGCTCGGCAGCCGACATGGGCGCCCTGCTGAAGCAAGTGTTGTCGTCCGTCGGAGGCCGCGGCGGCGGCAGCCGCGATTTCGCCCAGGGCGGAGTTCCGGCGGGCTCGCATATCAACGTTGAGCAGCTTTTGCGCCAGGCAGCGGTTACAATCGGAGCCTGATCCCGAGCGCGATCTCCCGGGAAGAATTCATCTCAATGCTGGAACCGCGGCTGATACTCGTTAACCTTCTGATCAAGCTGGGCGTGGCCGCTGCCTTGTCGAGCGCGCTGGTGCGCTCCAAAGAGTTCAAGAGTCTGATCTTCCGCGAACGGCGCGAACCCCGGCACAGGATTTATCTGGCGTTGTGGATGGCCATCCCGATCGCACTCGGCGTCTGGATACGATTCAGCGCCAAGAGCTTCCTTGCCGGCGACCTTTCGCTCGAAACCGCGCTGCTGCTGGGCGTGATCGGCGGCCGCCTGTCGGGAGGGCTGGGCGGAGCGCTGCTATCGCTGCCCGCAGCGATGCACGGCGAGTGGGCCGCCATGCCGTTGAATGTGCTCGCTGGAATTATTGCCGGGCAGTTGCGCCGCGTCGCGCCCGAACAGGAAGATATCTGGTCGTTCTCGCCGTTCATCGATCTCACCCTCTATCGCATGATTCGCCGCAATCTGCCGCGCCCGCGCGTGTTCGATTGGCAGGTCGCATTTTTCGCAACCATCTTGGGCCTGCGTTTTCTGCAGACGGAAATCTGGCGCTTCTGGCCGAACTCCATCTTCAGCCTGGAAAGCCCCGGCCTGTGGGTGGACGGCGCCGGCCGAACTCTGAACGGGTACTTGGTGGAAAGCGCGATCTACCTGACCGTGGTCATGGTGGTGGGCACGGAACTGAAAATCTTCAACAGCGTCCGCATCCAGATCAAGCTGGAAGAGCAGGAACGGCTGCTGCTGCAGGCGCGCATGGCGGCGCTGCAGAACCAGATCAACCCGCACTTCCTGTTTAACACGTTGAATTCCATTTCGTCGCTGGTGCGCTTCGATCCCGACACCGCGCGCGAGATGATCCTGAAACTCGCGACCATTCTTCGCCGCCTGCTGCACAGCACGGATTCCTTCGTTCCGCTACGCGAGGAAGTGGAGTTCATCGACAATTATCTGGACATTGAAGTCGTACGCTTTGGACGCGAGAAGCTCAAGGTCGTCAAGGATCTCGATCCCGCCTCTCTCGAAGCCATGGTTCCCAGCATGTTGCTCCAGCCGCTGGTCGAAAATTGCATCAAGCACGGACTTGCTCCCCAGGTCGAAGGCGGCAGCATTACGCTGCGCAGCCGCCTGATCGAATCGCGGCTGGTGGTTGAAGTGGAAGATGACGGCGTGGGCATGAGGTCGGCCCAGGAGGCGGGGCAAGCCCAAGGCTTGGCAGGCATGGGAATCGGCATGGCGAACGTCGCCGAGCGTCTGAAGGTGCTCTACGGCGATGCTGCCCAGATGACGATCGAAAGCCGCGAAGGCGGCGGCACGCTGATCCGGCTGCGGCTGCCCATTCTGCCCAATCCGGAGGAGCTTATGACGACTTCGGCGATTGCCGCAGCACCTTTCGGTAAAAGTCTTCGTAAAGCGGAATGATCTTGCTGGCGCAGAATTTTTCCTGCGCGGCGTCGCGCGCCCGTTTCCCCATGGCGCGCAGAGCCGATTCATCGCTCAGCAGATCGATGGCGTAACGCGCCATGGTCTCCACGTCGCCGACGTCGGCCAAAAATCCGGTTACACCGTGCTCGATCAGTTCCGGCACTCCTCCCGTGCGCGTGGCGATCGGGACGACCTCGCACGCCATCCCTTCCAGCGCCGCGAGTCCGAAGGTTTCCAGTTCGCTCGGCATCAACAACACGTCTGAGATGGCCAGTTTTTCCCGGATCTGATCCTGCTTCCCAAGAAACAGCACGTGCTCGTGAATGCCCTTCTGCACTGCCAGCCACTCTGCCTGCGAACGATCGGGCCCGTCGCCGATCAGCAGGAGTTTGGACGGAATTTTCTTGCGCACTCGGTCGAAGATCTCGATCACATCCAAGACGCGCTTTACCGGGCGGAAGTTGGAAAGGTGCACCAGCAGCCGCTCGTCGTTCCTGACATACTCGCTGCGTTTTTCCATCCATTCCGGTTTGCGCAGATACTCGTCGCAGTTCACGAAGTTCGGGATGACCTCGATCTGGTTCTTGACGTCGAAAATCTTAAGCGTGCGGGTGCGCAAATACTGCGAGATGGCCGTCACGCCGTCGCTCTGCTCGATGGAAAAACGCGTAATCGGAAGATATGAGCGGTCCAGCCCGACCAGCGTGATGTCGGTGCCGTGCAGCGTTGTGACAAACGGCAGATGCTTCCGCGGCGGAGTTGCCGCCAGCATCTGCTTGGCCAGCATCGCGCTCACCGAGTGCGGGATCGCGTAGTGCACGTGCAGCAAGTCGAGTTCGTAGAGCTGCGACACTTCGGCCATGCGCGTCGCCAGCGCCAGATCGTACGGAGGATATTCAAACAGCGGATAGCGCGTGACCTCGACCTCATGATAATGAATATTGGGTTCCGGCCCGGTCAGGCGAATGGGCTGCGAATAGGAGATGAAATGAATCTCGTGGCCCCGGCGCGCCAGCTCAAGCCCTAGTTCAGTGGCGACAACTCCGCTGCCCCCGTAGGTCGGATAACAGGTGATGCCAATCTTCATGCGCCTCCCACGATACCATTATTGGATTCGTGGGAGAGGCTGGGGATGCAGGGGAGGGAAGTCAAATCGCGCTGGTTGCCCAGAACCTCTCTGGCATTGAGGCGGGTGACCAGCCTACAATTCACTCGTGAGAGCCCATGCTTTTAGAGTCCTCGCCTTCCTTCTTCTTACGATGGTGGTTGTTGCCCAGGAATTGCCGCGCGAAGATGCGGTCCGCATCGCCGAATTCTATCGGCTGGCGGCGCAAGTCCAGGACCAGATCTGGCCCGATTGGAGCAAGACCCCGGCGCCGCTGCTCCTGGTGACCGACAAAACTGAGTTTCTCACCCACCATCCCGCGCCCCCGAAGGATTTCACCAAAGTTGCAGATGGCATCTGCGCCCGTCCGCGGCAGTTCGACACCCATCTTCTGGCGACTTTCCCGGCGTTCGGGCCACCGTCGGTCATCGTGATTGGCCAGGCGCAGGATACAGACGCCAAGAGCAGCACGCCATGGTTGATCGCGGTCATGCACGAGCACTTTCATCAGCTCCAGGATGGGCAGCCGGGATATTTTGATGCCGTGGATCAGTTGGACTTGAGCGGGGGCGATACGACCGGAATGTGGATGCTGAATTATCCATTCCCCTACGACCGGCCAGACGTGGTGCAATCGTTCTCTCATCTTCGCGATTTGCTGCTCAACGTCCTGGCGCAGACCAACCCTGAAGAATTCAAGAAAATTGCGGCGGAATATGTCCTACAGCGCAAGAAGGCGTTTGCGCAGCTTTCTCCCAACGACCACAAGTATTTCAGCTTTCAACTCTGGCAGGAGGGAATCGCCCGCTACACCCAAATCAAAGCAGCCGAGGCTGCGGCCGGTTATCGGCCGACGGCTGAGTATGCGGCGCTCGCGGACTACGAGTCGTTTGCGGCATACGCCGCGCGCGCGAGGACTGAGACGCTCGATGAACTCAGGAAGGCCGACATCGGAAAATCGAAACGAGTGTTCGTCTATTCGTTCGGGGCTGCGGAAGGCCTGCTTCTGGACCGCCTGAATCCCGGCTGGAAGAGCGACTACTTCAAACATCCACTCTCGACCGATTCGCTGTTCGACGTAGAGGGGAAATAGGTTGATACAGGTTTCAAAGTTTCAAGGCTTCAGAGTTTCAATGTTCGAGGTTCGCCTCGGTGCGTATAGACCTTGAAACCTTGAAACTCTGAAACCTGGTGCTAGTCCGTGCTCGGTTTCTTCGGCGGGTGGCCGCCCTATCGCGAAGCGAAGGGCGGGTCCGCGAAGCGAAGGGCGGAAACACAGCCTGCCCGCACAACGGTCTCAGCGGTTGCCAAGTGATGAGGTGTGTAAGAATTACCGTGTAAAAGTTGCACGGTTGTGTCTGTTTTGCCACACCAGCCCTCTAGCATTTTCAATGACTTATACTGGCGTACAAGCTCTTTTTCCCGACCACCAGTCACTATTCGGCGCCGCACAACCCCGTATATTCGCCTTATACTCGCCTCCGCCATCCCTTGAGTATGTACGTCATGATACCTACAGATTATCACTGCATAATGTTTCACGTGAAACACTGTACGTACACCGATTGCCGGTTGCCGGCCCGTTAGTCCGTGCTCGGCTTCTTCGGCGTCAGGTCGCAGGCTTGCTTGACTCGATCGAAATTCAGCCCGCCGGGAGAAAACTCCGCGATCTGCCGTCCGCTCCGCGTTGGTAGTTCGATGTTGAAAACCTGGGCCCCGATCATGCCCCGAACCGTGCCTTTATCCATGGACAGGAAGCGGCCGCGCATCCAGTTCCAGAACTTGAAGTAGTGGGTATCGTCAACCCGGACCTCCACTCTCAACTGGGGCTGATACCACCAGCCGGGGCGGGTCGGGAAAGGCAGTCTGACTCCGGGATTGAAGTCCGCAACCTTGAGCTTGCCGTTATCGCAAATAAGATTCACTCGGGGCTTGAATTCCGCGTCCTCCTTGAAATAGTTGTTCGATTGAAGTTGAAAGCGCACTCTCTTCGCGCCCGTCATCTTGTCGGTGGAGTGAAACTCCAGCCATGTTCCGCCGGCGCTGACCCCATCCGATTCGCCCTGATAAGGAGTCATGGCGCCACTCTGGGCGCAAGCCAAAGCTGCCGCGCCAAGCACAAAGAACAAAAGAGCGGCTCTCGCCGCCAACCTGGAACCAGTTGCTTTACGAAACCAACGAGACACTTTCAAGATCTCCTCCTGACAATCACACCCCTACATACTATTGAACCCGGAAGCTGCCGAAAAGTTGTATGGAAAGACCAAACCCGCAAAGAGTTTCGCAGGCGACTATCATAGAATGCGAGATTGCTGCCGTGCCGAAAAGAACTCGAAGACAGGTTTCCAGAGTTGGTCTAGCGGTTACCGCTGGCATACTAATGGTCGCGCTGCCGTGTGTGGCCCAGCAACTGACGAACGACGAGCTGTCCCTGACGGTCAACGCGCAGGAGGGGTCGTACCAGCTGTCTTTGCATGACGGTCACCCCGCGCTCAGGTCCCTTGTGGCGGCACAGGTTGACCACCAGTGGCTCCGCTCGAGCGATTACCCGCGGCGCCAGGCTTCGGAGTCTACCTTCGAAGATGATCTCGGCCCCGGTCGGGAGGTCACCGTCACTTGCAGCGGACTGGACGGCAAACCCGATCTTGTTTACGTGCTACAGCTCTACAAGCGGCGCCCTTACGGCACCGTCCAGGTAAAGGTGCAAAACAGCGCGGGAAAGGAAGTTACTGTGCAGGCCATTCGGAGTGTGGAGGCCATGGGTGAGCCGATCATAAATCTGGGTGGCGGTCAATCGGCCGACCGGGTTCTCTCCGACAGCTTCAGCGAAGATTGGCCGGACCTGGCACTCTACGACCTCGGGGGAGTGCACGGCGGGATGCATCGTGGTGCAGGGAGCCAACTCATCTACAACCGGGAGAGTAAGCAGAGTTTATTTCTTGGCGCACTTACCTCAGACCGATTTCTGACCCTGATGCATCTGAAAGCTGAGGGTATGGGGGCGAAGGCCAAGATAGCATCTTATACCGTTGAATCCACCGGAACCACGGAAATCCAGAAGGAACTCGATATGAAGGATTCACCCGCGGACGACCAGGTCGAATTGAGCCTTCCCGTTAAACCCGGGGAAGACGTGGTTTCAGAGCGATTGATGTTCGAGGCTGGACCGGATTACCACGATCAACTGTTGGCCTACGGTGATGCGGTTCGTCGTCTGCACCATGCGCGTGTCTCTAGCGAGACTCCCATCGGTTGGTGGAGTTGGACCGTCTACTATGGCGCCATCAACGAAGGCGAGGTTTTGGCCAATGCCGACTGGCAAGCCGAACATCTGAAGTCATTAGGTTATAGGTATTTCCAAATTGATGAAGGTTATCAGTACGCTCGCGGAGAATATACAACTCCGAATGCGACACAATTTCCAGATGGTTTGCGGTTTGTCGGGCATCACCTTACCGGAGAGGGCCTGACATTCGGCATATGGACGGCGCCGTTTGAGGTGACAAGCCGGGCTTGGATCTACGAGCACCACAAGGACTGGCTGGTGCACAATGCCAAGGGCCAGCCGATCCCCGTTGGCGACGTATGGGACCAGAAGACGGATGTGCTTTACGCGCTGGACACAACCCATCCCGGAGCCCAGGAGTATATGCGTCACACTTACAGGACACTCGTCCGCGAATGGGGGGTCCGGTTCATCAAACTCGACTTCATGGATACCACCGCGATCGAGGGTTACCGTTACCGCCCCAACGCCACAGCCCTCGAAGCCCAACGCATTGGCCTCCAAGTAATCCGCGATGCGGTGGGCGAGGAGGTGATCTTGGATAAAGACGGAAGTCCCATGCTCAATCCAGTGGGGCTGGTAGATACGGGCCGGATCTCCGCGGATACGGGCCACAGTTTTGAGAGGACCAAGAATGCCGCCTCTGGCATCGCTGCCCGCTTCTATATGCAGCGTAATTTCTTCGTCAATGATCCGGACGCCTTCAACGTCACCGCGACGCATCTCATGGAGCGTGCGAACGAACAGTCTTCGATTTCGCTGGGCGCGGCCCAGGCGTCGATCGCGCTCTCCGCAGTATCCGGCGGCATGTATGAGATTGGCGATGACATGCTGGTCCTGGGCTCAGAGAAGGATCGGCTGGCGCTGGTTGAAAACCGGGAGTTGCTGAATATGGCCAAAGTCGGCCAAGCTTCTACGCCGTTAGACCTGATGACCTACGAGCCGGAGGATGAACAGCCAAGTATCTTCTTCCTCCGGGAAGATCGACGACAGGCCATACTGACGGTCTTCAACTGGACGAACACGGTGCGCTCGCACACGCTGAGACTGGCGGACCTCGGGCTGCCTGCCGGCCACCCATTTGCGGCGACGGATGTGCTGAACCAGAACGAGACGGTTACGCTCTTGGGTGGCGCCGTGCGGCTGGAGAACCAGCCACCGCAGTCGGTAAGGGTGGTCAAGCTGATCGACAAGAGCGTTGCCAAGGCTGCCCCAACCGTGACGGCGCAGGTGCCCGCAGCGGCAAAAACCGGTGAGACGATCACTCTTTCGGCGCTCTCGGCGCAGGCTGAAGCTGGCGGTGTGCCCGCAGTCGCTTATCACTGGGAGCTCGGCGACGGCACGAGCGCGGATAGCCCCAAGGTATCTCATGCCTACACCAGCGCGGGGGAGTTCACGATCCGCCTCACAGTGGACGGAGTGGACGGGGTACCGGCCCCCAAGAATTTCTCCATCAAGGTAACTGGCAATTTAAGGGCGCACTCTAACCTTACCGACAATCGACGCTTCGTAGAGCCAACCGACCGCTGAGCGGCTCCGGAGGCAATACGGCTCGCTCTTAACATCACAAGGTTAAAGCGTGCGGTGAATTATCTGCAATTGAAGGAGCCCGGCCCACCGATACCGTTGTCTACGTTTCAAGCGACAGCTCGCGATCTCGCCTGCAAGACTCGGGCCAGGATGGATTCGCCGCTCTCCTTTCCTAGAGGGCTCTTTCATTCCCTCCAACATGGCGGTTTATCCCGGCGCCCTCCGGTTTGCCGACCCATCCGGGAGTAAAGTGACGGCAACGGCGTTTATGGGGACTCGTCCGCCATGACGTCGGTTCGTATCAACCGCTGCCTTGGCGCGGTCTCTCGATCTGCTCCCCGAACGACCGGTTACCACAGGGAGCGTTCGCTGCCCTTCTCCCGGCGATCCGACCATCCGCGAAGATTCGATCAGGCGAGGAATCCGGTTGACAGACTGAATCCGCAGCCAGCGTGACTTCGCAACTTGATAGTAATTCTCAGCCGGCGTCTATAAATTCAAGCGAGGCATACTCTGCAATCATTTTTGCAGCGGACCTTGCAGCCGCTTTCGCCTGAGGTGTGAGTTCTTCCCCATATTCGAATTGCTTTGCTGGGATACGGCAGAGAAGCGCCTCTCCGGCAAAGGCGTAGAGGCGGCGGGCCATGGCAACCAACTCCGCCGGACTCATGCTGTGAGCGAGTGGAGAGCCGTTCCCGCAAGGCGTTTCGACTGGAGCAAGCACGACCTTGGCTGCTGAAGGGTCAGCGTCGAGAAAAAAAACTACATCCCCACGGGCAATGACGCACGCCAGCTCGGGCGTCAATTGACAAACCTCCAGCACATGAATTCGATCGCTGGACGCAATCAGACGTACCGCGTAACGCGCGACGCCGTCGTCCCCGCGAAGTGCATTTCCGATCGCGATACAGATAACCATGGGCTAGCCGCGGCGCGCTTGATCGAGCAATCGGCCCGCGGAGTCGCGCAGCTCGACGACAAGCGGCATATGTCCCACGGCGTGGGTGGCGCAGGAGAGGCACGGATCGAAACAGCGGATGGCGGCCTCCACACGATTGAGCATGCCCTCGGTTAAACTGCGTGAGGAAACAAAGTGGCGAGCCGTCTGTTCGACGGCGCGATTCATGGCCAGATTGTTTTGCGCAGTGGCAATCAGCAGGTTCGCCTTGCACATAAGGCCGTCGTCATCGACCTCATAGTCGTGGAAGAGGACACCGCGCGGCGCCTCGCATGAGCCGACGCCATGGTGGCGGTTCTGTCCGGCCTTGGCGCGGACGTGTTCGCGCAGCAAGTCAGGATCGTCGGTAAGCTCATCGATCCGTTCAATAGCATGGAGCATTTCGATGAGCCGGGCGAGATGATAGAGGAAGGACTGGCAAACCGCGCCGCGACCGCGATGCTTGAATTCTCTGAGTTCGCGCTCTGCGCGCGGCGTTCCGGCCGATTGTGCCACGTTCAACCGGGCCAGCGGCCCCACGCGATAGGCGCCGCCAGGATAGCCAAGCGATTTATAAAACGGGAACTTCATGAACGACCATTCCTCGCTGGCTTCGGCGAGGTAAGAGGCATAGCGGTGCGGGTCCAGACCCTCAGCCACGATGTTTCCTTCGGCATCCACGATGCGAATCAGCCCGTCATAGTATTCGAGGGCACCTTCAGGAGTTACGGTACCGAGAAAGAGCGTCGGAAAATTGCCGATGTGCTCGACTTCAGCAGGCAACGAATCCAGCACAGCTTTCATTCGACCGAGCGCAATGTCAACGGACTGGAGCGCCTCAGGAATCCAGCTGCGAATCTCGTCCCGCTCTGCCGTACCCACCGCGCGCGTCACGCCGCCGGGCGTGCCCCACGCAGGGTGGATCCGCCGGCCGCCGACGAGCTCGATAACCCGCTGGCCGAACTGGCGCAGGCGAATGCCGCGACGCGCAAGGTCTGGGTCGCTTTCCATCAAGCCGAAAAGATTGCGCTTTTCAGGCGCAACATCCATTCCCAGCAGGAAGTCGGGAGCAGAAAGGTGGAAGAAACTCAGGGCGTGCGACTGCAACACCTGGGCATAGTTCACCAGACGGCGTTGCGTGGCCGCGGCGCGCGGGATTTCCACGCCCAGCAGCATGTCTCCCGCCTTCGAACTCGCCAGGATGTGACTAACCGGACAGATGCCGCAAATGCGCGACATCAGGCCCGGCATTTCGTGGAACGGCCGGCCTTCGCACAGCTTCTCGAACCCACGAAACTCGGTTACGTGAAACTGCGCCGAGGAAACTTCGCCGGAATCGTCGACGTAAATGGAGATCTTTGCGTGTCCTTCGACGCGAGTGACCGGATGAATCAGGATGCGCTCGGACATTAGCCGAACCTCCCTTCAAGCACCGGCTGGCGGTTCTCAAGCAGTGCCGTAAGATAGTTGTAAATGATGTCAGCTGACGGCGGGCAGCCGGGGATGAAGTAGTCGACGTTTACCACTTCGTGCACCGGACGCACGCGCGCCAGCAGGCGGGGGACCACGCTGTTGCCGACAGGTATGCCAGTAACGACTGCGGCCGTCTCCCGGTAAGCACGATCCAGAACATCATCGATGCCATACATGTTGCGCAGCGCCGTAACGTTCCCGGTGACCGCACAATCGCCCAGCGACACGAGAATTTTTGTGCGACGCCGAATATTGCGGATGTGTTCGAGATGCTCCTGGTTGGCGACCGCGCCTTCGACCAGCGTAATGTCGGCTTCAGGGAAGTCTTTATAGTCGGTCAAAGGCGTGGCGCAAAATTCAACGCGTCCGGCGAGTTCGATCAGCCGCTCATCGAGGTCGAGAAAAGACATATGGCAGCCAGAGCAGCCGCCCAGCCATACGGTCGCAAGCCGAGGTTTTTGAGTTATCCGATCCATTGTTTCTTTTCCCGCGCGGTCACAATGTACTTCAGGAAACCGCGATCCTTGCGCATTTCGGCAATGCTTTTGCCTTTTTCGAATAGCGCGCCGGTGGGGCACACCTGGACGCACTTTCCGCACCCGGTGCAGGTATCCGAAGCGCCCCATGGCTCACCGAGGTCGGAGATGATCTGTGAATGGACGCCGCGCCCGCTGATGTCCCACGTGTGCGCGCCCTCGATTTCATGGCAAACTCGCACGCAGCGCGTACACAGGATGCAGCGATGGTGATCGAGACCGAAGCGCTCATGGCTCGTGTCTGCCGTGAATTGGGGAAACTGGTAACGCAGCCGCACGTGATCGATGCCGAGCTTTACAGCAAGATCCTGCAACTCGCAATCTCCGTTGGCAACGCACACCGAGCACACATGATTGCGCTCGGCCAGCAGCAGCTCGACAATCAGCTTGCGATGCGCCGCGAGGCGCGGCGTGTCGGTGCGCACAACCATGCCTTCTTCCACCGGCACGAGGCAGGAGGCTTGCAGATTCTTCTGGCCCTCGACCTCAACGAGACATAACCTGCAAGCGCCCACGTTACTCAGGCCGCCAACGTGGCAAAGGCGCGGAATTTGGATCCCGTGCTCCCAGGCCACGCTGAAGATCGTATCGCCCTCGGCGCCTGTTACCATCTGTTCGTCGATTTGCAGGGTTCTTACGCTCATGCCGGCACCTCCCGTTCCTCGGGCGCAAACTTGCACTGGCGCGCGGGACAGCGCCGCTCGCGGATGTGCGCCTCGTACTCTTCCGGAAAATATTTGAGTGTGCTCACGACAGGGTTCGGAGCTGTCTGGCCAAGCCCGCAAAGGCTGGTCTCGCGCAACAGCGTGCAGAGGCTCTTAAGCATCTCAAGTTCGGCCGGCGAAGCCTCGCCGGTGGTAATGCGCTGGAGAATGTCATGCATCTGCACCGTTCCGGCGCGGCACGGGACGCACTTGCCGCACGATTCATCCATGCAGAACTCCATGAAGAAGCGCGCCACATCCACCATGCAGGAGGTCTCGTCCATGACGATCAGTCCTCCCGACCCCATGATGGAGCCAATCTTGCTGAGCGACTCGTAGTCCACCGGTGTATCCAGGAACTGCTCGGGGATGCAGCCGCCGGAGGGGCCGCCGGTTTGTGCGACTTTGAACTTGCCCCCGGGAACGCCACCGCCAATGTCGAACAGGATTTCGCGCAAAGTCATGCCCATGGGCACTTCGATGAGGCCCGTGTTTGCTATCTTGCCGGCAAGGGCGAACACCTTGGTGCCTTTGCTGGTGGCAGTGCCGATGCTGGCAAACCAGTCGCCACCTTTCTCGATAATCGGCGGGATGTTGGCAAAGGTCTCGACATTGTTGATCAGCGTCGGTTCGCCCCAAAGCCCGGAAGCAGGTGGGTAGGGCGGACGCTGCCGCGGCTGTCCACGCTTCCCTTCAATCGAGGCAATCAGCGCCGTTTCCTCGCCGCAGACGAAGGCGCCTGCGCCAATGCGCAGATCAATGTGGAACTGGAATCCCTGTTCGAGAATGCGGCTGCCGAGCAGATGCTCGCGCTCGGCCTGCTTGATGGCATTCTGCAGGCGCTGGATGGCGAGCCCGTATTCTCCGCGCACATAAATGTATCCCTGCTGCGCTCCCACTGCGTACCCCGCAATCGCCATGCCCTCAAGCACGCGATGCGGATCGCCCTCCAGAACGCTGCGGTCCATGAACGCGCCGGGGTCGCCCTCATCGGCATTGCAGACGACGTACTTTGTTTGGGCGGGTTGTTTGGCAACTAGCGCCCACTTAACGCCGGTGGGATATCCCGCGCCGCCACGCCCGCGTAGCCCGCTCTTCCGAACCTCCTCGATTACCTCGCGCGGCGTCATCTCTTCAAGGGCTTTCGCTAGCGACTGATAGCCGCCGGCGGCTATGTAGTCTGCCAGCTTCTCGGGGTCGACGCGGCCGCTGTTTGCCAGCACAATCTTCATCTGCCGCGTAAAGAACGGCGCCTCCAGGTCAATCGAACGCTCAGCCAGGCCGGGGTGCGCCGCATCATGGCTGGCAAGGATGGCGGGTGCGTCTGCAACCGTAACGTTGCCGTAAAGCCTCTTCTTCGCCGAGTCCAGCACCAACGGACCGCGGCTGCAGAGCCCCATGCATCCGGTGCCGCACACTTCGACCTTGCCCTTAAGGCCCTTGGTCTCCACCTCGGCGGCTAGCGCCTGTCGCAGCCCGTCCGCGCCGCACGAAATACACCCGGCGGCGGTGCAGCACAGAATCCGGTTTTGCAATCCCTGCTGGCGGGCCAGTTCTTCGTTTTGATCGTCACGTAGCTGTTCTGCGTTCATTGCACACCGATCCTGTCGAGTTGCTTGTCGAGGACCTCCGCTGTAACCCGCGCCAGCACGTTGCCGTCGTAGATCACCGCCGGAGCCAGTCCACACGATCCAATGCACCGCGCCGTCTCCACGCTGACCTTTCCGTCCGCAGTCGTGTGTCCGGCCTTGGTGCAGCGGTGCTCAAGTTTCTGCACCAGGCCGAACCCGCCCGCTACGTAACAGGCGGTTCCGATGCAGACTACGAACGTGTGTTCGCCTTTCGGCTTGAGCGAAAAGAAATGGTAGAACGTTGCCACCCCCAGTACCCGGCTGGGAGGCAGCTTCAGCTTGTGTGCGATCGTCTTGAGCAGCGCGGGCGAGAGATACCCAAACAATTCCTGCGCAGTGTGGAGCACTTCGATGAGGGCGTAGCCGGAGTACCCGTGGCGCGACATGGCGCGCTCCAACATTTTTTCTCGATTATCCTTGACAGCGGCGGATGGAACAGGGGGCGAACTTGCGGCCACGTGCATTTCTCCTCCCGGGGGAAAACGACCTCGTGCAAAGTCGAATCAAGGCCGCGCTAGTGCTTTCAAGGACGTGGGTGAAGTCGAAGCAAGCGGAGCGCAGTTCATTAGTTAAGAGGACTTCTTTCGAACCTTACAATACAAAAGGACATCGTACTTCTGTTAGGTCTTAAGTTTATCATGGCAGGTCAAGCCGTAAGCAGACCAACACACAGTCGGTTGTCGACTGCCTTTATCGCACGCGGCTAGAGCATTTTGGCGCCGTTTACTCGGTAACTTGCGGTGACCTTGGGAAGTTCGTGAAGAGCAGTGACAAGAAGGTAAGATTAATTTTTCACGATCTTCGCCGTTCGGCAGTGCGAACATGGTAAGGGCCGGAATAAGCGAGAAAGTTGCGATGTCTCTGTCTGGACACAAGACGCGATCAGTTTTCGACGGGTACGATATTACGAGTGAGGCTGACATCACGAAGGCGGCGGAAATGATCGAACGCGCCCGACGCGGCAGTCGCGACGTGTCGAGTCGCCGTCAGGCAGTCCCAACTGACACCACAACTGGCGCCAACGGCGATGAGAGTATTCCGATCGATGCGGTGAATGACGTAAATGACTATGCTGCAATAGCGTGAAATTATGCCCGGATGGCGAAACTGGCAGACGCACGGGACTTAAAATCCCGAGTTCCGAGAGGAACGTGACGGTTCGATTCCGTCTCCGGGCACCACTCAACCCATTGGATGAAAACTTGGTGAGTCATCGGCACCGGCAGAAACAATAACTCTACACTGCCCGGTTTTGGTGCAACTCTGCCCAAACTCGGGAGCGCGGGAACTTCCCTCCATAACCAGCCCGTTCGATCGCCTTCGGGCGGGAGGCTGGAATTGCGCCTTATTGTGCAAAAAACTACACATACGAGAGGTGAACGAATCCGAGAGGATCCATCTAAGTATCTGAATATCAAGGCTGTTTTGCCGATCAGACCGGACTGAGACGGCCCGTGATTTGCTATTTAGTCTATTATAGGAATAGACTTTATGGGTGTCATATCCATGGGCGACAAAATCCGGGTACTGACCAATCCCCAGCGCCGTATGGCTATCCGGTCTGGGCCGAAGGGAACGAACTCGTCACAGCCGGGGCGACCCATCGATTTTGGATGGCGTCTGCACGGAAAAACGATTCATGTGCTTACGGACTCCTCTTTGACGCTGCTACCCGGCCGCAAGCGCGCAACTGCGGCATTGCTCTCCGAGTACTGCACCGATGGAAATTCGTTGTTGTCGTGTCTGCAATGTGGCGTCTGCACGGTGAACTGTCGCTTGGCCGAAACCGACGGCACATTATTCCCGCGGCGTCAGATGACAATGCTACAACTCGGGCACGCGGACAAGCTGCTGGCGGACCCCAACGTTTGGCTCTGTTTCAATTGTCAGGACTGCACCTCACATTGCCCGGCGAAGGCCCGGCCCGGCCGGATCATGGCGGCAATTCGCCAGCTGGCCGTCGAGCATTATTCCACGCCTCGTTTTTGGACCCGGCTGGCAAATCGCCGGCAAGGTTTTCTGTGGATGCTACTGACCGCAACCGCCCTGCTACTGGCGGCCATCGCGGCTGGTGGGTCGTTCTCGCCGCAAGTCAGTCCCGTACGCTATGCCAGCATGCTTCCACATTTCACGTTGAATCTGTTCTTTGGCGCGGTCACGGCCGCGGTATTGATCGCCGCTATGATAGGCGCTGCACGTGCGTGGAAAGCATTCACCGGAGAATCGCTCTGGAGATCCCGTGCCGGCCGTCTCGTTAGCTCTGTGATCTCTGTCGCGCGCCAACTGGCAACGCACGAACGGTTTTCCGCGTGTCAGCAGTTTCCCTGGAGCCGGTGGGCGCACATCTCTGTGTTTTACGGCTTTAGCACGCTGCTAGTGCTGGCGGGCGTGGCGGCAGCGCGCATCGCTTTCGGGGCTCCCTATCCTCTGCCTGCTCTTCACCCCCTAAAAATTGCTGGAAACATTGCCGCAGGATTGATCGTCAGCGGGAGTGTTTACTTCTGGGTTCAACGGCGGCGCGCGTCCCGGGGCGGTGACGCGAGTTCATGGTTTGACTGGTTCTTGCTGCTGGAGCTTCTGCTAGTAAGCATCACCGGCGTGCTGGCCGAGATTTTCCGTTACGCAAACCTCGCCATGCTGGCCTACCCAACATACTTTTTGCACCTGGCATTTGTATTTGTTCTGTTGGCGGGTTTCGCGAATTCCAAACTCGCACACGCGTTGTACCGAGTCGTAGCGCTTACGGCAGAAGAGTACCAGTCAATCTCAGTGGCGCCGCTCTCCGATTTGGAGCCTCGCCGGGTGGCGGCATGAAAGGGGATGGTGCGGCAGCACCGAAGATGCTTCCCTCCGATTTGCTTTCGAAAAAGCACGAGGAGCTTGACCTCATCCCAGACAGCGAACTGGTGACCGCCTATGAGCAACTCCGGGATGAAGAGAGCTCCGCAGGCGACGCCTATCCAAACATCCGTTATCTGTATGGGACATCGTTGGAACGGGAGAAAGACCGGCGAGAAATTCGCGCGCAGGCGGAGAGCTGCGAGACGGAGATGCAGCAATGGTACGAGAAGGCTCGGAACGAGCCCTGCACATGGTGGCTGAAGAACCATCTCGTTGCCAAACACGCCCTGAAAAGCTGCCTGGCCTGTGGCGTCTGCACTGCGCAATGCCCGGCAGCCCAGTATTATCCCGAGTACAATCCCCGCATCATTCTCGACACAGCTCTCTCGGATAACGAACAGCGCCTGGTGGAACTCTTGAAGTCTGACGTTCTCTGGTATTGCGGACAATGCAGTTCCTGCAAGCCGTTGTGCCCGCTGGGAAACAATCTGATGGGACTGATCTCGTCATTGCGCTTTCTGGCACAACTTAAGGGATATCACCTGCACAGCGTGAGGGGGCGGCAGCAATACGCAATGCGGCATTTGTGCGGCGGAAATTTGTGGAATCGCGCCTGCAGCCTGTACTTCCGGAATGTCACGGCTGAAGGTCACCCGGATTTCGGCCCGCGCCATGCAAAATATCAGTCCGATGCGGAGGGTCAGATGGTGCGGTTAGGCGCCAACCCGGATCGGCCGGGGCATTTTGGTGGACGCAAACTTTCACCGCAAACGCTGGCGGAATTTCGTTCGTGTTTGGCCTCTGGTGGAACGCTGGTGTTGTGGAATCAGCTTGAGGAATGCGCCAGTGAGGACGCGGGGGCAAGTGGCATCTCGATTGACGAATATCACGATCGGGTTCACCGCGAAGGATAGACAAAGGAAATGCAGACATGGCGACAGCAATGATTGCGCCCGAGACTATCAAAGAGATCCCGGAAAACGACTTCTTTCTTACGCCGAGCTGCATCCTGGGTGCTATCAACCCGGGGACCGAGATCCTCATCAGCCGCATCTACGATTTGCTTGGCCTGCGGTGGAAGGCTGCGGGAGATCGCCCGGAGTCGCAATGCACATGCTGCACGGGCTTTTCGTCGCACGGCGACCTTATCTCGATCGAGAGTACGCTGTTGGTAACAGCCCGTCTGTGGTCGGTCGCGGCCGAAGTCGGCATTGAAAATATCACCACCGCGTGCGTGACCTCGTACGCCATTCACAACGAATGCCTGGAAATGTATCACCATGAGCCGGGGCTGCACGAGCGCGTGGATCGCTGGCTGCAGCAGGCCTGCGGCCGGCGATTGCAGCTTCCCAAACATGTGGTTCATGCTAGCGACATCATGTATCGCAATCGCCAGGCTTTGGCGGAGAAGCTGCGGTATCGGCTGGTCGATCACAACACCGGTCGACCGTTGCGTATCGTGGATCACGTTGGGTGCCACTACGCCAAGGTTTTCCCCGAGAAAGCCATTGGCGGATCGGAATCTTGCGACGTGCTGGCTGGGCTGATTCGCGCCTGGGGCGGCGAGACGGTGGATTATCCGGAACGGCGCCACTGCTGCGGCATGGGGTTCCGGCAATGCGCGATTCGTCCCAATCGCGGCTACACGATGGCCTGCGTCCTGAAGAAACTGGAGAGCATGGAGCCGTGGAAACCGGACGCCATTCTCACCAACTGTCCCGGTTGCAACCTCTTTCTCGACAAAGAGCAATGGGCAATTCTCCAGATGACCGGCGTGGAGTACAACATCCCGACACTCTCCTATACGGAACTTGCAGGCTTGCTGCTGGGCTGGGATCCCTACGATGTGGTGGGCATTCAGGGCCACACTGTGCCCGTGGAACCTCTTCTCGACAAGCTGGGGATCCCTTACGACAAGTCCAAAGAATGGATCAAGAAAGAGAATCAGGAGGCCACTAGCGAACTCGCATGACGAAACCGGTATGTATCATCGGAGGTGGTGTGGCGGGCATGCAAGTGGCGCTTACTCTCGGCTCGCTGGGGATGCCGTCGGTCCTGGTGGAGAAGTCCTCAGTGCTTGGCGGCCGTGTTCCCATTCTCTCCAGGACTTTCCCGTTCTTCAACGATGACGGCTTCAATGACGGAAAGAAGTTTACCGACTCGCTGGAGCGGGACCTGAGAAGCACGCCTCTCGCGGACATACATCTCGGCACCGCAGTCACAGCCTTGCGAGGCGACTTTCCCAACTTCACAGTCGAACTGAGTGACGGGAACTTCGTAAGCGCTGGCGCGGTGATTGTCGCTACGGGATTCACGCCCTTTGACCCCACGAGCCTCAAGGAATACGGGTATGGAGTCTACCCCAACGTCATCACGGCATCCGAACTGGAGTGGATGTTGAACCAGCGTGGACCCACCGGTGGACGGCTCGTGCGCCCCAGCGACGGGAAAGAAGCACAACGGCTTGCGATTGTATTCTGCGTCGGCTCGCGCAACAAGCGTATTGGAGCGCCCTTCTGTTCCCGGATCTGCTGCTCCTATAGCACCAAGCAAGCGAGCACGGTCATGGAGCGGAATCCAAAGGCATTCGTGGTGTGCTTCTACATGGATGTTCGTACTTATGATCGCGGTTTCGAGGAGATGTACTCCCTGGCACAAGAGCGAGGCGTTCGCTACATACGCGGCCGCGTCTCCATGTGCAGGCAACTCCCGGACGGCTCAGTTTCGGTCCGAGCGGAGAACACTCTGCTAAACCGGCCATTTGCCGGGGAATTCGATCTGGTTTCTCTTTCGACTGGAATGAGGCCGTGCCAGGACGTAAACCACTTGGCGCACCTGCTCGGAATCAGTTGCGGGCCCGACGGATTCTTCCTGTGCCGGGAATGGTTTCGGCATCCGCATGATGCGACTCGCGATGGCGTGTTTCTCGCAGGATGCGCCACCGGCATGAAGCCCATCCGCAACTGCATGATTGACGGCGCGGCGGTTGCGGCGCGGGTCACCGCCCTGCTGCGGGAGGCTCAAGCGTGAGATATTGCCGGATGAAAAAGGTACACATCACCATCCCTTCTGAACCATGGAGGCAAGATGCCTAGTTTTGTTATCGCGAACAAATGCGACGGATGCAAAGCGCTCGACAAGACCGCCTGCCAGTACATCTGCCCTAATGACCTCATGGCCTTGAACTCCGAGATCATGAAGGCCTACAACCGCGATCCCTCGATGTGCTGGGAGTGCTACAACTGCGTGAAAATCTGTCCCACGCAAGCCATCGAAGTCCGCGGCTATGCCGATTTCGTCCCCCTGGGCGCCAGCGTGACTCCGATGAGGAGCAGCGAAGACATCCTGTGGACCGTGCAATTCCGCAACAAGGACATCCGGCCCAAACGCTTCAAATTCCCCACACGACGCGGCGTTGCGGAGGGCAAAGCCCAACCCTTCGATCACTATCCCACCGCCGATGCCGATCTCAAAAGTCCCACGTTGATGAGTGAGCCCGCAGGTCTGAATACCGAAGTTGGGCGGGTCAAATTGGACAAGGTGCCGACACTATAAGTATCCCGGAATTCGGAAACTCCAAGGAGAACGAACATGGCGGATTTCAAGACCGTAGTCGTTAAAACGGATCTACTCATCTGCGGAGGTGGCATGGCCGCCTGCGGCGCGGCCGTCGAAGCCAGTTATTGGGCCCGCCAGCACGGTCTGAAGGTCACTGTGGTCGATAAAGCGGCGATGGAGCGCTCCGGCGCCGTTGCCATGGGATTGTCGGCCATCAACATGTACGTTGACCTCAACGGCGGCAACAACACGCTGAAAGATTATGTCGACTATGTACGCAACGACTTGATGGGGATCACGCGTGAGGACCTCGTCGCCAACATCGCGCGCCACGTCGACTCCACCGTGCACCTCTTCGAAAAGTGGGGCCTCCCTATCTGGAAAGATCAGGATGGCAAATACGTGCACGAGGGCCGCTGGCAGCTCATGATCAACGGCGAGTCATACAAGGTCATCGTCGCGGAAGCGGCCAAGAATGCGCTGGCCGAAGCGGGAGGCGAGTACTTCGAAAGAGTGTTCATAACTCATCCGTTGATGGATGGCGATCGCTGCGTGGGCGCGATCGGCTTCAGCACTCGTGACAACACCGTGTACATATTCGAGGCCAAGGCCACGCTGGTGGCCATGGGTGGCGCCGTACATATCTTCAAGCCCCGTTCCACCGGAGAGGGCTTCGGCCGCTCCTGGTATCCGCCGTTCAACTCCGGAGCGAGCGCATTCTTCACGATCTACGCTGGGGCCGAGATGACCTGCCAGGAAGTTCGATTTATCCCGGTGCGCTTCAAAGATGCCTACGGGCCGGTGGGCGCGTGGTTTCTATTGTTCAAAGCTGTCGCAACCAATGCGGCCGGCAAGGACTACATGGTCGAGAACGCGGACGAACTGCAAAAGTGGGGCCCCTACGGCCAGGTCAAACCTGTGCCCGCGAATCTGCGCAACTGGCTCATGATGCTCGATGTGATGGATGGCAAAGGACCGATCTACATGCAGACGGCGGACGCGATCCAGCGCATCGCCAAGGAGTCGCCCGATGAGAAAACGGCCAAGAAGAAGCTCAAGGAACTCGAGTCGGAGGCATGGGAAGATTTTCTCGACATGACCATCGCGCAGGCGGTCCTCTGGGCCGCCACCAACGTCGAACCCGAGGCTAAACCATCCGAGATCATGGCGTGCGAGCCCTACTTTATTGGCTCGCACTCCGGCGCTTCCGGCGCTTGGGTTTCCGGACCCGCGGATCTGCAAAACGACACAACTAAGTCGGATTACTGCTGGGACTACCCCAACATGACGACGGTTGGCGGCCTTTTCGCTGCCGGCGATGCCTCCGGGGCATCGAGTCACAAGTTTTCCTCGGGCTCGTTCACCGAGGGACGCATTGCGGCCAAGGCAGCCATCTCCTATGTCGTCGACCACAACACCGCCCCGCAGGTCGACCCGGCACTGATTGAGACTCTGAGGGCGGAAATTCTCAAGCCGCTCGACGTGTTTGAGGCGAATCGAGCCAACACCACCGATCCCGATGTCAACCCCGCTTATATTCGTCCCAAGCAGTTCATGTACCGCCTCCAGAAGATCATGGACGAATATGCGGGAGGCGTATCGAGCCAGTTCAAAACCAGCGGCAAGCTGTTGGAAAAAGGCATGGAGCTTCTGGCTTTCCTGAGAGCCGACTCTGCGTTTCTCGCCGCTGAAAACCCCCACGAGCTGATGCGTTGTTGGGAGAACGTTCATCGGCTGTACCAGGCCGAAGCCCACGTGCACTCACTGTATTTCCGCGAGGAGACACGTTGGCCGGGATACTATTTCCGCACCGACAAGCCGTCCATCGATAACAAAGACTGGCTCGCCTTCTGCAACTGCGTCTTCAATCGAACCACGGGCGAATGGAAGATGATCAAGCGGCCCGTGAAGTACCTAACTGCCGAGGGAGCATAGAGAAACGAGTAATGAGCGATTCCGTCCCACCTCGTCTGTCTTGCCAACAGCCGCTCCAAAGCGCTGCGGCCCCGGCGCGTGACGAAGACGATGCGGGCCCGCCTGCGGGCACGAAATGGCTGGCGGCGGAGAATCCCTTCCCGTTTTTGTGTCAGCCTGATCGAGAATGCTCGCGCAAGTGTTGCCGCGGCACCATTCTCCTTACTCCCTACGACGTGCTGCGCCTGAAGAAGCGCCTGGGGATGCAGTCGGGCGATTTTCTGCGGGAGTGTGTACAAATCTGTGTTGATAAGCGGATCCCCGTTCCATCGCTCTTTCTGCGTCCTAACCTCGACGGAGAATGCAGATTCCTGGGCGCCCAGGGTTGTGCCGTTTATGCCGACCGTCCGTGGGCCTGCCGCCTCTATCCGCTCGGTTTTGCGGTCAGCAAGGATCCTGCGAGCGGCCAAGGCCAGCAGCGCTATTTCCTCCTGCCGCAGCAGGAGGGTTGCTCAGGCGCCGAAACGCCTGAGCAGACCGTCCACCAGTGGCTGGACACGCAGGAAATCGAAGCTCACGAACGCTGGGGCGCGCAATTCAAGGAACTCGTCCTCCACCAGCGAATGAAGGCCGAGAACTTGTCTCCGATGAAAACGGAAATGTGGTTCACCGCCTGTTATGACCTGGACCGATTTCGAGAGTTCGTCTTCGGCAGCACCCTGCTCCAGCGCTTTGAAGTCGATGACGACCTGGTCGAAGAGATGCGTTACGACGACGAAGGGCTCCTGCGGTTTGCCCTCCAATGGCTGCGATTCAGCGTCTTCGGCGAGCAAACCATGCAACCGAGAACCGGCGCCGTCGAGGCCTACGTCGCGCGAACGTCGAAGAAGAATAGGCAGCCCGCGTCTCAACCGGAGTGACCATGAGCGCAGACCAGAGCCCCGGCGCAGTGATGGTCGTGGGCGGCGGGATCACCGGAATGACCGCCGCCATCGAGGCATCGGAGGCAGGCTGCGACGTCATCCTCGTCGAGCGCAGCGCTTATCTCGGCGGGCGCGTCGCGCGAATGCATCAGTATTTTCCGAAGCTCTGTCCACCCTTGTGCGGTCTCGAAATCAACCTTCGCCGAATTCGCACCAGTTCGCGCATCCGCTGTCTCACCTTGGCCGAAGTGGCCGAGGTGCGGTCGCGAGACGGCCGCCATCAGGTAACGGTCGAGCAGCAGCCCCTATTCGTGAATGAACGCTGCACGGCCTGCGGAGCCTGCGTCGCGGTCTGTCCGGAATCGCGCCCCGACGCGTTCAACTACGGCATGGGATCAACCCGCGCCATATACCTTCCCAGCGACCTGGCTTGGCCCTTCCGCCACACCATCGATCCTGCGGCGTGTCTCGGCGAGCAGTGCGGCAAATGTGTGCCGGCGTGCCCTTATGGCGCCATCGACCTGCGCATGACTCCGCTGCGCACCCAATACGAGGTTCAGGCTCTGATTTGGGCCACAGGATGGGATCCCTTCGATGCCGGCGTGGTCGAGGGGTTGGGCGCCCACGCCAACATGATCTCCAACGTTCAGATGGAACGGCTCGCGGCGCCCTCTGGTCCAACCCAAGGCCGCATCGTCCGCCCTTCGGATGGCAAAGAGATCGAAAGCGTTGCTTTCGTCCAGTGTGCCGGATCGCGCGACGACAATCACCTCAAGCATTGTTCCAGCGTCTGCTGCATGGCGTCGCTCAAACAGGCCAGATATGTGCGCGCGCAATATCCGGACGCGCATATTTATGTCTACTACATCGACCTCCGCTCTCCCGGGAAACACGAGCTGTTTCTTGCCGAATCCCAGAAGGACGACAAACTTCATCTCATCAAAGGCAAAGTGGCCAAGGTGGCCGGGGACGCAGCCTCGGGCGACCTCATTGTCGAGGCTGAAGACGTGTTGAATGAATGCCGCATCCGCCAGAGGGTAAGTCTGGTGGTGCTGGCGGCGGGCATGGTCCCTGCTCTGGGGAAGGATCCCGCTTCACTGTCGGGGGTGCTGAGCCGCGATCCTCAAGGTTTTTTGTCTGGCACGCAGCCGCTCCCCGGTCATTTTGCGGCAGGATGTGCGCGGCGTCCGATGGACGTGGCGTCCTCGGTGCGCGATGCGACCAGCGCCGCACTCAAAGCGCTCCAAACTTGTGTGAGTTCTCATCGTGGCTGACGAAAAGAAAAACGTCGCGGTCTTCCTCTGTCGCGGTTGCGACATCGGAGCTTCGCTCGACGTGGAGGCGCTCGAGAAAGTTGCCACCGAGGAGCGTTGCGTAGGTCTTTGCCGCTCCCACTCGTTTCTTTGTTGCGATGAGGGAGTCGCACAGATCAAAGAGGCAGTCCAGTCCGGCGCCGCTTCGCTAGTCATCGCGGGATGTTCAGGCCGCTTTCACTCCCAGACTTTTTCCTTCGCTTCGTGCTTCGTGGAAAGAGTGAACTTGCGCGAGTTGGTCGTTTGGAGCCACGAACCCCGCAACGAAGACACGCAGATGCTCGCGGAGGATAACCTGCGCATGGGAATCGCGCGGGCGCTCAAGGCTGAGATTCGGGAGCCTGCCAAGATCGCCGCCGAGCGAACCCTCCTCGTGGTCGGAGGCGGACCCAGCGGTATGGCTGCCGCGAGGGAGGCCAGCCGCGCAGGGTACCGAGTCGTGCTGGCCGAGAAACAGGCCGAACTCGGCGGCTGGCTTCGCTCCTGCAAGAAACAGTTCCCCAAGCATGCGCCCTACCGCGATCTGGAGGCCATAGATCTCGAGAGCTGGATTCTCCAGTTGGAGGGCGACCCTAACATCGAAATTCACCGGTCTGCCGCGATCAAGAGCATCAGCGGCCAGCCCGGCCAGTTCGAAGTCGAATTGGAGGTCAACGGCTCAACAATTCGCACCAGCGTCGGAGCGATCGTTCAGGCCACCGGATGGAAGCCCTATGACGCCTCGCGCCTCGGTCATCTTGGCTACGGCCGCAGCCCCGATGTGATCACCAATGTCGAGATGGAGAGTCTGGCGGCTGCAGGCCAGATCCGCTGTTCATCCGACGGCCGGCCAGCGAAGCGAATTGCATTCGTGCAGTGTGCCGGTTCGCGCGATGCAGCCCATCTTCCTTACTGCTCTGCGGTGTGCTGTCGAGTCTCGCTGAAACAGGCGCTGTGGGCTCGGGAGCTCGATCCGGAAATTGAAGCCTACATCTTTTACAAAGACATCCGCACACCGGCGCAGTACGAGGATTTCTACCGCCGAGTCCAGGAAGATCCGGGGATATCCCTGATGAAGGGGGATGTGATTTCGGTTACAACTGCCGGCGGCCGCGGCGCGAATGCGCCACAAGTAAACATCGAGAACACTCCTCTTGGCCCCTCAATCCAAGTCGAGGCCGATCTCGTGGTTCTGGCGACGGGAATGGTACCGGTCGCCGCCGACGGCGAAGCGATTCGAAAGGTCCGCGATGCCAGGGCCGTCATCGACAAGGGGCAACCCGGGCCCCAGTTGGACGGCGCCCGCCAGCTTGTAACGGAACTTGGACATCATGAAGGAACGGATCTGCTGCATCTGGGCTATCGCCAGGGTCCCGACCTTCCCGTGCTGCCCAGCGGATTTCCCGATTCCCACTTCATCTGCTTCCCCTACGAGACGCGGCGAACCGGTATTTATGCGGCGGGCTGCATGCGCGCGCCCAATGATATCGAAGGCTGTATCTCCGACGCCGAGGGCGCCGTGCTCAAGGCGATCCAATGTGTGGAGCTGACCTCGCGGGGAGCGGCGCTGCATCCTCGCTGGGGCGATCTGTCCTTTCCGGATTTTCACATGCAGCGCTGCACGCTATGCAAACGCTGCACTGAAGAGTGTCCCTTTGGCAGCCTCGACGAGGACGACAAAGGCACTCCGCTTCCGAATCCCGGCCGCTGCCGCCGCTGCGGCATCTGTCTCGGCGCTTGCCCGGAGCGCATTATTTCCTTCGGCGACTATTCGATCGACGTGGTCTCCTCAATGATCAAGGCGGTAAACATTCCCGATGAATTCGAGGAGAAGCCGCGGCTCTTGATTTTCGCGTGCGAGAACGATGCATTGCCCGCATTGGAAGCGGCTGGGATCGCTCGTCTTCGGTACAGCCCTTTTGTTCGCGTGATCCCGGTGCGGTGTTTGGGAGCGGTCAATGTGATCTGGATTGCCGACGCCCTGGCGTGCGGATTCGACGGCATCCTGTTGCTGGGCTGCAAGTCGGGCGACGACTACCAGTGCCACTTCATCCGCGGCAGCGAACTGATGGGCACCCGCAGCGAAAACATCCGCCAGAAATTGGTTCAGCTTGCCCTGGAGGAGCAGCGCGTTCGCATCGAGCAAATCGCCCTCTCTGAATACCACCGCCTGCCCGCGCTCATCGATGAATTTGCCGCGCAGATCGATGACATTGGCCTCAATCCATTCAAGGGCTGACGAGATGACAACCATGCCAACTCCCGTCCTCATAAAACCCGACCGGGAGTTCCGCAACCGGCTCATTGCGAGTGGGGGCGAAGACCTCAAAAAGTGTTTTCAATGCGCCACGTGCTCCGTGGTGTGCGAAGTCTCAGGCGCCAACCAACCGTTTCCGCGAAAAGAGATGATTTGGGCGCAGTGGGGCATGAAAGACCGACTGGTCGCGGATGTGGACATCTGGCGTTGCCATCAGTGTAACGACTGTTCCCAGCGTTGCCCGCGTGGTGCGCGGCCCGGAGATGTGATGGCCGCGATTCGCAGGGAAGCGATTCTCCACTACAGCGCCCCGCGATGGTTGGGCAATATCGTAAGCCAGCCTCGTCTGCTGCCGCTCCTGCTGCTCGTTCCGTCGATACTTCTGGTTTTGACCGCGTGGGCGCGCGCGCCGCTGGAAACATTCCTGGGTAGCTCCTACACGCCGAATCGCATCATCATTTCGTACTGGAGCCAACTGCCGCAGTGGCTCCTGATTGCTTTTTTCGCTCCATTCCTGTTTTTGGTAGCCGTAGTGATGATCCTGGGCGTGATGCGCTTTTGGCGCGACCTGAAGGCGCGCGATCGCGAAGCGGGATTTATCGGTCAAAGGCGCTCGCTTGCCGCGAGCATTCGATCGGCGGCACGCAGCATCCTCCTTCATGAGGACTTCGATCGCTGCACTGCCGAGCATTCCCGCATGAACTCCCATCGGCTCGTTCTTTTCGGCTTTCTGGGTCTGATCGTCGTGGATCTCTGGGTGCTGACTGCCCGCTTCAATCCGCTCCTGAGAGGCGCCTTCGCATATCCCTTCAACTTCTGGAGCCCGTGGAAGATTCTCGCCAATTTGGCGGGTGCAGCCATGCTGATCGGGTGCATGCTCATGGTTAGCAACCTGGCCCGCACTGGCCGTTCCGGCACGTTGTTCGCTGGAACATGGTTCGATTGGATGTTTCTTGCTTTGGCGCTGGCCGCAGTCCTCACGGGATTCGCGTGCGAGATTCTCCATTACCTGCGTGTCGATCCGTTCAGGGTCGCAGCCTACATCATCCATCTGGCAACTGTGTTTGCGCTGCTCGTGCTGCTGCCATACTCCAAGTTCGCCCACATGATCTACCGCGCCACGGCCATGGTTTATGCCGTGCACACGGGGCGACAGCCGCAAGGAGGTCTTCGTGACTCCGAATAGACGGCCGGCGTGGTTGATCCCAGCGGTTGCGGGCGCCCTTATTCTGTTGCCATTCGCGTACAGTCTGGGCCGCTTCGCGTGGGCCCGCACGTTTACCGCTCCGAAGCCGTTCCTGGAAATTGTGTCTGCGCCCTCCCAGCGTTGCGTTCGAGACCCCAAATGGATGCGGCAGAATCACAAGATCTTTCTCACCGAACTCCGCGACAAGACTGTGCGTGAGGGCATCCGCAGCAACGTCACGTTGAACAGTTGCAGCCAATGTCACAAAGATAAGACCCGGTTTTGCGACAAGTGCCACCAGGCCGCGAACCTGCATCCCGATTGCTTCGATTGTCATTCCTATTCGGCGACAGCTAGCCCGGCCGTCCTCTTGAGAGGCGGGCCATGACTAGCTCGCGAAGGGCTTCTACATCCTCTGAACCGGTTCGGTCGTCTGGATTGACTCGGGCAATCCCCGTTGTTCTGCTGGTGGTGGCAGCGGGCGCGGTGGCGTGGTGGATCCAGTTGTCGCGCGGCCTTGTCATCACCGGCTTGAGTCGGGACGTGAGTTGGGGTCTGTATGTATCTCAGTTCACGTTTTTCGTCGGCGTGGCAGCTTCGGCGGTGATGGTGGTCGTGCCGTACTATCTGCACGATTTCAAGGCGTTCGGCAGCCTGGCAATCCTCGGCGAGATGTTGGCGATTGCGGCCCTGGTCGTGGCCGGACTCTTCGTGTTGGTGGACTTGGGTCAGCCCGGCCGGGTGATGAACGTTCTGCTCTACCCATCCCCGAGATCATTGATGTTCTGGGACATACTCTGCCTTGGAGGATACCTCGCGATCAATGCCGTGCTTGCGGTCACTACCATCCTCACGGAAAGTCGCGGACTGGCCACGCGGCGCTGGGTCAGACCTCTTGTGTATCTGTCCATTCCCTGGGCAGTGAGCATTCACACGGTCACTGCGTTTCTTTACGCAGGCCTCCCCGGGCGGCCCTTCTGGGAGACGGCCGTGCTGGCTCCCCGCTTCCTGGCGTCGGCATTCGCATCTGGGCCCAGTTTGCTTCTTCTGATTGTCCTTCTGCTCAGGGAAAAACCCGGACTCGACCCCGGTCCCGATGCGGTACGGGTACTGACGCACATTATTCGGTACGCTCTCGCCATCAATCTCTTCTTGTTCGGAGTCGAGATGTTCACGGCTCTCTACAGCCAGGTTCCGGGCGAAGTGGAAGCATGGCGGGTGACGTTCCTGGACCCGGGGAGTGGTGTGCGCCTATGGATGTGGGGTTCCGCTGCGCTCAGTCTCGTCGCCTTTGGCGCTTTGTTTATCCCGGCGGTGCGCATGCAGCGGCGCTATCTGGCGTTTGCGGTGACACTGGTCTTTGTCGGGGTTTGGATGGAAAAAGGTCTGGGGTTCATTGCCGGCGGATTGGAGCCTTCACCTTTGGGCCGTGTGCCCGGATACTTCCCCACTTTCCTAGAAGTAACCATTGGGCTTGGTGTCTGGGGTGTGGGAGCCCTGGTGCTCATCGCCGGCATATGGCTGGCTTCGACAGTCAGATCGGCCCAGGCCGGCTGACGGCTCGCCTCGATCGTCTGCGTTACTGCTAACTCATGCCAGACATCCGGCCGTTGATTCTAATTATGGCTGCCGCGATTTGATTATTCCCGAAGATTAAGAGCCTGTGGCGCAAGTCGGATTCGTATCAGGGTATGCCTTCAGGCATACCGTAAGTGCCGTGTCATGAATGCGCCTTTAGGCGCTGGTTTTGGGCGCTGGAGTTTCACCACAGGCTGCTAAGCCACTTACAATGCCCGTCGCCCGGCTCGCGTTGAGCGTGAACTGTTGCTGGACAATGGCCGCGGTGTATCATGCACCGAACCGCTTGCAGGATGGCGCGGAGCGCTGGCACGCATGGGTTCGACGGGAAGGCGCGAGGAGAAGTGGGGCAGGATCTATGGTCATCGTCGTCATGGGGGTATCCGGTTCAGGTAAGACGGTTGTCGGAGAGGCGCTCGCCAGGCGCCTGATGTGGGTTCTCGAGGACGCCGACAATTGGCACCCGGCTTCGAATATCGAAAAGATGCACAGTGGCGCGGCCCTGACGGATGAGGACCGCGAGCCTTGGCTTCGAGCGTTGAATCGCGCCATCCGAAACTGGATCGCAGACCAGCGTAACGTAGTCTTGGCTTGTTCTGCTCTTCGTAAGTGGTACCGGGACGCGCTTCGCGCAGGGCTTCCCGAACCGGAGTCCGTTCGCTTCGTGTACCTTAAGGGGACTTATGAGGAGATCGACCGGCGACTAAGCCTTCGTGTAGGTCACTTCATGCCGGAATCGCTTTTAAAAAGTCAGTTTGCGGCGTTGGAAGAGCCGGACTCTTCCGAAGCACTTGTGGTCGATGTTAGTCATCCAGTCGCGACCGTTGTGGACTCGATAATTACCGGCCTCCGGCTGGGCTCGTCAACGGGATTGGAGTCGAGGCGAAAGCTGCCGTGACAGCAAAGCGAATGGAATCGGGGTTGAAACTGTGACGCCGGTGGCGATTACGGCAGCGCGCTCCGTCCCGCGCCGGCGTTGGGGTATCGCCTTCTTGCTGGGATTCGGTGTGTTGGTGAACTATTTCGACCGGGTGAATCTCTCGGTCTCGCAAGAAGCGCTGCACAACGCATTCGGCATCTCTACCGTGACGTTTGGGTACTTGCTGAGCGCCTATAGTTGGACCTACGCGGCGCTTCAACTTCCCTCAGGCCTCATCCTGGACCGGTTCGGAGTGAAGCTGGTGGGCCGGATCGCAACGCTCTTATGGAGCGTGGCCTCGTTTGCGGCGGCAATTTCGACGGGACTGGCGGGCTTCCTGGGGGCGCGGCTTCTGCTCGGAGTGGGCGAAGCTCCCACGTTTCCGGCGAATGCGAAAGCGGTCGGATACTGGTTCCCGGCGGAAGAGCGAAGCTTGGCGACGGCGATCTTCGATTCCGCGGCAAAGTTCGCTCCTGCCATTGGCATCCCTGCGCTTGGACTGCTCTTGTTGCGGTTGGGATGGCGATGGAGTTTCGCAGCGACCGGCTTCCTCAGTCTGTTTTATTTTGTTCTTTTTTATGTGTTCTACCGGAATCCCAGCGAAGACAAATCGCTGTCCGCTGCGGAGCGCGACTTTATCCGGCAGGGCGGAGCGCAGTCCGAGGACCGAGTCAGGGCTGCGAAGGGCGCACCGCTTGGATACTTGCTGCGCCAGCGAAAGGTTTGGGGGCTGGTGCTAGGCTTTGCGTCCTACAACTACACTTTCTATCTCTTGTTGACGTGGCTGCCTTCCTATCTCTCGTCAACCCATCACATCGATTTGCTGCATTCTGTTTTATATACGAGCCTGCCTTGGCTTTTTGCCACACTTACCGACATTCTCATGGGTGGCTGGCTGGTGGACAAATTGATTCAGCGGGGCCGTGACCCATCGTTCGTCCGGCAGGCAATCCTCATCGGAGGCACTACGCTCGGCCTGGGAATGGTAGGAGCAGCATACGCGCAGAGCACTACTACTGCCCTCGTCTGGATCAGTCTCGCAATTGGCGGTTTGTCCGCGGCCGCGCCCGTGGCTTGGTCCGTACCGTCCTTGATTGCGCCGCGGGAGAGCGTGGGAACGCTAGGGGGAATCTTGAATTTCGGCAGTCAACTCTCGGCGATTGCCGCACCGATTGCAACGGGTTATGTCGCCCAGGCGACGCACTCCTTCTTTTGGGCCTTCGGGGCAGCGGCCGCGTTTCTGCTAGTCGGCATCGCTGGGTATGGATTCTTGCTTGGCCGGATCGAAACAATTCCCGAGCCCTCGTAACTCTCGCGCTTACCGCGTGGGCGGGTAGTGCTTGATAGCTTGTGTTCGCGAATTGTAGACCTCAAGGTTGCCGTCCGCCCAAACCGAGAGTTCCAGATAGTTGCCCAAATCCGGTCCTGGAAGGTTAGCGATGAAGGAGCCGGCAGAATTGTGCGCCGCTCCACCTTCGTTTGAAAAATGAAGCTGCCAGAGATCTTCGAGTTTCGGAGAGTTCTTGATGGTATCCCACGACGATGGTGAACCACCCTTGTCCGCACCGTTGTCCATGATGGCAATGCGCGGCGAAATGGCAGCCAGAAGAGCCGGGCTGTTGCTCTGCAACCAGCCGTGATGCGAGACGATGAAAATATCGACGGGTCCCAACTTGTTAATGGGGCAAACGAGTTCTACTTCCTTATCCCAGGTAAGATCGCCCAGATCGAGAATCCGAACCTTGCCGAAGGTGATGATCGTACCGAGCGAGCGGGCGTTTTCCGTCTGGTCCGCTGGCCGATTTTCGGTCGTTGAACACGCGGCATTTTGCGCGCTCGCACCTGGCAAAGGCTTCTGGAGTAAGTCGCCGTCAGAACTCACGACCTCCGCGCGTAATCCCTCGATAGGCAGGACATCTCCCACTTTCGCGATGATTCGTTTCACATGCTGGCTTGACACCAGCTTCTGGTAGGCCTCCCAACTCTGCTCCGTTTCCTGTTCGCCCGGCTCGCGGTTCGCGCCGTGATCGATGAAGGCGCCAACTGGAATCATGGCGAAGAGCTGCGGAACACCGCCGGCATGGTCCACGTGATAGTGAGTGAGCAGAACGAAATCGATTTTCGATAGACCGGCTTTCTTTGCAGCCGCGACAATGCGGTCCGCGTCACGTCCCGCATTACCCGGCCAGCCAGTATCGATGAGCAGCGACTGGCCTTCTGGCGCAACGAAAAGCGTCGACTGTCCCCCTTCGACGTCCACGAAGTAGATTTTCAGGGCCTTCGGTGGCGCCCCAGCTTGCGACGGCTCCGCCAACGCAAAGAAGAAGCAGACGCCGGCAACGGCCCCAACCACTGCACATCTAAAAAGCCACCGCACAATGCGTCGAGGAACAAAACTATCTGAGAAGACTCGCGACATCATGTGCTCCTATTCCACCTTTTGGTTTCGCACTTGCCACTCATTCTGTAGGGCTTGGCGCCAGGAATGGAGAGCAGCAAGGCTTCACCGCGGGCTGAAACTCCATCAGTTCCGCCCGAATTCCGTCCGGGTCGTACAGGTTGAATTGCCACTTGCCGTCGCGCCCTATTTGCGGCGGCGAGTGCTTGGCCGTAACCCTGTCACCTGCGTAGAGCAGGGTGACCGCCTTCTCCATGTTCTGGACACCCAACGAGAAGTGATCGAGCACGCCCAGGTTGTCCTGCGACATCGCCGGCGGAATCCCAGTCTTTTCCGGTCCCTTAACCTTCATGTATTCGATCCAGTCGCTGCCCTCCGGCGCCTGCTGAGCGATCCAGTCCGTTTCGTCGTCTTTCATGCCGCCGTGCCAATAAGGCCGGAAGCCCAGCAGCGTGGCGTAAAACGCGTCTTCTGCCGAAGCATCGTGAACCAGGTAGCCGATGTGAATGATGTGGTTGCTGAGCGGATTCGCCGGCACAGAAAGCGGATGTGCCGGCGGCTCGACGAACTCGATTCGGTTTCCTTCGGGATCCTTCACCTCGAAGTACCGGCTTCCATCGCCGGCCTCGGTCACCCTTGGAGGCACGGCCACACCGCGAGATTCAAGATATCTCCGCATGCTCTCCGCGTTTGCCGTGTTGAATCCGGCATGATCGAAACGATTGACCGAGGCAGGCCCCTGGGGCAGAGGCAGCACTTCTACGAACTGGATCGCGCTGAAGTAGTAACGAACCCCGGCGGGATTCCGCGGGTCTGTTCCCTTCATCGCGCCCAGGTCGTGTACATAAAAGCGCTCGGCCTTTGCTGGATCTGACGTGTAGACGCTCAGGTGAGAGATGCCGGTGATCTTCGGCCGCTCCTGCCCCAGGGCACACATCGCCAAGATCAAGATCAGACTCATCGCTGCCAAACGCACGGCCGCTCGTCCTCCCACTCTCACCGTCATTTTCATTGCCCGCTCCATATTTGCATAAAATGTCCGCGATGCGGAATTTCCGTGCAGAATGCTCCCTTCGGCAATCGTAACCTTACGCGATGGGCGCACCCGCCGCCTTGTAAATCGCCTCGATCGCGAGCAGGTCCTTCAGTCCCTCTTCGCCGGGCGATTTCGGCTGCTTGTTATTGCGGATGCAGTCGGCGAAATGCTCGGCTTCCAGCACGAACTGGAACGGAAGCTTGCCGGTGCCGAGCTGGTCGATCGGCCGGCCCCCGGCCTCTCCGCGCAAGTGGATGCCTTCATAGTAGAAGGCCGGTTCCAACACCAGGTAGCCCTTTTCTCCGTTGATGCTCAGGGAGCACGGCCCGAGCTGGCCATACGAGCAACCGCAAGAGGCGATGATGCCGGACGGAAACTTCATCGTCCACTCCATCGACTGCTCCACCTCGCTGAAGCGGCCACTCTGCTCGCGCGTGGACACCACCGCGGTGAAATCCGCGGGCTCTTCCCCCGTGATATGGCGGATGGCGTTCAACGGATAGATGCCGAGGTCCATCAGCGCGCCGCCCCCACCGAGCTTTCTGGTGAGTCGCCATTGCCCCGCCTGCATTTGACCCGGGAAGCTCCCCTGGAACGATTCCAATTGACCGATCTTGCCGGACTGGATGATCTCGATGGCTTGCATCCACGTGGGGTCATAGTGCACGCGATAGGCGATCATCAGCTTGACGTCGGCCTGGCGGCACGCGTCGATCATCTGGCGGCACTCGGCGCTCGAGATCGCCATTGGTTTCTCGCACAGCACATGCTTGCCCGCCTGCGCGGCACGCACCGTGTACTCGCAGTGCATGCTATTGGGCAGGCCCACGTAAACTGCGTCTACATCCTTGTTGTCGAGGATGCGATCGAATGTCTCATAGGTGTAGACAGAGCTTTTAGGAATGCCGTACAGGGCCGAGTACTTTACGCCCTTCGTGTCCGGATGTCCGGTCACAAGGGCGGCGATCTTCGCTGTCCGTGCCTGCGCGCAGGCTCGCATGAAGATGTCCGAAATTGTCCCCAGACCGATGGCGGCGTAGCCGACGGGCTTCTGTGAGAGGCTGGCGGTTTGCGCATACGAAGGCAGGCACGTTGAAGCCAACGCAAAAGCAGACAGCTTGGCAAATTCGCGGCGGTTCATATCCAACACTTTATGAGGGCGCAATGGAGAAGTCTAGTAGAGCGTGTTTCATAAATTGCTTCGGGAAGGGCACGGCTTTAGCCGTGCCGATTAGGACCTTTAGAAATGTGGGCTTTAGCCCCTGAGGGACGCACCTTCTATGCTTAAAGGCGGCTATTGACGCCATCTATTGCGTATGAATCTTGCTCACAATACCAATCAACTTGGTCCCACAGGTTCTGACAACGGACAACGTAGAATGGTCTTTCTGGGAAGGAGGCCATCATGCAAGCTCAAAGCCCGGAGGTGTGCGAGGAGCTATTCGCTCTTTACCTGAACGCCGGAGACGTAGACAGCTTACTCGCTCTGTACGAGCCGCAAGCCAGCCATATCCGCGCGGACGGTACCGTACCGCACGGTAACGAAGCCATCCGGCTGGTGCTCGATGAGTTCGTCGCGATGGAACCGAAGCTCGACGTTACACTAAAAAAAGTAGTGCGACCAGGAGATGACATGGCTGTGCTATATGACGACTGGACGCTCACCGCCAAGGGTGCTGACGGCAACCCCTTCAATATGAGCGGAAAGAGCGTCCACATCGTCCGCCGACAGAGAGACGGCGCCTGGAGGTTTGCGGTGACTGGCGTTACGAACGCCACCTGGTAGCGCGGCAAGCCTGCTGCGCGGGCTCTCCGGTGGCTTTGACCATCGCGGGCCGGTCCATTCACACTCAGCAGACCGCCTACTTCGCTTGCAGAGATTCGATGTACTTGCTGAGGTTCGCCACGCGTTGCTGTACCTTCCCCTCGTGTCCGCTGCTCATACCCCAAAACAACGTTCCCCACACCGGCATCTCTTTGGATCCGTGCGCGGGAAGATCGGATTCGTTGCGAATGGACGACGAGACTTTCAGCGCGGGATATTTCCCTCCGTTGTTCTTGCTCAGCAGGGTAAGGTCGGTGGGAGGAACCTTCAGCGCGCTGGCCGCAGGACCTCCACCTTTGCCGTCGATTCCATGGCAAACGGCACAGTAGGCGGTGTACATTTCCCTGCCCGATACAGGCGACGTGGACTTGATCGGGACACGCTTTATGGCTTTCTCGGTTTGGCCCTGCGTCTGGTCCTGCGCCGCGGCCGTGCAGGCGCATGCGATCATGGCAACAAATATCAACATCAGTTTCTTTGTCGACATCGCGTTTCCTTCCTTCAAACGAAAGCTCTCTTCTGAACTCGAAGAGCGCTGAGAAACTGAAAACCGGCCGCCTGGCTGCCCTCCGCTTCGCCTCCGGCTACAGCACCGGGACATGCGTCGTTATCTTCCATTCCCGGCCGTTCCGCGCGAGAGCAAGCGTGGATTTCGTCGGCTCCCCGTGATAGAAGGCGGCTTCATACTTATTGATCAGGGTTTGACGTTCCCAAAGATTGAAGCTTTTTACCAGCGGACCGCCCGCGTCAAACACGTCCCCCAACGCATTGGGCACCCATTTCCAGGTGTATTCAACGGTCGCGTTGTCATCTCCGTTCATGCTTACGGCGCCGATGCTCAGCAGTTGCCGTTGCGCCAGCGGAGCCTGATACGGGATCGTGCCATCGGTTTCTTTCTCTTTCTTGACACCCGGGACACTGGCCAGCAGCCGCTCTCCTTCGGGTGTGAGCGAGACCACCACGCCGCCCTTCGGCGCCTTGGCCAATTTAACAATCCCTGCTTTTTCCAATAATCGGTAATTAGGATCCGGTAGTTTCTCGTCGTTGTTCACGAGACCGGTGCTGAAGTGAATGACAGCCGGACCTTGTCCCTGCAGCGTCGCTGCTACTATCGCGCTCACCTGCTGTGCGCTGGGAGGCTTCTTCCCCCGGACTTCGATTATCACGTAGGCTACAAAGCCCACGATCAGCACTACCAGACACATCATGAGCAGCGCCGGCAAGATTGATGAGCGTTTTTCCATCGCAACTTCGTCTTCAAACATGGCAGCCCCTTTATGGAACAGTCGCGAATTCGTTACCCAACTCCTATTGGAGTCCACTGCTTTCCCGATTGCTGTGACCAAAGGCACGATCAACTGTGTTTCGTATCACGATGGGTTAACGCCTCGATCCTATCCCGAAAAACCCGCCGCGAAGCGTGTAGCCGCCTCTGTTCTCTTACGTGCGGCGCCCGAGGTGCACGCGTCACGCATGGCTGTGATAGCTGTCACACCAGCCGCACCCCCTACCCCCCATAATTACCTCAGATTTCGTGGAGTATCGACCACGTTGAGAGTTTAGATCCCATGGCAAAAGGACGTGTTTCCGTCGTCGTTGAGCGCTGCAAAGCCTGCGGCTTTTGTGTGGAGTTTTGTCCCACCAAAGTGCTGGCGCTCTCTTCGGCTTTCAATTCCAAGGGTTACCATCCGCCCCATGTCGTGCACCCGGAAAAGTGTAGTGGTTGCGACCTATGCGGGATGTACTGCCCCGATTTCGCCATTTTTGCCACCAAGATAGCTCCTGGTAGCGGAGGTGACAAATGAAGGCTGACCCTCGCGGCGTACTCACCGGCATACACTTCATGGACGGCGACCACGCCTGCTGCGAAGGCGCGCTGGCCGCCGGCAGCCGCTTCGCCGCCGGATACCCCATCACTCCTTCCACCGAAGTCGTTGAGCGCTTCGCCTCTCGTGTGCCCACCGTAGGCGGAACGTTTATCCAGATGGAAGACGAACTGGCGGCGTCCATCACCCTGCAAGGCGCGGTCTGGGGCGGAGCCAAGGCCTTTACCGTGACCTCCGGCCCCGGCTTTTCTCTGATGATGGAACACATCGGCTACGCGGCCATGACCGAAACGCCATGCGTGTTCGTGGATGTGCAGCGCGGCGGGCCGTCCACCGGCCTGCCTACGCTCCCCGCGCAAGCCGACATGATGCAGGCGCGTTGGGGCTCGCATGGCGATTACGAGATCATCGCCCTTTGTCCTAATTCTCCGCAGGAGTGTTTCGACCTCACCATCAAAGCCTTCAACCTGGCCGAGGAATTCCGCGTGCCCGTGATGTTCATGATGGACGAATGCGTAGGCCACATGACCGAGAAGGTAGTGATTCCTCCCGCCGACCAGATCGAAGTCGTACCCCGCCGCCACACTCACCAGCCGGTTGACGAGTACCTTCCCTACGAAACCAACGGCAACCTGGTTCCGGAAATGGCGCACGCCGGCGAGGGCTACAACTTTCATGTCACCGGTTTGACTCACGACGAACGCGGCTATCCGAACATGACTGTACCGGTTCAGGACAAGCTGGTTCGCCGCTTGCAAAACAAGATTCTCCAGGCCGCCGACCGCCTTGCCATGTTCGAGGAGCAGCAACTCGAGGGCGCCGATGTAGTGGTCGTCTCCTACGGAATCACTTCCCGAGTGGCGCAACGCGCCATCGAGGCCGCTCGTAAACAGGGTCTGCGCGTCGGCAAGTTGCGCCTGATTACCGCCTGGCCGTTCCCCGACAAAAAGATCCGCGAACTCGCCGCCAACGTGAAAGCCTTCGTCGTCCCCGAACTCAATCTCGGCCAGATGGTGCGAGAAGTGGAGCGAGCCGCCGCCGGCCAGGCTAAGACCTTCGCCGTGTCGCACGCCGGCGGCGGAGTTCACAACCCCGAAGACATCCTCAAGGTAATTGTGGAGGCCAGCCGATGCCAGACAGCTTGATCCCAGCCAGCTTGATCGACGATGCCGTCAACCCAGTCGAGCCTTTCCTGCGCAGCGATCGCATGCCCTCTATCTGGTGCCCGGGATGCGGCATCGGCACCACCGTGAACTCTTTTGCCCGCGCCCTCATCGAATCGAAAATCGATTTGCACTCGCTCGCCCTGGTCTCGGGCATCGGCTGCACTGGCCGCGTGGCGGGCTACGTCAAACTCGATTCTTTCCATACCACCCACGGCCGCGCCATCCCCTTCGCTACCGGCTTGAAACTCGCCAACCCAAAGCTGAACGTCATCGTCTATTCAGGGGACGGCGATCTTTCCGCCATCGGGGGCAATCATCTGATCCACGCCGCGCGCCGCAACCTCGATTTGAAAGTCATCTGCGTCAACAATCTGATCTACGCCATGACTGGCGGCCAGACCGCTCCCACCACTCCCGATCACTCGACGACGTCCACGAATCCCTACGGTGTGTTCGAGCCGGCGTTCAATTTGCCGCACCTGGTCGAAGCTGCGGGCGCGGTTTACGTCGCGCGCTGGACCACGTTTCACGTGCGCCAACTGACGCGCTCCATCAGCGAGGCGTTCCAGAAAAAAGGCTTCTCCTTTATCGAAGTGATCTCGCCCTGTCCCACGCTCTATCAGCGCCGCAACAAGCTGGGCGATGGCCTCGACGCCATGAAGTACTACAAAGAGAAGAGCAAAGTCCGGCACGGCGCGCCTACCAGTGAAGTCGGCCTGACCATGACCGGAGAAATCATAGTCGGCAAGTTCGTCGACCGCGACCGCCCCGATTACCAAACCATGATGCGATCGCAATACGCCGAATCGCTGGGCGAGAGGTTCGTGGAGCAAACGGAGATGGTATGCAGCTAACGGAAATTCGTATCGCGGGATTTGGCGGCCAGGGAGTGATCCTCTCGGCCGTCGTTCTGGGCAAGGCGGCCTCGATTTATCAAGGCGCTTATGCCACCATGACCCAGAACTTCGGTCCGGAAGCCCGAGGCGGCGCTTGCAGCGCGCAGCTCGTCGTTTCCGATTCGCCCGTGTTGTACCCCTACGTCACCAAGCCCGACATCCTCGTCGTAATGTCGCAAGAGGCCTATGTGCGCTTCGGCTCCGAGCTGAAAGACGGCGGCATCATGATCGTCGAACAGGATCTGGTGCGTGTTTCAGATATCAAGAAGGAAATCCAGGTCTACAGCGTTCCCGCCACCCGCATCGCCGAAGAACTCGGAAAGCGTATGGTGCTGAATTCGGTCATGGTAGGGTTCTTTACTGCGATCACACACCTGCTGGACCCCGACGCCGTGCGCAAAGCAGTCGCGGATTCCGTCCCGCCCAGCTTCCGGGAACTGAACCTGAAGGCCTTTGAAAGAGGGTTCGAGTCCGGAACCACGGCATTGACCGCTAGTCCGAACCCTGCCGACGCCGAGCTAGAGACGGAGTACTCGCGAGAGTAAGTCTGGTTTCACAAAGCGCTGTGCATTTGGGGTTTCCCCTGTGTTCCTCTGTGCCCCCTGTGGTTTGAGCTTTTCCTTAGACCCTCCAAGCAAGCCATGAAGAATCCAACGCTAGTCTCAACTGTTGTATTTTTCAATTTCTGGCGTTGTGAGATACATCAGTGCATGTTCTACACGTAAGCTGCTCATTCCACGCCGCAATTGTCGCTTTCCGCCTCCAAACACCGAAAACACGAGCCTCGACCTGTTGCGATTTCCAGCAACGTGTTGTTGACAATTTCATCGCAATAGCCCGCGCCATAAAATTGCCTTTCGTCCATCCCCTTCATTTCAGAGGAGATCGCTGCCTGCGGCGCGCTTACTCGCAATTCGCCTCGTGTTGGCATGGGGATTGCCCTTAGAAAAGTGCTGAGTGGCTCGCTAGACGGCCCTCCGACGAGGTGACTTATGACAGTCCTACTGGTTCTCTTCTTCTTCGTAACCTTCTTGCTGATCGACTATTTCCGCACCCGCCGGGCCATTATGCAACCAGCGTTGCAGGTTGCCCCAGTGAAGTCTGACGCTCTGCCACGTTTGCAGCCAGCCTTGGTCGGCGGCTTCGCGGTCCCAGAGAACCTGCGCTACCACCCCGGTCACACTTGGGCTTTGAGCGAGAGCCCCAACCTGGTGCGGGTCGGCATGGATGATTTTGCCTCCAAGCTGACCGGCAAATTGGAGCGCATCACCCTGCCGCAACGCGGCCAGTGGATTCGCCAAGGCCAGAAGATGTGCACCCTTTATCGCGACGATTGCGCCGTCGACATGGTTTCGCCGATCGAGGGCAGCGTATCGGACATCAACCAGGCGCTCATCCGGGATCCCAAGCTGGCGCTCCGCGATCCCTACGGAGAAGGCTGGCTGGTAACGGTGCAGGCCCCCGATGCCAAGACAAGCTTCAAGAACTTGTTTGGTGGCCCGCTCGCCCGCTGGTGGACCGAAGAGTCGGCAAGCCGCCTCCAGCGCCGCATGCCGACGGCGATGGCTGGTGCCTTGGCCCAGGATGGTGGAGTCGCGATGGATGACATCTCAACCCAGATCCCCGACCAGGAGTGGCTGCCCCTGGCGAAAGAGTTCTTCCTGTCATAAGTAAAACCCGCGGCCAGCGCGCGAACCAGCCTCGCCGCCCGTCGAAAGAGGACCGCAGAAACGCCGGCCGCCCGGGCTTCCGGGCGGCCGGTGGCGTTTTGACCTCTCCCCAGGTCCCTCCCGGTGTACGTACAATGTTTCGCGTGGAACATTTTGTACTGGTATAATTGTGCGTACATATGCGTACGTACAAGGACCGTGTAAGAAATACACACGCCGTCAGATCGCGCTGGGCGGGGTTGCAAGTCTTTGATAATGCTGGGGGGCGAGTGTGGTTAAACAGACACAAGCGGGTACTTATTACACGGTAATTATTACACGAGTCATTATTTGGTGGGCGCGCACCCCGGTCGGGTGTCGCAGGGTCTTTGAAAAGCGCGAGGCCTAGGTTGACCGGCGGCGTGAAGGGCGAGTTCCATTGTGCTATCTGACCTGCGGCCCACCCTTCGCGAAAAGCATGCGAAGGATGGGGCACCCCCTGCATGGTTATGCCAGCGGAAGGCCGGCCACCCGGCGGCACGTCCTCGGGAATCAATACAAACGGAAGGCGACCTCGACGGTAATCTCCTTTTCGATGGGCTGTCCGTCTTTGAGCGCGGGACTGAACTTCCAACGGCTCACCGCTGCAACCGCCTTCTCATCGAGGCCGTATCCCACTCCTTTCACCACCTTAACGTCACGGGTCGTTCCGTCGACCGTAACCGTCAGCGATACGACGACTGTGCCGTTGATTTTCTTTCTGCGGGCTTGGTCGCTGTACTCGGGCTCCGGCATGAAAATCGCGTGCGGCGGCGTTACATTGCGGTCGGGCATATTGCCACAATCGCGCGCGCCCAGGTCCGCCACACCAGAGGCGTCGTCAAAGGGAACAAAGTGGTCCGGCTGCTGCGAGACAGACGAGGCCGGCACATAGCGCGGCATGCCATGAGGAGGCGTTGAAATCTGCACCATGTCACCTCGGCGGACAAGCACGCTGACCTTCTCCCCGCAGGAAAGGCTTTCTGATGAACTGCCCGAACAGGCCCGATGCACGGGGACCGAGGTCTGCCCCTGCGCACAGACCACAAATCCATCCATCAGCGGTCGCCGCTCGCCCAGCCCGGAACAATCGATCGGCCCGCGGTCCGGCACTCCAGAGTCATTGTCGAAAGGCACGAATTTATCGGGCTGCCGGGAAATCGCCGACGCGTCCACAAAGCGCGGGGCTCTCTCAGAGGCCGGTATTATTCTAAGCATGTCACCGTTACGAGCAACCACCGTCACCTTTTCCCCGCAGTTCAGACTGCCAATCTGGCGCTTCCCGCACCTGCCATAGAGTGGCACCGGCTGGCCATGGTCGTGGTCGGAACAGAAAACAAAGCCGTCGGGTCTGGGCGCCACGGGAGACGGGCCATCGAGAGCTTGCGACAAGAGCGATCCAGCACTAGCCACGCAAAAGACTGCCACCAACAACGGCACGGATTTCATAGACGGGGATTCTCCCATTCGACGGGTCAGACAGTCAACCAAACCTAGCCGGGTTGGCGGTTCGGGCCTTGAATACGCTGCAGTCGGGCTTGCGGCATATCGGAGGAGTGGTGGGTCAAATTGTGAGTGAGCGTTGATTGTTCCGCTTTTCGGATGGCAAGTTAGGTTTAGGCCCAGGTTTCGCCTTACCTACCCGCTCTCGCTTCCACTGTTCTTCTCTCCGTTTCACTTCATCGTGTGAGACGGAGAGAATCTTTCGCACGCCGCGATCAAACCGCTCAGCCTCCGAGTGAGGCGAGAGTGATGGTTTTTGCATTTTGCTCCTCCGGCTCAATTCGCGAATAAACGATATGAGGTTCTATTAATTTGTAAAAGCCTTCGATTTCTGCGTCTCCATCTAGATGTCTGGCGATAAAGTAACTGCATACATCGGCAAGTTGAATGCCCAGAGAAAACTTTGAGTCGCCGAAGTACATATCGTCATGGAGGCACAACAGTTTGGATTTTTCGCCGGTGATGGCTGGTCGCTTTCTCATTTCTCTAAACGATCGTTGAATAGTGGCTTTCGACTTACCATTACAATCGTCCGCAATCAATATGCCCATGTTTTCGCTTAACAGTCCGCGCTCCTGCTCTTCGTTAAACTCTTCTGGGTGCTCGTTGCGATACTGCCATCGTTCCCGAGTTTTTTTAGTTAACCACTGATCTACCCCTTCAGCACAAATCCGAAACGCAATGTCTAGTGGGTCAGCCGAGGCATAAACCACACTGTTGAGGTCGCTTAAATTAACCGCGCCATAAACAACGGGCAACTGACTTTTCTCAAGCCACGTCAACAGTAGTTTAATCATTGAAAATCGCTCTTCCTGTTTGATGTTCTCAAAAAGCCCAAAGCCTCCGTACAACTCGCAGGCATGAAATTCAGTAAATGCCTGATGTTTTTCGGGCGGCAGAAACATCTCAGCCAATACACCCATACCTATTTCAAGTATTCCAAATGCAGAATCCTTGATTACGACTGAGGACATGACCTGCCATTTGCTCTTTTTGCTCTTGGTATCGGAATCGTCCAAATATGCGATGTACACGAAGTGCCTCTTTGAGGGCATCGGGAATCATTCTCTCTTTCCCGACAATCAGTGGCCCATGCGCGCACCGTACTACGATGGGCAAGTCAGGTCAATAATCGCCCCAACTAGTAAACATAGTCGGAAGCCAGGAATTTCCCAAGAGGAATTAGGAGCCTGGCCCACCCTTTCTCATCTCGGCTCCCGAGGGTGTCCCATCCTTGTGTCTGCGTTCTTTGCAGACACAGGGCCTGCCCTGAGCGCAGCCGAAGGGGCGGGGATTTTGACTTCCTATCCGCGCTAAAATTTCCTCACGGTTCTCCCGCGATTCAGAAAGTCAAAGTCCCCGCCCTGTCGCAAAAAACGCGACAAGGACGGGGCACCCGCCGAAGGGGGGAATTTTGGCTTCCT